>Ga0256847_1000165_pt1 | contig 45873 bp, 36 predicted proteins | sample TeddybearmetaG_FD_189099 | JGI IMG/M metagenome (GOLD analysis project Ga0256847, IMG submission 189099) | Hydrothermal vent microbial communities from East Pacific Rise, Pacific Ocean - Teddybear | ecosystem: Environmental > Aquatic > Marine > Hydrothermal vents | place: Pacific Ocean: East...
TATTTACCAGGCTTTCCACACGGGCCCAAACACTATCGTTATAAATATCATCGTTTGGATACAATCCAACAATGGGAAATTCATTGTTTTGAGCAAGAATCAATGTACCGTGGTAACTAACCGATAAGTTAAGATCACCGCCCGTAATATCTAAATCGGCTAAGGTCAAATCGAACTCACTAAAACCATCATCATCACATAAAATTAATGGTGCAGGAGTATGGTTAACGTCTGGTCTTTGTTCTACGATAATTTCAATATCGGTCGTATCAAAACAGCTAATATCATCTAGATTTTCGATTCGAACAAAAATGGTCTCACCAGGAATATTCACAAAATAAGGCACCGGTAAAGCATTGATGCTCGCATCGGCATCGGCCTGAGTATTGTGATAGGTAATATTATATTGAAGTGGATCTACTCCATTCAGAATAAGGTCATCGAACTCCATAGGTAAATCGATAGGCTCTACTCCATCTTCATCTTGATCACACAAGAAGAAAGGCAATGGAATCTCACCAGCCACAGCTACCGTAAAGTAAATATCAAAATCTGTAAAGGCTGTACACGTACCAGAAAGGTCTTCCATTCTCACAAAAATAGTTTGAGGAGAAGGTGGGACTATAAGATGTGTTGTTGGACCAATAATGGCATTGGTATCGTTTTGACTATCCAAGAAGGACTCGTAATATTTAAAAACAAAAAGTGCAGGATCTTGTCCGCCCAGGATGTCATCTTCGTTTTCGGTTAAATCGAACACTCCAGTACTCACTCCATCGTCACATTGAAATAAATCCAGCGGCTCACCTTCAATGAAAGGTTGTGGATGAAATACGACGTCAACACTATCGGTAGCGTCACAGGCCCCTTCCGAAGCAATTACCGAATAGGTTCCATCAACTATAACATCTAAGGTTGGGTCACCAGCACCTGCAATCAACACACCATTGAAAAACCATTGGAATGTAAACAGTGGGTTGAAAATTCCAGTGTCCAAGGTAACCGTCATTCCAATACAACTATCGATATTGGGTCCAAGAAACTGAGCAGCTTGCAAAAGGTCAATCTCTTGAATAAATTCGTTATTTTCCTCATTGGTCTCAGGGACAACTCCTGTTCCATCACCAATATCATCAACCACTGCTTTTAAGTCAAAAATCAACGGAGTTCCAATCGGTATATTGATGGAAATAAACCCACTTTCAGAGCCATCGATTGGAATATCAGCTACCGTTTGTGTTTGTCCTGCTAAAATATTATTGATATAAAATGCGATAGGCGTAGGAGCTTCTAGCGGTGCCGTACTATTCACATTAAATACCGTATAACCTACATCTAAGTCTCTATTTTGACAAAGCACTCCAATATTATCAATTACGATGGTCGCATCGGGAATTTCAGAGTTTACACTGGTAATTAAGTTATTTACCATCACAAAATCCTGACTAGAGGTAAGATTAATCGTCACTTCGGTATCCCCAGGCATGACAATCCCTTCTAAATCATAAAAATCCAAATCCATATTAAACATCTGATCCGAACCAGTATATGAATTGGTACCATTAAAGGCGTTGTCACCTGGATTAAGGGGAGGGTTATCAATTAAAATTCCGTTAATCAATAAAGTTTCGTTATTGGCAATATTTCGATCCCCTTCCCATGCCAAGAAGCCAATTTTGGCCAATTCGTCTGTTGAAATGTCAATATTACCCAAGATAATTTCCAAAGATTGTTGTTGTGCAGACACAAAATCTAACCCATCGAAAAGACTAATTTGATTCAAAGTTAAAGATGGATCTTCATAAATAACAATGATACTCCAACCTCCAAAATTAGTCGTACCACCACAATAAGGGCCGATAACACCAGTAAGGTCTAATTCAGAAATGGTATACTGGCCAGTACCAGTAATCAAGGGGCTTACATCGGCATAAGCAGCGAAATAATTGAGTCCTGTTCCAGCAACTAAGCCAAAGGTTCGTTGCGCAGTCACAGGAACACCGTTCAATTCGACATCAAAATCACCATTACCTGGTCCAGCCCAATACAAATGAGCAGAAACAAAGGTCTGATTTGGAAACAACGTAAATGTAGCCGTACTCTCAGTAAGAATCGTGCAAGGATTTCCGTTTCCATTTTCAGCTTCATTAAGGGTATTTCCAAAAGCCGTAAAGTCGTAGCGTCCGTTGAATTGTTGAAACAAATCAATTGCTTGTGAAAAAGTTAAGGTGGGGATTAAAAGTAGTAGGACAAGTAGTGCTCTTTTCATAATAGTTAGTAGGAATAAGTGTGGAAATTAAGAAATATTTATGACACCAAAAAGATTCGGTTCTTATAAAAAGCAATTCGTTATATTTTTATGAGATTATCGTTATGCGTATCTTTGCCTATTGTGCTTCAAAAGCGCATTAAAGTTGCTATATGGATTTAGAAAAACAATTGAGTGAAATAGAGGCATTGGGGAATGATCATGTTGGTTCTGTAGGTGACACACCATTACGTGCAAATGCCTTTGAAATGAGCGACGTAGAGAAGATTGCTTCCATTAAAAACGACGTAACTCGTATTTTGGAAACCCTAGGCATGGATCTCACAGATGACAGCCTAAAAGGAACCCCTTCTCGCGTGGCAAAAATGTTTGTTCAGGAAATATTTGGAGGATTACATCCCGACAGAAAACCAAAGGCCTCAACCTTCGAAAATAAGTATAAATATGGTGAAATGTTGGTTGAAAAGAATATCACCCTATACTCTACCTGCGAACATCATTTACTTCCCATTGTTGGAAAGGCACATATTGCATACATTTCAAATGGAACTGTGGTTGGATTATCCAAAATGAATCGTATTGTAGATTATTATGCAAAACGACCTCAAGTACAGGAACGACTTACCATTCAAATTGTAAGAGAGCTCCAGGAAATAATGCATACTGAAGACGTGGCCTGTGTGATTGATGCCAAGCACCTTTGTGTTAATTCAAGAGGAATTAGAGACATTGACAGCAGCACGGTTACAAGCGAGTTTGGTGGTAAATTTAAAAATACAGAGACGCGTCGTGAATTTTTAGATTACATCAAGCTGGAAACCGAATTTTAGAATACCTTTATTCTCCATACAAAACATCCATTTTCCTTCAAAAAATTATGATTTTAGCCGAACACGAAGCGTTATCAATATATAATTCGCTTAGCAAAACGAAAGAACAATTTAAACCTATTAACCCAGGTGCCATCGGCATGTACGTCTGTGGACCTACCGTCTATAGCAATGTACATTTGGGAAATTGCCGCACGTTCTTATCATTTGATTTGGTTTTTCGCTATTTGAAACACCTTGGGTTTAAAGTGCGTTATGTTCGCAATATTACGGATGCAGGTCACCTAGAAAACGATGGTGAAAGTGGTGAAGATCCTATTCTGAAAAAAGCTCGTATTGAGCAATTAGAGCCTATGGAAGTAGTTCAGAAGTATGCGGTCGACTTCCATAATGTAATGGCAAAATTTAACGCCATCCCTCCTAGCATTGAGCCCACTGCCACGGGACATATTATTGAACAAATTCAGATTATTGAAAAAATTATTGCTGAAGGATACGCCTACGAAAAGAACGGAAGCGTCTATTTTGATGTGGTGAAATTCAACGAAGATCATACGTACGGGAAATTGAGTGGTCGTAAGTTGGAAGATATGATCACAAATACACGCGAATTAGCTGCACAAAGTGAAAAAAATAATCCTCAAGATTTTGCGCTTTGGAAAAAGGCCGAAGTACAGCATATTATGCGTTGGCCATCTCCCTGGAGTGATGGTTTTCCGGGTTGGCACTTGGAATGTACTGCCATGAGCACCAAATACCTAGGTAATAACTTTGATATTCACGGCGGTGGAATGGATTTAAAATTCCCACACCACGAATGTGAAATTGCTCAAGCCGAAGCCTGTAATCATGTATCACCCGTTAATTACTGGATGCATGCCAATATGCTCACACTCAATGGCAAAAAGATGGCGAAATCTACTGGAAACAATATTTTGCCTAGTGAATTATTTAGTGGAGACAATGAAATTTTGAGCAAAGCTTTTTCTGCACCAGTCGTTAAATTTTTTATGTATCAGGCCCATTACAGAAGTATTTTGGACTTTTCAAACGATGCTTTGGAAGCTTCCGAAAAAGGGTTCAATCGACTTATGGACGCTTATCGTGCTTTGGATGGAATAACAACTACTAACACTAGCAGTTTTGACGTTGTGCTGTGGAGAAAATCCTGCTACGACGCCATGAATGATGACTTTAACAGTCCTATTCTTATTGCTCAATTATTTGAAGGAGCCAAACAGATTAATGCGGTTAAGGAAGGAAGTACCACCCTGACTGCGGAAGATCTTGCCTTATTAAAAAAGACCATGCACGAGTTTATATTTGACGTGTTGGGATTAGTAGATCAGGCTACTGAAAATGGAGGTCAAACTACCGATAAACTTACGGGAGCTATTGATTTATTGATCAGTTTGCGTGATCAGGCACGTGCTAATAAGGATTTTGCAACAAGTGATAAAATTAGAGACGATTTACAAGAAGTTGGAATTCAACTTAAGGATGGCAAAGATGGTACGACCTATTCCTTATCTTAGACAATCTAGAACTGAGACTCAGGAACCCATTCCTGTTTCTTGATTTCTGAATCTTGGTTCGAAATGAAAAAAATTCTCACATATCCCTTTATCTTTCTCATTAGGATCTATCAGCGAGCCATCTCGCCTATATTCCCATCCACCTGCCGGTATTCACCCACCTGTTCACATTACACTGTAGAAGCGCTACAAAAACATGGGGTATGGAAAGGAAGTATTTTGGCAGTCAAACGAATTGGAAGCTGTCATCCTTGGGGTGGTAGTGGATACGACCCTGTCCCAAATTCAAGGGAAAACACCGCCGAGAAAACAACCCTCGAGACCAAAAAAGAAAAGAAATAATTAACATTTATTTCTCATACCTTTTTTATATTTACCAAAGCACAACAACACATTTCGCAAAGAAATGTGAAGGTCCGTTACATTTCAAACAACCACCGGACATCAAATAAACTAACAATCTATGCACTTTTTAAGTTTTCTCTGGGACCCTAGTGAAGGAATTAACCTCGGATTTTATACCATACAATATTACAGTCTCATGTTCGTCATTTCCTTTGTTGTAGGGTGGTTTATCATGAAGAGTATTTACAAAAATGAAAACGTATCCTTAATAAAACTGGACAGTTTGTTCATTTATATGGTATTGGCTATTCTCATTGGAGCTCGCCTTGGACATGTAATTTTTTATCAATCTGAATTAATCACAGAAGACTTTTTCTCCATCTTTTTACCAATTTCTACGGTGGATGGAATCAAATTCACCGGTTTTAGAGGCCTCGCTAGTCATGGAGCAGCCATCGGCGTTATTATAGCCATGTTCATGTACAGTAAAAAGGTATTAAAACAACCTATTTTATGGATATTGGATCGCGTGGTCGTTGCCGTAGCTTTTGGAGCTATATTGGTGCGATTCGGTAATTTTATGAATTCTGAAATAGTTGGAAAACCAACCAACAGTGACTTTGGGGTTGTTTTTTCTAAAATAGGCGAGGATTTCCCACGCCATCCCGCTCAATTATACGAAGCTGTTGGTTACGTATTTGTATTTCTACTGTTATTATTTGTCTATTGGAAAACTAAAAAAAGCAAACAACGTGGTTACCTTTTTGGACTGTTCTTAGTGACACTTTGGTCCGTTCGATTCGTTGTAGAGTTCTTTAAAAAGAGTCAGCAAGGGTTTGAGGACATGCTAGGAAACACCCTTTCCACTGGACAGTGGTTAAGCATCCCTTTTATAATCGCTGGAATTTATTTTATGTTCCAGTCTTCCAAAAAGAAAATTGAATAGTATGAAATGCCCATTATCAATTTACATAACAATTGAAGATGTATAATTTGGGCATTCCATCTTCCTTTAAAAAACAAAAAATATATACAGATGAAAAAAAGAATGATTGCGGCCATTCTTGTGGGCATGATGCTCCAATCCTACGGCTGTAAGGACACTTCAGAAAAGAAAATACTCACCAAGGAGGTAACTTTTACTAAAGAGGGTGAATTGACGCTCAAAAAGGGGGTGACGGATTCGGTAGTGGCCCAATTGGACATAGAGTTTGCGGAATCTGAATATGAGACTCAAACCGGGTTGATGTATCGAAAATCCATGCAAGCTAATAGAGCCATGCTATTCATTTTTGAAAATGATTCGCAGCGTTCTTTTTACATGAAGAATACGGAGTTTGCCCTGGACATAATCTACATTAACTCCAATTTTAAAATTGTGAGTATTCAGAAAAATGCAAAACCACTTGATAAAAGCTCTCTTCCTTCGCAAGCACCCGCTAAATACGTTTTAGAGGTAAACGCTGGGCAAAGTGACCAATGGGGATTAGTCGCAGGAGATGTGGTTCAATTCAGTAAAAATTAAAGGCATAAACTATCATTAAAACTAGGGCTGCATTGGATGGTGCTACCCCACCCATAGAATTTACAAATAATAAAAAAACCCGCTTCCATAAGAAAGCGGGTTTTTTGTTATACTGAAGCAAATGCACTAGGCCTCTTCTTCAGGTTCTTCTTTTTTATCTGCAAGATCAATTCCTCTTTTCTTAACCGTATCGTAGAAAACCGGAGTCGCAATGAATAGCGATGAGTAGGTTCCTACAATCACACCAACAATCAAGGCGAAGATCAATCCACGGATAGATTCAGCTCCTAGAATGAAGATGGTTAATAACACGATCAAGGTCGTCACGGAGGTGTTCAAAGTACGACTCAAGGTACTGTTCAATGCCGAATTGATAATACGATTCATTTTCCATTTTTCGTGCTCGTTAAAGAATTCACGAATACGGTCAAATACAACCACGGTATCATTCAGAGAGTAACCAATTACCGTCAAGATTGCCGCAATAAATGACTGTCCAATCTCCATGTTAAATGGCATGAATTTATACGTTAGAGAGAAGACTCCCAATACGATAAGGACATCATGGAATACCGCCGCAACGGCTCCTAAACTAAATTGCCATCTTCTAAATCGTAAGAGGATATATAAGAAAACTACGACCAAGGAACCAAATACGGCCCAGAAGGAAGATTTCTTAATATCATCTGCAATGGTTGGGCTCACTTTATAGTAGCCCATACGTCCTGCGGTCTTCTCTTCTCGATCTGAAGTAAAATCTTCAAAGGTCATTCCTGCCGGCAAATTGGGCTGCAATGTTTCGAACAATAACGCTTCAATTTCCTCATCTATTTCGGTACCAGTTTCGTTTACTTTGTATTTAGTGGTAATCTTTAGCTGATTGTCTCCACCATAGGTTTTAGCCTCTGCACTTCCATAAGTAGCGACAAGATCGTTTTGAATTTCTAAAGGATTCACGTCTTTATCGAAACGAACTGTGTAGGTACGACCTCCAACGAAATCGATCCCTTGGTTTAACCCGACGGTAAACAATGACCCTAAACTAACAGCAATTAAAATACCAGAGATCACATAAGCAACTTTACGCTTTTTGATGAAATCGATATTTACATTCTTGAATAGGTTCTTCGTCATTGGCGTAGAAAACCTCAATGGCTTCCCATTTTTAGTGTAACTATCGATAAATAAACGAGTGATGAAAATTGCCGTAAATAAAGAAGTAGCAATACCAATTAATAAGGTAGTTGCGAAACCTTTAATGGGACCTGTACCGAATATTAATAAGATAAGTCCCGTTAGTCCAGTGGTAATGTTGGCATCCAAAATCGAGGACAAGGCGTTGCTAAATCCATCGTTGATAGAGTCACGTTGTGATTTCCCTTTGGCCAATTCTTCCCGAATACGCTCAAAGATCAGTACGTTCGCATCCACCGATATACCAATGGTCAATACAATACCCGCAATACCAGGCAGCGTTAATACGGCGCCAAGACCTGCAAGTACTCCAAAAATAAACAAGATGTTTACTGCCAATGCAATGTCAGCAAATGCTCCTGCTTTTCCGTAGTAGAAAATCATCCAAACCAATACGAACAACAAGGCAATAATAAAGGATAACATTCCACTATTAATAGCTTCTTGACCCAAAGTAGGTCCAACCACCTCAGCCTGAATAATATCTGCCGAAGCTGGTAATTTACCAGCACGAAGCACATTTGCTAAATCTTCTCCTTCAGCAATAGAAAAACTTCCAGAAATTTCACTTCGACCACCGGAAATTTTTCCGTTGTTAATTCCAGGTGCAGAGTACACTACATCATCAAGTACCACAGCAATCTGAGTTTGCTTCTCATAAGCGTTTTCGGTCATATCCTCCCAAGTCTTCGCTCCTGAACCATTCATTTGCATGGTCACTGAAACTTCACCGGATGGAGTGTAAGATTGTTGTGCGTCCGTAATAACACCTCCACTTAAAGGAGCCTTATTCTCACGGTTACCTGCCAAAGCATAAAGGCTTATAATTTCTTCTTCTAGAACATCATTAAATTCTGGGATACTCCAAACGAACTTAGCATTACGTAGATCGCCAGTTAACAAGGCACGTACTTGAGGCATTAATAAATAACTATTGATGATTGCCGTATCTGCTTTTCTAAAGGTCAAAATCCCTGGGTTACTAGCTCGTTCGGTAGTAGCCAATGAAAAAATAGGATTTGGATTCGCTAAATTATCTTCTCCATCTACATTCTCTCCTCCTAATAATTCTGCAACGGCATCTCCTGCAGTATCTGTGCTATCGGTTACCTCTTGATTTTCTCCTTCTTCACTTTCCGTTTCTATCTTTTTAGGCGCAAGGATCTCAGCTAATTTTTGATCTGCTAAATTGATAAAAGGAAGCACAGACTCGGCTTTCATTACATCCCAAAATTCTAATAAAGCTGTTCTTTGTACCAATTCGGTAACACGCTTCACATCCTTTGCTCCTGGTAATTCAACCAATATTCTACCTGAATTCCCTAAACGCTGTAGGTTAGGCTGCGTAACTCCAAACTTATCGATACGCTTACGAAGTACTTCGAAAGCCGACTCGATTGCCTCGTCTATTTTTCTTTCAAGAACCGACTTAACATCATCATTAGTAAAGTTGCTTTCTATTTGACCCTCTAAGTTTTTATTAAAGAAAATCTCTGGAGATGCTAATCTGTTATCACCTGGAAGTTCCTCGAAGGCACTAAAGAAAGACTCCAAATAAGTTTCTTGTTCCGCTGTCTGGCGTAAATCGGCACCAGCGATAGCTTGTGTAAAAGCACCATTTTTGGTGTTGTTCGTTAATCCACTCAAAATATCCTTTACAGATACCTGAAGAATAACGTTTACCCCACCTTCAAGGTCAAGACCTTTTTGAAGTTGCTTTTCTTTGGCGGTTTCATAATCGATACCAAAAATTTGAGGCTCCTTATTAACAGAATCCAAATAACTGGAATAAGCTGTTGCTCGTTCCGTTGGTTGATCCGCTGGAAATTGATCGTGTGAATATGCCTTAGCATCTTTCTCCACGTTGCTCGCGATATACGTATATGACAGATGGTATAAACTTACCAAGCCAAAAAGTATGGCAAACGCTGTAATTAATCCTTTATTTTGCATGCTGATTTATTTTTTGTCCAATTTTTAAAAACGAGCAAATATAGACTTTACCCTATAATCCGACAATTATTATTAATGATTAAATATGATTTTTAAAGCTTTTCTCTATGAAGAACAAATGCTATTGACTTAAAAGCAAGAACACCACTATTACCTAGCAGATGAATGCTCACTTTTGAATACTTTTACGTGATTAAGGGAATGCTTTTAGCGAAGTATTTTAATTTTTAATAAAGTATCTTACCTTAAAAAGAAGGAGCTAAAACTAAGAAATCCCATGAAGTCTGGGGCCAGCTCGAACTTCAGGTATATTATGCGAAGAGTTATCGATTAATAGCGCGGTTTTTCTGTGCAACCTATAAGCTACTCTTTCGATTGTATTTTTTACTCTAAGATCTATTTCCGAATGCGTGTAATAAACTATCGGAGGGACATATCGGTCATGATTGGATTTTAACTCTAGAATGAACCCATCACCATCCACATCGGAATCTGTACTCTTATGAAGTTCACTTACGTTCAGTTCATAACTAACAGAATCGTCACTTGCGGGAAGTTCGGGTTGCTCCTCGTTATCAAAAAGAGAATTATCTGAAAGCGACAGTTTTTCACCTTCAGAAATGATGCTTTTCACAACAGCAACGTCTACATTGCTATAGTAGGTGATTTTCAATCGCCCATCGGCTTCCTCTACTACCTGAATGTTCTCAACACCAATTCCCTGCAACTGTAGTTTAACAAGGGCAATGGCATTTTGAGTTTCATCGCAGCTGACGTCTTCGCTAGTAAACTGCACAACGACTTCCTGATTCGGCTTAGAGGTGTGTTCCCAACTAATACCAATCAAGGCAAGGATAACAAATAAGATGCTGAAATACCCTTTTGTCTGCATGCGCCAAATATACTTAAATAATTGCTTCTGAAATCAAAGAGATGTAAAAAAGAAAAGCTGCTCAATGAGCAGCTTTTAATTCTATATAAAATTGAATATTAGAGTTCTAACAAACCGTTAGTCTTGGTTACCCCAGCGGCACTTTCTTGCATATGCGTTTTTTCTGCATCATTCAATTCAACCGCTACTATTTTCTCGATTCCGTTGCGTCCTAAGATGACAGGAACACCAATACATAGGTCGTTTAGCCCATATTCACCTTCCAATAAAGTTGAACAAGGAAACATTTTCTTTTGGTCACAGGCAATGGCTTGCACCAACCCTGATACGGCAGCTCCAGGAGCATACCAAGCAGAAGTACCCAATAATCCAGTTAAGGTTGCTCCACCAACTTTGGTATCTTCTTTCACTTGTGTTAATCTTTCTTCTGACATAAATTCAGAAACGGGAACACTATTTCTTGTAGCCAATCGAGTTAAAGGAACCATCCCTTTATCACTATGTCCACCAATAACCATTCCGTCTACGTCGCTAATAGGTGCTTCTAACGCCTCTGCTAGACGATACTTAAAACGAGCGCTATCCAAGGCTCCACCCATACCAATGATACGGTGTTTAGGCAAACCTGTTGTTTTATGCACCAAATAAGTCATGGTGTCCATAGGGTTACTAACCACGATCAATATTGTATTCGGAGAATGTTCGATAAGGCTAGATGAAACCGATGTAACGATCCCGGCATTAATTCCAATGAGCTCTTCTCTTGTCATACCTGGTTTCCTCGGTATACCAGAAGTAATTACACAAATATCACTTCCTGCCGTTTTACTATAATCACTGGTAGAACCGGTAATTTTAGTGTCGAATCCGTTCAAAGAAGCGGTTTGCATTAAGTCCATCGCCTTACCTTCGGCGTAGCCTTCTTTAATGTCTAATAGAACTACTTCGCTAGCGAAATTTTTAATGGCAATATACTCGGCACAACTCGCACCAACAGCACCTGCTCCTACAACTGTAACTTTCATAGTAAGAATTTAGAATGATTAATTTTAGAGCTGCAAAAGTACAATTATCTCCTCGAATTTTAGGCATTAGACGCGTAAAAACAATTGAGGACTCCTGAGGCAAAAATGAATGACAAAAAAGAGTCCCGTTTTGCAACGAGACTCTTTGGTTAAATTAATTTCAAGACGGTGATTTCCTGAAACCAAATACTTTATTATGCGTCAATATTAGCGTAAACCGCGTTCTTTTCAATAAACTCACGACGTGGTGGCACCTCGTCTCCCATAAGCATAGAGAAAATACGATCTGCCTCGGCACCATTATCGATCATTACTTGACGTAAGGTTCTAAATTCAGGATTCATGGTGGTGTCCCACAATTGAGAGGCATTCATTTCCCCAAGACCTTTGTAACGCTGAATTCCGGCAGAACCGCCAAACTTCTGATTGATCAAATCACGTTGATCATCATCCCAAGCGTATTCTTTCTTCGCACCCTTCTTTACTAAATACAAAGGTGGCGTTGCTATATAAACGTGCCCTGCTTCTACCAATTCCCTCATATATCTGAAGAAGAAGGTTAGTATTAAAGTTGAAATGTGGCTACCATCGACATCGGCATCACACATAATAACAATTTTATGATAGCGTAATTTTTCAAGATTCAGCGCTTTGCTGTCTTCTTCGGTTCCAATGGTGACTCCTAAGGCGGTAAAAATGTTTCTAATTTCTTCGTTCTCAAAAACTTTGTGCTGCATCGCCTTCTCTACATTCAAAATCTTTCCACGGAGTGGCAGAATGGCTTGAAACATTCTATCCCGACCTTGCTTGGCTGTTCCACCTGCCGAGTCTCCCTCGACAAGGAATACCTCGCATTTCTCTGGATCTTGCTCTGAGCAATCGGAAAGCTTTCCTGGTAATCCACCACCGCTCATTACGGTCTTACGTTGCACCATTTCACGTGCTTTACGAGCAGCGTGTCTTGCTGTTGCAGCTAAAATTACTTTTTGAACAATGGTCTTCGCATCATTCGGATGCTCTTCCAAATAGTTTTCTAACATCTCAGAAACTGCTTGGCTAACCGCCGCAGTAACTTCTCTGTTTCCTAATTTGGTCTTGGTTTGCCCTTCAAATTGAGGCTCTCCAACCTTTACAGAAATAATAGCTGTCAATCCTTCACGGAAATCGTCACCAGCTATTTCAAACTTAAGTTTGTCCAACATCCCAGAGGCATCGGCGTACTTTTTTAAAGTAGATGTAAGTCCACGACGAAAACCAGAAAGGTGGGTTCCACCTTCGTGGGTATTGATATTATTTACGTAGGAATGCAAATTTTCATTAAAAGAAGTATTGTAGATCATGGCAACTTCAACAGGAATACCATTTTTCTCTCCTTCCATGGCGATCACGTCAGCAATTAAAGGTTCTCTATTTTCATCTAGAAAACGAATAAATTCTTTCAAACCTTCATCACTATGAAAATCTTCTTGAATAAACTCACCTTTCTCATCCTTCTCACGTTTATCTGTAAAATGAATCGTGATTCCTTTATTCAAATAGGAAAGCTCTCTCAGCCTACTGGCCAACGTATCATAATTGTACTCCACTGTTTGTTCGAAGATCTCAGAATCGGGCTTAAAGGTCACTAGCGTACCTCGATCTTCGGTTTCTCCAACGCTTTTTACAGGATACATGCTTTTACCACGCTCGTATTCCTGTTCCCATATTTTCCCATCGCGATATACTGTCGCTTTTAAGTTTGCAGAAAGTGCATTTACTACAGAAACTCCAACCCCATGCAAACCACCGGATACTTTATACGAATCCTTGTCAAATTTACCTCCAGCACCAATCTTGGTCATTACAACTTCAAGCGCAGAAATACCTTCTTTTTTATGCAAGTCAACCGGAATTCCACGACCGTTATCTTTTACACTAATTGAGTTGTCTTCATTAATCCAAACATCTATGGTATCACAAAAACCACCCATAGCTTCATCAATGGAATTATCTATCACTTCATATACCAAATGGTGCAATCCACGCACCCCAACATCACCAATGTACATAGAAGGACGCATACGCACGTGTTCCATCCCTTCAAGGGCCTGAATACTGTCGGCTCCGTAACTACCTTTTTCCTGTTCTTCGCTCATATATAACTAGTTGTTTTATTCAAATTTTCGATAACGAACAAATATAACGAAATCACCAATAAATTCAAGGGTTTAGGCAATGCATCAGCGTGAAGTTATTAACAAATAATTGTGGAAAAAATACTTAAAATTGAAACGAAAAAAGAAAGTAAAAAGATCCCGTAAGCCTAAGTGATGTTTCTCGACCTAGTTTTTGGTTTTAAATTGAAATTTTCACATAAAATTATAAGTTTCCTAAGCCATAAAAATTAACTTTATACCATAAAATTTAACTCATGAAAAAAACAACACTCCTAGCTGCATTATTTTTAGCAGTAACACTCGTTTTCACCATCGATGCTCAAGCGCAGAAATTTGCGAAAATGGATGTAAGTCCAATGGACGCTTCTGCCTACCCATCAAGCAATCGCGTTAGCGAAAAACTCATTAAAGTTACCTACAGCCGACCTCAGCTTAAAGGCAGAGAAGTTAGCAAATTGGCTCCCAATGATCGCGTTTGGCGAACTGGAGCAAATGAAGCCACTGAAATTACCTTGTACGCCGACATGAAATTTGGCGATACCAATGTAAAAGCCGGAAGCTATTCTTTATTCACCATTCCAGGTGATTCGGAATGGACCATCATTCTTAGTAGTGATACTAACGTATGGGGGGCGTATTCCTATAACGAAGCAAATGATGTAGCAAGAACTACTGTACCTGTAAGTTCTGACGACACTTCAGTGGAAGCTTTCTCTATCGTTTTTGACGACGTAGACGGATCTATTGAAATGTGTATGGGATGGGGTAACACTCGAGTAAAAGTTCCTTTCAATAAATAAAAATAATTGGTAAATCTTAAAAGAGCAGTAGGTCTAACTTACTGCTCTTTTTTTATGCTTTATAATTGAATTGTATCTAAGGGATGTTCAAATACTTATGTGTTTGAAGGGAAACGACCCATTTTGGATCTTTCATTACATAATCTACAATTTGAGGTATCATCTTATCTCTTTTACTCCACTCAGGCTGCAAGTATAATTTACAGTTTGGAGAAACCTTGGCAGCTTGTTCTTCAGCAAAACGAAAATCATCTTTATTAAAGATAATGACTTTCAACTCATCGGCCACTTTATAAACCTCAGGCGTAGGCAGTTTCATCTTCTTGGGCGACAAACAAATCCAATCCCAAGTACCACTCAATGTATAGGCTCCAGAGGTTTCAATATGGGTATCAACGCCCTTGCTTTTCAACAACTGAGTTAAGGGATCCATATCCCACATAAGGGGCTCTCCACCAGTAATAACAATAGTTTTTGAATAGGTCGCTGCACTTTCCGCTATACTATCAATGGCCGTAGGTGGGTGAATGGCAGGATTCCAGCTTTCTTTCACATCGCACCAATGACAGCCAACATCACAGCCGCCAATTCGAATAAAATAAGCAGCAGTACCCTTATGATAGCCTTCCCCTTGAATGGTGTAAAATTCCTCCATCAACGGAAGCATTTTACCTTGATCCACCAGCTCTTTCACTTTACTTTCCATAGGGCAAAAATAGGGCAAAGTATTGAGTTGACACCTCTTGTTTTCGTGATTTTACAATTCGTGGATATTCCCTGAGTATTATGACTTCGGAAGCAAAGGCAGAAGATGAAAAGTTAGCCAACTCACCGCTTGTTCTTGGTGATAAACTATCGCTTGGTCGAAAAAAACCAACCAATCTAAATTTAAAATCGTGATTATTTCAGTAGCTTACCTACAATCCTTATTTTTATCAAAATTTAGAATGATGGCAGACAAACAGGAATTTTTCGATTACATCAATGCTGGCTATACAACCAAAGGTGAGTTTATCACATTGGGAGCAGCCATGCTTGAAGGCGATACCATTACAAATGCTTTGGTGAAAATTCCATTAAAAACCATGAACCGTCATGGACTCATTGCCGGAGCCACCGGAACTGGAAAGACGAAAACATTACAAATAATAGCGGAAAACCTTTCTGAAAAAGGAGTACCGGTATTATTGATGGATATGAAAGGAGACTTGAGTGGTATTGCACAGCCAAGTCCAGGGCACGCAAAGATTGATGAACGCCATGCCGCGATCGGATTTCCATTTGAAGCGAAAAAATTTCCTGTTGAAATACTCACCTTATCCAAACAAAATGGGGTGCGATTAAGAGCGACGGTTAGTGAGTTTGGCCCAGTACTTATTTCTAGAATTTTAGGTGTTTCCGAAACACAGGCGGGTATCATTTCTATATTGTTTAAATATTGTGATGACAATAAACTTCCCCTGCTCGATTTAAAAGATTTTAAGAAAATTATTCAATATGCTTCTGAGGAAGGTAAGGCAGAAATTGCAAGGGAATACGGACGTATTTCACCTGCGTCTTCTGGTGCTATACTGCGTAAGATTGTAGAATTAGAGCAGCAAGGAGGAGATCTTTTCTTTGGTGAAAAGTCGTTCGACACAGATGATCTACTTCGTATAGATCGAAATGGTATGGGCTACATTAACATTGTGCGACTTACCGATATCCAAGATCGCCCTAAGTTGTTTTCCACCTTTATGCTTTGTCTATTGGCGGAGATTTATTCAACCTTTCCCGAACAGGGAGACACCGGTCGTCCGGAGCTCGTTATTTTTATAGACGAAGCCCACCTTATTTTTAAAGAAGCTAGCAATGCCTTACTAGACCAAATTGAAAGTATCGTAAAACTCATTCGTTCTAAAGGAGTTGGTATCTATTTTGTTACTCAAAACCCAACCGATGTGCCTGATGGAGTGCTGAGTCAGTTAGGATTAAAAATACAGCATGCACTTAGGGCATTTACCGCAAAGGATAGAAAGGCCATTAAACTAACCGCTGAAAACTATCCGCTATCAGATTATTACCAAACGGATCAGGTGCTTACCTCCCTTGGAACGGGTGAAGCACTTGTTTCGGTATTGAATGAAAAAGGAATTCCTACACCTTTGGCGGCTACCATGTTACGAGCGCCAATGAGTCGTATGGATATTTTAGAGGATTCTGAATTACAGGAATTATTGGAAGACTCGAAGTTGGTCAAAGAATATAATAAAGAGATAGATCGTGAAAGCGCCTATGAACTATTAAATAAGAAAATTGAAGTAGCGAACCAAAAAGAAGTCAAGGAAAAGGCTGAAAAAGAAAAAGCAGCCACTCGAAAGAGCTCTTCACGAAGTAGGTCCTCATCGGGAAGAACAACTTCAAGAAGAAGGTCTTCAAAAAGTGCTTTAGAAAAGGTTCTAACAAGCCCAACGGTTATTAGAAGTGTGCTAGGAATTCTTAGTAAAATGCTACGATAGTCAAAAATAATTCAAATAAAACCCAAAATAAATTACCTATAAAACATGAAAAAAACCTTATTACTTGGAGCAATGGCGATGTTATTGTTCGCTCAATGCACGGAAGAAAAAGACCCTTTTTTAATTAAAACTGGAGAACTGGGACACTTAACCAAAAAGATGCATATGAAGCAGGTAGATTCTATTTTTTCCACCGACTCGATCGTTGCGTTAAGCACAATTAGAAATACGCTAGGCACACAGGGAGAAGTTGAAGTTTATGAGAAAGGTGGAAAAAAACTACTCTTACTATCTCCAGACAATGAAACCGATCCTAATTCTGTCATTACAAACATTCAAGTTTTTGACGATCGTTATAAGACGGAGAAAGGACTGCATTTAAACAGCACCTTTGCCGACGTTAAGGCTAATTATGAAGTGGCTGGTATTCAAAACGCGATCAATTCGGTGGTCGTCTTTCTAAAGGATAGTGAAATATACCTCACCATAGACAAAAAGGAATTGCCGTCAAGTCTACGTTACAACAACAATATAAAAGTAGAAGTGACGCAAATTCCTGATGCGGCCACCTTTAAATATTTTATGATTGGTTGGGACATAGAAGACGAAGAACCTGATGAAGGAGCAGACGAATAATTGACATATTGCATTGAGCCTTCCCTAATCGGAAGGCTTTTTTATGTTCAATCGTGAGGTTTTGACTAACGTAAAATTTCCTACATTAGTAGTCATAGCTGTTAAACTAAGATCATGTTACGCTACTTATCTACTTCTAAACGAAGCTTTATACTCATGGGTTTGCTATTACTAATGGCAATAACCTTCGAGACATTGCAACAACTTTTTTACATTAAACGATTTCAATTGGGAGTCAATGTGAGTTTTTGGGATGTCTTACAAAGCCAATCCTACCGTTGGGCTATTTGGATGCTACTCAGTGGTTTTTTAGCCGCATTCACTTGGAAAAAAAGATTCGAAAAGTTGGATTCAATTAAAGGATATTCTACTTATTTCCTTTTTGTAGTTGCCTTAGTTTTATTCAACATTTTTCTTATTAGTGCAATTCAATTAATCTTGAATGAAGACCCTTTTGCTTGGGGTTCATTCTTTAATGATTATATCGCTTTCTTCACCTACCAAAAAGCACCGATTTATACGCTTGGATACATTGCTATCGCTACGGTATTGCACTTGCATTTTGCCAACGAACAACTTCATATAAAGATTCAAGAACTCGTAGAAATAAAAAATACAAATGAGGCTCAATATCAAAAATTGATCGCCTCCAATAACGACAAGACCCAGGTCATAAATATTAAAATAGGGAACAAAAGAAAGATCATACCCATCGAAAATATCCTGTGGATCGAAGCGGATGACTATTGTGTAAGAGTACACCTAGCAGACGACAAAACTTACGCTATGAGAAGTAGTTTAAAAACCCTTGAAAAAAAACTTCAGGACCCATTTTTACGAGTACACCGTAAAGCCATCGTGAATATGAAAATGGCTAAGGAATTAAAAGTTACTCCATCCCCTTTTCTCACACTTTCTAATAATACCGAAGTCCCCGTTTCCAAAAGCAATTTGAAAACTGTACGCGGTTTCATCTCCTAGCCTCACCAAAAGACATTCTATTTACTGCAAAAAAGTAGTCATTTACTGCAAAGTACCACATAGCGTTCTTGCAAAAAACGACTGATTCTATTCTTCACTGCAATTTAAATTGAGCTCTCTGCATATGTCTGTGATTCCATCCATGTAATCCTTTGCTTTGAGGTATACAAATCAATAAAAAATGAAAGCTATGAAAAATTTAAAAACACTTTTACGGATAACCACCCTCCTTATGGTAACTCAAATAGTAGCTCAAGGCAAATACTATGTGAGCAATAGAGTTTTGAATGCGGTTAACACCTATGAAGAAGACGGAACCTATATTGAAGAATTTATCGCTCAAAACGCTGGGGGACTAAGTAACCCGCAAGATATAATCGTTCATCCCGATTTATTTTTACTTGTTACCGGGTCCAATAATGAACAAATTAAAAAATTCGATTTGGAAACAGGTGCATATTTGGGAGATTGGAGTGATCCAAATTTTGCCTTAACCAGACCTTCGAAAATGTCGATTGGTCCGGACGATCTTCTATATGTAACCCAATGGGGAACAACACAAGAAGGGTCTTCCATTGTTCGTTTTGATCTACAAGGCAATTATTTGGGGCCATTTACTGGATCTGCTCCTCAAGGGCTTGGGCATGTTTGGGACACTGAAGATAATTTTTACCTCGCTCTTTTTGGTTTGAACCCTGGTAGCGGTACCGTAAGAAAGTATGACGCCGATGGCAATTTTTTAGAAATATTTATTAGTAGCGCTTTCCTTGAAAACCCAACTTATATCTGGTGGGATAATAACACAGGAGATATGCTGGTTCAAGATTTTACAGCCGGAAAGGTCTTAAGGTATGACAGTGATGGCAACTATTTAGGTGAATTCATAACTGGACTAACTAATCCAGAAGGCTATACTATTTTAACCAACGATAATATTCTTATTTCTGAAAGAGGGGCCAATAAAATAAGTGAATTCAATTCCGATGGAACCCTAGTGGATCGGTGGGATAACGGAGGTGTTCTAGCAGGCCCAAATTTCATTGAATACCTTGATCCTATTCTTGGCGTAACTAACATTGAGAACAAGAAGCAATTCGTTACTCCAACGGTCGGCAATCATTTTTCATTCAATCCTAGGCTTTCGGACGACTATAAAGCAATTAAAATTTACGATGTTTTTGGAAAACAGGTTGGTACAGTAGATCCCAAAAAACAAGAATACTGGAATGCCGAATCGCATAGTGAGGGTGTCTATTTTGTAATAGGAATACAATTTGATGGTCAAAAAGGATCTCAGAAAATAATAGTTAAGAAATAAATAACTCCTATATAATCGATATGAAAACATTCATTTTACTAGCTCTATTCACTTTTACAATCCATCCTTTGGTAGCTCAAGCACCATACGAAGTCTCTGCTGAACAACCTTTCGGGAAACTGAATCCCGAAGCCCCTCAGGAAATCGGGGATTACGCAGCGCTCATTGGTATCTGCGATTGCATATCCACCAAACGAAACCCAGATCAAAGTTGGGGAGCCTCTCAAAAAATGACCTGGACCTTTAAGTACATTATGAATGGCACCGCTGTTCAAGACGAAACGATTAAGGGTGATGATAGTCATTCAGGTAGCATCCGCCAGTTCGTAGCTGACTCAAGCAAGTGGTACGTTCATTGGTTTTCGAACAAAACACCTAATACAGTTCTTCCAACATGGGAAGGAGGTAATCAAGGCAACGACATTGTCCTTAATCGATCACAAAAAGCTCCCAATGGAATGGATGGTGTCACACGAATTTCTTTTAAAAATATATCTAAAAAAGGCTTCAACTGGACTTTGGAATGGATCGACGAGAAAGAAACTATTGTCTACCCCAGTTGGAAAATAAAGTGCATAAAAAGATAAATAGCTATTCGTTTGGAAAATAAATCTCGATATCTAGAATCGACTATAACGCAAAACCAATAAAATACATCTAGGAACCATTGTCGCCATAACCATTGCCATGCAATTGCCCATGATAATCCCCGTCCATATGACGCTAAAAAAGAATGGCAATAAAAAAAATGAGGCCTACGAATAGTCTGAAAAAACATATATTTACGAAGCTTATCCTGTTTATATATGTTATCAGTTTCCGAAAAAAAAGAATACCGTAGTGAATTGTTCCGTCATTTGGATGGAATTGCAATAGCACCTGTCGCTTTCGCCCTTAAAGAAAAAGGCGTTTTAGATTTTATTCTGAAGAAAAACAAGCTCACACTGCATGACATAACGGAAGCCTTTACCTGCAATGATGGCTATCTCAATGTAGGCATTCGGATGATGGCATCACAGGGTTGGTTGCATTACGAGATTGACAATACAACCAACCGAATTGCGCTTTGTGTGAATGATCGAAGTGCCATTGCATTTGAGCAGATTGAAAAATTTGCAGATGCCGTTGCCTTTATGAAAGTATCAGAAGCTTTCCATCCGCGTCATTTCAATTTGGAGCAATTTTCATTACTCAGTCGCAACTTCAACAAATACAAAAGCGGCGCCTACGAGCCTCAATCGGACGATGCGCTGGTACGAGAAATAGAGACTCAAATAGCCCGACAGATCGAGGGGGTTTTAGTAGGGCCTATTACTGTATTTCTTGGTATGGATGGCATGTTTCATAAATATTTTATGGAAGCCTCTTTTAGTGCCGACGAGTTTCATGAAGACCCCGTGAGTTTTAGTAAGATTTTGGATTTCTTTTGCCACTTAGGATGGTTCAGTAAAAAAAATGAAAACTATCGATTCACAGATAAAGGGCTGTTTTTTGCCAGACGATCTTCTGCTTATGGAGTGACTGTTTCATACATTCCTACCTTTAGAAGAGTTGACGAACTCATGTTCGGCAATGCACTAATTTTCAAAAGCTCCATACCCACTTCACATGAAATACATGTAGACAGAGAAATGAATGTTTGGGGAAGTGGTGGTGCACATTCTGCCTACTTTAAGAAAATCGATGAAATTATAATCTCACTTTTTAATAAACCTATTGAAGAACAACCCAAAGGAATTTTGGATATGGGTTGCGGAAACGGTGCCTTTTTGATTCATTTATTTGAAGTCATTGAGCAACGGACTAAGCGCGGAACCATGCTTGAAGAATACCCGCTCTTCCTCGTAGGTGTGGATTACAATCGTGCCGCATTGAAAGTGACCAGAGCAAATTTGGTCAAGGCCGATATCTGGGCCAAAGTGATTTGGGGTGATATTGGAGACCCCCATCAATTAGAACAGGATATTCAAGGGAGTTACGATATCGACCTCTGTGATTTACTGAACGTACGTACCTTTTTAGACCATAATAGACCTTGGGAGACACCCAAAAATGAATCGTTAGAAAGAGTAAGTACCTCAACTGGTGCTTTTGCTTCCAATGGAAAACGATTGGCAAATATTGTGGTAGAGCAAAACCTAAAGGAACATTTTGAAAACTGGAAACCGTACATTAATAAATTTGGGTTGTTGTTGATCGAATTACACACGATAAATCCAAATATTACCGCAAAGAATATTGGGAAAACGGCGGCAACAGCATATGATGCCACCCATGGATTTAGCGATCAATATATTTTGGAGTTGGAGGTTTTTAAAAGAGTAATTTCTGAAATCGGATTAGAGACAGAACCAGCTCATGCAGCCAGGTTTCCGGATAATGAATTGGCCACAGTAAGTATTAACTATCTTTTTGAAAAAAGAAACTCATGAATCAAACCATACGACCTTTCCATTTAGCAATCCCTGTGAATGACATTCCAAGCAATCGCGTTTTCTATCGTGACATTTTAGGCTGTGAAGAAGGTAGAAGCAGTGATCATTGGGTGGACTTCAATTTCTATGGACACCAATTGGTCATCCACTTCAAAGAACGGAATGAATCAGCGAATCCAATTTCAAATCCGGTGGACGGGAAGGAAGTTCCCGTACCCCATTTTGGTGTGGTGCTCGACATGGATACGTTCCTGCTCCTTTCAGAAAAAATAAAAAACCACAACATTCCATTTATTATCGAACCCTATGTTCGTTTTGAGGGAGAAGCTGGCGAGCAAGCTACGATGTTTTTTAAAGATCCATCGGGCAACGCACTTGAATTCAAAGCCTTTAAAAATATGGATCAATTATTCGCTAACTGATATGAAAACCGTACCTCAAAACATCATTAGACAAATATTCGTACTGGTCATTATACTGATCATGGGCGGACTTATTTTTAGAGAACTCCTACCCTATTTCTCCGGAATTCTAGGCGCCATCACTATTTATGTTTTAATGAGAGGGTGGATGTTGAAGCTCATAAGGAAAGGATGGAAGCCGTCCTTGGCAGCGGCGCTACTTTGCATCATCTCCTTCGTCGGAATCTTATTGCCCATACTTGGTGTTGTTTTATTGCTTGGAAATAAAATTGGAAATGCCGTGCAAAATTCAGAACGGGTGATGACGGCACTTAAAAATCAGATAATCACATGGGAACAACAGCTAGGTTATGACGTGTCTTCTCAAATTGACGTAGGTGCGATTTCGTCTTGGCTCTCTAGTAATTTACAAAGTTTTGCAGGCGGCACTTTCAATATGTTCATCGCCGTTGGATTGATGTACTTTATACTTTTCTACTTGTTTACAGATCGAAGAATGATTAAAAATTCGATAGGTGAATTGATTCCGGTAAGCAAAACCAATCTCAAACTAATTGGCAAAGAAATTTTGGCCATGGTACGTTCTAATGCTATTGGAATCCCATTAGTGGCAATGGTTCAAGGGTTTGTTGCGTTGATTGGCTTTCTAATTTTTGGCGTACAAGACCCGTTTTTCTGGTTCGTCATCGTTACTATCGGTTCTATGATTCCTTTTGTTGGAACCCTCATTGGTATTGTACCTGTATTTATTTTAGAACTCTCCACTGGAAATAGCTTTCAAGCATGGGGTATACTAATCTATGGCCTAGTCGTGGTTGGTTCCGCGGATAATATTATTCGTTTGATGGTTATGAAAAAGTTAGACAATGTTCATCCACTTATTACCCTAATTGGTGTGATTGTAGGTGTACCCCTATTCGGATTTATTGGCTTAATATTTGGCCCCTTATTGATTAGTTTGTTTTTAGTGTTACTCGGAATCTACCGTAAAGAGTACTCCAAAGACAACCATGCTACCGAAACTAGTTCCTAGCTAAATGGGTTTGAAAAAGAAAAAGAAAGCCGACTTAAAGCGAATTAATGAGGATTCGTTTAACGAAGAGGTCACCTATATCGATGAAAAGGATGTGGAAATCATTTTCGAAAACGAGGAGAAAATCAATCGTAAATTTGAAAAGAAAGGGCCGCTTAAAAAGTACATCGACCTAGTAAAAAACCTTTTCTTTATGCTGAAGGATTACAAAAATGGCAACTACCGTGAAATGCCATGGCACACCATAGGAAGTATCGTTTTGGTGTTACTGTATGTCTTAAATCCGTTGGATATTATTCCCGACTTTATTCCCGGTTTCGGTTACGTAGATGATGCTGGTGTATTAGCCTTAGCACTGAAGTTAATTCAAACCGACTTTGATAATTATATGGGATGGCGTCAAATAAAAGAAGGAACTGACTAGTTTCTACGTTGTTCTCTGGCCAGTAAGGTATTTTTGAGTAACATCGCTATGGTCATAGGACCTACTCCTCCTGGTACAGGCGTAATAAATGAAGCCTTTTTACTCACGTTTTCAAAATCCACATCTCCCTTAATAACATACCCCTTTGGGTGCGATTCGTCCGGAACTCGTGTAATTCCAACGTCAATAATTACGACTCCTTCTTTAACCATATCTGCCGTTACAAATTCAGGAACACCCAATGCGGAAATAACGATATCTGCTTGCCTGGTAATTTCTTCTAAATTCTCCGTTCGGCTATGCGTTAAGGTTACGGTGCTATTTCCTGGCCAACCTTTACGACTCATTAATATACTCATGGGGCGTCCTACAATATGACTTCTGCCAATTACGACGGTATGTTTCCCATTAGTCTCCACCTTGTATCGCTCTAATAACTCTAAAATACCAAATGGAGTGGCTGGAATAAAGGTACTCATATCCAGTGCCATTTTACCAAAGTTCATAGGATGAAAACCATCTACGTCCTTGTTTGGATCGACCGCCAATAACACTTTCTGTTCATTGATTTGAGGAGGTAACGGCAATTGAACTATATACCCATCGATGTTATCATCCTCATTTAATTCCTTGATCTTTTTTAATAGCTCGACTTCCGTAGTTGTGTTCGACATTTTAACTAGAGTCGATTCAAAACCGATACGCTCGCAAGAACGAACTTTACTCCCAACATAGGTCAAACTCGCACCGTCATCACCTACCAATACGGCAGCCAAATGAGGAACTTTTTCTCCGTTGTCCTTCATTTTCTGAACTTCAACTTTGATTTCTTCTTTGATATCGTTTGAGATTTTTTTTCCGTCGAGAATTGTCATACTTTAAGTGTTCAGTGTTCAGTGTTCAGTGTTCAGTGTTCAGTGTTCAGTGTTCAAGATTATATTATTCAAGCTTAACTCCAAATTTATTCGGATTCAATATCATGAAATTTATCAATTTCCCAACTTCTACGCTATCATTCATGAGGTCCTCAAATAAGGCTTTGGAAATATACTTACATTTTAATGAAAACTCCAACCAAACTTGAGTTTCGGAATTTTCGGCATCACTATCGCTTAATTTACTGGGAAAATGCTTGATGTACATCCTCTTTCTATATGCTTCGGAAATATTTGCCGACACACTCCTTGATAATCTTCTTATTTGACTTGTCAACGAATAGGTTTCTTCTTTGGGAAACGTCTTTGAAATCTCAAATATCCTCATTGCCAAATCAACCGATTTCTTATAAGCGAATAAATCTTGAAATTTCATATAATTCATAAATTACCAACCCCTTTCTGCCAACTGAATACTGATTACTGAACACTAAAATGAAACAAAAACCCTTCAGGTTTTTATTTCATTTTCCCCATCATCTGCATCATCTTACGACCTCCGCCGCCTTGCATCATCTTCATCATTTTGCTCATTTGATCGAACTGCTTCAGCAACTGGTTTACTTGCTGAACGCTAGTTCCACTTCCCTTGGCAATACGCTTTTTACGGCTTGCATTTATCGTTGGTGGCTTCGTACGTTCCTCTTGAGTCATGGAGTGGATAATGGCTTCAATGTGCTTGAAGGCATCATCATCAATATCCATCCCTTTCATCATTTTTCCTGCGCCTGGTATCATTCCTACCAAATCCTTCATGCTACCCATTTTCTTGACCTGCTGAATTTGTTTCAGAAAATCATCAAATCCGAATTGGTTCTTGGCTATTTTCTTCTGAAGCTTACGTGCCTCTTCCTCATCAAATTGCTCTTGTGCACGTTCCACCAAGGAAACAACATCTCCCATTCCAAGAATACGATCTGCCATACGAGCTGGATGGAATACGTCAATCGCATCCATTTTCTCTCCCGTACCAATAAACTTAATAGGCTTATCTACAACACTTTTAATTGAAATAGCCGCACCACCACGAGTATCACCGTCTAATTTGGTCAATACAACTCCTTCAAAATTAAGGCGTTCGTTAAAGGCTTTGGCAGTATTCACAGCATCCTGACCCGTCATGGAATCCACCACAAATAAAGTCTCATGTGGATTGATTGCCTTGTGTACATTCTCAATCTCGGTCATCATTTCCTCGTCCACGGCCAAACGACCAGCGGTATCGACAATAACTACATTATGTCCATGTTCCTTGGCATAGGCCAAAGCATTTGTAGCAATTTCCACAGGGTTCATATTACCCTCTTCGCTATAGACCTCTACTCCTATTTGTTCACCGACTACTTGTAGTTGATTGATCGCCGCAGGACGATACACATCACAAGCGACAAGCAATGGTTTTTTAGTTTTTTTCGTTTTAAGGAAGTTGGCCAACTTTCCTGAAAAAGTTGTTTTACCACTACCCTGCAAACCTGACATTAAGATAACACTTGGAGAACCACCTAGATTTATTCCTTCAGTTTCACCACCCATTAACAGCGTAAGCTCATCCTTCACAATTTTAACCATCAACTGGCTAGGCTGCAAACTGGTCAATACATCTTGACCCATTGCTTTTTCCTTAACCCGTGTGGTAAAATCTTTAGCTATTTTGAAGTTGACATCGGCATCCAATAAAGCGCGGCGAACTTCTTTCAATGTCTCTGCTACGTTTACTTCGGTAATGCTTCCGTGTCCCTTTAGGACGTGGAGTGCTTTATCTAACTTATCACTTAAATTATCGAACATATGCTTGCTTACGTTTTAAGAAAGGCAAAGATACAAATTGGTGTTTGGGTGGCAAAGTGGTAAGCCGAATTAGTTTGCAGCAGGTAGTTCTTGTTAGTAGTAAATTTTACGACCTATTTTAAAGATTTGAACCAATACAGCTTCCCGTTATGGTCAACTCCTACTTTTTTACCTAGCTAACAGCTATAAACAATTACGTATAAATACCTATACTAGGTCCCCGATTTTATAATTACCTTGAACAATAGGCTATGTGCTTTTTACTAATCCATAATAAGTAAAATAATGAGCGCTCATGTAGACAAAACGCAGGACAACAAAAGACAATCAGTAGCAAATGAAGTTTCTCAAACGCTGAGTGGAGATGCGGCTACAACTCAGTTTGAAGATATACGACCGGAGTCCATTCAATTGTCAAAACTGCAGGGGATGGCCAATAATTCCCCACAAGCCAATACTACAACTCAATGGCAGGCAATTGCCAACAATAGCCCACAGACAAAAAGAATAACACAATTACAACGAACTGTTGAAAACTCGACGCCTCAACCACCACTCATCCAAAAAAAAGCTATGCCCGAGCCTAGTCAAACGGGAAACAATACAGGCTTACCTAACAACTTAAAATCTGGAATTGAGAATCTTTCGGGCTTGTCTTTGGACGACGTAAAGGTGCACAGAAACTCCGATAAGCCAGCTCAATTGCAAGCGCATGCCTATGCACAAGGCACTGATATTCATTTAGGGCCAGGACAAGAAAAACATCTTCCTCACGAAACTTGGCATGTGGTGCAACAAAAACAGGGGCGGGTGAAACCTACCCTACAACTAAAAGGTAAGACGAGTATAAATGACGATGCCGCATTAGAAAAAGAGGCAGATGCAATGGGGGCCAAAGCTTTGGTAGCACAGCGAAAAAACGACGAAACCTTAGATAGGGCTAAAACCAATGGGCATTTGGAAAACTCTAGGCCACAACAACCGATTTCTTCAAAAGTAACGCAATTGAGGGCCGGTAATGTTCCTACCGCAAATGCCATGACGGATCGCGCAAGAAAGGCTTGGTTTCCTTCGATCAAAAGTGAAACGGCTACCTACGAAACTATAGTAAGTGCGGTGAAGCTATATTATGATGCTGGTCTAAATAACTACGGCTTGCAACTTTACTATCTGAGAGAGATGCAACGTTACCTTAATGTTTGGATCAATAAGTACGGGGCGTTGAACATGGTAGTGCCCATCGGGAAGCAATCGACAACCGACCAACGCAGACTCGTTCTTAGGGATCTTCGCTTGGGAATGGGGCTTGAAATACCACAGGTACAGTTTCAGGGATTTGTCAAAGCCAAATCCGAACATGCGGGCAATACGGTGACCATTGTTAGTCATATTCGACAAGCCGAAAGGAGTGAAGATCGTCGTTTGAAAAACACAGCAAATTGGATACTAAACGGAGGTACTACAAAATTTTATGCGGTCACACCGACTGGCGATTCCACAGCCCGTTTGGATGCAAATAACCGCAATATCAATGGGGACATGGCATTTTTCCCTAAAGGAAGAGCTGGATCGGCAGGGGATATCTTGTCAGGTTCGGCCTTGTACAATCCCAATGACTATATGGATCAAACTAATGTGATGTTGAAACCCGGAGGTAAATCGGTGAACGGATGGAATGAACCTGGCGCTGTGGCGATCAAAGACGGAGCAACAAAATCACCGGCGGATATCTGGAGTTTGATGCGTCATGAAGTACAGCATGATTTAGACATGAATAAAGGGCGTGATACATTAGCCGCTGCACAGCCGCATGCTACTTCCTTTGATGCAAATCTAGGCAATCTTACCGTTGTAAATGGTCAGGTACAAGGAGTAACTGGTGGACCATTAGCCGAGGCCTATTATGCAGGTTTTGATAGCGAGAAAAGCCTGCAACGTTACAAAACAGAGTACCGTGCCTATTCGTATGAAAAAGTGAACCCAGATTCGGAATACAACAAATTAAATAACGCTATTAAGGATATAGGCCATGACGATGAATTGTTTACGGCTCGCCAATTGGCTATTTTTAAGCACATTTACGCCAATTACGCTTATACCAAAACAGGATGGGATACCAACCCTGTTTTGTCTGATGGTCGAACCTTCCGTCGCTCTATAGCCGATTATTTTAATCCAGATACAGAAGGATTCAATAAATACAATTCAAAGGTTGTTCATGAATTTTATATTACGCTAGATGCTGTGGGCGTGAAAGACCCTGCAACTTATTTGGAAATTGTGCATGGAATAGATATTGCTCCTGTTAGTGCAGGTGGAAAGGTAGATGACAAGGACGATCCACAAGTGGTGGCACTTAAGAAAATGATCCATGATATGGAACAAATTGATGTTCAATATATTTTTGAACAATGCCCTCCCATGTTGGATAAAATTGACAAACATTTTGAAGGGGAGGCGAAAGATGAAGTGTTGAGCGAATTAGAATTTTACTCCAGTTAATACTTTCATTGAAGTTGATTACGATATTTATTTTGACGAATATAATATCTCATAAATGACGGTAAGTTAATAATAACTGTGCTTTTTATTTATAAGTCTCCTTCTCGGTTGATTTAAAGTATTGAATCAAAAAAAGATGCTTTATTTGCCAGCGAAATTTATTTTACTTTCGGCTTTGTTTAAACCTTTGAATACCACAGATCCTAATTTCAACCGCAATGCTATTTCTCGCTACATTTCACAGGGCGATGTCTATGGAATATCGTAATTTAAGTATCAAGATAAACTTTACTTCAGGAGTTAAAAGATAAATATTAACTTACACTGTCCTATGCAATTTTTCAAAGCCTAATGCAACATATATTCAGAAAATGAAAATACCATTCTCCCATTATAGGATCAGGCTTAGCGCAATTTACTTGTTAGTACCACTCTTCTTCGTCTTTGGTTGTTCTTCCGACGAAACAACTCCCGTAGCGGAAGACGACACTGTTGTGATTGTTGAAGAAGAACTGGAAAGACTTACCTCCGCTGAATTGGATTACATGACCCGTCTTTTAATTGCAGAAGAAGAAATAAGCGGGCTTTGGCCGGATTTCGAAAACATTAGAGCGTGTACCACATATATCATAACTGGTGAAGGACAGGGGATTTTAATGAATCCACCTGATAGCTATTTGGCCGTAAGCAGGCCCATTTTAAATGAACTTGAAGCGTATGAAGAAGTTCCTTTGTTCAGAAATGACATTCTCTACGACTTCGCACGTGAGGAGATTTCGAGAAGTTGGTTCTACAGTTTTACAGAATACAATGGCTTACCGATATATGTTTACGACATGACCTATTGGCCAACAACAAACAATTTCTATTTCGATTATAAAAACCGGAATGGTCAGTTCCATGTTTCTGTGTTTTATCACGAGTTGTTTCATCAATATTCGGTATTTAAAAACTTCGAACGTTACATAGGGGAAAATTGGATTCAAAGTGTGCAGCGATATCCAATAACTGAAGAAACACTTCCCTTGCAGTTGCTATTATTTGACGTGATGATCGATGCTCATCACGCCGAGACTAATGCCGAAAAAATGGCCATTTTACAATATTATGTGAGTATTAACCATAAATTAAACGAAATAGATCCTACCGAAGACAATCTCATAAGACGACATGGCTTTTACCAGGAAAAAGTAGAGGGCGCCGCACGATATATAGAAGTTTTTGGAACCTTAAACTCTTTAGACAATAATACCATTGAAGACCCAACACATGGGTACCAGGAATTTGCCGATACTATTAGTAATAGAGGGCAAATAACTATCGTCTATGCGTCACGAATGTTCTACCATATCGGGGCTGGAGCCACACATTTATTAAAGGAGCTAGGGTTTCAAAATCTCGACCAGGCGTATATGGTTCCAACGAATACTCCCTTTAGTTTGTCAGAATCATTTCTGAATATGGATGCTTCGGCCCGAGAAAACGCCTTAGAAACGGCGAAATCAGTATACCATTGGGACGCCCTATTGGAACGCGCTGCCTACTTATTAAACCTATAAAACAAATTAATTGAATCGTACGTAAGGAGCATGAAGAATAGACCATATGGTGAAGACCATTCACAACTATACGGAGTTGTTACTCGTGGAAAATCTGTTTAAAAAAGAACGATCCTTGCTTCAGCCCATAGCATCAAAAAGAAAACTTAAGTGATAAAAAAAATCTGCAGCTTGCCTTTATTCCTTTTGCTCATTTCAAACACGCTGTGTGGGCAATCCAATTATCTAAATGAACCATTTGGTGTAGCCGCTACCGTTCCAGAGGACTGGCATATTTATGCTGAATTACGCAATGACACGGTAAATAAAAGAGCTATTATTTCTTGGGGGATTCCAGCTGTTTATAGTGAGGTAGAAAAAGCCTCTATAGAAAACGCCATTTCAATTTCCGCTTATAAAATTCCAGAAATCAAGAACATTGACGATTTAAGACAATTTGAGTTTGAGCGAGTACAAAATATTCTGCAGTCTAAAGAGCTTGTCGATTCTTCCGAAAATCGTCTAACCTATGTCTCCAAAACCAAAATAAATGGTTTAATCTACAGAACTAAAAAAGTGCTTTTTTACAAGAATAAAGCTTCCTATGTCATTGCCTTTACCGCTACTCCTGGAACGTACCCAATTAACTTGCATAAATTTGATAATTTTATACCGCAAATCAAGTTCTTTGAGCCGACTATAATTCCCAAATCACTCGGAGCAATCAAACTAAAATTTAATGGACTCTACATGGTTAAATCAGGAAGCAAAAGCGTTTCTGGGAAGAAGGTAGAAGAATACACCTATTTAAAGTTTTTCGATAACGGAACCGCGAAGCTCCAGAAAGAAAGCACGAACACCCCCGAAACCATAGCTAAACTTCTGAAAAATGATAGCCTCTTTAAAATAAAAGGCCAATATATTTTATCTGGACATGATCTCAACATCACTTTTGCAGATCCATTTATCCCAGGTATTGTGGCACAATCGGATCTCTTCTACTATACCGGACAGATCACGGACGAAAACAAATTATACCTTGATTTAATATATGGTAACTTCAACAAAGTATTTTGGTTTGAGTTTGTCGGCAATTAAGACGCCTATTATAATCGAATACCCTATTTAATCAAAACAATCTCAAGCGTAACTTTCTAGTAAAAATTAGACCTATATAGTATGCCAGGAGCTGGAAGTATGGACCATATGGTAAAGACGATTATCAATAACGCCAAGTTATTGAGAAAGAAAAGTCTGTTTAAAAAAGAACGTTCCTTTCTGCAATCCAAAAGAGAAGATTTTACAATTGCTGCGGGTGGCATTCCAACAGAAGCAATATCTGAAGAAAAACTAACTGCCATCCGAACTAAAATGATCGCAGCTCGCAAAAAGCGAAACCTTCAACTAGGAATATTCTTAGCCATCTCTGTTCCTCTAATAATTATTCTCGGTTTTTATTTTTTTAAAGGATACAGCCTTGGTTTCGATACACTGGAAAATACGGGTCCAAATCAAATTAATATTGCCGCCAAAAAAGCCGAAACAAGCAATGAAAAATACCTCTATTATTTAGAAGACGGCGATCAATGGCTTCAGAAAAAATCCTACTACAATGCCATTTTTCAGTATAAAAAGGCCGCTGAACTCTTTCCAACGGAATTTGCTGCCCACTATCGTATGGCGGTCGCTTATAGTTACCAATGTCAATATGAGTTTCAAGGTTGTGAAAAAGGTATGAAAATCGTAGAACGCCTAGAAGAAGACTACCCCAATTCCGAAGAAATTCAAAAAGTCAAGGCTGTTTTTGAACATTGGGGGGGTTAGTTTTCAGTAGCCAGTGGCAGTTTGCAGTGACTTTTACGGTTCACCTAGAACTCTCGGGTCACTGAATGATTTTCCGTCCTCAGGAGTAAATGCGTATCGTAGTGATCTCCTTTTAACACTAGCACCACCAATGCACAACTACGTATAAACCCCTACGCTGTAAAGCGAATTTTACCATTATCTTGAAAACTGGTTACATACCTTTTCCCAACACTGGAGATTAAATGATTATGGGTACTCACGCTGACAAAACTAAGGATAATAAAAACCAATTGGTCGCTACTGAGACATCTCAGGTACGGAGCAGAAGCGCGTCTGCTTTTCAGTTAGAAGATAAGCGACCTGAAGCCATACAAATGGCAAAACTGCAAGGAATGGCCAATAATAGCCCAAAGACGAAACGATCTGCTCAATTGCAGGCTATGGCAAATAATTCCTCTTTACAACAAATGCAAACCCTGCAGATGAAGGAAAAGGTAAATATAAACGACGATGAAGGGTTGGAGAAAGAGGCAGATGTGATGGGGACAAAGGCACTAGGTACGGTTTCTCAGCTTAAGAACACGACCGTCACTCAACTGGCTAACGGAAAGAATAAGAAGAATTCAAAAGGCACTAAAAAAGGAAAGGGTAACAAGAAAAAACAGAAGGAAGAAAATAAGGCACGCATCAAGAAAAATGAGGAGGCAAAATTCAAGGGAGCTAAAAAGTCAATGGAAGCCAAGGAGGGTTCCCGCGATAAAGGGAAGATGGCCGATAAAGGAAAGAAAAAGAAAGCCAAAAAAAAGCGCATTAAAGCTGAAAATCAAGTGGATAGAACATTTAACAATGCCGCAATAGTTGCAATTCGCCAACGAGTGGTCGCACAACGGGCATTGGTAGGTGTGCCAGCCACTATGAATGCAGGAGATGATGATGCTAATGGGACCATTCTAGGAGGAACCGATAATCCACTAAGGCTACGCAGAGGTAATGAATCAACTCTCGAGGACGTTGCATCGAGTTTGCAGGAATCTAAGAGCGGGATACTAGCCCGTCACTATCCCCATGCCAATGGCAATACAATCATAATTCATGTACATTAATTTGCCAAGTAATAATCATGCAATCTTCAAATTATAGCATCTAACATACAACTGTGATAAGTTTTAATAGGATTTTATCACTAAGCAGCAGCAAACAGGTTTCAATCAAAAACTGCCAACTGCCTACTGCCAACTGAATACTATAACCTACTTCTTAATCCGCTTCCGTAGAAAAACAATTAGTAATATACCCGCTACTAGCAACGGCCATACATGGATTAAAAACAGAATAATCGCCTCGACCATATTCCAGCCAAAAGAGAGTCCGTTTTTCGATTTGTCCCCGAAGGTCTTTTTATAGCTAGTCGGCTCATCCACATATTCTACGGTTTGGTATAGGTCAATTTGAATGGTGCTATAAGCGACTTTACTGGTCAAATATTTCAAGCGCCCTTGTGCCGATTCAATTTCTTCTTGGATGATCCGTATTTTATCTTCCGTCAGCAGAATATCTTCCACCGTCTTGGCATTACGACGCAGCACTTCTTCGTAGCGCGCTTTCACTTCCAGCTTTGTTTTGAGCCTAGATTGCAGGTCGATATATTCTTCCGTCACATCTTTGGTTGTTATATTTTCATATTCTATGAAGCTCACCACCCCGGAAATAGAATCCATCATGGCATCAAAATGTTCTTGGGGTACTTTTACCGTGAATCTATTCTCAATTTGGTATAAGGTATTCTGAAAACGCAGATCTGAAATATAAGCATGGTACTGCGCCGCAATTTTCTTAATCTTTGCTGTGGCTAACTTCACATCGTCTACCTTGTATTTTGCTGTGGCCGATTTAATAATCTTAATATCCTTGTACATTTCCTGTACTGGAGCATTGTTGTTCTGGGAAGTATTGTTGCTGTTCCCATAAACAGTACTTTCAAATTCTACGGAAACGTCTACGGCTTCCATTGCTACGTCTTCCTTATAGGCTTCGGAATTGCATGCGAATACGAATACCGTCATGGTGGCAATGGCTACTTTTTTAACTACTGATTTCAATTGTTTTGTGTTCATAATTTCATATTTTTAAGAATTACAATACAAACCTAGGCCGCGAAAACAGCGTGGCTTTGAAAAACTCCTGTAAAACAATTGTAAACTATTTTACAATTTATATTTCGTTGTTTTTCAGAATGATACGTCCGGTGAACACAAACGATAAACATCTTTTTAATCTCTTAAAAGATAGTATTGGAAGTACCTTTTCGAAGGAGCATCCCGTGACAGAGGCCGTTGAAAAATGGAAGGGAGAGGAAATTGTGGCCTTTCAGGAGGATTTGTTCAGCAAGGTGAAAGCTCGGGTCAGTGAAAAATGGTTTTACACCTATTTTAAAAATGAGGCGGATAAATTACCTCGCATTGACATGCTTAATATGTTAAGTGCCTACGTGGGTTATGCCAACTGGAACGACTTTAAACTGAAGAATAGCTCTGGCACGGTCAAGCAGCATAAAAAAGGATTACTCAAAAAATATTATATTCCTTTATTAATGATTCCGCTTCTTGTGTTTGTCGGATTCTATTGGACTAACGAAAACAGCTTTCATTTCTGTTTGGTAGATGAAGACAAGAACGAACCCATTTCTTCGATAGTGGATGTGAAAATTCTACAGCAGGGACAATCCCCTTTATACTTAAAAACGGATAGTTTGGGATGCTTTTCATTTCAGACTAAAGAAAAAATCATACAATTTGTCGTTCAGTCTCCCTATCATAAAACCGATACGATCTCAAGGCATATCGACACCAAAAACAGGCCCGTCGTCAAACTTAGGACCGATGATTACGCGCTCATGCTTCAGTATTATTCCAACGGAAATAAGGCAGATTGGAAAAAGCGTAAATTACAGTTACAGCAATTAATTGCCGAAGATGCGCAGATCTATCAGCTATTTTCTCAAAATTTGGGAATAGAACTGTATTCTAAAGAAGAGTTTATTAATAAGCTAACGATTCCAACTAGTAGCCTTAGAAACATTAAGATATTGGATAAGGCTTATAAAGATGGAAAAATTATCAAGTTGAAATTTATGGTGAAATGAAGAAGTTTATATACATAGCCGCTACATCGTTTCTACTGTTCGCCTGTGCCAACAGCAACAAAGAGCCGTCCAGAAGTGACATCGATTTCTCTGAAACTGAAGTTATGGGTAACAACAATATGGATTTGGAAGAAACGGCCTCCATGACAAGCACCGATCTCGCTACGTCAAAACTTCGAGATTATTTTGAATTGCTTCTATTGGAACAAAAACATCCCGAGTTTAAAGAAGATATTCAGTCTCAAATAAGAAACCTCACTGAATCCGACTTTAACACTCCAGATAGCTTATCTATCATTTCCATTGAAAATATAACTCACCAAGGAGCAATTGAACAGTTTGGAGATTCCCTTCAGAAAATAAAGTTTTACTTCAATTTGAATACTGAAAATGGAGTTCAACAAGATTCAATTACCGCCATTTTACGAACTCATAAAGTTATGGTCGATTCAGAGGAAGTAACAGCGACCAAAGTCACTTTTGAAAAGGATTAATTCCAGTTCAGGTTAACGTCTTCCACGACCTCGTCCGCGGTTTCCTCCAGATTTAGGTCTACTGGACTGATCCCTACCTCTACTATGCTGGCGTCCTCTCTGATTTTGAGCTTTATTTTCGGCTTTTTTATCTAATATTTCCTGTAAGTTTTCTGTAGGTTCAAAACCTTCTATGACTTCAGTATCCAAACGCGTTCTTAGTAATTTTTCAATAGCACGAGCGTATTCATTTTCATCGACACTTACAAGCGAGATAGCCTCACCACTTGCTCCTGCTCTTCCCGTTCGACCAATACGATGCACATAGTCTTCAGGAATATTGGGAAGTTCAAAATTTACTACATGTGGAAGCAAAGGAATATCCAGTCCACGGGCAGCGATATCGGTTGCCACGAGCACTCTTACTTTACCTGCTTTAAATCCAGCTAATGCCTTGGTTCGTGCACCCTGACTTTTATTTCCATGGATAGCAGCCGATGAAATTCCAGCCTTATCCAGTTTTTGGGACAGTCTATTGGCTCCATGTTTCGTACGGGTAAAAACGAGTACTTGATCCCAATTCCCTTCCTTAATGAGTTTGATAATGAGTTCGGTTTTTGCCGATTTGTTGGTTCGATACACTTTCTGAATTACATTCTCAGCCGTTGTATTTTCTGGTGTGGCTTCTACCAATATCGGGTTGTGTAAAAAAGAGCCTGCCAATTGTTTTATTTCCTTTGAAAAGGTGGCTGAAAACAATAGATTTTGTCGACGCTTAGGCAGCAACGCCAGTATTCTTTTGATATCTCGTAAAAAGCCCATATCGAGCATTCTATCCGCTTCATCCAAAACCAACACCTCAACATTGGCCAATGAAAATACGCCTTGATTGTGGAGATCTAATAAACGACCTGGAGTGGCCACTAAAATATCCACTCCTTGACGAAGTGTTCGAATTTGAGGATTGGCATTGACTCCTCCAAAAACGACGGTGGCACTCAAATCGACAAATTCACTGTATGATTTTACATCTTCCAATACCTGGGCCGCAAGTTCTCTAGTAGGTGTAAGAATTAACGATCTTACTGGACGCTTACGCAAGGGTGGTTGACCGTTCAATATTTGTAAAATGGGAAGCGTAAAACCAGCTGTTTTACCTGTTCCCGTTTGAGCTGAAGCCAATACATCTTTACGCTCTAATATAATTGGAATGGCTTTTTGTTGTATGGGAGAGGGAGTAGTATATCCTTTTTTGCTAATGGCTTTCAGCAAGGCATCGGACAGCCCTAATGATTTAAATGACATATAAATAGTTTGAGAAATGAGCCGCAACCGACCAGTAATTAACAAAAGTCTATCGCATCTAACCGTTAATAAATGAAATTGATGAAAAGACAATCAACATAGGCAAGGGGCCATTCCTGAATGAACGACAAAGGTAGGGCAAATTTTCTGCATGGCAGTTTACTTCGGAATGAATCACATTTTGCAGAAACTACTTCGAAGGTTTCCCTATTCTAAAGAATAATTTTGCTTACCAACAAAATTCAACAGTCTTGAATTTCAAAAAATACTAACTTTTGTATTTTAAGGCTCTTTGCTTCTACGGCTATTGTAGTTTGCTTTAAATCTATCGACCTCCTTCGAGGTATTGTTTACCTCGTATGGATTGGAGTAATACTGTCGCTCTACCCGTTGTGTAATTGGTATGTGAAATAAAGTCAATAACGAAGATAATTGGTGGTTACAATACCTCTAAAAACAGCACCCTTTTTTCGTGATTGCTATCAATTATGTAGTCAACCATCTTTCCAGAATAAATGAACTTGACGAAGTGGAAGAAGTAGACGAATTTGCCTTAGGCTCTACCCCCAACTTATCCTTCAGAATAGCTTTTTAAGAAAAAATAGTTTCAATTAATTAGCTATCTTTATCAACTTCTAAAAATCTTCTGTATGAAAATTAAATTTGCATTACTCTCCACTATACTCTTTGTAGGTATCTCTTTTGGACAATCGGAAAAGGATAAAGTTCTAGAGACCGTCGATAAAAACACCATTCAAGGTCATATCTATTTCTTGGCAGACGATCTTTTAAAAGGCCGCGAAACTGGGACCCCTGAAAATAAAATAGCCGCTTCATACTTAGCAAATACGCTTCGAAGCTATGGAGTTAAACCAGATCCCAAAACTAATAGTTATTATCAAGAAGTAACCTTATTAAAAGTAGATGCACCCAAGCGAATCACTCTTGCCATAGATGGAAAAGAATTAAAACAAAAAGTTGCTATTCAATCCAAGTTGATGAAGTTTACCGGTGACCTTGTGTATTTGGGTTATGGGCTTGAAGATGACTATAAGGGCCAAAATTTGAATAAAAAAGTAGTGGTTATCAAAGGTGGTGGCCCCGATGCTTCGGGCGTTCGAGGCGCTTTTGGAATGCGAAGTAAAAAATCGGATTTAGCAAAAGCTGCTGGGGCCGTTGGAATTATAGAATTGATAAAAACGGGCAACGACACTTGGGGTTTTATTGAACACAACTTTAATGCACCTCGCTTGGAAGTAGCCAAAACTAAGGAAGATTACGTCAAACAGAAAAATCAATTACCGTATCTATGGGTTCAAGATGAATATGGGACTACAGCACTCGATATGGAAAATGGGAAACACACTGTAAACTGGAACATGGATAGTGATAACAGACATGAAATAAAATCGCAAAACGTTGTTGGTATTGTAGAAGGAACGGATCCAACACTTAAAAATGAATATATCATCTATTCAGCCCACTATGACCATGTTGGTATTGGGACTGCTGATGATACTGGGGATGTTATTTACAATGGTGCTCGCGACAATGCGGTTGGAACCACAACGGTGCTTAGTATGGCTCAAAGTTTAGCCAAGTACCCTACGAAGCGCTCAGCCCTATTTATATTATTTACCGGTGAAGAAAAAGGCTTATTAGGAAGTAAGTACTATGTTGAAAACCCCATATTACCGCTGAACCAAATGGTCTATTGTTTTAACAGTGATAATGCTGGTTATAATGATACCACGGTGGCTACTATCATTGGATTGCCGCGTACGACGGCTGGGGAGACTATTAAGGATGCTGTGGCGACTTTTGGACTAACTGCTATTGATGACCCAGCACCAGAACAAGGGCTTTTTGACCGAAGTGACAATGTTAACTTTGCTGCCAAAGGGATTCCTGCTCCTACTTTTTCGCTTGGGTTTAGATCTTTTGACGGTGATGTCACAAAGTATTATCACCAACCAGGCGATCATGCCGATAGTTTGGATTATGATTATTTAGAGAAATTCTTTCGAGCTTATGTTTTGGCAGGAAGAATGATAGGCAATGATCCCGTAACACCATTTTGGACGGCTGGAGATAAATACGAAAAGGCTGGGAAGGAATTATATAAGAAATAGATACCGAGACTTGGTTTGAACAAGTTTAGGTTTCGTTTGTTGAAGCCGTCTTTTTTCTGAGATAATTCGTAGCTGCGTCTTAAAGAAACTATTGTTTTTCTAACGTAAGCGTATTCGTGCCGTCAATGTTATTCTGAAGTTCAACTCGATTGGCATTAAACGACAATACATCCCAGTTAGCATTGAATTCGGTGAAAGGGAGTTGCGATCCAAAGTCGAGTACAACTTCTAATTCATCTAAACCTACAATATCCCAGCTACCGTAAAAGTTATAAATATCTCCTGTAACCACTACAGCACCACCAATTTCGAAGTTAAGTTCGTAGACTTCGAAGTTGCCAGTTTCATTGGTTCCATTATCAAAATAGGCTTCTATCGTCCAAATCCCATTAATGAGGTTTGACTTTAAAATCTGTCCACTCCCACTCCCACATGAGGTTGTAAAAGCGCGACCAAAGTACAAATAGTCGAAAGTTCCATTGCCGCTATTAGTATCTTTCAATTTAATGTGCTGTGCTGTGCTTTCTAGCACGTTCCACTGGGCCATAAATGTTTCAAAGGGATCATTACTTCCACTAGATTCGAATTGTAAATCTAATTTCAAATTTCCATCATCAGTTATCAGTTCCCAAGTACCGCTTCTTATGTCAAAATCACCCGAAGCCTTCATCGTTCCATCTTCATTAAACAAAAACTCATAGGCCACATAGGCACAAGTCTCATCAGAACCATTTTCAACATATAAATTTACATACCAGGCTGCCGTAGTAAGCTTGTTCTGAAAATCCACGGGGTTTATGAGGCCATTTTCGGCATCACAATTAGTCTGAGACATGATTTGTGATAAGTCATCATTGTCATTAACAATAGTCACTTGATCGTCTACAACTACGCCCATGGGGTAATCAATAGCAATTAGAATATCGTTATTTAAATAATTAAGATATGCAAACCATTCGGGGCTATCATTAAGCGTTACCAAGCCCGTTTGTTCGGTCGTGGTGTTATAAGTAAAACAGGAAATTGGGTAGACAAAATCGACACAAGTATAAGTGTCGATAATTGTATTTTGGCACGCCTTGACAATGCTCGTAAAAACCGTTTCGTTATCTACTTGAATGGCATTGTACTGTTCAAACACGACCGATATTGGAAACTCAATTTCTACGGAGTCAATATCATTGTTAAATTCATCAAAAATAGCTTGCACTAAGGCATAATCTGCTTCTGTTTGCAAAACGACTTCTTGCTTATTGGCAACAACAGTAACAGGTAAATTCACCGAAATACAGCTACTCCCGTCAATAATATTATCCTTATAACCGCTGTTCTGAGCAGCACTTATTAACATTCCTGTGAGAACAGAATTTAAGTTAAGGGTCTGTTCATCTAAACCCTGATCCTCTTCAGTTTCATCTATAAATTCGTCTGCTTCCTTTTGACATGATATACTAAGCAACATCAAAAATGTAACAAGGACTATGGGGACTTTACGTATCGTTTTCATGATCTTTCACTAACTACCTATATAGTATAAAACAGCTCATTTCTATTTTACCCTACTATTTATTTACTATTATTATCAGAATTCAAAATAAATTGTATTTTACAATGTAAGAAATGAGAGACAAAAGTAGTATTAATTTGAAAATAAAATGTTGTACTCTTGTCGTCTTCATCATGAAGTCAACCGAAAAAACTGAATGAAAACATCCAACAATGTCTGTGAAGAAATCACTTTTGCAAGACTATATGGTGATCTTGGTGGCGCTATTAGAAATTTTATATATTTCAAATGCGGTGATTCGGCTCGTGCGGAAGATTTAACTCATGAAGCCTTTATAAAACTTTGGCAAAACTGCGCTAAGGTTCCTCAGGAAAAGGCGAAATCCTTCTTATATACTGTTTCAAACAATATGTTTCTGAACGAAGTAGCCCACCAAAAAGTGGTATTACAACACGCAAAATTACAACCACATAAGGTCAATGTGCAGTCACCAGAATACTTACTTGAAGAAAAGCAATACCACAAACGATTGCAAAAGGCGATTGGTAATTTAACCGAGGCGCAACGGACGGCATTTTTATTAAATAGAATTGAAGGAAAAAAATATGTAGAAATTGCAGAAATCTTAAGTATTTCTGTGAAAGCAGTAGAGAAACGAATGAGTCAAGCACTTGCTTCTTTGCGAAAAGAAATAGAAGAATTATAATTCTATGAGGTAGGGTAAATGAAGAGTTAACTGTTTCAATAATAAGTATGGAAAAAGAACAATTGCTGCACCGCTATTTAGATGGCACAGCTAGCCCCGAGGAGATAAAAACCTTGGAGGCTGATGCTGAGTTTATGTCATATGTAAAAATCGCGAATGCAACGGAAGGTTTTGAAACACCGTCATTTGATAAAGAGCTTAGCTATCATCAGTTAGACTCAAAATTGGATCGTCCTGCAAAGGAGAGACCACTTCGGCCTCGTTATCTATTTATGAAGATTGCAGCGGCGCTCGTTATTTTTGCAGCGGGGTACTTATTAGTTAGGGACACCAATACTACCATTACTACTGAGATTGCTGAAAAGGAAAATTTCCTATTGCCTGATGACTCCCAAGTGACGCTAAACGCACAGTCTGAAGTTTCATTTAATGAAAATAAGTGGGAGGAAGTTAGAACATTAACACTAGACGGAGAGGCCTTTTTTAAAGTGAAAAAAGGAGAGAAATTTAGCGTTAAAACACCTCAGGGTATTGTGGAAGTATTGGGAACTCAGTTCAATGTGTTTACCAGAGGCAATAGATTCGATATTAAATGTTATGAGGGCTTGGTGAGCGTTACCTATAAGGATACTACCTTACAGGTTCCTGCTGGCACCCGCGTTGAAATTACAGACATAAAAAACATCCATACCAGTAGCATTGCGGCTATCTCCCCAAATTGGATTCTAAACGAGAGTACTTTTGAAAATGTATCCTTATCTTTAGTACTTGAAGAACTAAAACGACAGTATCCAATTAAACTAACCTCCCAAAATATGGTAAACAAAAAGTTTACTGGAAGTTTCACTCACAACGATCTCAACGTGGCATTGCGGTCAATTTGTGATCCATTGCAGGTGGATTTTACCATAGAGGGTGAAGAAGTAACGCTGCATGCAAAGAAAAACAACTAGTCTTGTTTCTTTTTTATTAGTACTACTCTTCCTATTTTCCAACCACTCATTACGTGGGCAAAATCTGGAACCACAGCCCCTTGCCGATATTTTAAAAGACCTTGAAACAAGGTACGAACTTAGTTTTTCCTATGTCGCATCAGAAATAAACGGGATTAACATTAGCCCGCCAGCAAACGATGTTTCTTTGGATGAGGCGCTCTCCTATTTAAATCGAAATACCAGCCTTCGTTTTTCAAAGATTAATGAACGCTATATTTCTGTATCTAAAAAAAGTAATACTGTAAAAGGCTTCTGCGGTGTAGTCTATGACAATCTAACTGGCTCACCCATGGAAGGAGCAACAGTTATTGTTGGGGGTGGCGTATTTGGAACTATCACCAATGCAGATGGTGAATTTACGATTCCCATGGAGTTTAAGGGCAAGGGAATTAGCATTCAACATGTTGGATATCAACCATCAATGTGGTGGGTGTTGGAACCTGGTTTTCCATGTTCTCAATTTAGGTTACGACCGGCTATTTCAGAATTAAATGAAGTCCTCATTCAGAATTTACTTGTGCAAGGTATTTACAGAAACCTGAATGGATCCACGGCATTGAAAACGAATAATTTTGGCCTACTACCAGGTCAAACGGAGAATGATGTACTGCAAATGGCACAGGTAATTCCTGGTGTGGAAAGTATTAATGAAACCATTTCTACCATCAATACAAGAGGAGGAAGCAATGATGAAAACCTCATTGTTTGGGAAGGAAATCGGATGTTCCAAACCGGACACTTCTTTGGTTTGATTTCAGCCTTCAATCCCTACCTAACGAAAGACGTAGTCATTTACAAGAACGGGACTCCCGCTCATTACGGAGAAAACGTTTCCGGGGTTATCGATATCCGGTCCAGTGATAGCATCGTGGACCATTTAAAGGGAGGTGCTGGAGTTAATTTAATTCATGCCAACGCCTTTTTGGAAGTACCTATTTCAAAAAAACTAGGGCTGCAAGTCTCTGGAAGAGGCTCTAGCAACGATTTATTTAAAACCCCAGTCTATAATAACTATGCAAAACGAATTTTTCAGGATAGCGAAGTATCCAATGTTTCGAATAGTCAGGAAACGGTTTTAGTAGATGCTGAAGAGAGTTTTCGCTTTTATGACGCAGGACTTAAACTGTTATGGGATGCTTCAGAAAAAGACAAGGTGCGGGTTAATTTTCTGACCATGAATAATGATCTGGATTTCACGGAGACCCTAATAGATCTATCACAATCAAAAACTAGCAAATTAGATCAGCGCAGTATTGCCGGTGGCGCCTCTTGGGAAAGACAATGGTCCTCAAAATTTTCAACACACACCAGCATTTTTAGCTCCTATTATTTGTTAGAAGCATTGAACACGGATATTTTCACGACTCAAGTGCTGATGCAAGAAAACGAAGTGCTGGAATTAGGGGTGAAATTGAATACCGAGTTAATACTAAACACTAATTTCAAACTGAATTCCGGCTATCATTTTACTGAAATAGGAATTTCCAACTTACAAGATGTGAACCTCCCTAGGTTTCGAAATTTTGAGAAGGACGTTCTAATATCTCATATTTTGCATGGAAGCTTGGCGTTCCAGTCGAACAATAAAAAATCGAGTATTACAGCGGGCGTTCGCGGTAACTACTACGATAAGTTTGAAGAAGTACTGATTGAACCTAGATTACACATCATACAAAAGCTAAGCCGTGGTTTTGCTGTGGAGCTTTCAGGTGAAATGAAGAGTCAGACCGCCACCCAACGTATAGATTTTGAAAGTGATTTCTTAGGAATAGAAAAAAGACGATGGGTACTGGCCAATAACGAAGATATTCCCATTAAAAAGAGTAAACAGGCCTCTGTTGGATTCGTATATAACAGGTATAATTGGTTTGTAAATGTGGAAGGGTTCTACAAAAATGTGGATGGACTTACCAGCAGAAGTCAAGGATTCCAAAACCAATTTAGATTTGCCACTACTACTGGCAGTTATCATGTAAAAGGGGTTGAATTTATTCTGAATAAAAAAATTAAAGATTTTAGTGGTTGGATTACCTATGCATACAACGAAAACGATTATGACTTCGCGTCCTTTACTCCTAGTGAATTTCCCAATAATATTGACGTGCGACATTCGGCCAAAGTTGCAGCATCCTATAATTACCATTCCTTTAAATTTGCGGCAGGACTCAATTGGCGCACTGGTAAACCTTTCACTACACCCGTTGAAGGCGAAGAGTTTCTCGTGGTGAACACCATACCTGTTTTACAATTTAATGGCCCCAATGAAGAACGTCTACCTGATTATTTTCGACTGGATCTTTCTGCCGAATACGTTTGGAAAATTTCAGAAAAATTGGATGCGAAATTCAATTTATCTATTCTCAATCTCTTAGACAAAACCAACACCCTGAACGTTCGGTATATTGTAGAGGAAGTCGATTCGGAAGTTTCAGTTAAAAGAATAGAAGAACTCTCATTGGGCTTTACACCTAATTTTTCCGTGCAACTATTTTTCTAAGCTTCAAACAAAAAAAGGCCCATTCACAATGAACGGGCCTTAAGCAGAAACAGATTTAACTAATTCATAGCAATTAGATTGTATAACGCTGGTGTGTTACTCCCTCTTGAATTTTATATAATCGTTCTGCAAAATTAATTTAATGAACAATTTATGCGCTTGGATCTAGATATTTCACTGTCCAATAGATGGCTGGTAAAAGGAAGTTCTCACCAGTATCACCACCTTGAAGTAGTACACCGTCAATAGTTCCTCCATTCCATGTACCTGGATCTA
>Ga0256847_1000166_pt1 | contig 45342 bp, 27 predicted proteins | sample TeddybearmetaG_FD_189099 | JGI IMG/M metagenome (GOLD analysis project Ga0256847, IMG submission 189099) | Hydrothermal vent microbial communities from East Pacific Rise, Pacific Ocean - Teddybear | ecosystem: Environmental > Aquatic > Marine > Hydrothermal vents | place: Pacific Ocean: East...
CATATAAATATTCCAAAATCTAAGAAAATCAATATAGAAAGTTGCTGAAATCGTCTTGTAGTGAGCCGATTGAAAAGTGCTATCTCTGAGTATCAGTAACTTAGGCCCATTTGCTGTCAAACTCAAGGGATCTTTCTGTATTTAAGAAGCCGGACGTCAATATTTTTACATTAAAAGACTTACACTGATACATAAATCTTCCTTTCTGGTTGATTATAAATTTTTCTTCTTTACACGAAAAAGAATTTTGTACATAACAGGCACAAAAAGCAGGGTAATCACAGTAGCGAATAGTAATCCAATCATGATCGAAATTGCCATCGGCTCCCACATTGCACCGCCGCCCAGATACAATGGAATCAAACCTAGAGTTGTAGTAAATGTTGTTAATATAATAGGTCTGAATCGTTGTTGAGCAGCTCCAACTATGGCATCATAAGGAGATTTCTTCAATTCATCAATTTCTATTTTTATCCTATCGAGGAGAACAATCGCATTATTAATGACAATTCCAGCCAATGAAATTACACCCAAAAATGCCATAAAACCAAAGGAAGATCCAAACGCTAGTAGCCCTAAAATAACTCCGATAATACCAAGAGGGATTGTTGACAAGACGATGAACGCCTTTCTGAACGAATTAAATTGCAAAATTAGAAGTAATATTATAATAAACCCTGCCAATGGCAATTTGGCGATAACTGCTCCCATCGCTTCACCACTTTGTTCAGACTCTCCTCCCAAAGTGTATTCATATCCTGAAGGCCAAGTTTTTGACTGTTCTTTCATCCAGGGTAAAATATCATTAGTAAGATCGCTTGCTGTGAATCCATCAATGGCGTCACAACTTATATTCATACTTCTGAATAGATTTCTACGCAAAATTTTTGGGTATTGCCAATCCGGATATATTTCTGCAACTTGTACTAAAGGAACATTTTGTCCGGATGATTGAGCAATTATATTAAGTCCATCTAAATCATGCACATCTAATTGTTCACTCCCTTGATTTCTCATTATAATTGGAATATTATCGTCACCATCTCTATAAGAACCTGCATTCGACCCGTTCAATGCCGTTTGTAGCGAAATAGCTATATCTTGATTGTTCAAACCAGCTCGGTTTCCCTTATTTGGATCTATATCAACAATTAATTTTTTAATCTTCGAACCCCAATTGTCTTTAATGTTTTTTGTTCCATTGACACTATTCATCTTTTGCTTGATGACCTCACTGATTCGATACAATTCTTGCGGAGAATTTCCAGTTACTTTAATTTCAACATCTGAACCTCCGCCACCGCCACCTGCAAGTGCTCCTATCGTAGTTTGTGCATTTGGAAAATTATTCAAGCAAAATTTATCTAGCTTTTTCACTACATGGTTATTATCCTCAAAAGAAGAAGTATTTAGCAGAAGATGGGCGTACCCAGAATTAGACTCTCCTGGTTGATAACCTTGATCGTAGGAAGAAGGACCCTCCCCAACAAAAGATGACCAATCTGCAACTCCTTGTGTTCTATTTTCATTGGTTAATAATTCTTGTTGAATATATTTTTCGATAGACTCTACAACTTCTTGCGTTCGTTCTATTTTTGTACCAAGCGGTAGATTTAAATCAAGGGTAATCAGGTTTCTATCACTATCTGGAAAAAAGATAAAAGGTAGTTTTCCAAACAAAGAAAGACTTCCGACAAACATAAATACAATGATCCCAATGGTGAGTAATGGAAATCGCAATGCACCTTCAATTAATTTTTTATACAAAGCGTTAAGTCGTGCAAACATGCTTTTATCTTCCACTCCTGCATCCTTTTTATCTACTCTAATAAATCGAGCTCCTAAGAATGGAATCATCGTCATTGCCAATATCCATGATGATAATAATGCTAAACTTATTACCACAAATAAAGGTCCCATAATTTCACCCATTGTATTTTCAGCGAGGTAAAAGGCTAGAAAGGCTGCTGAGGTAGTCAACGATGAAACAAGTAGCGGAATCATCAATTCTCCACAGGCTGAAATTGAAGCTTCGAAAGGATTTACACCTTCTTCCATCTTTACCATTATAGATTCAGAAACTACAATCGCATTATCTACCAATAATCCCAATGCCATAATCAATGCAGCCAAGGATACTTGATTCAATCCTACACCTGCCAAGTACATCAACCACAATGTCATAACCATTGCCATGGGAATCAAACTTGCAACTACCAGACCTGTACGTAGGCCTAGAAACAACAACATTACCAACAAAACAATCCCAACAGACTGATAAACATTGCTCAAAAAGTTAGACACTTTTTTGTCAACATAACGATCTTGAGCAGCCATTCTTTCAATAGTCATTCCTACTGGAATTAAACTATTGTATTGAGCTATTTTTTCATCCATTAGCTCTCCAAGTCGAATGATATTTGCATCATCTTTAAGTGATACTGCTATCGCAACCCCTTCTTGACCATTGATACGTACTAACTTTTCTGCTGGAGATTTATAGGTTCGCTTAATATTAGCAATATTTCCTAGCTCTATTTTACTACCATTGGGAAGCATCAATATTGTCTTTTTCAAATCTTCAATGGATTCGAAATTTCCAGTTGGCTCTAATGCAATACGTTCTTCTCCCAGTCCTATTTGACCACCAGAGAAAACTATATTTGTAGTTGCAATAAAATTCTGTAGCATTCCAGAAGAGAGTCCCAATTCTGCTAAGCGTGCATTATCGAACTCGACATAAATTTGCTCTTCCAAAATTCCTTTTAACTCTACCTCAGCAGCATCGTCCATTTTCACAATGTCGTCTCGAATTAGTTCTGCTTCATTCTTTAATTCTGCATTCGTAAAATCACCACCTGTAAGGCCTAGCATTATTCCATATACAGTTCCAAAACCATCATCATTTATCTTTGGAGGCTTAGAACCATCTGGTAACTTATCTTGTAGTCCTTCAACTTTTCTTCTTAATCTATCCCATACAGGTTGTAGGTCTTTTTCGTCTATGTCTGGTTTTAAAAAGACAGTTACTATGGAAAGACCTGTTCTACTCTCACTATTTACATCATCCAATTCTGGAAGTTCCTGCGTTACCTCTTCAATTTGCTTAGTTATCAGTTGTTCTACACGTTCAGGAGATGCTCCAGGAAATTGAGTTACTATTGTAGCAATACGAATTGTAAAAGGTGGCATACTGTCCCTTGACAAATTGCTATATGAAGTCAACCCCATAATCAAAATAACGATCAAGATCATCATCGTTACCCTAGTATTTTCTAATGCAAATTTGGTTATGTTCATTATGATTTATTTGGTCTAAATTCTTTTATTGAAAAGATTGCTAATTGGAGAGATTGGAAAAGATTAGTTTTTCGAACAATCTCTTCAATCTCTCCAATCTCTCCAATCTCTTCAATCTCTCCAATCTCCCCAATCTTTCCAATCTCTCCAATCTCTCCAATCTCTCCAATCTAAAACAACATGTTTCATATTTTTACAATTTGTTCATATCCTTCTAATCGACAATTTTGAATCTCTCAAAGTAAGAATTAATTACAGCTAATTATTCCATTAGCCTGACTGTCATTCCATCTAATAGAATATTTAAACCAGCAGTTGCTACCAATTCTCCATTTGATAAACCAGCTTTAATTTCGAATCCAGCTGGCGTTAATTCTCCAATCTGAACTTTTTTCTTTTTAACCATATAATTTTTCCCTTCTTTGGATAGTACGAAAACAAAATGACCATTACTATCCTCACCAACTGAAGCAGTAGGAGTCACCATTTTTTGTTCTACTGACTTTCCATTACTAAAACTAAAGTGAACGTCTGCTACCATTCCAGGGCGTATGTCTGGAGTCGGTTTATCAATCCTTACTGTTATAGGATAGGTAGATCCACCTAAAGAACTGAACCCTACTTCGTACACTTTCCCAGAAAATGTCTGATCTGAGATTGAAGAAAAAACGATATCTACATTTTGATTTTTCTTTACTTTTGAAATGAATATTTCTGGGATACCAACAGAAATTTCAGGATTACCCATGGCGCTTATGGTTGCTACTGGAGTTCCAGATCCTACCAGCTCATTTTCCTCAACCATAACAGCGGTGATTACACCAGAAAATGGAGCAATAAGAGTAGAATACCTTACTTGATTCTGAGCAGACTCAACTTGTTTTTCAGAGGCATTGGATTGAGCAATTGCAGCATCGTAAGAAGCTTCCGCTAATTCAAGACCAGACTTTGCTTGTTCAAACTCACTAATCGAAACGCTACCATTTTCGTATAATTTCTCAATTCTTTGATACGTAGCTTTACTATTGATAAGTTGAGATTTTGCACTCTGTATTTGTGTTACTGAGGATTTACTATTTGCTACCGACTGCTGATACTGAACAGAATAATCGGTTTGATCTACTTTGGCAATGAGTTGTCCTTTACGAACCACATCTCCAACTTTCACATTTAAACGACTGAGAGTGCCACTGACTTTGAAACTCACCTTGGATTCTTTGCTCGATTGGGCTGATCCAGAGAAGGTCTCGCTAAGAGCATCACTATTCATCAGTACCTTGCCGTATTTTACAGGTCTTATAGATTCAACTATTTCAGGTTTTTTATCTGCTCCACACGAAAGAAAGAAGAAAACGATGACTATAAACAGGCTGTAATTTTTAGTATTTAATTCTCTCATAATATCTATTTTGTGTGTTGAGAAATTGTCTATAGATCAATTAAATTTATTGTTAAAATAAATCAGTTGACAATTTGACTATCTAATTTATTTTTGATTAAAGTGTTGTTGAACCTTTTGAAAAAATATTGTTTGTTCTTCAGGTGTCGCTAAAAAATTATAATATCCAATCGATCTTTCTAAATTTATAAAATCTTGTATAAAAGTGTAAACTGCATTGTTTGATTGAAGCTCCGTCGCCAAGGCATTGTTTTGGGCATCAATCAATGTAGTAACATTTGCTTGACCCGCTGAATATGCGTCTTGGACAATTTCATAATTTTTCTGTGAAGCATCTGCAGCAGTTTGTGCCAATTCCATTCTAGAATATGATGCCCCCACATTTTCAAGACTTGCTCGAATAAGTAACTCTAGTTGATTTTCTGTATTCTTTCTTGTATCCTGAAGTTGAATAAGACTAAGCTTAGATTGTTCAATTAATTTTTTCCTATTATACCCTTGAAAAACTGGATAAGAAAGTCCTAAGCCAACATCCCATGTAGTAGCAATATCCACATCTGGAAGACCTTCAGGGATATTGTATCTTCCAAGAATTCGATTGGCCGAGCCACTCACCGCCAAAGTAGGTAAATACAATGCTCTTTTTCGGGACAATTGCAATCGCTCTTGAATCTTTAAGCCTAAATCTATCTGTGCTAGTTCAGGCAAATTTTCTTTTGCATATGCTACCAAAAAATCTGAAAATATATCCAGACTTCCGTAATCATTTATAAAAACCATTCGTTCATCTGCGAAAATCAACTTTGATTCCTCTATTGTGGCTTCCTCAATATCTACTGCTTCATTAATAGGACGATTAAGCAATTGGTTTATTTGAAATTTAGCTTGACGTAGACCTGCAAACGCATTATTGAGTTCAATATTCGAATTAGCCAATTCCGCTTCCCAACGATTGATGTCCGAAGCTCCTGTATACCCTATTGCTTCTTTTGCCTTCGAAATGTCAAAGTTATCTTTATTTCTTTCCACATTTTGTTGCTGAATATCCAAATTGCTTTTTGCAAAAAGAATATTCATATATGCATTCGTAACATCGATAACAACATCTAATTGAGTTTGCAACAGTTGCTTTTCTTCGCTTTCTTTAAGCATTTTCTGAATTGCAACATTTGCCAGAATAGGTTCAGCAAAAATGACTTGTGATAGCTTCCCACTTAAAATCAAATTAGCCCTACCCTGAGCACCTTGTCTTGTAAAAGTGGTTACTTCATCCATCAAAGAAAGACTAGTTGAAGCATCAATCTGAGGCAACAGATCTGATTTAGCTATGCCAATCTCAGTATCAGCTATATCAACATCTGTTTTTTCAATTTTAATATTCAGATTATTTTGAAGTGCCTGTGCTATTGCTTTTTGTAGGCTTAATTTATTATCTGTCTGTATGGCGTCTAGGTTGTACAGAGTGGCACTCGACATTAACTCAAAACTTGGATAGATACCTATTTGTCGAGCAGTCTCCATATTGATTATAAGATTTTCCGAAAAAGATTGCATTTCAACAGATAAACCTGCTGCTGGTTTTCCCTCAATAATTTTCATCACACTAAGAGCTATTCGACGAGGAATTTTGTGTAGGTTATCCGCCGTTTCATATCCAGCCAAGGCTCCGGCTGCCAGGTATTCTTCGCCAAAAAGTGCGGCTGATGGTACCTTATATCTACTTATTTCTTGAAAAATCTCTTTTACTTTCTGTGGGTCTTTACTAAAATATGGCAAAGCATAAACCGCGACTCTCTTATCACCCATATCTGTAAAATGTTCTCCAATATCATCTTGATAAAATATATGATCAACATTGACATCTTTTCCTTTCAAGTACTTAGCAAAAAGTTGCTTGATAAAAGGGGAACCGCCAACTGTTCCCTTTGAAGTAATAACCTCTAAATGATCAAAAGAATAGAGACTATACAATAAATTAAGGTCTCGTTCCATATCAAATGGAGACTCTATGTATGTGAAGTTTTCAATTCCTGATGTGCCTTCTAAGGTTTTTTTAAGACCTTGTAATTCTGTATCTAATATAATAGAAGCTATTGTTGGTTTAGGATATTCTTTTAGAGTAGTAGCAAAGTTTGATGTATTAGTCCCTAAGCAAATTATGATATCATGTTTGGCATATGCCTCAGAAAATAACTCCGCATAATCATTCTCACCGTTTTCACCATAATATGTTTTGATCTCTACTTTGTATCGATGCTGAAGAAGTTGCATTATTTCATCTTGGAGATTTTTTTCATATTGACGCTCCAATTCATTATCTGGTCTTTCATCACCAATTACAGCCAAAGAAATAGATTCTTGCGCTATCAATGTTTGTAACATTAAGATAAAACCGAAAAGGAGTGAAATTCTCATTTGTTCTTTCTAATAAGTTTAAAAAAATATTGTCAACTGACTTCAATATCTTAAAATCTAAGTTGAATCCAAAATATATAATAAAGTCCACTTCAAAACAATAGAATAGAAAAATTTAAAGAAATAATATTGTTCTTGCAGAACGACACCCAAAATTGTCGAGAGTCAGGAATTTATATCAACAAAGCAACCGTCAGCATAAATAGCTAAAATGTTAAAAAGTGCCTAGATAATTATGATGATGACGAAGATTAATAAGATTAAAATTACTATCATTATTAAATGAATAAGTTTCAAATCGAAATACCTGTTTTACTACCTGAAGCAATAGATGAAAAAGACCATTGTATTCAAAAATTAGTAAACGACCTCAAAGAGGAAAAAGGAATTGACAAAGTTCATGTTAAGGATTCTAAACCATCAGAAATTTGTATTCATTATAACCCTGAATTCATTACGATAAAAAAAGTGAAACAAATTGCGATGCGAAGTGGCGCTCAATTAACACATCGCTACAAACATCTTTTAATAGAAGTAAAAGGAATAAGACATCCTCGACATGCACGAAGAGTTGAACAGATTTTGAGTAAAAAAAATGGAATCGCAAGAGTATCGGCATCGTCAGCAGGAATGTTGGAAGTGGAATGGGATTCTAGTTTAACCAACCAAACAGAAGTTGTTTCCGCGATTGAGAAATCGGGTTTGATAATTATTTATATCCAAAATAGAAAAGAAGAAATTAAAGAAGATGATCATGGTCATGGTCATCATATTCCGGGGTATCTAAATTTTTTAGGTGAAAACACAGAACTTTATTTTGCTATTGGGAGCGGTATCTTTTGGGGATTTGGGGTAGTTTTTTCTTTTCTAAAGAATGTGCCAGAAGTCTTGCCAATGGTGCTTTTTATTTGTGCAGCAATCCTTGGTGGATTTTTCACTTTCATTACCGCAGGTAAAGATATTCTTCGTGGTAAATTTGAAATAGATTTTTTGATGCTTTTTGCAGCAGTCGGGGCAGGGGCTTTGGGGAAATGGGGAGAAGGAGCTTTACTGCTTTTCTTATTTAGTTTAGGTCATGCTTTGGAACACTATGCAATGAAGCGAGCAAGGAAATCCATTGAGGCACTTTCTGATTTAACCCCGCCTGTGGCATTGGTAAAACGAGATGGAGAAATAATTGAAATAGGAGTTGAGCAATTAATTTTAGGAGATATCATAGTGATTAAACCTAACTCCAAAATTGCTGCTGACGGTGTCGTAACTAAAGGAACGAGTGCAGTCAATCAAGCACCTATTACAGGCGAAAGTGTACCTGTTGATAAACATCCAAGTCTGCAATGGCAAAATGAAAATGATGTGAATAAATTACCTGCTGAACATCGAGTTTTTACAGGTACTATAAATGGTAGTGGCGTCTTGGAAGTGAAAGTTTTAAAGCTGGCAAAGGATAGTACGCTCTCACGATTAATTACTTTAGTCAAAGAAGCTGAAACTCAAAAATCTCCAACTCAACATTTGACCGATAAATTTGAGAAGTATTATGTGCCTATAGTTTTGGTGGTAATAATTTTGTTATTATTTACTTTTTTAATTATTGATGAAACTTTTCAGCAAAGTTTTTATAGAGCAATGTCGGTTTTAATTGCAGCATCTCCATGTGCTTTAGCGATCTCTACGCCGAGTGCCGTTTTAGCAGGTATCTCAAGAGCAGCTCGTCAAGGTGTATTGATAAAAGGAGGACGACCATTAGAAGATTTGGGTGGAATAACTGCTATTGCTTTTGACAAAACTGGTACGCTTACGGAAGGCAAACCTAAGTTGACAAATGCTATTCCTTTTGGAAAAACATCAAAAGAACACCTTTTGAAAGTTGCTGTTGCCGTAGAAGCATTGAGTGATCACCCTTTGGCAGCAGCCATAGTGGAAGGAGGGAAAAAAGAATTGGGAGAAGTAGAAATTTCGGAAGCTGAAAAGTTAGAAGCCTTAACGGCAAGAGGGATTAAAGCTACTTGGGAAGACAATATAATTCATGTTGGAAATCGTAGACTTTTTGAAGAATTAACGGGCGAAAAGGTCCCTACCGAAATCGACCAAAAAATGTCAGCACTTGAATCAGGAGGACATACATCCATTATAATTCATCAAGACAAGGAGTATTTAGGAATCGTCTCTGTCATGGATATTGCCCGTCCCGAAGCAATTGCAACACTCGCTGCTTTGAAAAAAATAGGTATCAAAAGAATGATTATGCTTACAGGGGATAATCAAAAAGTAGCTGATGCTATTGCAAAAGATATAGGCATCACTGACCCAATGGGCAGCCTACTTCCTGAAGATAAGGTAAGTGCTATTGAAAAATTAAAACAAGAAGAAGGAAGTGTAGCTATGGTCGGTGATGGAGTGAATGATGCTCCTGCTATGGCAAAAAGTACAGTAGGAATTGCCATGGGAGCTGCAGGTTCAGATGTGGCTTTGGAAACTGCTGACATCGCTTTGATGGCTGACAAATTGGATAATCTTCCATTCGCAATTGGTCTTAGCCGTATGGCAAAACGAATTATTAAACAAAATTTAATTATCAGTTTGGGGATGGTTGCGATTCTTGTTCCATTGACTATAATTGGTATGGTTGAAATTGGACCTGCTGTAGTAGGGCATGAAGGTTCTACTTTGGTGGTAGTTTTAAATGCATTGAGGTTATTGAGGTATAATTAATCCTTGGTAGCTTTTATGAAAATTTTATTAAGTTGAGAAGAAAAAATCCTATTTAGTATGCGCTTATCAGCGGGATTAGCTGTACTATGAAAGGTAAAAGTCATGATGAACTTCATAAGTGGTTACACCCATATATGAATATGATCAGTAATCTTGAAGATGAAGATAATATGACAAATGCAAACACCATTGTCGATAACATGAAACACTTATTCATAACCTTTAACCAATCAAATGAACATAAAAGAACTTCACACCGAAACAAAAGCGGTATCAACAAAGCCTCTTTTCAAGGGAGAATTAGGATCAGTCCTGGCTCTCCAAATTATGAAAGATGAACAATTTCCAGAGCACATCACAAAGACACCTGCACTTTTGCTCTGTGTTAAAGGGCATGTCTTTTTTAGAAATGTAAATGGTTTTGAAGAAGAGTTACAAGCTGGTGATTACATCAATGTTGAACCTATGATAAGACATTGGGTCGATGCTGTAGCTGATAGTGACTTAGTGCTAATAAAATAAGAAATTGACTATAAACATTCTACCTTGTGTAAGGAATCTGATCAGAACTATCAGAACAAAAATTAATATTTGTAAAGACTATGAAAACATTTTGGAAGAAAAAGTCACAAGAAGAAATAAAGTCAATAGTTTTTAAAAAACTGAGTCAAAACATTAATTATGACGAGCAGCATATTTTAGGAGTTCCTGCATCTTATCTGGATGAAAAAGTCTTTTCTCAAGATGCTTCTTTTGTAAAAGATGCACCCTTCATTTCTACCCTTATCCAGAATCCAAATCATATAGGTTGTCATACCTTAGGCAAATCAGAACCATTTTTTCAGGGTACACAAGAAATTGAAAAAGAGCTTATTGAAATCTGTGCTGTAGATATTCTGAATGGACAAGCTGGACAGACAGATGGCTATGTTGCTTCTGGAGGAACAGAAGCCAATTTGCAGGCAATATGGGTTTATCGAAACTACTTCATTAATGAGTATTCTGCAAATAGAGAAGACATTTGCATCATGTGTAGTCAGGATAGCCACTACTCCATGGACAAAGCCGCCAATCTATTATCATTGGGTATTTATAAAATACCAGTAGAAAGTGATACAAAAGAGATAAAGGAAGTATCAATCATGGAGGTGATTCTCACTGCAAAAAATGAAGGTAAAAAGTACTTTATCGTGGTTTGCAATATGATGACCACAATGTTCGGAACTGTAGATGATGTTGATGCCTTTACAAATCAATTAAACGATTTGTCTTGTGATTTCAAATTGCATATTGATGGAGCTTATGGAGGTTTTTATTACCCTTTTACCGATAAAGAAAGTCAATTGACTTTTGAGAATCCGAATATAACTTCATTTACTCTTGATGCGCATAAAATGGCACAGGCTCCGTATGGTACAGGCATATTTCTAATTCGAAAAGGGCTCATCCAACATGTAAATACCAAGGAAGCTAGTTATGTAGAAGGAGAGGATTTTACACTGATAGGTAGCAGATCTGGTGCAAATGCTATTGCTGTTTGGATGATTTTGGTAAAAAATGGACCCAATGGATGGCAAGAAAAGGTCTTCATTTTACAGAAACGAACTGAGTGGATGTGTGATCAATTGAGTCAATTAAAAATAGGCTTCTATAGGCATCTTAAATCAAACATTATCACAATAAAAAGCAAGCACATAACTAAGGAAATAGCCTCAAATTTTGGATTGGTTCCTGATAATCATTCTTCACCTGAGTGGTACAAAATTGTAATAATGGATCATGTGACAATTGAGAAATTGAGTATGTTGGTTGAAGAAATGAAGACTCATTCCATATCTATGAAAATATAAACTATGGCTCTCAGAACTTAGTTTTAGGTGAAATTTTAAACGGTTCAGTTTTTATTTTTTACAATTGTCAATAAAATTGTCTATTTTTACTGGCAATTATTAAATTGAGAAATTATAACCTATCAAAGCTTTTAGACTCATATTAATCTATCTGGCAGCAAGTATTATAATATTGCATAGCACAATACCTCATCAACATTCGAATGAGTTGAGTGATTATGATCAGTCAAAAACATTCGCTGAAGCAGATGGACTGATAGATTATGTTAAGTTGCTATTTCTTACAGACTTGGGAGAATGTCATATGGAAACCTTCGATCAAGGTGAACAATTTGATTTTGCATCAGAATTTCAAGTAGAGTCAATTGTCAATATATTGCCTTTACCACATGACATCTCTTCTACTCAACAAATTCATAATCAATTAATACGCAAAATCAACTATCGTGATCAAGTCCCGATTGTAAGGCATTACTTTCTCTCACATATCAATTTTAGAGGCCCTCCTACTTTAGTATAATTTACTCTGACTTAGCAATCTTATTATGTGCTATTTCACTGACTCCTGCACATTATCAACGGTGCATCCTCCGCTCAGAGTCGGAAGCAATTATTAATTTTTTCTAAAACACATTTATTCAAGGCAACCTTTTTCAAGTTCTTGGATGTATTTAATATAAAGGATTAAGTTGAACACTTGCATTTCAAAAATATTATTTGAAGTCATCCCTATTTTAAGGAAACGCAGATTTGACAAAATTCGCAATTGATTATGTATGAATAAAGTCACACATAACGTATATATAGGGACTATGGCTTCACTTGTTGTTGCCACTACTTACTATTTGGCGACTGCCGGGTACTCTTATTATGCATTACCTCTAGAAGAGAGATTTTATCATCCTAATTATGCTTGGTTCAAACCTTCTGGTATTATGGGCCAGGGTCTAGGCATTTTAGGGACCTTTCTGATTACTTTTGGTGTAGCCATTTATATAGCAAGAAAACGATATGGCTTTCTCTCTAAATTCATTCGGCTTAAATATCTATTGGAGTTTCACATTTTTCTATGCACGACAGGACCAATTTTGATTGTATTTCACACCTCATTTAAATTTGGAGGGATAATATCTATTGCTTTTTGGAGTATGGTTGCCGTTGTGTTGAGTGGGGTGATAGGAAGATATATCTACATTCAGATTCCAAGAAATATAGAAGGGCGAGAATTAAGCATTCAAGATATTCATGACAAAAGAAATGATTTCGAAAAAGAATTTAGAAATAATCAATCTTTAAGTGAAGACATAATCAATCTGATTCTTTCAAACAACCAAGAACACAAATGGGGACTAAAGACATATTTTCGAAATCAAGGAAAAATAAGAACATTAAAACAAAACCTTAGAAAAAGCAGCTTGTCTTCTGTAGAACGGCAAGAAATCATAAAAATGGCTAAAGAAGAAATGACTCTTGCCAGTAAAATTGGAAGATTGCAACAAATGCAAAAATTGTTTAAATATTGGCATGTAATCCATATGCCTTTTGCAATTATAATGTTGATCATCGTACTTGTTCACATCGCAGTTTCTTTGACGCTGGGATATAAATGGATATTCTAATGGAGATGATTATTGAACAAATATTGATATATGGCTTTGTCTTCATTTTGTGTGGAGGGATCATTTATTGGTACATAAAAAAACAAAAAGCAACTTCTGAAAAGACTATAAAAAAGATTGCTATTGCCAAAGAAGAAGGCAGATATGAACCTGTTTCTCTTCATCCATATATTGACCTCAATACTTGTATTGGAAGTGGAGCATGTGTGAGTGCCTGCCCAGAAAAAGATATTTTGGGATTGGTCAATGGTAAAGCTGCTGTTATCAATGCATCAACTTGTGTGGGACACGGGGCTTGTTTTCATGCATGTCCAGTCGAAGCGATTTCACTAAGAATAGGCACAGAAACCAGAGGTGTAGAATTGCCACATGTCAATCAAACATTCGAAACCAATATCAAAGGAGTCTATATAGCTGGCGAACTAGGTGGTATGGGATTGATCAAAAATAGTGTGGAACAAGGCCGGCAAGCTGTAGAGAATATTTCTAAATCCGTAAAAGAAAATAATGGTGATATCCTGGATTTAGTGATTATTGGAGCTGGCCCAGCTGGGATTTCAGGAGCTTTAGCAGCTAAAAAATTAAGCTTGTCATTTAAGGTACTTGAGCAATATACCCTTGGAGGAACAGTCTACTCATTTCCAAGAGCCAAGATTGTAATGACCAATCCAATGGATCTTCCTTTGTATGGAAAAGTCAAATTATTCGATACATCAAAAACCGAATTGCTTTCTATCTGGAATGATGCCTTATCAAAAAATCAAATCGAAATTACAGAAAACACCAAGGTCGAAAACATTATCCCTCAAAACGATGGCTCTTTCAAAGTCAAAACTGCAAAAGGTGAAGAACTACTATGCAGTCAAGTATTGATTGCAATTGGTAGACGAGGTACACCAAGAAAACTTGGTGCTATAGGAGAAGACTTGCCAAAGGTGTATTATCGCCTTTTAGAACCAGAATTAATTCATGACAAAAATATTCTAGTCGTTGGTGGAGGTGATTCTGCAATAGAATCTGCTATGCTTTTAATGGAAAACAATAAAGTAATTCTCTCATATCGAAAAGATCAATTTGCAAGAATAAAACCAAAGAATAAGGAAAGAATTCTAAAAGCACAAACTGAAAATAGAATCGAAATTGTATACAATTCAACTCTCGCGGAGGTAAAAGATAAATGCATTCATCTCCTCGTAAAAGATGAACATGATCTCAAAGAAATAGATAATGATTTAGTATACATTTTCGCTGGAGGTGAATTGCCAACAAAATTTTTATCAAATGTGGGAATCGATATACAAAAGAGATTCGGGTACATAATGAAAAAACATGGAACATAAATGACAAAAAGGTGGACATATAGTTTTCTAATGATAATCGCTTCTATAGTGTATGGCTATGGTCAATTATCACCAGGAAAGCTGTCTGCTGCACATGCTCATTTGGAAGGAATAAGCAACTGTACTCAATGTCACGATCTGGGTAATAAAGTACCTGATCAGAAGTGCCTTGGTTGTCATAGTGAGATTGATAATTTGATCCAATCCAATAAAGGATTCCATGTATCCTCAGATGTATCTTCAAAGAATTGTATTGAATGTCATAATGAACACCATGGCAAAAAATTCGATATGGTCAGATTTGATGAAGAAGCGTTTGATCATGACCTGACAGGATACGCATTGGAAGGAAATCATGCCATTATCGATTGTAAAGAATGTCATAAACCAGAAAATATTAATGATTTAGAAATACGAAAAAGAGAAGGCACATTCTTAGGGCTTGAAACGGCTTGTCTGGATTGTCATGTAGATTTTCATCAACAGACACTTGGAAATGATTGTATTCAATGTCACAACTTTGATAGTTTCGATCCTGCAAGCAAGTTTGACCATAATGATGCAGATTTCAAGCTGAGAGGAGCACATGTTTCAGTTGATTGTCTTGAGTGTCATCCTGTGAGTGTTAAGAATGGAAATAACTTTCAACAATTTACTGATCTTACTTTTAATAATTGTGTTGATTGTCATAGTGATCCACATGATGGTCATTTGGTAGGAGCTTGTACGCAATGTCATACTGAGACTTCTTTCACTACTTTTGTAGGCAAAGGAAAATTTGATCACAATGCAACAAATTTTGAATTAAGAGGAAGTCATAAAACCGTCAATTGCTTTGAGTGCCATACTCAAACTTCAAATGCAAAAGCAGTCTTCCAAGACAAACTCAACATTCCTGAAAACAATTGTATAGAGTGCCACGAGGATGTTCATGAAGGCAAGTTTGGCTCAGATTGTATTAAGTGTCATACTGAGGAAAGTTTTTATAGCCTCAAAGAGATGGATTTTTTCGATCATAGCGTTACTGATTTTCCATTAGTAGGTCAACATATGGGTGTAGATTGCAAATCTTGTCATACTGAGAGATTAACCGAAGCAATCGATTATTCTGCGTGTAAAAATTGCCATCAAGATTATCATAATGGTGAGTTTGTTGAAAATGGAGTTAGTCCTGATTGTAATGATTGCCATACCTTAGAAGAAAAATTCACCTATACCACCTTTGGGTTTGAAGAACATAATGCTTCCTCTTTTCCATTGGAGGGAGCACATATGGCTACACCTTGTTTTGCATGTCATGTGGACGAAGATCATTGGTCATTTAGAAGTATTGGTCAGTCGTGTGTAGAATGTCACGATGATATCCATAAAGAGCAAATAGATTCTTCCTTTTATCCTGACCAAGACTGCACGGTTTGCCACAATAGTGAGCAATGGAGTGAAGTAGCTTTTGATCATCAAGTTACTGATTGGCCTTTGACCGGTGCTCATATTGAGGTAGACTGTAGGTCATGTCATTTTGAGAATGAAGAAAATAGTGATAGCTTTAAGCAAACATTTTCTGATCTCAGTTCTGAATGCATTCAGTGTCATAAAAATATACATGGAGATCAATTCATTGAAAATGGGGTGACGGATTGCATTCGATGCCACGATACTGAAAGTTGGATTCCCAATAATTTTGATCATAGTACAACAGACTTCCCTTTGGATGGCAAACATTTAGAATTAGAATGTGCCGCATGCCATAAACCAAGCATTGAAGCTAATATAACAAATTATAAAATAAAGAAACATGAATGTATAGACTGCCATTCATAACGTGCCTTTTATTGTTAGCTAGACTAATAGTAGCTCAATCACCCCACGGCGGAGAATTGAAGCTAGATTGTATTGCCTGTCATACAACTGAAGGCTGGGATATACCTACCGATCGATGGGATTTTAAAGAAGAACAAGACAAGAATATATCTACTACTACAGGTTTCGATTTAACTAAAATAGATTCAAGTTTTAATCATTTCAATACAGCGTTCCCTCTTATAGGAGAGCATGAAAATGTTGATTGTAGATCGTGTCACTCTACTTTGGTCTTCAATGAGGCAACAACTCAATGTATTGATTGCCACTTGGATGTTCATTCGATGACTGTTGGGAATGATTGTGTGAGATGTCATACATCAGAAAATTGGTTAGTTGATGACGTACCTCAAATCCATGAAGAAAATGGCTTTCCTCTTATTGGTTCGCATGGAGGACTATCATGCGTGGATTGTCATATATCAGAGACCAGCTTAAAATTTGACCGAATTGGAAATGACTGCTATTCCTGTCATAGAATGGATTTTGAAAATACAGATAGCCCTAATCATGTAGATGCTGGGTTCTCTTTGAATTGTATTGATTGTCATTCTCCTGAAGGTGATACATGGGGAACGGATATTGTAGATCACTCCTTCTTCCCTTTGACACTTGGTCATGATATTCAAGATTGTAAAGCTTGCCACCTTACTGATAATTTTAGCGACGCATCCCCAGATTGTATCTCTTGCCATCAAAATGATTTTGCAGAAGCCGTATCACCAAATCATGAAATTTTAAATTTTAATGTTGACTGTACGCAATGTCATACTACAAATCCAGGATGGATGCCTGCCGAATTTAATGACCACGACTCAGAATTTTTTCCAATATACAGTGGTGCACATGAAGGGCAATGGAGTGATTGTATCGATTGCCATACTGATCCAGATAATTTTACTGTTTTTACTTGTGTCTCTTGTCATCAAAACCCAGAAACAGATGATGCTCATATAGGAATATCTGGATATACATATGAAGATCAAGCTTGCCTGGCATGTCACCCTACAGGAGATACCGATATGGCTTTCAATCACGACAATACCAATTTTCCATTGACTGGCTCACATATTGGAGTCGAGTGTTTAGAATGTCATAGTGACGGCTTCGAAGGCACTTCTACTAATTGTGTAGTCTGTCATACCATGGATTTCGAAGGAAGTATCAATCCAAACCACACAGAAATAAATCTTTCTACCGATTGTATCAATTGTCATACTACAGACCCGGAATGGATGCCTGCTACTTTTGATATTCATGACGATTTTTATCCTTTGGTCGGAGCACATGCTATGATAGCAAATGACTGTGCAGCTTGCCACAATGGAGATTATAATAATACTCCGAATACCTGTATTGGCTGTCATCTCGACGATTTCAATAGTACTACTGACCCAGATCATGAGACAGCGAATTTCTCTACAGATTGCATCCAATGTCATAGTCAAGATGCATGGGATCCTTCTACTTTTGATCATGATGTTCAGTTCTTCCCGATCTATAGCGGAGAACATGAAGGTGAATGGAATGATTGCATTGACTGCCATACCAATCCAAATAATTTCCAAGAATTCCAATGTATTGGCTGTCATATCAACCCAGAAACGGATGAAGAACATGAGGGTGTTTCTGGATATATTTATGAGGATAATGCTTGCCTAGCTTGTCACCCTACAGGGGATGCAGATATGGCTTTTAATCATAATGAAACTAACTTTCCATTGACAGGAGCTCACATCGGAATAGAATGTCTAGATTGTCACAGCGGAGGATTTGAAGGCACGTCTACCAATTGTGTAGATTGTCATACCATGGATTTTGAAGGCAGTATCAACCCTAACCATACCGAAATAAATCTGTCTACGGATTGTATCAATTGTCATACTACAGAACCAGACTGGATGCCTGCTACGTTTGATGTTCACGATGATTATTATCCGCTAGAAGGGGCTCATGCCATGATTGCAAATGACTGCACCGCGTGCCACAATGGAGATTACAACAATACTCCAAATACTTGCATTGGATGTCATCTTGATGATTTCAATAGTACTACAGACCCTGATCATGAGGCTGCTAATTTTTCTACAGATTGTACTCAATGTCACAACGTTGATGCTTGGGAGCCGTCCACCTTTGATCATGATGCTCAATTCTTCCCGATTTATAGTGGAGAACATGAAGGAGAATGGAATGATTGTCTGGACTGCCATACCAATCCAAATAACTTTCAAGAATTCCAATGTATTGGATGTCATATCAACCCAGAAACAGATGAAGAACATGAGGGTGTTTCTGGATATATTTATGAAGATAATGCATGTCTAGCTTGTCACCCTACAGGAGATGCAGATATGGCTTTTAATCATGACGACACCAACTTCTCACTTACTGGATCTCACATTGGAATAGAATGTTTAGATTGCCACAGCGGAGGATTTGAAGGCACTTCTACCAATTGTGTTGATTGTCATATTATGGATTTTGAGGGCAGTATCAACCCTAGTCATACCGAAATAAACTTATCTACAGATTGTATCAATTGCCATACTACTGAGCCAGATTGGATGCCAGCCTCTTTTGGTGTGCATGATGATTATTATGCTTTAGTAGGAGCACATGCTATGATTGCAACTGATTGTGCTGCTTGTCATAATGGAGATTACAACAATACGCCCAATACTTGCACAGGTTGCCATCTGGATGATTTTAATGGTACGACAGATCCTGACCATGAAGCAGCAAACTTCTCTACGGATTGTACTCAATGCCATACTCAAGATGTTTGGAATCCATCAACCTTCGATCACAATTCATTTTATCCACTTGAAGGAGCGCATGCTGATATCGCTCAAGAATGTCTACAGTGTCATTCCGATGGATATGAGAATACTCCGAATACCTGTGTGGGATGTCACCAATCAGATTTTGATAATACGACGGATCCAAATCACACAGATGTCCAATTCAGCACTGATTGTACAACATGTCATAATCAAGATGCCTGGGAGCCTTCGACATTTGACCATGATGGTCAATATTTTCCAATCTACAGTGGAGAACACGAAGGAGAATGGAGTGAATGTATAGACTGTCATACCAATCCATCCAACTATTCGATATTCACATGTATTGGATGTCATATCAATCCTGAAACAGACGATGAGCACGATGGTGTTGGTGGATATATCTACGAAGACAATGCATGTCTAGCTTGCCATCCGACAGGTGAATCTTCTGAAGGCATCAATCATGATGACACCAATTTCCCATTAACTGGCGCGCATATTATTACGGATTGTATTGACTGTCATGCGAATGGATATCAGGGAACTACAACAGATTGCAATGGCTGTCACAGTGAAGATTTTAATAGCTCCACAAATCCAAATCATAGTGCTCTTGGCATCTCTACAGATTGTATTAGCTGCCATACAACAGAAACTGGTTGGGCACCTGCTACCTTTGATGTCCATGATGATTATTATGCATTGACTGGGGCACATATCCCAATAGCAAGCGACTGTGCTACCTGTCATAATGGAGATTATAACAATACACCGACAGAATGTGTCGGTTGTCATCAAATGGATTTTGAAGGGTCTATAAATCCTGACCATCAAACACTCAACTTATCCACAGACTGTATCAATTGTCACACAACAGATGTAGACTGGATGCCAGCTACTTTTGACGTTCATGATGATTTTTATCCGTTGGAAGGAGCGCATGTTGTAATAGCAAATGATTGTGCATCTTGCCACAATGGAGACTATAATAATACGCCTAATACTTGTATAGGTTGCCACCAATCAGACTTTGAAAACACCACTAATCCTGATCATGCTGCGGCCATGTTCCCGAATGATTGTCTGGAATGTCATACGCAGGATGCATGGACCCCTTCTACATTTGACCATGATGGAATGTATTTCCCAATCTATAGTGGAGAACATGATGGGGAATGGAACAATTGTTTAGATTGCCATACAGATCCAAATAATTTTGCTGTTTTCACATGCATTGGTTGTCATATCAATCCCGAGACAGATGATGAGCACGATGGTGTTGGTGGATACATCTATGAAGACAATGCTTGCCTTGCTTGTCATCCTACAGGAGAAGCAGAAGAAGGAATCAATCATGATGCGACCAACTTCCCACTTACTGGTGCTCATATTATGACTGATTGTATTGATTGTCATGCGAATGGGTATCAAGGTACAACTACAGATTGTAATGGCTGTCATAGCGAAGATTTTAATGGGTCTACAAACCCAAATCATAGTGCTCTTGGCATTTCTACAGATTGTATTAGCTGCCATACAACAGAAACTGGTTGGGCACCTGCTACTTTTGACAATCATGATGACTACTATGCATTGACTGGAGCTCACATACCGATAGCAGCTGATTGTACAGCTTGCCATAATGGAGACTATAATAATACACCTTCTGATTGTCTGGGTTGTCATCAAGATGATTACAATGCTTCTGTAAATCCTAATCATCAGACTTTAAATATTCCTACTGATTGTGTCAGTTGTCATACTACAGAACCAGGTTGGTCACCAGCTACGTTTGACATTCATGATGATTATTATCCGCTTACGGGTGCACATTTACCTATAGCCAGTGAATGTGTCACTTGCCATAATGGAGATTATAACAATACCCCATCTGAATGTGTCGGTTGTCATCAAGTAGATTTTGAGGCATCTGTAAATCCAGATCATCAGGTGCTTAATTTGTCAACAGATTGTATCAACTGTCATACTACCGATCCTGAATGGATGCCTGCCACTTTTGATGTGCACAATGATTTCTATGCATTAAATGGGGCACACTCACTGATAGCAAACGATTGCGCGGCTTGTCATAATGGAGACTATAATAATACGCCGAATACTTGTATTGGTTGTCACCAAGCAGATTATGACAATACGACTAATCCTGATCATGCTGCAGTCATGTTTTCAACAGAATGCCTGGATTGTCATACAGAAGATGCCTGGACTCCATCTACATTCGATCACAATACAATATGGCCGCTTAATGGTGCGCATGCGTCAATAGCAAACGAATGTTTACAATGTCATGCTAACGGATACGAAAACACACCTAACACTTGTATCGGTTGTCATCAATCCGATTATGACAATGCAAATAATCCTGATCATGCTGCAGCAATGTTTCCGACAGATTGTACTGACTGTCACAATGAGACGGCTTGGGATCCTTCAACATTTGATCATGACAATCAGTATTTCCCAATTTACAGTGGGAAACATGAAGATGAATGGAATCTATGTTTGGATTGCCATATTAATGCAGCTGATTATTCAATATTTAGCTGTATAGACTGTCATGAGCATGATAATCAAAATGATGTGGACGACGATCACGATGAAGTCAGTGGATATATATATGAGAGCAACGCTTGTTTTGCTTGTCACCCAAATGGAGATGAGTAAGATGAGAAAGTTAGTACCCTTCATATCACTATTATTTTTTTGTGCATCGATTTTCGGGCAGCAAGAAAATATCGTTTCAAAAAGTGGTGTTGTAACTTTCAAAGCTTCTCAAAATATTTATGTGCGATTTTCAGATACTGATATGATCAGTGTTGGCGATACTTTATATTCTAATAAAGATGGTATTCTATCTCCTTGCATGATAGTATCAAAAAAGTCGTCCAGCTCCTGCATTTGCCTAAAACTTGAAAATTGTACTATTGAAGTAGAAGATGCTGTGGTTTTTCCAATAAAGAAACAATTACAAGAAGAGAAAATAGTTAATGATCTACCCAATGATCCAGAAATAATAGTCGACGAGCAAATTGAAACTTCTAAAGAAAATAATTCTGCGCCTTCAAAAAGTAAATACAAGCAGAAAATTAGAGCTAGAGCATCAGCAGCTACTTATAGCAATTTATCAAATGAAGAAAACAAAGATAGGCACAGAACACTATTAAGGTTTTCAATAAATGCTGATCATATCAATGATTCCAAACTTTCACTTGAAGCTTATGTAAATTATAGAAAAAACTTCATTGAAGGAGATCTGCCAACTGATTATCAAACCAGCTTTGTCAATGTTTATAATCTTGCAGCAACTTATGATATCGATTCTACTATGTCTATCTCTTTTGGTAGAAAGATAAATAGGAAGATTTCTTCGATAGGTCCAATAGATGGTCTGCAAGTGGATAAGTACTTTAAAAATTTCTATGTAGGTGGAGTCGCAGGTTTCAAGCCAGATATTTCAGGTTTTGAATTTAATTCTGATTTGTATGAATTTGGAGGATATGTTGGTCACTATAAATCTAGTCGATCGCTCTACACTATGACTACTTTTGGTGTACTGGAACAACACAACGGAGGTCCAATAGATCGGAGATATGCATACCTCCAGCATTCGAGTACATTGTGGAGAAAACTTAGTCTTTTTAGTTCTGCTGAAGTGGATATTTATGATAAAATAAATGGTGTTATATCCAGTAAACCACGGCTGACAAATCTCTATCTTTCTACCAGATATCGAGTCAATCGTGGTCTTTCATTCTCACTTTCTTATGACGCAAGAAAAAGAATCATCTATTACGAAACATTGAGAACAGAAGTAGAGCGCCTTTTAGCAGATGATCAACAAAGACAAGGAATCAGAGGTAGAATCAATATTAGGCCTTTCAAATATATAAATACCTCTGTAAGCTACAGCAAAAGATTCCAAAGTGATAATCAGAACAAATCTGATAATATTAATGCAACATTAAGCCATTCGAGACTTCCTGTGGTTTCGGGAAGATTTTCTTTTAGTATCAATATGAATGAATCTAATTATCTGACCAGCAAAATAATGTCATTCAGGTATTCAAGATCATTAATAAAGAGAAAACTTCAAGGAGATTTTTACTATCGAATAGTCAATTATAACTATGGAAGTAGTGATTTTAACAGTTCACAGAATTATTATGGTGTCAATCTCTCACTTAGGCTCACAAAGAGTTTAAGACTGAGTATATTGGGAGAACTTTCAACGAGAGGTACTGATCAAAGAATAAGATTAAATACCAAACTGATAAAAAGATTTAAAAGCAAATAATGAAGATATTCAAACTCATATTTACGTTAGGAATAGCAATTACTTTAAGCTCATGCAATGGCGGGCCTAAGGTAATCAGTACTCCTGTTTCCTCTCCTTCCTCTTCTAGCCAAGAATCAACTGGAATATTTTCAGATGATATTAATTCTAATGCTTTATCTCCAGCTCCTGTATCCAATGATGTGCATACGGTCGAAGTATTGGAAGTACTTCCCACAAGCAAATATGTATATCTAAAAGTAGATGAAAAAGGAGAAGAATTTTGGATTGCCACTAGTAAAAAGGAAGTAAAAGTAGGAGAAACATATTTCTATAAAAATGGAATTCTAAAAACGAATTTTGAGAGTAAAGAACACAATCGAGTATTTGACAAAGTGTATTTAGTAGCCAATATTGTACCTGCCAATCATGGAGCAGAACAAAGCACTGCTATATCTTCACCAAAAGAAAACACAAAATCCGATTCCCAACAGAAAATTGAAATTGAAGGTTCTATAAAAATCTCTGAATTGGTCAATAACAAGAGTAAATACGATGGCAAAGAAATTCAGATATCTGGAAAGTGTTCGAAATTGAATCCAAACATTATGGGAAGGAATTGGATACATCTTAAAGATGGAAGCATGGATGAATACGATTTGGTGGTCACATCAGATGTAGCTGTTCCTGAGGGGCATGTAGTTACAATGAAAGGAACTGTCGTACTAGATAAGGATTTTGGTGCTGGATACAAGTACGATCTTATTATTGAAAATGGAGAAATTGTTACATCTAAATAATGAAGTATTTAATTCTAAAATTGAGGCATATAAAAAAAATGTAATGTTACTTTTTAATTTGAAATATTATTTTTCAATTCAACTTTCGCCTCGCCGGCTGGGCGTTCTATTTTTTCTTGATAAAAAACAGAACCAAAAAAATCAAGACTGGCTAATGCAGCCCTGCAATGGGACTAAACGATCATCGGAAGATGTGATAGCAAAAGCTATCAAGAGAAGGAACGCGATAGCGATGGGAAGCCACCCGTCACTTTCGTGTTCCTTCCTTTGTCGACTATCGTCGCCACTCTTCGAGATCAGTCAGTCCTCCCAAAACCCAGTCAAGGCTATGCTTCTTTTATTCCTTTTAACATATGAATTTAAGTTACTTAAATGATGATAAATTCCCAATTAATTAAAAAGGCTACAAATATTCTATTTGGAACTAGAGCAGCTGGTCTTTATATTTTAGTTTTTGCCGCTTCGATTGGAATAGCTACTTTTATTGAAAATGATTTTGGTACAAGCTCTGCTCAAAAGGTGGTATTCAAGACCAAATGGTTCGAACTTCTATTGGTCCTCTTTTCTATCACTTTGATGGTAAATATTAAGCGGTTCCAAATGATAAAACAGAAAAAATGGGCTTTAATCATCTTCCATCTTTCTATGGTTATCATTATCATTGGGGCTGGAGTGACTAGATATATCGGATACGAAGGGATGATGCATATTAGGGAAAACGATCAATCCAGTCAATTTCTTTCGGCAGAAACCTATCTCAAATATGAAGTGATAAAAGATGGGCAAAAGTATCAATTTGATGAACCCGTCCTCTTTGCTACATTAGGCAACAATAAGATGAAAGAATCTTATCTGATAGGGAATGATTTAATAGAAACGGAGGTTGAAGAATTCGTCCCAAATCCTGTTCAAGTAATGAAAACTGATGAGACCGGACGACCAATGCTTAAGATAGTAATAGGCGGAATGAATGGTCGAGAAGAATATTTTATCATCCCTGGAGAATCAAAGAAAATCAGAAATTTGGTTTTTAATTTCACCAATAGCTACAGACCAGATGCCATCAATTTAAAGTATGAAGACAAGCAATTATTTATAAAAGCTAACCGTACTTTAACTCAAATGGTAATGGCTACTCAAACCAGAGACACATTAATTCCTAGAGAAGAGTTTTATCCACTTCGGCTAAGATCATTATATTCTGATGGACCAAACGGGTTTGTTTTTGGTGATTTTAATGAAAAAGCGATTGTAGAGATCGAAAGTGAAAACCGTAAAGTGAAAAATGAAAGTTTGACTGCTTTAAGGATGAATGTGACTATCAATGGAGATAGTAAGAATGCATTTGTCTTAGGCAAAAAAGGTCTACCGGGCTCTCCTGCGATTATCAGATCAGGTGATGTTAGCATGGCAATATCTTATGGTGCTAAATATAAATCTGTTCCATTTGCAATCCACCTCAAAGAATTCATCATGGAGAGATATCCAGGTACTAACAGTGCAGCATCCTATGCTAGTGAAGTGCAATTAATAGACGATAGAGAAAATCTGAAAATGGATTATCGAATATTTATGAATAACATTCTAGACCATGACGGCTACCGATTTTTCCAATCCTCATTTGATCAAGATGAGAAAGGCACATACTTGAGTGTTAATCATGATTTTGTAGGGACATGGATTTCTTATCTTGGATATGCTTTGCTTACGATCGGATTGATAATGCTCTTCTTTACTAAAAACAGCAGATTCTATAAAGTATCTCAGAAACTAAAAAAGATGAATCATGGACTTCTTTCTGTGCTATTCTTTTTGCTCTTTTCGCAAAGTATATTTGCTCAGAAAGTAATAGCTCCATCAACTTCAAGTGTTTCCGCATCTCATAGCGAGTTATTCAGTACCGTGATCGTACAAGACCATAAAGGAAGAATGAAACCAATGCACACGCTAAGCAGAGAATTTGTGCGTAAAATGGCAAGGACAGAATCCATCAATGGTCTTTCTGCTGATCAGGTTGTGCTTAGCATGTATACTGACAAACAGAATTGGTTAGTCGTTCCGATGATAAAGATTTCCGCAAATTCACGATTACATGCGATATTGGGTACGGAAGGTCCATTAGCAGCCTTCAAAGATTTTTTCCAAACAAATGGAGAATACAAACTAAGAGACGAAGTTAGGACAGCTTATGGTTTGCAACCTATAGATCGTGGGCAATTCGAGAAGGACATTATGAAGATTGATGAACGGGTCAATATTGCAAGTATGATTTACTCTGGTCGTATTTTCAAAATAATCCCTGTTCCTGGCCACAAAAATAATGAATGGGTATCTGCACAGATCGATCACAAAAGTGAAATAGGGAAAGTGCCACTTGCAGATCGTTTTTTCTCTGCATATAAACCTGCACTTTCTCAAGCGATACAAGATGGCGATTATAGCTTAGTTGACAAGATGGTGTCTGAATTAAGAAGCTTTCAAAAAGAAAAAGGGAGTGCTGTAATTCCATCTGACACACAACTTAACCTGGAAATATTATTGAACAAGCTGAATGTATTTAGCAGACTTTCTCTCTACTATTCATTGCTTGGATTTGCCTTCCTTATCATTCTATTTATAAGTGTTTTCAGTCCAAATGCGAAAGTCTTGAAATTCACGAAATATATTATCTGGTTGGTTATTGCTGGATTTGCATTTCACACATTAGGACTAGGGATTCGGTGGTATGTTTCTGAGCGGGCTCCCTGGAGTAATGGATATGAATCTATGATTTACATCGCATGGACGACCACTTTAGCAGGATTAATTTTCACACGAAAATCACTTGGCGGTTTGGCTGCTACGATGATCTTAGCAGGTACTATTTTGCTTGTCGCAATGCTCAGTTACCTTGATCCAGAAATCACACCATTGGTTCCTGTCTTGAGATCTTATTGGCTGACCATTCATGTATCTTTAATAGCAGGTAGTTATGGATTCCTAATGCTCGGTGCGATCATAGGCATCATCAATCTCATCCTTATGATCTTCCTATCTGAAAACAATAAAACACGGATCAAAGAAATCATCACAGAGATGACCTATATCAGTGAAATGACACTTGTTGGAGGTTTGGTGATGATCAGTATCGGCACGTACCTTGGCGGTGTCTGGGCCAATGAATCCTGGGGTAGATACTGGGGCTGGGATGCTAAGGAGACATGGGCATTGGTCACGATTTTGGTGTATGCCTTTATTCTGCATATGCGGATCATTCCTAAAGCTTACTCTTTATATAGTTTTAATTTGGCTACTCTATTTGGATTTGCATCTGTGGCGATGACTTATTTTGGAGTCAATTATTATTTGTCCGGCTTGCATTCATATGCGGCTGGGGATCCTGTGCCGATTCCGACTTGGGTTTATATTGCTGTGGTTTGTGTGTGTATAGTGAGTGTTTTGGCGTATTGGAGGAAGAGGATTATTAATTTTTAACAAATCGTTAAAAGTAAATTACACCTATAAAATTGCGATTGTGATGCAACTATTAAAAAGAAGTATATCTGCTCTAAAATAATTTCCAAATGAACTACCCCGAGGCAGAGCCTAGGGGTATCACTTCCCTCAATGCTATGCTTTTGAATGTTTTCCGACGCAGAGCATCGGGGTATTTCCTACGAATAAATATCAATCCTGAAAATTGCTTTGTCTGTGTAATATAAATCAATCTTTAAAGAAACTTATATTACACAGACTTAGCAATTATAAATCTATTTCTGTTCTATCATTCACGCAGGACAAATAAATGGATAATTCTTTTCACTGATGATTGGCACGATACTAAAAAATTCATTTAATACAGATTCAGCTGTACAATAAGCCCCTTCTACCCATGCCTGATCATTAGAATAGGTAGATCCTACAATAAATATATTCGTGTCTTTTCCTTTTACCAATGTAGATGGTTTTCTAATTTTTTGTTGTACATCTCCAATGTTGTAATGTGAAGAATAAGCATGGTAACCCGCTTTAAATGGAGGCAGTGACCAATCCATATATTTAGTTTCTAATGGCGCAGGAACTGAGGAATAATCTGCTTGAGGACCGAAATGTAAAGAAGCCAATTGTTGACGCAACATTTTCACCATTACAGGTGGTGCTTTACGCGGACCATCAAGAGGTTGATAATTATTTGCCTCTGGAATTTTTCTAGTGCCTTTTGGACCTAATTCTAATGCTTTCCAAAATGTGGTGTAGCGGAGATCATCATAACTCGCCAATATTCCATAGATCTTCTTACGCTTCTTATTCAATGCATTATCTCCAAAATATACAACTTGACGTATTGGCATATCGGTTGCACTTGGACCAATCGTATCCAGATGTGCTACAGAAAGTATCTGTTGCTCATGTTTATAAGTAAGCTTTGCCTGAATGATAAATTCCAAAACACTTAGAAATTCAACTTGAGTGTCATAAGAAGTATCAATTAATGTTGGAGGTACAGGTTTCTTCTCTTTAATAGCTATGACTGCTTCTTCATGCGCTATCATTATCGCATCTAAATATTCCTCTGGAAATTTTTCGCTTCTAAGTTTTTCGACCCCATCCGTTGTTAAAAAGTAACTATTCAACTTTGCTGGGTATTTAGGTGGACTAGCTATATCATCTCGCCACCAAGGCTTGTCGAAGAACATTCCAATTTTGTAGGAAGGTTGCATCATTGCAGATTCCAGATATAATTGCACTTTTTCGTCATTTAATACATCAAAATCATCTTTTGTCTTCTCGATATATCTTGTAGCCTGTGCAACCAATTCTACTGCATGTCTTCCCATTGCTAAGAAAGCTGCATCGGTGGTTTTTTTCACCTTAGGATTCAATTCCACATCTGGATTATTTTTACTGGCTAGAGTATAATGAATTACATTCTTTCTTTCGATAATAGATCTCAATCTGGTATTAGGCTTGTACTGAAAATCAATGCCTTTTTGTTCTGCTAGTTCTTGTATTACTCGAAATAATTCACTGAACATAAAGGAATAACCTTTTGTCAATGTCTTATATAATGTTCCAGGAGAAAATTCATTATTCACTTCGAAAGACTGGGCTGAATTACTGTTTATCACATTCGAAGAATACCCATTCCCATCTGCCAAATAGCTAAACCCTTCTTGACCAAGTGTATCATAAGCCAAATTCCAATACCCAATATTTTTTAGGTAATCACCCTTTTTAAACACAGAAGATTCTGGCATATTTTTTATGATGCGTCCTTTATTATAAATATTGCACCACTGATCTCTGGTAGGTGGATCTACACCTGGGGTTACATCTACACCCACGGATTCAATCTTTGTGAAGGCTTCATCAGGTCCAACATCCGCATTATAATCATTGGCATTGTATGGCGCTTTAGCATTCGAATTGATATCAGAAGTATACATATTCTTAGCTCTAAGAGACAGAAGTGGGTCACTTGATTCATTAAAGGGAACAGCATATTGATCAATCTTAAGTTTTTCGATCGTTTTGGTCACCAATCGATGCCCTGTTCCTTTTGGCGATCCATCCCAGAAAGAATATCTCATTCCGCCTAATTCTAAATAGGAGGCATTGACATCATCTTTATAATGCCAGGTACAGACTCTTGCTCCTGCTTCGCGAGTTCCTTTTTCTTTTTTTGAAAAAGTATAATCACCCCAATCAAATAATTCAAGTGTGTCACCTCTTTTTAAAAGTTTATCTTTTGCCTTAGCCTTTGCTTCCCCACTTAATAATCTCCAAGCTGCGTATAGTCCAGCAGCTCCTGCACCAAAAATAGAATAGGTTTTATTTCTTTTAGATTTCATATTGTAGGGGGTTTTAAAATTAATTATGGATTCTTTTGGCTAAATTATTCTAGGAATTTGCAATTCCACAAGAATAGGTTTCAATCGACTTACTAACATCAAAGCATTGTAAGTAGAATATATTAGGAATGATTCATTAAAAAAGTTCGCTTTTATACGCAGGTATTTTATTTTTCAACAAGGCAAAAAACCTGCCTGCCGGCAGGCAGGCGTAGACAATGCAGGGCATTGGCGAGGCTTTTTAACGCTGTAGAAAGATAATATAACAAGTAGAAAATGTTACTTTATTATTGAATCATTCCTTAATAAGTAAATGTAAGTATAGTTACAGAAATATTTATACGTATAAATACCCAATTCAAACTCAGTAATCGTACCACTAGATTATTGTCTTAGTTATTCTAATTGAATTGGAAGATAGATTTTAAAAATTGATTGAAAGTTCAATAGCCAAGTTGTTGTCATTTTGAAAGACCAACTGACATACCTTTAGATACTGCCAAAGTGATTCTCATTTTTGATGCTTTTTTTTAGTACTTGGTTTGTCTCTAACTCTTTTGACATAAGTAAACTAGGAATACCATAGTTCATTATTGTAGCTATTTATATGTCCAAGATTGTAAGATTATTGATCGCATTAAAGTAATGTGTCCAAAAGCTTTGAAAAGGCTATTCAAAAATTGGAAAATGAAATATACAAATCAGCTTAGTGGATTTTAAACTTCTCATGTCGCAGATAAAATTGACTGATGGTTTTTTTAAAGAAAAAATCAGTCGTACTATTGATAGACATTTATCGATTCGCAATTGGCTTATAGGATTCTATATTGTCGAATATGAACAAAATGGAGAAGATAGAGCAGAATATGGAACAAACTTTTTTGAAATTGTAGCCAACAAGATTGATACAAAAGGTTTTTCAGGTAGGAACTTGAAGTTATTCAGGCAATTTTATCTCTTTTATCCCCAAATCTGGCAGACAGTGTCTGCCGTTTTGGAAAACTCTGAAATTCGGCAGGCATTGTCTGCCAAATTTGATCATCACAATATTCAAAAATTAAACAGCAAAGAAACGATAGAGGCAAAATCTATTATTCACTTCAATTATCAAATTGAATCTGAAAAACTGATTAATAACCTTTCCTTCTCATATTTTGTAGAACTCGTCAAAATCAAGGATCCTTTAAAAAGGGTTTATTATGAAATAGAAGCCATCAAAGGAGTGTGGTCAACCAGAGCGCTAATGAGTATGATTGGCAAATTGAGCTATGAAAGAAGTGCTTCAGCTAAAAATCCCAAGATTTTGAGTCAACAAATGTCGGAATCCTCTGATACTTTGACGCCAGATGAGCTGATCAAAACACCTTTTGTATTTGATTTTCTAAATCTTCCGGACAGCGTGTTAGGGTCTGAATCTGAATTGGAAAATGCCCTCCTCTCTGACCTCAGGAGTTTTATTCTTGAATTGGGTCATGGGTTCTGTTTTGAAGCACAGCAAAACAGAATTGTCATTGGTGGAGAGTATTTTTTTATTGATTTGGTCTTTTACCACAGGATTTTGAAGTGCCATGTTATCTTCGAACTCAAATTAGGAGAATTCAACCATACAAATGCTGGACAGCTCAATACTTATATTCAATTCTACAAAACAAACATGAAGCAGAAAGATGATAATGACCCTGTAGGCATTTTACTATGCACAAATCAAAATGAAGAACTTGTAAAATATACCTTAGGAATGATACATTAATAAAGTACGCTTTTATACGCAGGTATTTTATTTTTCAACAAGGCAAAAAACCTGCCTACCGGCAGGCAGGCGTAGACAATGCAGCACATTTGCGAGGCTTTTAACGCCGTAGAAAGATAAAATAACAAGTAGAAAATGTTACTTTATTATTGAATCATTCCTTAGGCGGAATGGACGAAAACTTATTTGTCAGTCAATATCAAACAGCACTACCTTCAACGCAACAACTAGAACAATTCCTAAAAGAAGAAAAGAAGAAATTATAAATGAGTAATATACCTAATCAGTATTAGAATATACTTCAACCCCAAATAACGACGGTTGAACCTTAACCTAATTCCTTTTCCCACTTCTCTCCCCCATATTTGAGTCATCAATAAAAAACAATTAGCTATGACTCCATCTGATATATTTTCGATAGCCAACTCTACAGCAATGCTCATGTGGATCCTAATGATCTTCCTCCCCAAATGGAAGGTTACAAGATTCTTCAATGACTATAAAGTGATTCCAATTCTACTCTCAATAGTATACGCCATCTACATAATCCAGGCAATCCAGATCGGAGGAATGATGGATTTCAGCAGCCTCAAATCAGTAATGACATTATTCACAGAAGAGAATGCCGTGCTTGCAGGATGGATACATTATCTCGCTTTCGACCTTCTGGTAGGGATGTGGATATTAGATCAAAATAAAAATTTAGGAATTCAGCACCTACTTATTGTGCCTTGCCTTTTAGGAGCATTTATGTTTGGACCTATTGGATTTTTGCTCTTTATCATCATCAAATCAATTAAAAACAGAAAATAATGGACTACTCAAATAGAATAAATATGGACTCAATTACTATCAATAATAATATAAAGCTCTCTAATGATTCTTCGACACCCAAAAGCATTACCGTTTCATTAAATGCTTTATCTCAATTATCAGATTTTAAAAGACTAATCAGCCAAGTATTTAGCACAGTGAGAAAAGAAAGTCCTGTACTTTTTTGGATTGTGATTGCATGTTTTTTATTAGCAGTAGGTTGCTTACCCGGATTGCTCATTGATGACAGAACAATAATGGGAATCAATGTCTGGTTGAAACCATTAAAGTTTTCAATCTCTACAGCCATCTATGTATTGACAGTAGGATATCTAATCACGCTCTATCCATATTCCAACAGAAAAAAATGGATTATCAATGGGATTATTGCTTGGACACTTTTTATAGAATTAGGCATTATCATTTATCAAGGAGCGATGGGAGTACAATCACACTACAACATGTCAAGTCAAATCGATGCGCTACTTTTTGCTTCGATGGGTATATTGATTGCAATTAATGTTTTGATCATGATACTATTTATCTTCGATACGATTCGATTAAAGCTAAAAACAGAGAAATCGATTCAATGGGCTATATTAATCGGATGGATGGTTGTATTTTTTGGAAGTTGGATAGGTGGTCAGATGATCAGTCAAATGGCTCATAATGTAGGAGTTGCTGACGGAGGAGCTGGATTACCTTTTTTAAATTGGAGTACTATCGCAGGCGATTTAAGAATTGCACACTTTTTTGGATTACATGGGATACAAATTATTCCGTTATTCGCATTGTGGATGTCAAAAAGATGGAAGACTATAAGTAGAAATCAGATTATTGCTGTGACTGTTTTTGGTCTGTTTTATGCTGCTTGGATTGGATACACTTTCTACCAAGCAAAACAAGGAATAGCATTATTGGGAATGTAGAATGACGAATTTTGAATGACGAATGAATAAATATTAAAAAAAATCGTCATTCAAAATTCTACATTCGTCTTTCTATTTAATTTTAATCATCTGATTTAGTGAAAATGACACTGTTTAACAAACAAAAACGCATAAAGTATTTAGGCTTCAATGACTTCTGGTTTGTCATTATTGGAATCCTAATTCTAAGTTTCGTTACAGACTATTTATTCAGTAATTCATTTGGTAAATATCCATTTGGGGAAGCGTTAATAGGTTGGAGCATCTCGCTTTTCTTTAGCATATGCAATTGGTTTTTTATGCGGACGATAATGATATATCTTCGCATAAAACTCCCTGCACTTAATGATAGTCTAAAACGTATTATTTTTGTTTTTCTAACAATAGTCGTTTCGGTATTACTCATTGATATTTTTGGCAACTTGGTTCTTTCTTCAATTTATGGTTTTAACTATAATCCTATAAGTAGAGCCAAAATACTTTTACCTATTATTTTGATAAGCACGATGGTTCAAGCCATATATGAAGCGATATATTATTATAGTAGATTAAAGAAATCCGTGAGAGAAGAAGAGCAGGCTAAACAAATGATCGTACAAGCTCAATTGGATGCGCTCAGAAATCAAGCTCAACCTCATTTTCTCTTTAATACGCTGAATACCTTAAGAGATATCATCGACCAAAACACAAAGGAAGAGGCAAAAGATTTTGTCGATAAAATTTCTGATGTCTATCGCTTTATTTTAGAATCTGGAAATGCGGATTTGATTTCTATTCGAGATGAATTGAAATTCGCAAAATCATATATGCATATCCAAAAAGAAAGATTTGGGGATAACCTGAAATTGAATTGGGATATTCCTGAGACTTCTCTAGATGCTATGATAGTACCGATGAGTTTGCAACTTTTATTAGAAAATGCGATCAAGCACAATGTGATTTCAAAGTCTAAACCTCTTATAGTTGATGTTAAAATTGAGAATGAGTGCTTAGTTGTAGATAATAAAATCCAACCAAAATCTTCTCAATTGCCTTCTACAAAATTGGGGTTAAAAAACATCGAAAAGCGTTACCATTTGATTTCTGATCAATCTCCAGAAATAAAAAATGATGGAGATCGATTTATTGTTTCTCTCCCATTATTACAACTTTCAGATCAAAAAAAGAGCTATGCAAGTACTGATAATTGAAGATGAACCTAGGGCAGCTAATCAATTGCAAAACATGCTCAAAGCTTGTAACTTTGATTATCAATTATTAGATATTATTGATACTGTAGAAGATTCAATAATATGGTTTCAAAAGAATCCTTCTCCCGATTTGGTGTTTATGGATATCCAATTGGCTGACGGATTGAGCTTTGAGATTTTTCAAAAAGTAAAAGTAGAAGCACCCATCATATTTACCACAGCCTTCGACCAGTATGCTATCCAAGCTTTTAAGGTCAATAGTGTTGATTACTTACTAAAACCTATTCAACAAGTTGATTTGGACCTTGCCCTTGATCAATTTTTAAAGTCTAATAAATCCTCCACATTACAACCTGACATTTTGAAACAACTTCTCAATAGTATGCAAACATCTAGCAAACGAGATGGAGTTCTAGTGAAAGAAGGAGGTGGGTTTGTCCAAGTTAAAATATCAGACCTTTTATATTTGTATTCTGAAGATGGTATCACATTCGGAGTGACATCTAATAAAAGATACATTATTGACGAAACCCTGGATCAGTTTCTCAATTCTTTAGACTCTGATCGATTTTATAGAATTAATCGAGGTCAGGTAGTTTCTAAAAATTCAGTTCAAAAAATAGAATCTTATTTCAACCATAGAGTCAAAATAGCAGTAACAAATCCAAGAGATCAGGAATTCATAGTGAGCAGACAGAAGTCTAGTGATTTTAAGAAATGGATGAATACGTGAGTTCATCATATATTTATTATAAGAAATTTCCATGTCATTACTTTAATTTTAAAGCAGCATGGCTCGTTTTTATTTTCCGATTGACAATGCTAAGCGACATTATGAAATGCCCCTTTTTTTATTGTCATTAAATATAAAGATCAAAAACTGTAGAATCACAAAATCAAAATTAGAAGTTGGCTTTGGGTGTGTGTATCACATATTGCACTTTATAATAATTAAAAATTGAAATTTGCTTGTGAATTAAATTACTAAAGGATTCAACATCTAGGAAGTTTAGCCCTGGCGGATATTGTGGGGGACTGAATGGTCATCGAAGATGTGAATGAACGATCATCGAAGATGTAGCAGCGATAGCTGCTAAGAGAATGAACGCGCTAGCGGTGGGCGGCCATGGTAGCTATCAAATAAAGGAACGCGTAAGCGGTGGGTGGATGATTGTGATGCATATTTTTCTGCCCACCGCTTACGCGTTCTCTCCTTTGTCGACTATCGTCGCCACTCTGCGAGATCAGTCGTTCCCCTAGCGTTTTTGCTTTACTTTTTGGGCAATAGGACTGAATGATCTTTTATGCAATAAAAGTGATAATGAAATTATCAAATGAAGGAACACGTTAGTGGTGGGCGGAGTAAAATCTCCCTGATAAGGGATGCCTAAATTGAAATTCAATACTTTATTTATTAAGAAAAGACATTGTATAATCAGGAATTCATACTTTTTACAAATTGTAAAATCTAATTTTTTGTGCAATTTGTGATACACACGCTTTGGGTTTTCAAATACTAGTTTGATGATAAATTATGCATATTTGCCATAATAAATCATAAACTTTAGATGATCAATACAATTCTTTTTGACATGGATGGAGTTATTTGTCATACTAATCCTTACCACTCACTGGCTTTTCAAGAGTTTTTCAAAAGGAGAAATATGAATCCTACTGAGGCTGAATTTGGGGAACACATGTATGGCAAAAACAATAGCTACATATTTTCCCACTTCTTTGGTAGACGAATTGAAGAAGAAGAATTGCTGGCTTTTGAGAATGAAAAAGAAGGATTGTTTAGAGAAATTTATGCCCATCATATCGCTCCGATTGATGGATTTGTTTATTTTCTTGAATCATTAATTGAAAATAACTATAATGTGGGTGTAGCGACTTCTGCTCCAAGAGCCAATATGGATTTAATCATTGATAAATTGAATATCCGAGATCATTTCAAGTCTCTTATGGCTAGTGAAGATGTCACTATGCATAAACCAGATCCTCAAGTATATCTACAAAGTGCAAAAAACCTAAATTCACACCCTAACGAATGTCTTGTTTTTGAAGATTCATATTCTGGAGTGACCGCCGCTATCAATGCAGAAATGAAAGTTATTGGTGTTTTGTCTTCTCATTCTGAAGATGAATTGCCTCCGTGTGATTTTTATATTGATAAATACAATGCTGAAAAATTAATAAATTCAAATATTTTACAAAAGCTTGGTTAAGTGAATTATTCTTTTAAGGGGTTCGATTCATGTCGAAATAATATTCCGTTTTTTTAGCTTTTACATGCTATTTATAGTTTTTTAATTATATCAATTGTCGGAATTGTGATAATCGAACTATTATACTGATAATTGTACCGTATAAAAGGGGTGGTAATGAATTTTTTTTATAGATTCCTTTTACTATTTAGCTTAATCTTCTAGAGCATGGAAGACAAAACTACTTTACTTAATTAAATAAAACTTTGATGAAAAAATTGTTTACAAACTTGGGATTAGCAGCTTTGCTGGTAGTCCTATGCCAATCGTTTGCTATATCCCAGCAGTCGATTTCAGGCGTTATTACGGACGCTTCGGGTGAGCCAGTAATTGGTGCTAACATTATCGTAAAAGGTACCACGGTTGGTACTATTACTGATATAGATGGTAACTATTCACTTATTGTTCCAGAAGGGGCTTCCACTCTGGAAATCTCTTATCTTGGTTATCTTACGCAAGAGGTAATAGTTGCAGATAATAATTATGGATCAATTGTAATGTCTGAAGACATTAATCAGTTGGATGAGATTGTCATTACAGGACTTGCAACATCAGTAAAACGTAAGAATCTTGCAAATTCAGTAGCAAAAATAGATGCATCTGAACTTACTGGTATAGCTGCTCCTGCTTCGATAGAGTCTGCGCTATATGGTAAATTCAAAGGAGCGGAGATAAAAGCGGCTTCAGGTGCACCAGGTGGTGGATTATCATTTAAGCTGAGAGGTATCACTTCTATTAGTGGATCATCACAACCATTGATTATTCTTGATGGTGTATATATGGATAATTCTTCTATCCCAGCAGGATTGAATATTGTATCTGCAGCTTCTTCAGGTGGTAGTACTTCAAATCAAGATAATCCGTCAAATAGATTATCAGATCTTGATCCTGCGGATGTAGAATCTATTGAAATCCTAAAAGGAGCATCAGCAGCAGCTATATATGGGTCACGAGCAGCAGGTGGTGTTGTCATTATTACAACTAAAAAAGGAAAAGCAGGAGAGACTGTAGTAAGATTGTCTCAATCGTTTGGTCAAGCTTCTCAATTAAAAAAATTAGGAGTTAGACAATGGACTGAAGAAAGAGTAATGGAAAGCTTTCCTGATAATATCGAAGATTTCCGAAATAATGGAGTCACAAATTATGAAGACTTACTATATGGTAATACTGCTTCACTCTACAACACTAAGTTAAGCGTATCAGGAGGAACTGAAAAAACTCAATTTTATGCAGGTGCTTCTTATAAGAATGAAGACGGTATCGTATCGAATACTGGATACAAAAAGACATCAGTAAGATTGAATCTAGATCATAGAATATCAGACATGTTTGATGTATCTATGACTACCAATTATATAAATTCATCAGCAGACAGAGGATTTTTCAACAATGATAATTCGGGTAATACTATGGGTGTATCCTTTTCTTCTACTCCTGGTTTTGCTAGTTTGGAAGCTGACCCTGCAACAGGACTTTATCCTTCAAATCCATATGCACCATCTAACTTTTTAGAGACAGCAGCTTTGGTTACCAATAATGAATCTGTAAACAGATTTATAGGTGGAGGGTCATTAACTGCCCAGTTATTTACGAAAGAAAATCAGTCACTAAGAGCTGTATTTAGAGGAGGAGCTGATTTTTATAATCTTAATACAAAAGCTATTTTCCCTAACTCACTTCAATTTCAAAGAGATGGAGCAGGTCTGAATGGTGTATCTGTACAAGGTTTTGCTAAAAATTTAAATACCAATATAGCGGCAATATTAGTACACAACTATTATTTGAATGATGGAACATCGTTTACTACTTCAGCGGGTGTGACACAAGAAGATTTTAATAGAGATATTATTCTTGGAGAAGCTTCAAATCTTATTGGTGCACAAACCAATCTTGATCAAGCAGGTAATAGAAATGTAACACAAGTAAGAAGAATCCAACAAGATAAAGGATTCTTTGTACAAGAAGAATTGAACTTCAATGACAGATTCTTGGCTACGGTAGGAGTAAGAGGTGACAAATCATCAAATAATAGTGATGTAAACAAACTCTACTACTATCCAAAAGCGAATCTTGCTGTGAACCTTCATAACTTGATAGAATCAGTAGGTCCATTTTCTCAATTGAAAGTCAGAGCTGCATATGGAGAATCAGGTAACTTTGCAAAATTTGGTTCTAAATCTACTATCTTAGGATCATCTATTGTGGATGGATCGGCAGGTGTTGCAGTACCAGCATTACTTGGTAACTCAGAAGTAGGACCAGAAAGACAAAAAGAATTAGAATTTGGTGCAGATTTGGAAATCAATAATAAATACTCGTTAGATGTAACCTACTATATTAAAAGTGTGAGCGACCTTCTTTTGGAGGCTGACTTACCTGCTTCTTCTGGGTTCGCTAGACAAGTGACAAACGCAGCATCACTAGAAAATAAAGGTATAGAAATCGGACTTAATCTTGCTTTGGTCAACACAGAAAATTTTACTTTCGGGTCTAGAATTAGTTTCTGGAAGAATACATCTAAAATGACTCAACTCGATGTACCAGCGTATACTACTGGTGGATTCGCAGATTTCTTAGGTAATTTCATAGTAAAAGAAGGACTTAGTCCAACAACAATTATTGGAGTAGGTCCAGATCCAACTATTGTTTTAAACTCAGGAATTGACGAGAACGGAAATGAAATTTTCATTGACGCCGATGAAAATGGAATAGATGATAGAGCGAGTTTACAAATTTTTGGAAATGCAGAACCTGACTTTCAAATGTCATGGATGCCAAATCTTTCATACAAGAATTTTGATCTTAGTATGGTATGGCACTGGAAAAAAGGAGGATCAAATATCAACCTATCTGCTCTTCTTTTTGACTTGAACAATACGACACATGACTTTGATGATACAGGGCTTGATCCTGCAGGAGAATTGACGAATGGGCCTTATAGACTTAGCGTTTTAGGATCAAATACTGATCCATATGTAGAAGATGCTGGTTATATCAGAATGAGAGAAATAGGAATATACTATACACTTCCAGGAAATCTTATCCCAGGTACTAAATCCCTTAAGGTAGGATTCTCAGGAAATAACTTAATTAATATATTTGATTACAACAGTTATGATCCTGAAGTATCAAACTTTGGTGGTGGTGGACTTTCTACAGGAGTAGAAGTATTGCCATTTCCGTCATCTAAGAGATTCGATTTCCACGTGATTGCGGAATTTTAATAAAGTATAAACAGAAAATAATGAAACAAATAAAATATATATTAATAGTTGCACTGGCATTTTCATTCGGCAGTTGTAACATTGATGACATAGCAAATCCAAACGGTCCAAGTATCGAGGGTGTGTCATCGGATGCAAATAAAAGTGAACTTCAGACGCTAGTTACTGGATCTGAAGATTTGTTGAGACAAGAAATAGGATTTTACTATGATGTAGCTTCTATCATTGGTAGAGAATACTACTTTTTCACTGGATCTGATCCAAGATATACTGGAGAACTTTTAGGAAAAGGAGATGCAATGCTTGACAATGCAGGATTCTATGGAACAAGACCATATTTTGGAAGATTCAGAAATGTAAAGAATTTGAATGTACTCATAGATGCAGCGGCAAATTCAACAAGTATCACTGCAGCTGAACTTAAAGGATATCAAGGATTTGCTAAAACATTCCAAGCATATGAACTACATCTTGCTGCAAACCTACAATTCGAAAATGGAATTAGAACCGACGTTGCAGATATTGACAATTTAGGAGCATTTAGGTCATATAGCGAGGCATTAGCTGATATATTGGCACTTCTAGATGAGGCAAATAGTGATCTTAATGGAGCAGAATTTGCATTCAATATGTCTTCTGCGATGGCTGATTTTTCTACTCCAGCTTCATTTGCTAAATTCAATAGAGCTTTAAGTGCTCGAATAGCACTTTATCAAGGAAATAAATCAGATGCTGCATCAAGACTTGCAGGATCATTTATGATGGATGATGTTTCTAACCCTTCGAGATTTTATTCCTCAGCGGGTGGTGATTTTGCCAATAACTTGTTTAGAGTTGCAGATCAAGCTGATGCTATCATAGCACATCCTACTTTTGTTGCTGATGCTGAAGCGGGTGATGCTAGATTGTCTAAGGTTTTATTAAGACCTAGTGGAACATTATCGCTTGATGAATTGAGTGGTGACTATGATGTGTGGGTATACAAAACGAATGGAGACTTCGTACCATACATTACAAAGGAAGAATTGATGTTGATTAATGCTGAGGCCAATATCGGCAGTGATAATGGCAAAGCTGAAAGTATTATCAATACAATTAGATTCAATAATGGTGTGGCGGATTACGCAGGAGGAACTTCTGATGCTGAATTACTCGATGAAGTATTATACCAAAGAAGGTATTCTCTTTTTGGAGAAGGACATAGATGGATAGATATGAGAAGAATGGGTAGATTGGGCGAACTGCCTATCGATAGAGCTGGAGATGATGTTTGGGTACAATTGCCTAGACCAGTATCTGAGCCACAATAGGAATATTTCTATTCTATAAATAATAATATGGCTGCCCAGAATATTCTGGGTGGTCATTTTTATTTATTTCAATGTATTCACATACAGTATATTGATTTGATTTTTAATAGGCTACTTTCCAATACTTTTGAATAATAAGATCGTTTCATTTATTTTGTTTAAGGCTTTTCGACAATAATTAAGTTTATGAAGTTCTTACTTCTAAACTTCTAAATATGTTTATTTCAAGCTAGCTACAGCCTCTCGACTTATTACAGTATCATATATTATTCTCAACTCAGTAATTTTATCTTCCTCATCAAATACTAAGATATCTACTACATCAAAGTTTACTAATTCTCCATTTTTCAACGTCCATAGAAAATTAAAATAGAGCGCAATTCGGCTGGAATCAGACTCTTCAAAAATACCGTTCAGAGTGAGATTTGAATCCGAGGTATCCGCAGCTAATTCCTTATAAAAGTCAGATGCCTTTTTGATTCCGTAAATCGGAGAATGAACAATGCCTCCATTGGAAAACAAAGAAATCACTCCTTCCATGTCTCCTTTTTGTAAGAGATTGATATATAATTCTGCAATTTCTTTTCGTGTCATATTTATTTGAGGTGTTATAGTAGTCTACTCGTTAAATTGATCATTATCAACATCTTTGACAAACTTCACTAAGCCCTCAAAAAATACTTTCTGATCATCGAATTGACATAAGTGGCTACCATTTGGACAATGAAGATATCTACCATTTTTTACTGTTTCAGATATCCATTCCATGTGTTTTGGGTCCATAGTGTCATATTGTGCACCTATAGTAAGAGTTGGAACTTTGATTTTAGGTAGCTGATCTTTTACATCCCATCCTTTCAAGGTGGCGTCACCTTTCACACCGAATTCACTTGGTCCTTGCATAGTCACATATACATCAGGATTAAGATGTTTGAAACCTCTATTGATCGGGTCTGGCCATTTGTCTGGCTCCATTCTTATTATGTGTCTTGTATAATAATTGTTGACCACTAACTCCATATATCTTTCGTTGCTATAGTCTTCAGCGTTTTCATATTTCATTATCTCTGCCAATACATCTGGTGGCAGCTTTGGTGCTAGTACTTCATCGGAATATTTCATGTAATCTGGAATAGAAGCCATCATATTCGAGATGACGAGACCTTTTAGATTATCTTGATATTTCAGTGCGTATTCCATTGCCAATATGCCTCCCCATGATTGCCCAAAGAGATAAAAATTGTCCTTATCCAAACCCAGTGCTATTCTTACTTGTTCTACTTCTTCTACAAATCGAGGAAGATCCCATAAGCTTAAATCTTTAGGTTGGTCGCTATAATATGACCCTAATTGATCATAGTAGTAATATTCAATATTTTCTTGAGGAAAGTACCCATCAAAACATTCGTAGATCTCATGTGTCATTCCTGGCCCTCCATGCAAAAGCAAAACTTTCATAGTGGGATTATTGCCTACTCGTTTTGTCCAGACCTTGAAGTCTCCTTTTGGAGTATTTACATTCACCATCTTAATGCCTCCCATGAATTGATCATCTCTATTAGAATTGTCAAGATATTCAGTGCTTATATTTTGAGAAGGGTTGTTTGCCTTTTCAGAAGGATTACAACTAATAGCTAGAAGTAAAAATAGGAATACAATATATTTCATGTTCAACTTATTTATGATGAGTCGAAATAAATGTACGATAATAATTTAGATTTGTGAAGGCAGATTTAGGCTTCAGGGGCTATTAGGGATTACACGGAGATTCACGGAGGAGTATCACAGAAATGTGCGCGGAGGTTTGCAGTGTATCTAAATGATTAGTCTCGTAAACTCAACAAAAAACGCCAACTCCTGGCGGAGTCGGCGTCATCAAAACAAAACGAAAAACCAACTTTTCTTATATAACGTTCATTTTACCTAAAATGGTCATGAAAAAAGGACAATTCTTGAATGAATGACGTTTTTATGACTTTTTAGATATGTCAAATTTTATCTTTTTACTATTACAGCCCCTTTCTTAATCGGACGTCAACAGTTTTCTTTTTACCATTTCGCTGAATCTCTATCTTTACAGTATCTCCAGCTTTATTGTATTTCATTACTTCTACTATATCTTCAAAGCGCTCTATTTCCTCATCGTTAATAGCTACGATAACATCTCCTGGCAACATACCAGAATGTTGAGCTGCACTTCCTCTATCTATACTATCAACATAAAAACCAGTGTTAGTGTTCAGTTGAAACTCTTGTTTTACATCTTTATCTACATCATAACCAAGTACACCAAGATTTACTCTTTCGATATCGCCATTTTCTATGATATCATATACGATCCTCTTTACAAGATTAGATGGTATGGCAAATGAATATCCTGCGTATACTCCCGTTGGAGTAGCTATTGCCGTATTGATTCCAACCAATTGTCCTTCAGGGTTTACCAATGCTCCTCCACTATTACCCGGATTGACTACGGCATCAGTTTGGATAAACTCTTCAATTGATTTATCCTCACTTATTATATCTAAGTCACGTCCTATTGCACTTACTATTCCTGCGGTTACAGTAGAAGTAAGGTAACTGAATGGATTTCCAACGGCTAATACCCACTCTCCAACTTTCACTTCATCACTATTTGCAAATTCTAAAGTAGGGAGATTATTGTCAACATCTATTTTGATTACTGCAAGGTCAGTGGTAGGATCTGCTCCGATTTTAGTCGCTTTTACTTCTCTACCATCTTCCAAAGTCACAAGAATATTATCTGCGAATCCTACAACATGATTATTCGTAACGATATATCCATCTTTAGTAAATATGACTCCTGATCCTGAACCATTTTTAGGGTAAGCATTCCCTCTAAAATAGTCTTGTCCAAAAAAGTCTTGCCCAAAGAAATCATCTAAAGGGCTTCTTCTTTTCTTTCTTCTATTTTCTGTTCTTTTTCTTGCTGATTCTACACTTTCTTCTGCTAAAATATGCACTACTACTTCTGTAGCATGTTCGCTCGCTTTTACAAAATCAAATGGCTGCGATATCATTGCATTCGGAGAAGATACAAGCGTTGCACTAGGAGATTGATTATAAGATCTAACATTTTCATCATTTGAAGAGCTGAGGTTAGATGCTCCTAGGACAACTAATCCACCTATTACTCCCGCAAATATCAGTGATAAAATATTTTTCATTGTTTTTTGGAATTTTCTGTTTTGTAAATATAGGAACGCAGTTTTGGTGTTTACGCAGCATAAAATATAGGCATTAACAGAATATTAACCAGTTTAGCATTATCTAATAGTAATAAATGTTCTTTGGATTCAGTGAAAGTTTCCGAGTCACTAAATATAAACAGAGCTTACCAATCCTTCCCGATAACTATTGGGAGGCTTGGGAATCTCGGCCATAGTGCACAAAGGGATTCCCAAGCTTGCAAAGATTAGTAAGCCCGACTTCTTTATAAGCATCCGAGCAAGATTTCGGTGAAACTTTAGGCCTTTGTAGTAAAAACCATTTTAATCGCAAAGTATATATGTTTGTATAAAAATCATGAGCTGAAGAATAGTTAAATTTAAATCGAACAATTTATTAATTAACTAAACCTTCACCTCATGAGAAGTAAAAGTACAAATGCAAACTTTAATGGA
>Ga0256847_1000167_pt1 | contig 45339 bp, 27 predicted proteins | sample TeddybearmetaG_FD_189099 | JGI IMG/M metagenome (GOLD analysis project Ga0256847, IMG submission 189099) | Hydrothermal vent microbial communities from East Pacific Rise, Pacific Ocean - Teddybear | ecosystem: Environmental > Aquatic > Marine > Hydrothermal vents | place: Pacific Ocean: East...
GTGACTTATCTACCCCATCTAGCTTCCCAAGGTTCAATACAACAATCTGTCTTGTCTTGGAACCAACTCTATATGAATGTGTCAACCTATAGTAGGTATATGTATTCAACTTCTGCTTGTCTTTCTTTTGTACGGCTCTTATAAACATCCTGCAAAGATACACAATGTGTTTAACAATAATTCATTTTGGGTCACTACAAATGAACCCCCCAAAACGTTAACCCTTTGATTCTGTTGACGTTACGAATTATCTCCTAAATGTTAAAGTTTATAACTACTTGATTGCCAGTTGCCTAATAAATGATGGCTTATTATTGGTTGATAGAAATTTTTCAAGTTGGGTTAAAGTAGAACTAATTCACTACACGATAAAATTTAAGATTTATGAAAATTTTTAAAACGATAGGATTGACATTCTTTTTAACCATTGGATTGATCATACCAAGTTGTGATAAGGATTCCTGTGACGATATTGTTTTTCAGAACTACTTTGATATTACAGGAATTAGCATTTCTAGCTATTCCGATTTTCAGCAAGGTACTATTATCTCTGCGACTGATACAGTTTCTTTTGATGAAATAGACAAAATATTTATTGATTATTTAGTGGATTATACCGTTACCGCCCAACCAAAATCGGATTGGACTTCTGCCCTTATGCCATCGGTTGCTGCATGTTCGTATGAACCCGGAACTAAAGGATCGAAAGAGGAAGCATTGGTCAATTTTTCCATTATTACATTGAATGATTTTGATAGCAACCATTTAGCCAATTCAAATATCAATGACCTCTTTGACTATCATGGTTCCATGTTAAACTATTTAAATAGTCCAATATCACTTGCCCAATTTTTAGATGAAAAATCCGGAAAAATAAAAGAGGAAGATGTGATACTGGATTTGAAAAAAGCACCTGAATTGAACCAGGAATTTAAAGTGAGAGTAGTAATGGAGTTATCAACAGGCGAAGTCTTTGAGGTAGAGTCAGAACCGATTTTCATAATTCTCTAGTATAAGCTTCTAAATTTATTTATTTTAGAAAAATCTTTGTAAGTCTTATAAACTGATACATTTGTCACATGCAAACAATAGATCAATTTATAGCAGATTTCGCCTCAATTGTTTGGGGCTTGCCACTCCTCATCTTATTGATAGGCGGAGGATTATACCTTTTGATCCGATCCAAATTCATCGCTTTTAGATATCTAAAGCATGCCATTGACATTACTGCTGGCAAATACGATGACGAAAATGATCCGGGTCAAATTTCCCATTTTCAGGCACTTTCGACTGCACTGTCATCGACTATCGGAATGGGTAATGTGGCGGGAGTAGCCGTTGCGATTTCCGTCGGAGGTCCCGGGGCAATTTTTTGGATGTGGGTCAGTGGTGTGGTGGGTATGTCTACCAAATTTTTTACCTCGACCTTGGCGATTATGTACAGAGGAAAAGATTCAGCAGGTGAAATTCAGGGAGGGCCGATGTATTTTATAACTGAAGGATTGGGAAAAAATTGGAAACCACTTGCGGTTTTCTTCTCCGTTGCAGGCTTGGTAGGTGCTCTACCAGTTTTTAATGTAAACCAATTGACTCAAGCCATCCGAGACATTATTCTTGTGCCAAATGGCTGGCATCATGGTTTTACGACCAATTTGATTATCGGACTTGTTTTAGCCGCTATTACTTCAATTGTTATTTTGGGAGGACTGGAAAGGATCAGTAAAACTGCTTCTCGGTTAGTGCCTTCGATGGTCATATTATATTTTATATCTGTGGTATCCATTTTATACATTTATTCGGATCAAATTCCTAAGTATTTTATGATGATTTTTACAGAAGCGTTTGCCTTAAAAGGGGAACCGCTATTTGGCGGAGTATTGGGTGCCTTGATATTATTAGGAATACGTAGAGGAGCTTTTTCTAACGAAGCAGGAATCGGTACAGCTCCGCTTGCCCACGGAGCCGCAAAAACCTCTGAACCGGTAAGAGAAGGCTTGGTTGCAATGTTAGGGCCACTAATTGATACTTTAATAGTTTGTACATTAACCGCATTGGCGATTTTGGTAACAGGTGTTTGGCAATCAGGTGAATCGAATGGTGTCAGCCTCACTGCGGCGGCATTCGGAAGTGCTTTTCCCGTTTATGGAAAATACCTCTTTATTTTGGTAGTTGCAGCCTTTAGTATTTCTTCGCTTTTCAGTTATTCTTATTATGGTTCCAAATGTCTTTCGTATTTGATTGGTGCTGATAAAAAACACTATTACAATTATTTTTACATCGCAAGTATTTTGATAGGTGCGACAACAAGCCTGAGCATGATGCTCAATTTGATTGATGGCTTTTTTGCTTTGATGGCAATTCCGACGATGACTGCGACTCTAATTATGGCACCAAGAGTTTTAGTGGCAGCTAAAGATTATTTCAAAAGAATGAAATAGAACAGTATAAATACTTGAAACAAGAAATCCAAGCTAATATTTTGAAGGAGTGGGCATTTGGAATGGGGTTGGAGAATGTTGATGTAATGATTAAAGTAAACTTGGGCAGTTTACACGCCAATAGAAAAAGTGAAATAAAAGATATACCACCCATTTTTACCCATAAATTTGATACCGCGCAAAAGAAGTGGATCAGACTACCTGATGCTCTTAACTCACTCATAGGTTTAGCATCTTTTCAGTATCATTCACATTATTGGGGACAAAACGCAATGAAAATTTGGTACCTTTAATGAACGAAATATTTATATGAAAAGAAAAAAAGAAAGTATTATTGACTTAGTCCAGAAAATAGACAATACCAACATATTGAATAAACTGGAAGATAAGATAACAACCTGTATGTCTGTTAAAGATTCGAATTGTCTCTATTCCATATTTCACAAACTCTTACTTATCGATTTTATTATTTTACAACTTCGAAATTCAAGTTTTTCTAATCGACTTTTTAAACCCTTAAAAAAGTTGCTTCTCCTTGAAATACCAGAGTAATGCTTATTCTGCATTACATATCCACACAACAACTCCAATCCCACTAGGGTTCTGTCAACGCCCAAATGAGGGGTAACATTTGAGTGAATTTTGTTGTATCATAAGTGCGAGAATTGATATACGCTTAAGTTCATGTGCTTGAACCTGTTTGCCACTTAATTTAATAAGCCATTTTTTATATCTTTAGTCAAACGTTTTTGAAATGATTAAGATAATAAAGATAATTGCGTGGACATTTGGGTTAGCTTCGACTTTAATTATGACAATAATAGGGATTGGGTATTTCATTCAATACCTAGGGGACCCAGAGCAATTATCTGATAAGGACTTATATTTCAATAAAGAGCGTTACAATACAGCTTTAGAAACAATTAAATTACTTCTTCCAATGACCAGTGGTTACGTGCTTGCTGTAGCTCCTATTGTGAAATATTTAAAAGATGAAAAACTTTTATGGAGCAAAGAAATAATTTTTGGTATTATTCTGACCTTTGCCTTTGGAATATTATCAATTGGTCTATGGTCAGGTGTTTTGGCATTCTTAGTGGATGCTGCTCATGGATTTGATGAGAATATTAAAAATTACCAACAATTAAATTTCATTTGGAATCAGGTAGGTGTTTTTAGTTCTCTCGCTCACTTATCATTTTTCACATCTGTGTCTTGGTTTATTACTACTTCAATATTAACTCTTATTGAAAGCTGGAAATTAAAAGAGATAAAAAATTAGACCCTCCAAATACGAAAAATTATCTATAAAAATGTTCCTATTCTAATGCCTGATATAATTTTGGAATTTCACAATTTCAACTATCATCCCAATGCTAAATCAAACTATATTAGATCAACACACAATTTACTACTCATTTCTAGCATTATTTTTGTAATTTAATTTGCCATTATCCACAATTGACAAACCACAATCAATATCTATGACACAACAAGCACAAGTCAAAAATCTCATAAATGGGCAAAAATTGAGAAATGGTCAATCCTCTATGGACATCATCTCACCACTCGATGGGTCGGTTATTTCGAATCTTCCAATGAGTAATAGTTCTGATTTAGGCGCTGCAGTTGAAGCTGCTAAAAAGGCATTTCCAATATGGTCTGATATGACACTAAAGGAACGGGTTCAGATATTTTTTAAGTATCGCCAACTGCTCGAAGAAAACATTGAAGAACTCACTGAATTGGTTCATATAGAGAATGGAAAGACTAGAGGTGAAGCACGTGCTGAAGTCTTAAAAAGTATGGAATTGTGTGAATTTGCTGTATCCATGCCTCAGATAGTCACTAACGAAATTCAGGAGGTGAGCAAAGGTGTCGAATGCAGAATAGAACGAAAACCACTTGGAGTAGTGGCTTGCATCACTCCTTTTAATTTCCCAAATATGGTACCTCACTGGACTGTACCCAATGCACTTGTTCTTGGTAATACGCTAGTACTTAAACCATCCGAATTGGTTCCATTAAGTGCCGTAAGGATGGGTGACCTTTTGAAAGAAGCAGGACTCCCAGATGGTGTATTTAATATCGTCAATGGTGGAAAAGAAGTTGTAGAAGCAATTTGTGATCATCCAGATATTAAGGCTACTTCATTTGTAGGATCTACAAAAGTGGCCAAAATCGTGTACAAAAGATCGAGTGGAAATCTTCAACGATGTGTTGCTTTAGGAGGTGCAAAAAATCATCTTATCGTCCTACCCGATGCCAATCCCGATATGACTGCAAATAATGTTGTAGCATCCATGTCCGGTTGCGCAGGACAAAGATGCATGGCAGCCTCAGTAATGGTCGGTGTAGATAAGGTTCAACACATTATTGACAAAATGATCGAAGAGGCAAAGCTTATTGTTCCAGGTGAAAATTTGGGCCCAGTAATCAGTCAAGAAGCAAAAGATAGAATCGAAGGATATATTACCGAAGCGGAAGCGCAAGGTGCCAAAATATTAGTAGATGGAAGAGGTGTGACTGTGCCTGGACATGAAAACGGATTTTACGTCGGCCCCACCATAATTGATTATGTCAAACCTGATATGGCAGTAGCCAAAGAAGAGATTTTCGGACCCGTGATGTCGATCATCCGAGCAGGAGATGTAGATGAAGCCATCAAAATTGAAAATGGATCAAACTATGGAAATGCAGCAGCCGTATTTACAGAAAGCGGTAGCATGGCCAAAAAAGTAATGGAAGGTGCAAGCGCTGGAATGATAGGAGTCAATATCGGCGTACCCGTACCTAGAGAACCATTCTCTTTCGGCGGATGGAACGAATCTAAATTTGGTGTAGGAGATATCACAGGCAAAAGTTCAATTGAATTTTGGACACAGAATAAAAAGACGACAACGAAGTGGAATCCAGAGGATAAGAGGGATTGGATGAGCTGAAAATAATGAATAATTAATAGTGAATAGTGAATAATTAATAGTGAATAGTGAATAGTGAATAATTAATAATGAAATTGTTCAGAAGTAATTTCAAATTGGGAATGTTCAATGTTGTATTTGGAATGAGTAAAGTTGAAGAATTGAATTTCGACTAAGCAGCGGCTTATCACCCGGATTTTAGCTGCCCACCGTTTACCCGTTCTTTCACTTAGCAGCTATCGCTGCTACATCTTCGATGATCGTTCAGTCCCCCACAATTGCTGCCATGGCCATGCTGCCTAGGCGTTGAAGGGTTTTGTTGTAATTTCTTATCTGTTTCAAAAAATGAAATTTTATAACGAATGCAATTTTATACACTTAAGGAAATGAATTTAGATTGTATACAATTCATATGAATAATAAAAATTAGAAAAGATCAAATAATATAAAAAGCCATTGATATTTCAAGTGCTAATTTCGGAATCTAAAAGAAGTAGTGATTGGAGTGAATGGAATCGCGTCCCGCCTTAGCGGGAATAAGCGTGTAATTCAACGGAGATCACGGTTTGTGTAGCTTCAGCGAAACAAAACTTCCTTTAGATATCGGGCATTTTGGTTACTTTTTTTGCTGGAAAAAAGTAAACCTGTCTGGTAAAACAAAGTATATTTGAAGGTTCGAAATTCAAAGGATGAAACAAAATGATTAAAAATAACACTATGGTGATAATTTGCAAATTGTGCAAAGGACAAATAATTAATTATATGAAATAATTTAAGAAAAACTACTTAAATTACTTCCTAAGCGAAAACAAATTAAAAAAACTACTCAATGACAGAAGCTACAAACAAAGCCGTTGATATTGTAAAAAACAATCTGGACTATACCATATTCTCTTGGTCAAAACAAGGTGGTCTTAATCCTATGAATGTAGAACGGGCCAAAGGTGTATACTTTTGGGATAGAGCAGGTAAAAAGTACCTCGACTTCAATTCTCAATTGATGAATGTCAATATCGGCCATGGAGATCAAAGAATTACAGAGGCAGTTTCCCGTCAAATGCAAGATATAAGTTTTATCTATCCTGGAGCAGTTACTGAAGTGAGAGGAGAATTAGGAAAAAAAATAGCCGAACTGACACCAGGAAATTTGAACAAAACATTCTTTACCAACTGCGGTGCGGAAGCCATAGAAAATGCGATCAAAATTGCTCGATTGTATACAGGTCGCACAAAGATTATTTGCCAGTATAGAGCCTATCATGGGGCAACTTATGGAGCCATTTCCGCTGGTGGTGACCCTAGAAAACATGCTGTAGATGCGCAACAAGCGCCTGGTTTTGTACGAGTAGAAAATCCATACTACTATCGATGTCCGTGGAACAGTAACTCTATGGAAGAATGCGGAGAACTTGCTTTGAGAAACTTGGAACAAGTCATCAATTATGAAAATCCAGATAGTGTAGCCGCTATTCTCATGGAAGGAGAATCTGGCTCTTCGGGCTGTATTAAATACCCAAAAAATTACTGGCAAGGTCTACGAAAAATTGCTGACAAATATGGAATCTTACTAATTTCTGATGAAATAATGAGTGGTTTTGGTAGGACAGGCAAATGGTTTGGAGTGAATCATCATGGTGTTACACCTGATATTATGGCATTAGCCAAAGGATTGACTTCTGGCTATATACCATTAGGTGGAACGGTTGTCACTGACACCATTGCAGAAGCTTTTAATGATAGGCATCTGACCATTGGACTCACCTATTCGGCGCATGCCGTAGCATGTGCTGCCGGACTTGAAAATATTAAGATAATGGAGAGTGAAAACCTGATTGAAAATGCTGCATCTAAAGGTCTTTACCTCGAGAAAAAAATCAAACCACTTTTAAGCAAACATCCATCTATAGGAGATTTTAGAAATACAGGTTTGTTGGGCTGTATTGAGTTAGTTAAAAACAGAGAAACTAAAGAACAGCTTATTCCATGGAATGCTAAAGGAGAAGATGCAGCTATCAGCGCAAAAATTGCGGGTAAGCTTAGAGAGTTGGGCATGTTTACCTTTGTCAAATGGAATTTCATTTTCTTGGCTCCTCCATTAATTATTACCGAAGAACAAATTGATGAAGGAGTTGATATCATTTCAAAGGCTTTGGAAGTTGCCGATCAATATTACGAAGCATGAAAAATGAAGACATAGTTACATTAAATGAAGATCTTTCGCATTCTAATCTATACAGCGAAGATTTAAAACCTGTACCGCCAGAAGATAGAACTTGGTCGATGTGGTCACTAGCTGCTCTGTGGGTGGGCATGGCCGTTTGTATTCCAACCTATTTATTGGCGTCCTACATGATAGGAGATGGAATGACTTGGTTAGAATCTTTAATCATTATTGGAATAGCTAATCTCATTATCACAATACCAATGGTGCTCAATGGTCACGCAGGTGTGAAATATGGTATCCCCTTCCCTGTACTTGGTCGATCTTCATTCGGTATATCAGGGATTCATATTCCGTCTGTAGTAAGAGCCATCGTAGCGTGTGGATGGTTTGGAATTCAGACATGGATTGGAGGATTAGCTTTCTACGCTATCTACAATGCGATCACAGGAGGGACAACTCCAGAAGGCTTAAGTTTTGGAAAGTTTGTTGGCTTTGCATTATTCTGGATATTGAATATGTACTTCATTTGGAAGGGAACAGAAAGTATAAAATTTTTAGAACAATATTCAGCTCCTATTCTTATTCTAATGGGGCTAATACTTATTGGTTGGGGAGCTAACAAAGGTGGCGGTTTTAAAAATGTATTGAATCAAAGCCATTATTTGGCTGCACCAACTATAAGTCTAGAATCTGAACAAAACACCATAGCACTAAATCTCGCCATGGATAGCAATGGAAATCCTAAAGCAACAGAATATAGATTGTTTAATAATGATCAAGCAGGAGATTGGCTGACGCTAGACAATACAACTATCGCCCTCAATGGAAGCACAGAAAATAGAAAAGTTCAGGTTAGAAAAAACACAGCTAGTGGTTTTATCGAATCCGCAGAAATACCACTAACAGTTCAAGAAAAAAATACCAGCAATACCAACTCCAAATTGTGGAGTTATATTTTATGGTTGACTATAATGGTGGGATTTTGGGCAACAATGTCACTAAGTATTGCCGATATCACTAGATATTCTGCCACTCAAAGAGAACAAGTACTTGGGCAGTTCATCGGACTTCCGGGTACCATGATGTTGTATTCATTTGTTGGAATCTTTGTGAGTTGTGCTGCGGTCATCATCTTTGATGACATTCTTATTGGTAACAATGCGCCTTGGGATCCAGTCAGCTTGCTGGCCAAATTTCAAAACCCAGTAGTTGTAATCATATCCCAAATTTTTATGATTATTGCCACTTTAAGTACAAATATAGCAGCCAATGTAATCGCTCCAGCTAATGCATTTTCAAATCTCAGCCCTAAAAATATATCGTTTCGAATGGGTGGTTTGATTACTGGAATTCTTGGAATTATTATCTGCCCTTGGTACTTGATGAGTGAAATCAGTAACATCTTAATTTTTATCAGTGGACTTCTTGGACCTGTGCTGGGAATCATGCTGTCCGATTATTACTTGATAAGAAAAATGGAAATCCCATTAGATGAACTATATAAAGAAGAAGGACAATTTAAATATTCTGGAGGTTTCAACATGTCAGCCATGATTGCCTTAGGCTTGGGTGTATTTGTAGCCATTATTGGTTATTTTGTACCGAGTTTGGATGCTTTATATAAGCTATCTTGGTTCTCTGGATTCTTAGTATCTTTTGTGGTTTATTATTTATTAATGAAATCAAAAAAATAAATGTCTGTACTGGTCAAAAATGGAAGAGTAGTTACTGCTGAATCGGATTACATCGCTGATATTTATACTGAAGGCGAAAAGATTGTAGCTATTGGGAAAGACTTACCCTATAAAGCAGATAAAATTATAAATGCAAAAGGCAAATTGGTTTTCCCTGGTGGTATCGATCCACACGTTCATTTGGACATGCCATTTATGGGTACATATTCGAGCGATGATTACACTTCCGGTACTCGGGCTGCTCTTTTTGGAGGCACTACAATGGTCATTGATTTTATTTTGCAGACGCAAGGTGACACTCTAAAAAATGCACTTAAGGCATGGCAGGGAAGGTCAAAAGGCAAGGCTATTGGAGATTATTCCTATCATATGGCAGTTACTGACTTCAATTCAAAAGTAGCTAAGGAAGTAGTCCATATGATTGAAAAAGAAGGCATCACTAGTTTCAAAACATTTATGGCCTATAAAGGCGCACTAATGATTGATGATGGTCAGATGGTGCAACTGATGAAGGTCGTCAAAGAAAATAGTGGTCTTGTAACCGTCCATGCCACAAATGGAGATATGATAGATTCCCTCATTGCTAAAAATCGTAAGGCGGGAAATATGAAACCTATATATCACTATCTGTCTCAACCTGAAGTTACAGAAGCGGAAGCGTCGGCAAGGTTTACAGACATGCTTAACTATACAGGTTGTCCTGGTTACATCGTACACATGACTTGCGAAGGAGCGTTAAATGCAGTTCGAAAAAGCACCATGAGAAATCAAAAAGTGTTTGTAGAAACTTGCCCTCAATACCTTACGTTGGATGCCAGTCTTTACAAAAGGGATGATGGTGCAAAATGGGTCATGAGCCCTCCCCTACGCGAAAAGAAAGATCAAACAGCTCTTTGGTCAGGAATTAATCAAGGGCTTATACAAGTAGTAGGTACAGATCATTGCCCATTCACATGGAAACAAAAACAAATGGGTAAAAATGATTTCTCCAAAATCCCAAATGGCCATCCTGCCATCGAACATAGAATGGAATTATTATTCTCAGAAGGAGTAAGAAAAGGAAGAATATCATTAAGCAAATACGTTGAATTAACTTCAACGAATGCCGCCAAGATTTTTGGTATGTATCCAAAAAAAGGAACCATTGCTATTGGAGCTGATGCAGATTTAGTTATTTTCAACCCTACTAAAAAACATACGCTTTCTAAAGACAGTCATCATATGAATGCTGATTATTCATCTTACGAGGGATTTAAGGTTACTGGAAAAACGGAGACTGTATTGTTGAGAGGTCAAGTTGCGATTGAGAAAAATACATGTTTACTTAAACCGGGATATGGGCAGTTCGTAAAAAGGGGGAAGACTTCTTTGCAGGCTTTATGATATAATAGAACGCGGGTGACGCTGATTTGGCTGATTTTCGCTGATGTAAATAAATGATATGATTGAACGCGGGTGACGCTGATTTGGCTGATTTTCGCTGATGTAAATAAATGATATGATTGAACGCGGGTGACGCTGATTTGGCTGATTTTCGCTGATGTGGTAAATGATATGATTGAACGCGGGTGACGCTGATTTGGCTGATTTTCGCTGATGTGGTAAATGAAATAATAGAACGCGGGTGACGCTGATTTGGCTGATTTTCGCTGATGTGATAAATGAAATGATTGAACGCGGGTGACGCTGATTTGGCTGATTTTCGCTGATGTGGTAAATGATATGATTGAACGCGGGTGATGCAGGTTTAGTTGATTTTCGCTGATGTGATAAATGATATAAATGGATAATTTTAAACATTCGGATATTACAGAGAAGATTATTAAATGCTTTTATAAAGTGTATAATACTCTAGGATATGGATTTTTAGAAAAGGTCTATGAAAATGCAATGTTTATAGAATTAAGAAGTTTGGGGTTATTTGTTCAAAAGCAAAGGCAGATCATAGTTTATTATGAAGAAGAAAAAGTAGGAGAATATTATGCGGATTTAATTGTTTCAGAATCTGTTATAGTAGAATTAAAAGCAGCAGAATCTCTTTGTGAAGAGCATGAATTTCAATTAATAAATTATTTAAAGGCAACAGAAATTGAAGTAGGATTATTATTAAATTTTGGAAAAGAACCAATGTTTAAAAGAAAAGTTTTCACAAACAAAACAAATCATATTTAATCATAAACAATCGGCGTCATCAGCGTTTAAAAAAATACCAAAATGAGTAGAAAAGTAAAATCAGGATTAATTCAAATGAGTCTTCCAATGACGGAGGGAGAAGGCAGCATGGATGAAATCATCAATGCAATGATCGACAAACACATCCCATATATCGAAGCCGCTGGTAAGCAAGGAGTTCAAATATTATGTTTGCAGGAAATATTCAATACGCCATATTTCTGTCCCGGACAAGATCGCAAGTGGTACGAATCAGCAGAATCAGTTCCTGGACCTACTGTTGAGCGCATGCAAGTCTATGCGAAAAAGTATGATATGGTAATGATCGTACCAATCTATGAAAAGGAACAACCTGGAGTACTTTATAATACTGCCGCTGTGATAGATGCCGATGGTACTTATTTAGGCAAGTACAGAAAAAATCACATTCCTCATACTACAGGATTTTGGGAAAAATTCTTCTTCAAGCCAGGCAATTTGGGCTACCCTGTTTTCCAAACTAAATATGCTAAGATCGGAGTCTACATTTGTTATGATAGACACTTTCCTGATGGTGCGCGTATTCTAGGTTTGAATGGTGCTGAGATAGTATATAATCCTTCCGCGACTGTCGCAGGTCTTTCTCAATATCTTTGGAAGCTAGAACAACCTGCACATGCTGCGGCTAATGGATACTTTATGGGATGTATCAATAGGGTCGGAGAAGAAAAGCCTTGGGATCTTGGAAGATTTTATGGAACATCTTATTTTGTAGATCCGAGAGGTCAAATATTTTCTCAAGCTTCTGAATATGACGATGAATTACTGATAGCTGAGTTTGATTTAGATCTAATCGAAGAAGTCAGATCCACTTGGCAATTTTTTAGAGACAGACGACCAGAAACCTATGGAAAATTGACAGAGCTCTAGTCCCAATTCTAAACTCAAAATTAAATAAATGTCAGAATATAAAAGACCGACATCAGAAGAAGAATTCGAAAAGAATTTTACTCAGAAAAAACCTCTGATGAATCAAACGGAGGCTCATTTTGAAAGTTCGAAATGTCTTTTTTGCTATGATGCTCCTTGCATCCAAGCCTGCCCTACCGGAATCGATATCCCTTTATTCATCAAACAGATAAATTCAGGTAATCTCACAGGGTCAGCAAAAACGATCTACGAATCGAATTGGCTTGGAAATGCTTGTGGTACGATATGTCCAACCGGAGAATTATGCGAAGGTGCCTGCGTATTTAATCATCAAGATTTACCTCCAATTCAAATTGGTCGATTGCAGAATTTTGCAACTTTTGATGCAATCAAAAAAGAAAAGAAAATATTTACGCTTGCTCCCCAAAAAGGAAGGAGAGTAGCTGTTATTGGAGCAGGTGGAGCAGGAATTGCATGTGCTTGTGAGTTGAGAACTTTGGGTTATGAAGTTGATATTTTTGAAGCAAAATCGAAGCCGTCAGGTCTGACTTTACATGGCATTGCAGCCTATAAGATTACAAATCAAGAGGTGGAGGATGAAATCAATTATCTAGAAAAACAAATAGGACTAAATTTTATCTGCAATCATTCTATCGAGAATAAAGAACAAATAGAGAAGTTAGAGGCGGACTATGATGCAATATTTCTTGGAGTCGGCATAGGTGCGACAGCACAATTAGGAATGCCTGGAGAAGATAAAGCAAATGTTGTAGGTGCTGTCGAATTTATTGAAGAGCTTCGAATGAAACATCATCAACTATCCGTACCAAATCGAGTGGTTGTTATTGGTGGTGGTAATACCGCAATGGATGCCGCTTCACAATCGGCAAGGTTGGGTGCAGAATCTGTGGTGCTAGCCTACAGACGTTCCAAAGAAGATATGGGTGCATATGGTTTTGAATATAAGTTGGCCATTAATGCTGGTGTGGATAGTTTATTCAATGCTCAGCCTTTAGAAATAGTAGGCAATGGTACAGCGACTGGTGTGCAATTCATCAAAACCCAAGTAGTAAATGGTAGGCTTGAAAATATAGCAGGAAGTGAATTCACCGTTAATGCTGATTTAGTGATCAAAGCCACTGGTCAGGCCAAACAAGGGCATTTTCTTGGTTTGATTGATAATTTGGAATTGGATAGAAAAAATAGAATTGTTGTTAACGAAGATACTTTTCAATGTACCAATCCAAAGTATTTTGCAGGTGGGGATGCAGTCAATGGAGGAGCGGAGGTTGTGAATGCGGCTTATGATGGGAAGATGGCGGCGCTTGGGATTGAAAGCTGGTTGAATGGAAGATAGAGATTTGAAAAATTGAAGAGATTGGAAAGATTGGAAAGATTGGAAAGATTGGAAGTTGAACCTAGAATGGAGAGATATGTAGAGGATAAGGTAGAGATATTTGATGCTTCGCATTTTTTGAGATATGATGGAGATATTTGATGCTGCGCATCTTTTGGAGATATGGTGGTGGATAAGGTGGAGATATTTGGTGACTGATTTACTTTGAGGTCTTTGTGTAAAACTTTGAGCTCTTTGCGGTTAAAAAAATTGTTAACTATTAATTATTAATTAAAAAAACATGCCAAACTTAAACATAAACTTTGCAGGAATAAAAGCACCAAATCCATTTTGGTTAGCTTCTGCACCGCCGACAAATTCAGGATATCAGATTATGAAGGCATTTGATGCTGGTTGGGGAGGAGCAGTCTGGAAAACGCTTGGCGTTCCTGTTATTAATGTATCCAGTCGATATGGTTCTGTAAATTACGGAGGCTCTCGAATGGCGGGATTTAACAATATCGAATTGATTACTGATCGTCCGCTTGCAGATAATCTTCGGGAGATTGAAGAAGTCAAAAAGTACTTTCCTGATCATGCTGTGATTGCCTCTCTTATGGTAGAGACCAGAGAAGAATGGATTCAAATTATCAAGGATGTAGAAAATGCAGGTGCGGATGGAATCGAATTGAATTTTGGATGCCCTCATGGTATGTGTGAACGAGGAATGGGTTCTGCTGTGGGTCAAGAACCTGCTGTATTGCAGACCATTGTCGAATGGGTGATGGAAGCTTCCAATATTCCTGTGATCACCAAACTTACTCCAAACATCTCACATATTGTGGACCCCGGGCTTGCTGCTGCCAGAGGTGGAACAAGCGCGATATCCCTCATAAACACCATAAAAAGTATAGTTGGAATTGATTTGGACACCTATGCCCCCTACCCTGTCGTGGATGGCAAAGGCACAAACGGTGGCTACTGCGGACCAGCAGTAAAACCCATTGCCATGGAAATGGTAAAAGAGCTGACTCAACACCCAGAAATAAAAGATATTCCAGTCTCTGGTATTGGGGGAATAGAAACCTGGAGAGATGCTGTCGAATTCATTCTACTTGGTGCAGAATCTGTCCAAGTGTGTACTGCCGTAATGCACTATGGATTTGGAATCGTCCGAGAAATGAAAGCAGGTCTCGAACAATTTATGATTGAAAAAGGATATGAAACCATCTATGATTTCAAAGGCAAAGCCCTTCCAAATGTAACGGAATGGAAACACCTCAATCTAAAGCATAAAGTTGTAGCCAGCATAGACAATGATAAATGTATAGGTTGTGATCTCTGCTATATCGCATGCGACGACGGCGCCCACCAAGCCATCAAAATACCAGAAGGAAACGGCAATAGAATACCTGAAATAATAGAAGAAAATTGCGTCGGCTGCAACCTTTGTTCTCTAGTATGTCCAGTAGAAGAATGCATCACCATGGAACAAAGAGATGATGGCAAGCAACACCTCACATGGAGTGACCGCTCCATTGCCAATACTATCCCAACTACTTTTGACGACGATCGAGCTGGTGGCAAACACCACTTCGTTCCCACCGTCGAAGATGCACTAAAACACAGAAAAGGTAAAAAATAAATAATAAAGCATTGTGAAACAGCAATCCTTTGAGAGTCAACATTTAGGAAGCTTAGCCATGGCGGCTATTGTGGGATGAGGGGGCAGCAATGCGTGCTGCATTAGAGCCGCCTAGACTTTTTGCTTTCCTTTTTTGGCAATGAAAAAAGGAAAATCTCCCTGATAAGGGTAGCCATGGTTGAAAGACAATTTTATAATAAAAAACAATAAAGAATAATGGAGATACTTTCTCTTCCTTAATAAGAAGAATTTAAGTTTCAAACAGCATTTTAAATATTGAAAATATAAAGAATTAGTTTTTAAAACTTTCACCATTTAAGAAAAAACTTAAATAAAATAAAACTTATATTATGACAGACCCATTTATGGCTGAAGCCATTAACCAAGCCAAAAAAAGCCTCTCCGAAGGAGGAATCCCAATAGGCTCAGTCCTCGTAAAAAATAACAAAATCATCGCAGTCGGTCACAACAAACGTGTACAAGAAAAAAATCCAATCCTTCACGGAGAGATGGATTGCCTCAACAATGCTGGTCGTGTAGGATCATACAAAGATTGCGTCATCTACTCTACCCTAATGCCTTGTTATATGTGTGGAGGTACAATTGTCCAATTTAATATTCCCAAGGTCATTGTGGCAGAGAATAAAACATTTGAAGGGAGTGTGGAATTTATGGAATCGCATGGTGTTGAGGTGGTCAATCTGATGCTGCCTGAGTGTATTGAGATGATGGAGAAGTTTATTGCTGAGTATCCTGAATTGTGGTGGGAGGATATTGGGGATCTTTAACAATAGAATTAAATAAGCCTTCCTTCGGTTGAACTCCTCATGTCAAAACCGTTAGAGTTTAGTACCCCTCGTTTGATCGCTCTAAATTCTTTCCTTTGCCATATTTCCCTATTGTTTTTGGGCAGTTTAAAAATATGCTATTTCTTGAACTTGATTGTAGTTCAATTATTGGCGAGTATATAAAACAAAAAAAGTATTATTTTCTTACAGTTTTAAATTCAAATACTATATAAAAGATGAAGGGAATTTATTATATTTAGTGGATTTTAACCCTGAAATTCATTATGTTATGACCCCTGCAAAAATTATTAGTGGATTATTTTTAGCCTTATTTTTTACTGTATTTTTATTTGAATCTTGTGACGCTCCAGTTGAAATTAACGCTAATGAAGTGCCGTCTTGGGATATCCCAAATGACCTTTCCCCAAATTCTTCAGAAGCCGCTTTTGATAAATTGGCCTGGAAAACCTTTATCGCACTTAACTGGCCAGTAAACGCTTCCGGTTCAGGACCAGATACCACGCAAACTATTCCTCAAGATGATAATAACTACAAAACAGTATGGGAAAGCTATACTGAATCGTATGACATTTATACGAAAGGCCCAGGTAATTATGAACCTCTTCCATCAAATTGCCCGAAAGATACAATTGAAAAAGTCAGGAATCACAAACAAGCGAGTAAAGTCGGCATTGCTACTGAATTTATTGAAGCTGCGCCTAGTGATGAAGCCATTAAGAAATCTCCACTTATCGATCTGAATAGCGAATATGTGCGCTATGAAGTGTTGTACAATTCGATTATGAAAGATTATGTGGATACCAACAAAACGTATAACAAAGAAGGCTTAGATAATTTTAAACTCAAACATAAGGGCTTGGATTTCGATGAGGGCTCCCTTGTGGTAAAAGCTGCCTGGAAAGTATTAGGTAAAAATGATAAGCCAGATGATTTTTTCACCTCTCACTCTTATATGGTATACATTCAGGATAGAGATACTATCACAACTAAGACACCAGATACACCTTATTGCAGTCTGGACTATGTCGGTCTGGTAGGAATGCATATTGCCTGGAAAACTCCAGATCATCCCAACTGGATATGGATGACTTTTGAGCATAAAAACAATGATCCTGACAGCACGGCAACTCTACCGACCAGTGGCAGCTACAATTTCTATAACCCCAATAGAGACGGTTGTGGAGTGGGATGTATAAATAAGTATCCTGATCATCCAGCGGGCTTAGATTATTATACACCAGCAGTCCCAAATCAAACACCTTCACAGATCGCAAGAGTTACCCCTATAAGAGAAGATGTGGTAACTACAAATTCCCAATTTCATTCAAAGCCACTAATTTCCAATTCTATTTGGAAAAACTACAATCTGGTGGGTGTGCAATGGACAAAGGCCAAAACTCCAACTTCCAGTCCCTTTGTAATAGAGCCTGATACTTTCCTAGCCAATACCGCCATCGAAACCTGGGATCAGTCAACAGCGAGTTGTATGGGATGTCACCAGTTAAATGCTGCACATGCATTCCTAGACACCACTTTGACAGCCGATTATATGTGGTCGGCCTTCAAAGCTCTCAATGATGATCCAACAGAAAACCAAAAGGGAGCTGAAAATTAATTACAATATGGAGCAAAAGTAATATTTTGGAATGCTAAAACTTGGATATAGGTGTAACCACAATTAGCAATGTACTTCATGGTTATACTCGCTATGTGTCGAACGTGAGGTGTGCTTACTATTTAACATAGGTTGAATTGTCAAACGGACAATCTGTATCAAATAAATATGACCCTTTTGGAAGAGGAAAAGAAAAAATATTTAATGGTGTGAAGAGGTCAATGAACAAACGTTAGATAAATTTTGGGTAGGATTTATTATAGAATCGTTGTAAGGTAATTAAAATCAATATTAAGAGATCAATTGTGATGAATGAGATTTTTCTAAAAAATATTTTGTGTATCAAGTTGGCTTTTGAGACTTTGCGTAGTTCTACGTAAAGTTTGCGCAGTTCTACGCAATTTACTTGCTTTTGACCTTCAAAGTTTAACTGTTGATTTTGATTTACTTACTTTTAGATTGGAGTAATTTAGAGTCATAGCAATGGTGAGAGTATAAGTTGTTTATTGGTGGATCAATGGTTTGACATTCGTGTATACCCGTTTATTACTTGAGTAAATATGGATAAACTTATTCTGCATTTCATAAACATAATTAATTGATAATAAATCAATTATGAATAATTTAGTTATTGGAATTAGAAAAACACTTGTGCGGAGGTGGATATATATACATGTTCCAGCCAACTAAAAATAAAAAAGGCAAGTACACTTATTAATAATCTCAACTATAGTCTTTATGTATAAAAAAATATGTGCTTCAGGGATTAATCAATAGGTTTTACTCTGAAGTGATTTAAAAACGTAGGTTAAAATGATTTGTATATGCTTGGTTATCAAATTGAAGCGATTTTTAAGAAGCATAGCCAAAGCTACGTGGGACTGACCGATGCGTAGCAATTTTGACAGCGTCTAAAATATGAAAGGAACCGAAAGTAAACCTTTCGGGTGGGAAGCCGAAAAGTTGAGAATCAATGATATGCAAAGGAATTAACATTATGTTTTTAAATCACATCTTCAAATAATAATTACAAAAAATTAAAAATGGCAAATCAAAAAACACAATCAATAATATTTATCTGCTATAACTGTAACAAAGAAAGCAGTTATCCAAATGAAATGGCAGAAGGGGAACCCACTACTGGTGCAAAGACACTAATAAAAAGGTGTACTACTTGCAGCGCTGAAAACAAAATTGAATTACCAGATGGCTGGATAGCGAAAAGAACAGATAGTATGTTGAAGGGATATAAAAAATAAAAACTGCAAATGAATATAAAGCTGAATTTAAATACCGACCAGCAAGAGGAGCTATTATTGTTAGCAGTTCAATTCAATAGAGAATTGGAAAACCCTGACACCCAGCCTTTCCCCAAAGCGGCAACTCTGCAAACTTTGAAAGAAAAATTAACAGCCGCTTTATTTGAGCAGGAAGGATTCACTGAAATTTGGAAAAAAGCTCAAACCAATGCTCAATTACTCTGCCTTTCCCACGAAAATACAGCCATTAGAAATCTCCCATGGCAAATTGCGACTGAAGAACGCCCGCTGCTCGCCCTAGCCAAATCTTCTAAAAATGATATACTCCCGCATCAACCATCCATCGGATATCCGCTAAAGGTATTGGTGATGGTTGCCTCACCCGAAGGCGTGACGCGATTGGCTTATGAGGATGAAGAATTGCAATTATTGCGCGCATTTTCGCCGCTAATGTCGCAGGGATTGGCGCAAGTACATTTTACAGATGATGGTTCGTTGGAAAATTTGTCGGAAAAACTCAAAGAAAACAAATACCATATTTTGCACTTTACCGGACACGGCAATTATCGAGAAGGCCAAGGAACGCTGGCTTTGGAAGACCCCATTTCGGGAAAACTAAAAGAAGCCACTGCGGTAAAATTCAATGAAATATTGGCAAGAGTCCATCGCAAAGGACATCGCCCAGAATTGGTGGTGCTTTCTGCCTGTCAGACAGCGCAGGGAGTGGAAGCGGGTAATTTGTCGGGCGTTGCAGATACTTTGATGCAGGGCGGAATTCCTTCGGTGATTGCGATGTCAGCTAGTATTTTGGATAATTGTGCGGCGATATTTGCGGCAAAACTATATACGGAATTATCGAATGGCTTTCCTTTACCGTATGCCTTTCAGCAAGCGCGTTTGGCAGTTAGAAAATTTGAAACTACAAAATGGGAACTCGCCAAAGCAGGATTGGCACCTGGTCAATGGCTGATTCCGCAATTATTGCTCAATACACTCGTGGCGAAATTGGCGCATGAAAATTCCCCAAAAGATACCTTAGATTTTAAACAAGATGTAAAAATCATTCGAGGCGAAACCGCTTTGGTGAATTTACGGGTGCGGCCAGATAATTATGTTTTTGTGGGAAGGCGGAAGGAAAAGCGGAAAGCGATGTTGCAATTGAAAGAAGGTAATTCCATTTTGTTGCGCGGACAGGGAGGTGTTGGTAAGACGGCATTAGCAGAGCATTTAGCAATTCGTTTATTGGCTGCAAATCAGAAGATTAAGGTATTTACTTTTAGTGAAAAAACACCTGCAGGACAGAGTCTTTTAGATCAAATGCAAAATTATCTAACAAAAGAAAAAAAGCAATTTAGTATTGTTTCTGAATTGACTTTGATTCCCAAACAAGTCGATCAATTTTTTAAATTATTGGAAAAAGTAAGTGAGAAATGCGATCCCGTTTTCCTATTTGATAATATGGAATCTTTCCAAAAGTTTGATACCGAAAAACAGATTTGGATTTGGCATCAGGAGAAGCACGAAGATATATTGCAATTGATGCAAATTTTGGATAAACAAACCTCTTTTCCGCTGATTATCACAGGACGGTATCCAATTGCTGAATTTCCCGATTTGGAAATTTGCAATATGAATACCGTGCCTTTTGGAGACTTTTTTAGAAAATGCCACCAACTCGGAATCAGCGAAATGGCGCAAAAATTACAAACTGGCACGATGCCTACTTCCGCACTCAAAAGAACCGAAGGAGACAAGCCTCCAACTTTCGAGGAAATCATCCGATTGCTACACAAAACCTTCGGCGGCAATTACCGAGCCTTAGAATTTTTTGATGAATTATATACCCAAAAAGGCGAGGAGATTTTCAAAACCCTCCACAAATTAGCAGATTTTGAAAGCAAGCTCGCAGAAAAAGAAATCAAAGAAGGCGTACTCACCCGAATGAGCGAAAACCTCATTTTTAAAGAATTGCTGACTTATTTGAATGAACAAGACAAAGACACGCTTTTTGTATTGGCACAATTCAATATCCCTGTTTTACCAATGGCAATTGGAATGCAGCGATATTCTGAAGACCGAACGGATTCTTTGAATAAAACGGTGAGTTTGACTTTGGTGGAAAGGCAGAAAGGAGTTGATGAGAGGGAGCGATTTTATGTAATGCCTTTGGTTAGGGATTTGTTGAAGGATTCGGGAATTGAGTTTGGGTTTGAGGAGAAGGTGGCGGGGGATTATCATAAATATGCTGTGGATTCGAAAATTTCAGAGGATAGTTTAGGAGAAATTTCAGAGGCATTTGAGAGATATTTTTTGGTAAAAGCGGTGGAGGAGATAAATGATGTTGGTTGGAGGCTTTGTGACTTTTATTATGAGTTTCAGCAATTTCGGCTATCACATATTTATGGACTTCGAACAGAAAAAATTACCACAGAAAAGACCAATAGGAAAATATGGAATAATTTGGGGTTAATCTTTGAATTATTTGGACAACTGGAATCTGCTTTAAAATATTTTGAAAAATCATTAGCAGGTAGCTATGAACAAGGCGATCGTCAAGGGGAGGGGGCAACTCTCAATAATATTAGTCAAATACACAAAATAAGAGGGGATTATGATAAGGCATTATCTTATCTTGAACAATCACTAAAAATAAAACAGGGAATTTATGACCGTCAAGGGGAGGGTGCAACTCTGAGCAATATCAGTCAAATATACGAAGTCAAGGGAAAATATGATAAAGCACTCTTTTACCTTGAACAATCGCTAAAAATTCAAAAAGAAATTGGTGATCGTCGTGGCGAGGGTATAACACTAAATAATTTAGGTGCAAGTTTAAAAAAGAAAGGAGATTATGATTTAGCATTATCTCACTATGAACAATCACTAAAAATAAGGCGAGAACTCTCTGACCGTTTAGGTGAGGGGATAACTCTGAGTAATATCAGTCAAATTTACGAATTCAAAGGGAAGTATGACAAGGCACTCTTTTACCTTGAACAATCACTTAAAATAAGCCAAGAAATTGGTAATCGTAATAGTGAGAACATAATTCTTGGTAATATTGGAAAAATATACAATTCTATAGGGAGGTATGATAAAGCACTATCTTACTTTGAAGAATCACTTAAAATAAGCCAAGAAATTGGTGACCGCAAGAGCGAGAGCACGGTTCTTAATAGCATAGGATTAAAATATCAGAATGTTGGAAAGAATGATCTGGCGTTAAAGTATTATGAACAATCGCTAAAAATTAACCAAGAAATTGGCGACTACTCAGGAGAAAGTATTACACTGGCAAATATGGCTTTTACTTTTAAAGTAATAGGTAAGTCGGATGTGGCCGTAAAATATTTTAATAAATCTTTAAATATTCTTCAAGAAATCGGAGACATTCCAGGTATGGGAATAACTCTTTGGAACATTGGAGTCTTATTTTTTGAAGAAGAAAAAGTCGAAAAAGCAATCCCTTATTTATGGAAATCTCATCAAATTTTTATAAAAATAGACTCTCCTGATAAGGAGGGAGTCGAAAGCTATTTAGAGGCAATTTTTCACAAAATCGGCAAACCCCGCTACCAAGAAATAATCAACAACCTAAATCAAAACACCTAAACCATGTCAAAACCACCCATCGCAAAAAGCAAAGGCGCACCCACCGACCACGACAAATCTTGGCTCGCCCATGCTCAAAAAGAAAAACAAGAAGCCCCGAAGCGGCTAGAAGAAACAGCTAAATTTTTGGTGGCAATCGTGAGTATTTCACTGACGGTTTTTATCAGCAATCGACCAGAAGGCTTGGAAACTTGGACAGATAAAGCCTTTAGCTGGGTGGCGGTAATTTGGATAATTTCGGTGCTGTTGAGTTTTTTTGTGTTGTTTCCGTGGCGGTACAGCTTCAATCCCGAGTCAGCGGAGGATATAGAACGGGCTTATCGTATAATTTCGAATGCGAAGTGGTGGTTGTTGGTGTTGAGTTTGGCGTTTTATTTATTGGCATTGGGGGTTGGATCATTTGCTTTTATTGGGACTTTTCAGTTCCAAGGGTGACAAAAAACAGCAATCTGTTTTTTCGTCATCCCTAAGTGGTTTTCAAGGATAATAAATGTTACGCTCCTGGAAATGATATAACTACAAAAAATTAAAAATGGCTAATCAAGAAACACAATCAATAATATTTACCTGCTATAATTGTAATAAAGAAAGCAGTTATCCAAATGAAATGGCAGAAGGTGAAACCAATACTGGTGCAAAGACACTCATAAAAAGGTGTACTACTTGCAGCGCTGAAAACAAAATTGAAGTGCCAGATGGCTGGATAGCGAAAAGAACAGATGCTGTGTTGAGGGGATATAAAACATAAAAACTGCACATGAATATAAAGCTGAATTTAATTACTGACCAGCAAGAGGAACTATCATTGTTAGCTGTTCAATTCAATAATGAATTGGAAAACCCTAACACCCCTCCTTTTCCCAAAGCAGCGACTTTGCAAGCATTGAAAGAAAAATTAACAGCCGCTTTATTTGAGCAGGAAGGATTCACTGAAATTTGGGACAAAGCACAAACCAATGCTCAATTACTCTGCCTTTCCCACGAAAAAACAGCCATTAGAAATCTCCCATGGCAAATTGTGACAGAAGATTGCCCGCTGCTCGCCATCGCCAAATCTTCTAAAAATGACATGCTCCCACATCAACCATCCATCGGATATCCGCTAAAAGTATTGGTGATGGTTGCCTCGCCCGAAGGCGTGACGCGATTGGCTTATGAAGAAGAGGAATTGCAATTATTGCGCGCATTTTCGCCGTTAATGTCACAGGGATTGGCGCAAGTACATTTTACAGATGATGGTTCGCTGGAAAATTTGGCGGAAAAACTCAATGAAAACAAATACCATATTTTGCACTTCACCGGACATGGAAGTTATCATGAAGGCCAAGGAACGCTGGCTTTGGAAGACCCAATTTCGGGGAAACAAAAAAATGCCTCAGCGGTGGAATTCAATGAAATATTGGCGAAAGCCCATCGCAAAGAACATCGCCCAGAATTGGTGGTGCTTTCTGCCTGTCAAACGGGGCAAGGAGTGGAAGCGGGTAATTTGTCGGGCGTTGCTGATACTTTGATGCTGGGCGGCATTCCTTCAGTGATTGCGATGTCGGCGAGTATTTTAGATGATTGCGCGGCGAAATTTGCCGCAAAATTATATGCGGAATTATCGAATGGTTTGCCTTTGCCAGATGCTTTTCAGGAAGCGCGTTTGGCAGTTAGAAAATTTGAAACAACAGAATATAATCTCGCCAAGGCAGGATTAGCACCTGGTCAATGGCTGATTCCGCAATTATTGCTCAATCAAAATGTGGCGAAATTGGTGGATGAAGATTCCCCTAAGATTACGCTTGATTTTAAACAAGATGTAAAAATCATTCGAGGCGAAACCGCTTTAGTGAATTTACGGGTGCGGCCAGATAATTATGTTTTTGTGGGAAGGCGGAAGGAAAAGCGGAAAACGATGTTGCAATTGAAAGATGGCAATTCAATTTTGTTACGTGGACAAGGCGGTGTTGGCAAAACGGCATTGGCAGAGCATTTGGCGATTCGTTTGTTGGCTGCAGATCCGAAGACTAAGGTTTTTACTTTTAGTGAAAAAACACCTGCTGGACAGAGCCTTTTAGATCAAATGCAAAATTATCTGACCAAAGAAAAAAAGCAATTTAGCATTGTTTCTGAATTGGCCTTGGTTCCCAAACAAACCGATAAATTCTTCAAATTATTAGAAAAAGTCAGCGAGCAATGCGACCCCGTTTTTCTATTTGATAATATAGAATCTTTCCAAAAATTTGATATCGAAAAACAGATTTGGATTTGGCATGAGGAGAAGCACGAAGATATATTGCAATTGATGCAAATTTTGGATGAACAAAGTCCTTTTCCGCTGATTATCACAGGACGTTATCCAATTGCTGAATTTCCCGATTTGGAAGTTTGCAATATGAATACCGTTCCTTTTGGAGACTTTTTTAGAAAATGCCACCAACTCGGCATCAGCGAATTGGCGCAAAAATTACAAACTGGCACGATGCCAACCTCCGCACTCAAAAGAACTGAAGGAGACAAGCCTCCAACTTTCGAGGAAGTCATCCGATTGCTACACAAAACCTTCGGTGGCAATTACCGAGCCTTAGAATTTTTTGATGAATTGTATACCCAAAAAGGCGAGGAGATTTTCAAAACCCTCCACAAATTAGCAGATTTTGAAAGCAAACTCGCAGAAAAGGAAATCAAAGAAGGCGTACTCACCCGAATGAGCGAAAACCTCATTTTTAAAGAATTGCTGACCTATTTGAATGCGCAAGACAAAGACACGCTTTTTGTACTGGCACAATTCAATATCCCTGTTTTACCAATGGCAATTGGAATGCAACGAAATTCTGAAGACCGAACAGGTTCTTTGAATAAAGCGGTGAATTTGACTTTGGTGGAAAGACAGAAAGGAGTTGATGGGAGGGAGCGATTTTATGTGATGCCTTTGGTTAGGGATTTGTTGAAGGAATCGGGAATTGAGTTTGGGTTTGAGGAGAAAGTGGCGGGGGATTATCATAAATATGCTGTAGATTCGAAAGTTTCAGAGGATATTTTAGGAGAAATTTCAGAGGCATTTGAGAGATATTTTTCGGCAAAAGCGGTGGAGGAGATAAATGAAGTTGGTTGGAGACTTTGTGAATTCTATTATGATATTCAGCAATTTAGGCTTTCTTTAGCTTTTGGATTGCGAACAGAGGAAATTGCGAAAGAGAAAACCTACGGGAGCATTTGGAATATCTTAGGAATAATTTTCAACCTTTTTGGACAATTAGATTTTGCTTTAGAGTTCTATAAAAAATCTTTAGCTGATAATATAAAACGTGGCGACCGTTTGGGCGAGGGCACAAGTCTGAATAATTTAGCAACAACTGCTCATGCACAAGGAGATTACGACTCCGCATTGCATTACCTCCAACAATCTCTTAAAATAATGCAGGAAATCGGCGACCGTGATGGCGAGGGCGCTACTCTGAATAATATTAGCCAAATACATGATGCACAAGGAGATTACGACACCGCATTGCAATACCTCCAACAATCTCTCAAAATAACGCAGGAAATCGGCCACCGTCAGGGCGAGGGCACTACTCTGAATAATATTAGCCAAATACATTCTTCAAAAGGAGATTACGACACCGCACTGCAATACCTCCAACAATCTCTTAAAATTCAGCAGGAAATCGGCGACCGTAAAGGTGAGGGCAATACTCTGAATAATATTAGTTTAGTACATTCTTCAAAAGGAGATTTCAACACTGCACTGCAATACCTCCAACAATCTCTTAAAATTCATCAGGAAATCGGCGACCGTAAGGGCGAGGGCGCTACTCTGAATAATATTAGCCAAATACATGATGCACAAGGAGATTACGACACCGCATTGCAATACCTCCAACAATCTCTCAAAATAACGCAGGAAATCGGCCACCGTCATGGCGAGAGCACTACTCTGAATAATATTAGTCTAATACATTCTGCGAAAGGAGATTACGACACCGCACTGCAATACCTCCAACAATCTCTTAAAATTCAGCAAGAAATCGGCCACCGTGATGGCGAGGCCACTACTCTGAATAATATTAGTCAAATACATGATGCAAAAGGAGATTACAATACAGCATTGCAATACCTCCAACAATCTCTCAAAATACAGCAGGAAATTGGCGATACTAATGGAATGGCAAGTACTGTAACAAATATGGGAGTTATGTTTTTTGAGCAAGAAAAATTTGAAGAAGCAATTCCATTTTTATTTCAAGCCTATCAAATTTTTACTAAAATAGGCTCTCCAAAGAAACAAACTCCTGAAAGTTATTTAGGAGCAATTATCGAAAAAATTGGCGAACCACGCTTCCAGGAAATAATCAAGAACCTAAATCAAAACTCCTAAACCATGTCAAAACCTCTCATCGCAAAAAGCAAAGGTGCACCCACCGACCACGACAAATTTTGGCTTGCCCATGTTCAAAAAGAAAAACAAGAAGCCCCGAAGCGGCTAGAAGAAACAGCTAAGTTTTTGGTGGCCATCGTGAGTATCTCGCTGACGGTTTTTATCAGCAATCGACCTGAAGGATTGGAAGCCTGGGCAGATAAAGCCTTTATCTGGGTAGCGGTAATATGGATGATTTCGGTGCTGTGGAGTTTTTTTGTGCTGTTTCCGTGGCGGTACAACTTCAATCCTGAGTCGGCGGAGGATATAGAACGGGCTTATCGTAAAATTTCGAATTCGAAGTGGTGGTTGTTGGTGTTGAGTTTGGCGTTTTATTTATTGGCATTGGGGATTGCATTATTTGCTTTTATTGGGACTTTTCAGTTCCAAGGGTGACAAAAAACAGCAATCTGTTTTTTCGTCATCCCTAAGTGGTTTTCAAGGATAATAAATATTACGCTCATGGAAATGGTATAATTACAAAAAATTAAAAATGGCTAATCAAGAAACAAAATCAATAAAATTTACCTGCTATAACTGTAACAAAAAAAGCAGTTATCCAAATGAAATGGCAGAAGGGGTGACCACTACTGGCGCAAAGACACTAATAAAAAGGTGTACTACTTGCAGCGCTGAAAACAAAGTTGAAGTACCAGATGGCTGGATAGCGAAAAGAACAGATACTGTGTTGAGGGGATATAAAAAATAAAAACTGCACATGAATATAAAGCTGAATTTAATTACCGACAAGCAAGAGGAGCTATCATCGTTAGCAGTTCAATTCAATAGAGAATTGGAAGACCCTGACACCCCACCTTTTCCCAAAGCGGCAACTCTGCAAGTTTTGAAAGAAAAATTAAAGGCCGCTTTAATTAAGCAGAAAGGATTCACTGAAATTTGGGAAAAAGCACAAACCAACGCTCAAAAACAAGAAGTCCCGAAGTGGCTGGAAGAAACAGCTAAATTTTTGGTGGCAATCGTGAGTGTCTCGCTGACGGTTTTTATCAGCAAACGACCAGAAGGCTTGGAAGCTTGGGCAGATAATTCCTTTATCTGGGTGGCAGTAATTTGGATCATTTCGATGCTGTTGAGTTTTTTTGTGTTGTTTTCGTGGCGGTACAACTTCAATCCCGAGTCGGCGGAAGATATAGAACGGACTTATTGTAAAATTTCGAATGCGAAGTGGTGGTTGTTGGTGTTGAAGCATCACACTTTGGGCTTACGCCTATATCCGATATATAAAATCAATCTTAACTGAACAATTATGAAAACCAAAATTATACTTACCTCAATTCTTATAGCCTGTTTTTATGTATCATCCATTGGACAAGTGGAGCTGAAGATGCTCAGTCCTAAGAAGATGAAAAAGGATTTGAAAACTCTCCTGGAAACTATCGATGCGCATCCAGATCCATATACTAAAATAAGTGAAAAAGAATTTCAAGCGATTATCAAAGATGTAGAACAAAACATTTCCGAGGAGATAGATAAAATTGAATATTACAAGAACATTTCTAAAATTGTAGCATCTATAGGTGATGGTCATAGTAGAGTTTATATGCCGAAATATTGGCTAAAGAAAGTTAGAAAAAAAAATGGTGCATTTCCGTACGAAGTATTCTTAACTAACGATGGTGAGTTATTTGTAATCAAAACATATGGCGATAAGCAAATAGCATTAGGAGCTCAAATTTTAGAGATCAATGGTATGAGTGTTGATTCATTTGTAGTGGCCGTGACACCTTATATCTCTTATGAGACGATCCCTTTCAGAAATGATAGGATTTCAGAAGGTTTCGAGTTTATGCTTTATCTAGTATTTAAACAAGTGGATCAGCTGAGCTTCAAATTCAAAGTAACTAATGAATCTGAAGTTATAGTACCAACCATGAAATATAATGAATGGAAAAAACAAAAAAAGGACTTGAGAGAACAACGTGAGAAAAAGATAGCCTTAGGCAAACCATATGATTTTAAAATCCTAAAGCCAGGAATCGCGAAAATTGATATTTTTTCATTTAGTGTAAACATTAATAAATACAATTATTTTCTAAATGAAACTTTTAAGAAAATTAAGAAAAATAAAGTCCATTCATTGATCATAGATGTAAGAGGAAATTATGGTGGTTGGCCAAAAATAGCTTCTGAATTATTTCATTACATTCATGAAGGTCACTTTAAAACCATGGCCAGATCAAGTATGAAAATAAGCTATCCTTACCGCAATTATTTTACTGACCGAAACCCATGGTTGAGATCAGCCCATATAGCACCTACAGAAAGACGTCACTACATAAATCTAAGAAAAGTGATCAAAGGGGAGATTGGGACTTATATAGATGAAGATGTATATTTCAATGAAGCACCAGTTACAGAAATCAATGAATTCAAAGGAGACTGCTATTTATTGATAGATAGAAAATCTTATTCGGCATCATCATCTTTTGCATCTACTTTTCAATGTTATTCTATGGGACTCCTGATTGGTGAACCTACCGGTGGCACTAAGATTTTCAGAGCAAATGCCATCTTTAAAAAATTGCCAAAGTCAAGATTAATAGTTAGGATGTCTACGACCAAGTTATTTACTGCTTGTTACAATCAAGAAAATGAGCCTGTAATGCCAAATATAGAAGTGGTGCCAACAATTTTAGACTTAGTGCATAATTCGGATTCCCAGCTAAATACTGCTCTTAGGCTGATTAAAAAAATACAACAAAAAAAAGCAGAAATGAGAAAATGAAAATCAAGTTTCCAGTTTGTAATATATTAATAATCTAAAATTTACATATATATAATTATTCAATATAACGATACAATAAATAGGTTGTCAGTAAGTTACCTTACTTTTCCGTAAAAATACTACTGTGCCACTTTGAACTTTAATTTTACCTCTTTGAAGAGTATTTTTTCAATCTAATATTGTCGCTCGCCGCGACCGGCGTTCATTTCTTCCTTGATGAAGAAACGAACCAAAGAAATCAAGCCGCTAAAAAGGCTATGCTGCAAATGCAGCTCCCGCAACCCACAGTTTAGCGGCATGGCTCTGCTCTTTTTTAATCTGTGTCTTCGACAATGAAGAATTCTTTGCTGGGTGGAAAACTTGAGTAAATGAAAAGTAATTGAGTCTTGTTAAATAGAGCTAGTATCAACTAACCCATAAGTTTGGCAATGATTTATTTCTTTGTTCCCGTATTCTAGATGTGCGTAGATTTACTTATTTCTTTTGGAGAAACTACAACCTAGGTGTATGGTGTTAAGAAATTTTTGAATTCCAACTACTTACACTAGTTCTTCAATATTAAAACAGCAACAAGTACATTGTAAAAAATTAGAAAGTGTTGAAGCTATTAAAAAGGATACTTATACAGATATAGTTGACCAAATATATGCGAATTGATAATCAGCTAATTTAATATGTCCTACTATTTAAATTCCCTCTCGCCACCATAACCTTCTCCCGATGAATAATCTCACTCCCATCAAACACAACCCCAAAATAAATCCCGTCTCCAACCACATAAGGCAGTTCAATACGCTCAAGCTTGGCAACATTTCTTGACAATACCTCCTTCCCCGAAACATCATACAATTTAAAAACATAAGGCTCCTTCCCCCATTTCGAAGCATCAATTTTAAATGAATTGACAACAGGATTCGGATAGATCGTAAACTCTGGATCCGTTGCGATATCCAAACTATGAAATGCGGTGATTTCAGAATTCTGAGTTAATGGCAATGCAGAATTCAACACATTAACCCTCAACCTTCTTTTCTGACCTGAACTTTGAATTGTCGCATCCATCCACAATGTGGGAGCTGTAGCACCATAACTATTCGGGTAAATAGAATTGGTCCAAAAGAAATATAAGGCGGCTGCATTTCCATTATTAAGCTGATCGTACCATCCTAAATTGATAGTAGTATTGGAAGCAGAGGCTTTGTCCAAGGCATCAAAGAAAACTACTCCTGCCTGCAATGGCCCATTCAAAGGTCTTATTCTTATTTGATTGTTTTGGATATTAGGCATAGAATTATGGACGTCCTCAACTACACCATTATTTTCGAACACAATATTATGACTTCCATCGTACCAAGTACTGAAAATTCCGTCATTCACTATTTCTGATCCTTCTATACCGTTCTCTGTATAAATATACCCCTCATCTGTATTATGCAATTCGACTTCAAGATATATATCATAGATTCCGTTGTCATGCAATTCTATTTCACCGCTATTGACAACTGAACCTATTGATGGATTCCATATATCAAAGAAACGCAATCCGTGTTCAACATTATTCGATGAATTAATAAATCCACTGTTTATTAGATTCCCAATGCCTCTTATACCATCTTGTCCATGATTTTGAGTGACAATCGTCCCTTGATTCTCAAATGTCGAAGTGCCATCTATCGTCAATCCTGAATAGGTAGATTGAGTAAGTGAGATCGTTCCTTTCGACAAGTTTGTAAAAGTCCCATGAACAAGAATTATGCACCACCAATCTGATCCATTGACTAGAATTTTTCCATTATTTATAAATTCAGGAATCTGAGTGAACAAGGTCGATTCAGAAGAGAGTATACCGAATTCATGATTTCCTTGTATTCTGATACTACTTCCTGATTTATTGTTAAAACTGCCATGATTGGTAATTCCATGGTAAAGATCCAACTCATCTATAAAAATTGAATTTGAGTTTCCAAAAGAACCATCATTTCTAATTCCTCTACCATTATTTATAACTTCTATACTTCCTTTATTAGAACATATGGCATTTTGTTCATTGTGTATAGCATATCGACTACATCCTGTACTTGAATAAGAACCTTGCGGATATATGTAGAACTTCCCAAAATTTCTAAATGCTACACCTTCAAGCGTGGTTCCTGTATGATTATTTGATACAATCGAACCATAAGTTTCAACAACTCCATAGTTAAGAATACCTTCGCTACCTAAATTTCCCACAACCGCTAAACTCGAATTGGGATCGACTTCTAAACCACCTGTGCCATGGATCTCTACAAACTTTGCTTCTGCTGAATACCCATTATTAATATAGACGGTGCCTTTTGCAATGTATACCTCATCATTCTGTTGTGGCACTCCATTAGGATACCACATCTGCGGATTATTCCATGAGCCATTTCCTCCTCCCCAGGTATAATCCTGACAAAGCACAGCATTGGATAAAATCAAAAAGCATAGAATTTGGATGATTGAAACAAGGCGAATCATAAGGCGTTTTTTTTAGAATTATTAATAATAAGCCAAAAGTCAGCATTGATTTGTTCTTGTCTCTCACCTAAAAGGGTTAATTATTGGATAATATGGTAATATATAGCAATTCATTAACCTTCCTCTAGCCTACTCTAGCGCAACTCTCCTTAATATTACTAGAAAAAATTATCGAATTAGATATTTCATCAGTTTAATAAGTTAGGTTGACGCATATGTCAACTACAGTCGAAATTCGAACGAATACAGCATTATCAATCGTGTGTAGCACAAAATGCACATTATATGCTCCTTCATCTTGAGCCCGTAAAAGCGCCCATGGTTGCTTTAAAATTAAGGTAATGACAAGTGGCTATAGATCCGAAGAGAGGTTAAAAACCTTCCTCTCGACGGCACATATCATCGAGGCAAAGGTCTCAGATCTCTTGCCAACCTACCTTATAATCAGAAACTTACAGACTTGTCATAGATAGCGAAGTTTTTACGATGTCGAACACTCCTTGTCATCTTGAGCCCCAAATAGCGCTTTGCTGCTATAAAATTAAAGTAATGACAAGTGGGTTAATATATGAATTGTATTTACATTATATATTTTATTAATATATAATACACTGAATACATGTAACTTAAAAACTTGTCATATATAGCGAAGCACCAGCGCAGTCGAACACTCCTTGTCATTCTGAGCGAAGATTCATCGAAGTCGAAGAATCAAGGAGAATGTCTCTATATTAATTTCGACCAAGGTGGAGAAATCTAGCTCTTGATACAATGAAACGATAGATTTCTCCACTACGCATAAGCGTCAACCTAATATATTAATATATGATTATTTTATATGTGTTAAACATTCATTTCCTTTACTGATTGTAAGTTAATAATGAAGTATTTACTTTCAAACGATTATTGTCGCTCGCCGCGACTGGCTTTCATTTTCTGCTTGATCAGAAAACGAAACAAAAGAATCAAGCCGCTAAAAAGGCTATACTGCGAATGCTGCTCCCGCCACCCACAGTTTAGCGGCAATGCCATGCTTTTTTAAAGATATGTCTTCGACAAGAAAAGCAATGTTTTCGAAATATACACCACTATTATACAGTTGTTTATATATGACTTAAAGACTTATATGAATTTCTTAGGTTGACGTGTATATCCACTACGGTCGAAATAATAACAATTCTAACATTATCTTCCTTCGACTGCGCTCAGGATGACAATGTTCCACTGCGGGATGACAATGCTATGAACAAAACAATTAAGTATAATTTACTTTTTGTGCAAATTGTTGAACACTTATCAATCCTTATTCTATGGTCAGGATGACAATGCTAAAATAAGCGTACGCTATCGAAATTATTTACCTTCAATTTTAAAACGGCAAGGCACTTTTTGAGAGCCATCTATGATAATCCTAATTAGTTGATTTTAATTTAAAAAAAATAGCCTATAGGTTGGCTGTAAGTCAACAATGTATTTTAAAATGGGAATCTATTTCTAATAGAAAAATTATCTGATCGTCCTGCAGACCACATCCAATTCTTGACTTTTTAACATGGGACTTTATCCTTACACAAGCGATGGAAGACCTGTGAATAGGGTCGAACTGGAAACTGAGATTATCTTTTTTTCTCGTGAGAGGTAACCTTTGACTTCTATTTTACATTAATGGAAAACATTCAAAAACAAGCTTTATAAATTTTATTTATTAATCTCTAAAAATTATTAAACGTGAACAAAACAATCAAATTTATCAAAGTGCCTTCTGAAATTTCTGCTGGTACCCGTGGAGCTAGTCTTGGGCCCGATGCGATCAAAATTGCATCATTAAATAATTCCGAAACAATTGAATACTTTAAAGGAAGGCCTATTACTACTACTATAGACAGAAATGATTTGCTTCTCGACAAAGAAAATGATACAAAATTTCGATGGGCAAAACGGATAGATGGTCTGAATGAAGTGTATGAGGACATTGTAAGAAAAGTAGAACCTGAAGTTAGAAATCCTGGCATTTTCCCAATAGTATTAGCAGGAGACCATGGTACAGCTACTGCGACTATAAAAGCGGTTTCAAGGGCTTATCCAGGAGAAAGAATTGGAGTAATTTGGATTGATGCACATGGTGATTTGCACTCTCCTTACACAACTCCATCCGGAAATATGCATGGGATGACTTTAGCACTAGCTTTAGGTGAAGACAATCTGGAAGAAAAACGACGTGAAGTAGGAGACGGGTTAAAAGAGGAAACTGAAAAGGAGTGGAAAAAATTAAAGGGTTCTTATGGGAATGTGATTAATTATGATCAAATAGTAATGGTTGGATTAAGAGATACAGAAATCGAGGAAAAAAAATTGCTCCGTAAACACAGAGCGAAAGTAATACCAGTAAGGACAATGAGGGAAGAGGGATATGATAAAGTTGGCTATGACATTATTAATGAATTGGTAAAGAATAATTGTGCTCGTGCCTATATTTCTTTTGATGTGGACAGCCTTGATCAGACCATTTCTAGAGGCACTGGCACCCCTGTTATTGATGGCTTTGGTAAATGGGAAGTGATTGAATTAATAAATCATTTATTGAAACAAACTAGAGTTTCTATTGAATGTATTGAAATCGTAGAAGTGAATCCTACGCTTGATGACAAGAAAAACAAAATGGCGGAGGTCGCTTTTGAAACTCTATTTAACATTACAAGCGCAATAGAAAAAGATAAGATTGAAATGTATAATCGGCATGATGTGACAGATTACTAGTGGAGAGATTGCGAATTGGAAAGATTGCGTATTGGAAAGATTGTCTAATAGAGAGATTGAAAAGATTGTGAATTGGAGAGATTGAAAAGATTGTGTTTTTTTTGAACACCTTTCCAATTCTTTCCAATCTTTCCAATCTTTCCAATCTTTCCAATCTCTCCAATCTCTCCAATCTCTCCAATCTCTCCAATCTCTCCAATCTTTCCAATCTTTCCAATCTTTCCAATCTTTCCAATCTCTCCAATCTCTCTCCTCTACATACTTCGTTTCGACATCTCACTCACAAAGTCATCTTTATTCTGCCTGGAAACAGAGACTTGAGAGCCATCAGACATCGTTACTACATGATCTCCTTTAGAGTGACTCTTTACATACTTCAAATTGATGAAGTGGGATTGATGTACCCGAAAAAATCCTTGATTATTTAATTTGGGTACGAACTCTTTCAATACTTTACTAATCATATAAGTCGAACCATTATTCATGTGGATTTGACAATATGAGCCCTGCGCTTCGAATCTAATGATCTCTGAAATTTTTAAATACTCCGTTGCTTTTTGTGTGGAAATGGTTAAGTATTCTTGCTTATTGGGGTTCAAATGTTCCAATAAATTTTTGATCTGATCAATGCTCGAATCTTCTTTTTGTGAACACTTTGAAACGGCCGCTTTCAACTCATCGGTAATTATTGGTTTCAATAGATAATCTATTGCTGAATATTTAAAAGCTTTGATGGCATACTGATCATAGGCAGTGGTGAAAATAATTTTTGGAATATGCGTTTCTAATCTAGAAAGTATATCAAATCCCGAACCATCTTTGAGTTGAATATCAAGAAAAATGAGCTCAGGTTTTTGAAGTGAAATCTGGGTAATGGCGTCATCTACACGTTCGCAAAACCCAATAATCTTCACATTCGGACAATGTGTTTGCAATAATTGGTTGAGCATTCTTTGATTCCGTATTTCATCTTCAATTATCAAAGCACTTATCATAGATTATTATTTACTTTCTTTAATGGTAAAATAAGTTCAACCTGAGTTCCACATGGCTCCTCATCTACATAGAGATCTATTATGTCAAGGCTGGCTTTGTATCCCAATTTGTTCAATTGTTCGAGTCTATCATATGTCAATTCGATTCCTTTATTTGTGTTGGCATTATGGAATTGATTTTTTGCTTTTGCAGCCTTTCTCCCTATTCCATTATCAATGATGGATGCAGCAATCAAATTCTCATCGATTCTCAAATTTATATCTATTTTCCCTCCTTGATCTAATCCTCTAATCCCATGTTTCAGCGCATTTTCTATTTGGGGCTGAAGGAAAAATGGAGGAATCAAAAATTGTCCCAATTGAGATGGATGAGAAGAATTAATGCTGTAATCAAATGATTCATTGAACCTCATTTTTTCGAGAAGGAGATAGTTTTCTAAAAACTTAATTTCTTTTTCGAGAGACACCCAAGATTGATCCGAATACTCTAATACGAACCTCAACATACTAGAAAATTTTTGAACATAGATTGCAGCACTCTCAGTATCTTGTTCATTGATCATTTGCAAGATGGAATTAAGCGCATTAAATGTAAAATGTGGGTTCATTTGACCACTCAATGCTTTCAAACGCAGTTCGGCTATATCCGCTTTTAATTGTACATCTTGAAGTTGCTTTTCTTTGCTTTTATTTTGATTTCTAACGACAAGCCATGCTATACCAGAAATAATGGCTACACTGGATAAGAACCAAAACAAGAAATGTCTATACCATGGAATTGGGATCTCAAATCCTACTTTTAATGATTTTTCACTTCCTAAATAGTCAGAGATGGAAGACTTGAATTCGAATAGATGATCTCCTTGTCGTGGGTTGTCTAGGATGAGCGTATTATTCGCCAATTCCTTCCACGAAGATCCATCGTTGTTCTTATATAATATTCTTGCCGAATTCTGACTTTTAGTATATATCTGATTTAGTTTGAGTACTACATGTTTTGTATTTTGAGGGAGTAAAACCTTTTCTACATTTCTTTTTAGTTTGATCTTCTTATCATTATTTACTATCAATGATTCGATATTCAAAATCGTAGATAAGCTATCTTTTGGTGATTCTGCCAATATACAATCGAGGCCTTTGTTCCCACCAAAACACAACTCCGATCCTTTTTTTAATACAGACCTCAAAGCGAATTGACTATTCAACAATCCATTGTCTTGACTCAAAATGGATAGTTCATTGTTATAAATATTGATCTTATAAATTGCATCTTTTGTGCTTGCCATGATCAGAGAGTCATTAGCCCATGCTACGGATTTGAAGTACTTCCTGGGAACATGAAGTTTGTAGTCATTCCCGTCATAAGTAAACAGTCCATTTTCACAGGCCATTGCGAGAATATTAGTATTAGAAATACTTAAATGATTGCTGCTGTTTGGAGGTCTGATTTTGTCGGAATCTGATCCTGCTATTTCAAATTCTTCTTCCTCAATCTTAAAGATTTGCAACTCTATGAGACTCGAACCCACATAAAGTTCATTATCAGATTTAGCAACCAAGCCATTGATATATATATTCTGAGTTACTTTATCCCCAGTCATAGGATATTGCTTCATTTTGAAAGTAAGAGGATCTATTTTTACTATTTTACTTACTCCCCCAACCCAATAATATCCACTATGAAAACATATCGACCTGTTGCTGCCTCTAAAAGGAACCAATAATGAAAATTCATTATCAGACTTCAAAATTTGAAATCCACCACTATGTGTGATTCCAATATCGCTGTGATCCAATTGAGCAAACTTCAAAAACTTGTTATGGGTAAGATTGCTATTGTTAGATGTCAGGTTGCTAATCTTGCCTGCTTTATCCATTATGAATAATCCATCCAAATTAATGCTATACAAAAGTCTATCATTATCAAAAATAAAATTGTTCACTTCATCCTTTTTAGCAATAGGCATTCTGATAGATCTAATGTCTTGACGTTTTCTGAAAAGAGATATCACATCTGACCCTACCCAAACAGTACCACTATTATCGACCAAGACATCTCTCACTCTACGTTGATCCAAATTGTGATTCGTATAGTCCTTCTGGACTACCCACTTCTTCTTTTTGAAATTATAGCAAATTAGATTCTCATTGTATTTTACAGCCCATAATCTACCTTGATAATCCCATGTAAATTTACGATGCGCAGAAATGTTCAAAAAAGGTTGATTCTCCAACTTGTCCCAGACCCCACCATTAGATTTAAAAAGAACTGTCCCTTCTTCTGTTTCCATACTCTTCCAAAGCACACCTTCTTTATCAATAAACAGTTGTGGAAATTGGCCATTAACTTCTTCATCAATCGAACCATTTAATGAAACAATGGAATTTTTGGTAGTAAATAGAAGATCATCATTATAGCGCAATACGGATCTGATTTCATTGTCCGATCGTCCAGTAATATTTTTGACTTTGAGGTATTTATTTTGACTAATCCTGAAAGTATTGAGGCCAGTTCTTCCTTCAATAAAAAGCAATGAATCTGTAATTACAATATCCTCGATTCGATACTCTTCAAGAAGTTCACTCCCAATAACATCATCATTAAATGAAGAAAAATGACCATCAGGACTCAATTTGAATAATCCTTCTCCTATGGTTCCAATCCAAATATTTTTCGCTTTATCTTTTCTTACACAAGAAATGTGACTGGTAGGAATATGGTCGTATTCTGGATAGATATCAGCAATATGCTCAAAATGTGATCCATCAAATCTAATCACTCCATTAAACGTGCTCAACCATATCAGGCCATCTTGATCTTGATATATATCGAGGACTTGTGATCCCACTTTAGTTTTGCCAGCTTCCCAAATATCGAAGTTGTAGTATTCCTCTTGGGCACTACTCTGTCCGAGGATAAGGGTTGACCAAACTATTAATAAAAAACATCTCACAAATCTAAATTAAGTATATGTTCTCATATAATGATGAAATACAAATATTAACTCTTCTATGTAATGAAATGGAAGGGATTTAGTCAGGTTCATTTAGTATTTGGTTTATGATGGGTTTATTCAGACATTATTAAAAAATACTTATCCATCACGAAAGAATTATGGCAGAATACTAATTGACAAAAAATAGATGCCTGCAGCTGGATACATTAGAATTCATTTTCAACTAAAAATAAATGGATATGCGTCATTTACTCATCACAATATGGATTATTGCTTTCTCTTTAACTATAAATGCCCAAAATACGGCCATCAATAATACTGGGAATGCCCCAGACGCAAGTGCAATGCTTGATATTCAAAGTACCGATAAAGGAGTCCTGATCCCAAGAATGACAACCATCCAAAGAGAACTTATTAATATGCCTGCCAACGGGCTCTTAGTTTTTGATACCAGTAGTCAAGGATTTTGGTTTTACAATAATGATCAATGGGTAGAACTCGTAGAAACACCTGCGCACCTTTCGGATGATGATAACGACACTGACATCCACGTCGAAATGTCTCCCGATGAAGATGCCATCAGAATGAGAATCCAGGGAGACGAAGGATTTGTATTACAACAAAGTGCCAATGGCGTTCATCGCTTTAGCACTTATGAATTTTCCAGAAATCTATTTTTTGGGCATAATGCTGGAGCAAATAGTTCCTCAGGTTTCAATACTTTTTTGGGATACGAGACCGGTATGAATAATCTGGGTGGATCACAAAATGTATTTATGGGTTACCAAGCGGGTATGGAGAATGGAGAAGGTGATGGCAACTCAATAATAGGATACAGAGCAGGACGAGGTAATACAGGAAGTTTCAATGTATTCATGGGTCGAAATGCAGGTCTTGTCAATGATGGAACCGGGAATGTATTTATCGGTTATAATAGTGGGGATTCTAATATTTCAGGTTCTAACAATGTCTTTTTAGGTTACAATTGTGCTATTGGCAATACCGAAGGAGCAAGGAACACAATCATAGGTCAGGGTTCTGGACATTACAACAGTACTGGTTCAGATAATACCTTTATTGGAGAAAATAGTGGAAGAAGAAATAGAACTGGAGAGCGAAATGTAGCATTGGGAGTTAGTGCGCTCGGTCCCAACTTATCCAGCGGTGACCTTGGCGATGAAAACACAGCTATTGGGTTTCAGGCAGGATTTTATCTTAATAACTCTTCTTCCAACACCTACGTCGGAGATCATGCTGGCTTCAATAATAGCACAGGAGATGGCAACACCCTAATCGGTAGTGAAGCAGGATACTTTATGAATAATGGAAGGCACAATACAGCCCTTGGTTATCGGGCATATCGATCGAGCAATTTTGGTCACAACAATATAGCAATTGGCGATTCTTCAATGTTAGTCTCATCCGGAAGTCACAATATCTCTATAGGTACTTTGGCAGGACTATCATCAGAAGGATCATATAATATCTTTCTAGGCAGAGAAGCTGGATCGGAGAATGATGGTGCAAGCCAAAATGTATTTATTGGTGATTACTCTGGAAGAGAAAATACGGATGGGGTCCAAAATACATTTTTGGGAGCAGAAGCAGGGAGGTTGAATACGGTTGGAAATAGCAATAGTTTCATGGGGTTTCATGCAGGAGACAGAAATTCTAGTGGTACAGAAAATACATATATGGGCAATTTGGCTGGTCATGGAAATACCGTGGGCAATAATAATGTTTCTCTTGGATATCGTAGTCTATACGGTAATAGTTTAGGTTCTGGAAATGTAGCGATTGGGCATAATGCTCTAGCCAATTTTTTGGAAGTGAATCAAGATCTAGATCAAATCGAGAATACGGCGATAGGATTTCAATCTGGTGATTTTGACGAGGGCAACTATAACATTACACTTGGAAGTAGAACGCGAGCTGGATCTAATCAATACAATATAGCTATTGGTCATGAGGCATCTACAACAGGTCTCAATGTGTTAACTAATGCAGACTATGGAATAGCTATTGGTTATCAAGCCGAAGTAAGTGGTAATGAAGGTATCGCCATAGGTAAAAACACAAGTACCATTGGGCGCAATATGATTATAGGAAATAATGGATATAATAGTCTTGGGGTTTTTAATTCTGTAGGGATCGGACATGATGTAGTTTTGAATCAGCAAAATGCTATCATATTAGGAGACGAAAACAATGCAAATCTTAATATTGGAGTAGGGACGAATACCCCGAACGCAAAATTTGAGATTTACAATACGGATTTTTGGTCCAAGTTGTTGTCTGTAATTCAAGAAGGAGAAATTGCATTTGAGGTCAAAGACAATCTTGGTGTAAACATTGGAGCAGCAGCTCTTCCTCCTGTTAGAGGACTAGTTGTGGATGGAAATACCTTATTGAATTCCGATTTAGAAGTAGTTGATGATCTGAGATTGGGAGATCAACTGTACATCAATACTACAGTAATGCCCACTGATTATCAAGTCGCAATCGATGGCAAAGTGGCATGCACAGAAATCAGAGTACAAGCGGTTGCAGACTGGCCTGATTATGTTTTTGAGGCTGATTATCCATTGATGAGCATTGACAATTTTAGAAAATTCATTGCTAAAAACAAGCACTTGCCTGGAGTTCCAACCGCTACAGAAATAAATGAAAAAGGATTCGAAATTGGAAAAACACTGGAGATTTTATTAGAGAAAATAGAGGAATTGAGTCTCTATATTCTTCAATTGGAAAAACGTTTATCTGATATAGAAAATAAGAAATAAAGATAGAATCTTACGAGACTATTGCAGAATACTAATATCAAGATTACACGCTTAATTCATTTTGACATGAAAAACAAACAATATTTACTTCTCTGCATTTTTATATTTTTCGCTTGTTCAATAGTTGGGCAAACTAATTCGTTGTCTAACAATAGCACTTCAAAAAAGGATATTCCAAAATATCAAAAGCGAAATCAATATTACAATGAGATCAGAGGGCTGAATAAGAAAAATGCACCCAAAAATTATTCTGCATATAGGGGAAAAATCTATAAATCTGAGAAGAAGAAATTCGATAAAATAAATCAAAGCAGTAGCCGATCCAATTCGGGTGAATGGAGTTCAGATGGGCCAGCACTATTTGATAATTATTCTTCAATAGGGAGGGTAAATAGAATTGGTTTTCACCCTACGAATCCAGACACAATCTATGCAGCTACAGCAGGTGGAGGGCTTTGGTATACACCTAATCATGGTTTGGTTTGGTATTCATTATCCGATCACATTCCTAGTACGGGGCTGTCGGGGATAGTGATAGACCAATACGATCCTGAGACACTGTATGTTCTTACTGGTGATGGCGATGGCTGTTGTGGTGGTGCCCAGATTTACGACTTTGGAAGATTTAGCACAGGTGTATTAAAATCATCCAATCATGGAGATACATGGAACCAAACAGGATTGGTATTCGATGAAGAAGATGAAATCAGAGCCTATAATCTAATTTCCGATCCAATAAATTCGCAAAGAATATTCGCATGCACTAATAATGGTTTGTATAGGACTTTAACTGGATGGGATTCGTGGGCCAACGTCTTGCCAGGAAATATTTATGAAGTGGCGTATAAGCCAGATGATAATTCTATAATGTATGCCATTGATAGAAGGAATTTTTATAAGAGTATTGATTATGGTTCAACATGGTCAATAACGGCTACTATTCCAGAACTTAATGGTGAAGTTTCGAGAATGACGATGGCAACATGTGAAAATGATGTGGATAGAGTGTATTTGTACGCTGCCCCCAGACATGACAGCTTGAATATTCATAGAGGTTTATTCTTGTCAGATACTTCTGGGGATTCATTCACCAAAATAGACTCTACTTCGAATCTTGATGGAGGCAGACAGGGAGGTTATGATTTGGCAGTAGCTTGTTCAAATATTGATAGTGATGATGTATTGATATCGAAAGTCAGAATGTATAAAAGCACGAATGTTGGATCTTCTTTTAATATCAGTAATGGCTTACATGCGGATCATCATCAATTAGCTATGAATCCATTGCTAACGAATAGAGTCTATGCGGCAACAGATGGAGGCATGTACTATAGTGATGATTTTGGTGATTCTGATTCTTGGATTTTTATGTCTGAATATAAAAGGATAACTCAATATTATAAAATTTCTGTAGGGCAATCCAATCCTCAGTTGGTCATTGGTGGTGCACAAGATAATGGCACACACCTCAACTCCGATGCAAATGCTGTTTTCAATAGAGTATTCCAAAATGATGGGATGGATTGTTCGATTCATCCTACGAATGACAGCCTTATTATTCTGAGCAGTCAAGATGGAGATTTTGAAATTTCTTATGATATGGCAGCAAGTACAAGTCATCTAATCGATGAAAACGACATCCCAACAAGCGTTAATACAGCATGGGTTACTCCTATTGCCTGGGACCCTATCAATCCATTAAATATTTATTTGGGCTACGAACCAATCTATAGGTCTTCTAATGGTGGAAATACATTCAATCCTATTCCTGATACTATTGGGGGAAATAGTTTTTTACATGTAGGAACAGAAAATACGAGCAGATTATATGCCAGTGATTGTTACAATTCTGATACTGATTGTGAATACAAAATTCACAGGACAGATAATAATGGCACTTCATGGCAACAAATACATCAAAACCTTCCAGATTCGTTGCTGAACGTGAGAAAATCAGGAGTTACCACCAATCCAAATGATTCTGATGAAATCTGGATTACGTTAGCAGGATTCGATGCTAACAATAAGGTATTTAGATCAATAGACACAGGGTTGGTATGGACTAATGAGACGGGAGGATTGCCTAATGTTCCAGTGAATTGCATTATTTATGAGGATACAGGTGGCACTCCATCAGGAGCAGTATATATTGGTACAGATGTAGGTGTATACTATAAGAATGATGACCTTTCTGATTGGATTTATTTTAGCAATGATCTTCCTGCTGTTGAGGTTTCAGATTTAGATATCCAATATGGTTCAAGTACATTATACGCAGGCACGTATGGTCGAGGGATTTGGACTTCCGAACTTTATTCAGACTGTCCAAATGAATATATACTAAACTCTAATTTGATATTGCCTGAACGAGATTATTTTTTCCAAGCAGCAGATTCAATTTCACTTTATGATTACACCATCGAAAGTTTAGGTTCGCATATGAAATTAAAGGCTGGGAATGTCATTCTTATCTCCGAGACATTCATCGCAAAATCTGAAAATCAAAACCTCTTCAAAGCTAGATTAGGCCCCTGTTCAGGAGGTATAGAATCCGTTGCAGATGAAAATGAAGAATCTGGGAAGAATTAGATTTTGAAAGATTAAAAGGACAACATTCATTTATGGGATTGTCACCCTGACCGTAAGGAGTGGAAGGATGCCATTTTGTATAAGCATGAATTTTAATCAATATACAGAAATCTTTAAAATTTAGATTCGTGATATTAACTCAGTAGATTTCTCCGCTTCGCAAATGCGTTAACCTAAGAAATGAATATATAAAATATATAAGTGACAGTATAAATGAACTACCCCGCCGCAAGCAGACGGGGTATCACCTCTCCTTAACAAGCTTAAAATAGCTTTTTCTCTAGACAGTAAATACTTTATCTTTCAAATATAAATTGTTAATTTACCAAAATCAGTATTTCATTTTATTATTCGCTTATCAGCTGGATTTTCCTCCACCCACCACTAACGTGTTCCTTCATTTGATAATTTCATTATCACTTTTATTTCATAAAAGATCTTTCAGTCTTATTGAAAAAAAACGAAACCAACCTGCCTGCCGGCAGGCAGGAAATTCTAGGGGAACGACTGATCTCGAAGAGTGGTGACGATAGTCGACAAAGGAGAGAACGCGAAAGCGGTGGGTAGAAAAACTTACATCACTATCATCTACCCACCGCTTACGCGTTCCTTCTCTTAGCAGCTATCGCTGCTACATCTTCGATGATCGTTCAGTCCCCCACAAGATCTGCCTTGGCTTTGCTGCCTAATTGTTTTCAAACACCCGAGGCAGAGCCTCGGGGAATTCATTCGATTAAATTTGGTAGATAGTTTTAACACAAAATAGACTCTAAAATGCACATAATTACTCAGATCTAAACCACTAAATTTTAGGCAATATTTAATATGGACAACTAAAATTTTACAATCCCAACGGGATGTCATTCTTACAACGATGGATGGAGTCTATCGACAAGTCTATCAAATAATGTCAAGAATCCTGAAGGGATCACTAGAGAATCAAAAGCTGGTCAATTTATTGACTGACTTTTGTGTTTTATGGAGTTCACCAAGCTTGCTTGAGTGATCGGAATAAAGCACAAAAGTCAAGGGCTGCGAAT
>Ga0256847_1000168_pt1 | contig 45264 bp, 39 predicted proteins | sample TeddybearmetaG_FD_189099 | JGI IMG/M metagenome (GOLD analysis project Ga0256847, IMG submission 189099) | Hydrothermal vent microbial communities from East Pacific Rise, Pacific Ocean - Teddybear | ecosystem: Environmental > Aquatic > Marine > Hydrothermal vents | place: Pacific Ocean: East...
AAAGCGTTCTTTGCCGGGCGGTAGAAATGACATTAATGATGCATATAATTCTATGTACATCTTCATAAAGTCTGGGTGCTACCAATATACGCCTGCATAATTTGGGTAGGGTCTTTTTTCAGTCGCGCCTTCCAGGGGCCCAGGGGTATTTTAGATTCTATCAGGCCTCTGATAGCACCAATATGTTGAGTTAAACCAATACAGCTCGCACCCACCAGAGTATCGCCATCAAATTGCAGATTGATGTATCTGAAATTCTTTTCATTGTAAATTTCTGATGAATCGGCATTTTCCCCTTCAACGCCCATCCATAAGCCGAAAGAACAGGAAATCAATCCCAGAGTATCCAGTACATTCATGTTGACAGAACCATGAAATGAAGATGTTTTGCCGCACATGTTTAAGGCAGAAATACGGCCGTGATCTGTGGCGGTTGGCTGAATAGCTTGAACGGTAAAAAGTCCGGTCGAAAAATCCAGACCCTGGGCAACATCACCGGCAGCATAGATGTTTTCATTGCTGGTCTGGAGAAACTCATTAACGATAATGCCCTGTTCAATCTTGATTCCAGAGTCATCCATAAAGCCAGTATTCGGTTTGACACCAGTGGCCGTGATGACCAAATCAGCCGGTAATTCTAAATCATTGCTCAGTTTGACTTTTGCACCTTTACCATCTTGATTAATAGATTCTACACTACAGGATGTCTGTACATTAATACCTTTATCTATGCACCATTGCTTTAGCAGGCCGCCTGCTTTATCGTTCAACATTCTTGGCACCATGCGATCGCCGGTCTCTACTACGGTGAGATTTACGCCACGTTTTACCAGTGACTGGAGAATGATGCAGCCGATAAATCCAGCTCCGATGAGTACAACATTTGAACCTTTTGCGGCAAGACCTACAATATTTCTGGCATCTTCCAGTGTCCAGCAGTTGCTGACACAATCCAGGTCAATCCCCGGGATGGGTGGTGTTAAAGCGTTTGATCCCGATGCAATCAGCAGTTTGTCGAAGTTTAAATCGTCACCACTTGCCAGGTTTATATTTTTGGCCGAGGCATCAAGACTAGTAACAGAATCCTGTAAAATACCTATGTTGAGTTTTTCGAAATGAGATTTGTGGCCGCGTAGATAGCTACCTTCCTCAGTGATATTTTCTTCCAGAAAATAAGGTATTGCCATTCTGGAATAGGGCGGTTCTTTTTCGGCATTGATTACCGTAATTTCACTGTCTGGATCATTTTCTCTCAGGGTTTCAGCCGCAACAATGCCGGCAGGGCCGGCACCGATAATAATGTAGTGCATGATGGGAGCTCGCGAGGTGGTAGGTGAAAAACCCCATTCCGCAATCTAAGGAATATCAGGAATGGGGTTTCGGGTAATACCGGCGATTATAGAGACAGTCGCTGGCGAGTTTCATCGGTAATCTCCCCCGATTCTGTCCAGCCTCGTATCTCATAGTATTTAGGTAACATTTCACCCAGTCGGCTGACCTGACCATCGGTAGGCCCACCTTTTATGGCTTCTTCCAGAAGACGCTTGGGTAGCTTGTCATCATCAGAGGTAAAACCTGCGTCGTTGTTAAATTGACGTTCCATATTCCAGATACGTTCACCAACTTCCAGACATCTTTCAACACTCCAGTCACCTTCGCAGGCGCCATCAATTTGTGGCGCAATGTTGTCCATACCCCAGGCAAATGTTGTGAATAGACATAATCCTGCAGAATCGACCACAGCCGTGGCATCCTGAAAGGCTTTTACCAGCTCAGGTTTGCCATCGGTATCAGTCTGTTCTGTCTTGACCGGAATGCCCAGTACTTCGGATGCGATGGTATAACCACGAAGATGGCAGGCGCCACGATTGGAGGTTGCATAGTTAAGACCTATACCCTGAATGCCGCGTGGGTCATAGGCAGGGAACTCCTGACCTTTAACCTGCATGGCGAGTTCGGGACGTCCGTATTTTTCACATAGTCGTTTTGATCCTAAAGCCAGATCCTTACCAAAACCTTCGCCACTGACCAGTACTTCAGCGCAAGCGACCAGGGCCTTTGCCGAGCCAAAAAATAATTCTAATCCGCCCGTATCCGATTTTGTAATCGCACCTTCTTCATACAGCTCCATGGCAGCAGCTACGGTGCAGCCAAAGGTAATCGAATCAAAACCATCTTCGTTTGAAAGGAAATTTGCATAGGTCAATGCATCCAGATCATCGATTCCGGTATCTGCGCCCAGTGCCCAGGCGGCTTCGTATTCAAGACCACCTGACGCTCCCCAGTATTCTGGTTTATTCTCAACCGAAAAGTGTCCCTGATCGACAGTCGAAATTCGTCCACAGGCGATAGTGCAGCCAAAGCAGGCGGCATTGGTGGTCAGATTGGATTTACCATCACTGGCACGCGCTTCCAGCATCGCTTCTCCAGAAATATTTCCTGCGCCTTCAAAACCGGCATTTTTCATGTTGTGTGAAGGCAGGCCGCCGACGCCATTGATGACATTCATTAACACCTGAGTTCCATAGGTGGGTAGACCCTGTCCGGTAACCGCATTTTCTGCCAGCACTTCTTTGCCAGCGTTGACTGCCTCAAGAAATTTGGGCATGTCATGAATATTGCCAATGCCTAAGGTGCCTCTGACGGCGACTGCCTTGAGGTTTTTAGAAGCCATAACAGTTCCCACGCCAGACCGTCCTGCGGCGCGATGTTTATCATTGATAATTGCAGAATAGAGACAACCTGCTTCAGCAGTTCGACCGATACAGGCGATACGAATTTGCGGGTCAGGATGCATTTGATGCAGTAGTTCGTCAGTTGCCCAGGCCGATTTACCCCAAAGGGCTTCGGCAGATCGTAACTCAGCCTGGTCATTTTCTAACCAGAGATAAACCGGTTCAGGGGATTTGCCTTCAAAAATGATCATATCCCAACCGGCATTTTTGAATTCTGCACCAATGAAACCACCAGAGTTGGAACAGGCGATTGCACCGGTTAACGGGCCTTTGGTGATGACAGAATAACGACCTGCTGTCGAAGCCATGGTGCCAGTCAGCGGGCCGGTAGCCATAATCAATTTATTATCTGAGCTTAATGGATCGCATTTAGGATCGACTTCTTCAACCAGATATTTGCTCGCTAAACCACGCTGGCCGAGATAATCATTGGCCCACTCCATATTCAGCGGTTCAGCAGTACAGGTTCCTTCAGTCAGATTTACGCGTAATATTTTCTTTGTCCAGGACATGTCTAATTCCTCCGTATCAAGATGCTGCTGCGCTAGCAGCAGGTAGACTTTTAGCAGCGTATGCCTGCATGCGGTCCAGGCCAGTCCAGTCGGCGTTGATATAGGTAATCGCATCGGTAGGACAGATTTTGGCACACTCCGGGTCACCGCCACAAAGGTCACATTTAACCACTTTGCCAGTTGCCTGCGAGTAATTGATGGTGCCGAAAGGACAGGCAATAGTGCAGACCTTGCAGCCAACACATTTATCGTCAGAGACAATTTTTGCACCAGTGTTTGGATCCAGGCTGATGGCATCAACTGGGCAGGCACGTTGACACCAGGCTTCATCGCACTGGGTGCAGGTGTAGGGTGCAAAACGTCCTTCGTGGTGGAAGGTAAAGACCTTGATGAATGATCGGGAAGGGTTAAAAGTGCCAGTATTCTCGTAAGAACAGGCGAGTTCACATTGTAGACATCCAGTGCATTTTACTGGATCAATACTCAAAGACATTTGCATTAATTTTCTCCAGGTGGTTATGTTATTTATTATAATTCGTAACAGATTTGTCGCTATCGTTCATTTCGCAACAGATTTCTGATGCATCAATAAATCAATTTAATGCAACATGTTATTGCAATTGAACGGGTGATTGCAACTTTATCTTTTTAACAAAACGTGTATCACGTACAATTTCAGATTAATTTGAAACTTACAAAAAAATAATATAAAAATATGAAAACTAAAATAGCGTTATTACTTTTAATTTTCTCTTCATTTTTAGCTCAGGCTGATTCAAAACTATTACGTCTGGCAACTACTACCAGTACGGATAATTCAGGTTTATTGAATGAACTTTTACCCGCCTTCACCGCAGATACCGGATTCAAGGTTCAAGTTATAGCAGTCGGAACAGGTAAAGCATTGCGGCTTGGGAAAGATGGGGATGTGGATGTTGTTCTGGTTCACGCACCTGGGGCAGAAGCAGCATTTGTAGCATCAGGTTACGGTGTTCAACGATTTCCCGTTATGTTCAATGATTTTGTCATCGTTGGGCCAAAAGCTGATTCAGCGGAATTATCAACAGCCACATCGGTTCAACAGGCTTTTAAAAAAATCAAACAAAGCCAAAGCCTGTTTTTATCTCGCGGTGACAATTCGGGTACACACAAAAAAGAACAGTTGATCTGGAAATCTTCTGGTATCGAAGCATCCGGTTCCTGGTATCGGGAAGTCGGCCAGGGTATGGGCAGGGTTTTACAAATGGCAAACGAACTGGATGCTTATACGCTTACCGATAGAGGCACCTGGCTTTCCTATCAAGACAAGATCCAGCTTCAAATCAATTTTGAAGGCGGAAGTATTTTGCATAATCCATATGGCATTATTGCGGTGAACCCAACACGTTATCCTGATATCAACAATAAAGGTGCAAATGCTCTAATCGAATGGATAACTGCCAAGAATAAAGGACAGAATTTAATTGCCCGGTTTAAGCTGCATGACAGGCTGTTGTTTACGCCTATGGCAAATTAGTGCGGAAAAACCGCTCATTCTGAACCACAATAATGGACACCCTAACCGAAGCCATACAACAGGCATTACTATTACTGATCACCGGTGATCCCACCATCTGGGGCATTATCGGTATTTCGTTTCAGGTTTCCACACTGGCCATTTTCTGCGCTGTCCCGCCAGCAATATTGACTGCATTTGGGCTGGTACATTTTCGCTTTCCCGGGCGTAAGATTTTGATTTCCCTATTCAGTGCCCTGCTATCTGTTCCGGCAGTTGTGGTGGGTTTGACCTTGTTTATCGTTTTATCGCGCCAGGGTCCGATGGGTGATTTCAGATTGCTTTTCACTCAAACGGCGATGGTGTTGGGGCAATTTCTGCTGAGCTTTCCAATTCTGGTTTCCATGTCAATTGCTGCATTGCAAGCGGTAGATCAAAGAGCATGGGAAACAGCAAGAACGCTGGGCGCGAATTCTGTTCAGGCCTTTTTCACACTGTTGTTTGAAGTCAGGTTTGGTCTGTTGACCGCCTTGCTCGCCGCTTATGGCCGTATCATCGCTGAAGTCGGCGCATCGATGATGCTGGGCGGAAATATTTTGCACTATACGCGCAACATTCCTACAGCGATTGCACTTGAAACCAGTAAAGGTAATTTTGCCCAGGGAATAGCGCTTGGCATCGTGTTGATATTGTTATCTTTCATGTTGAATGCTTTCCTGCATTCACTTGAGCATAAGTCATCTTTTGATCATTAGAGCGTACTACCCATTCAGGTACTAACAACCTTATGCTGTATCTTTACAGCGACAGATTATGTTGTTGAGTCGACATCAGGTGATTTACCCTGATTGAAGCCTGGAAAATGTCTGATATAGTCCGCCTGAGTAACTATTTATAAGATCTAATTTCATGGTACAGCTGGTGGAACAGAAAAGGTTTAAACGCAAGAAAGGCCAGGCTCGTGGGCGATATGTGGATGCTGAAGCGTTAAGCCAGATAAAGGCGTTGCTTGCTGATGAACCTCGCCAACGTGATTTGTTGATCGAGTATCTGCATAAAATTCAGGATTACTATCATTCAATCTCGGTGCAACATATTGCTGCTCTGGCTGAACTGATGCAGCTATCTCAGGCAGAAGTCTATGAAGTTGCCAGCTTCTATCATCACTTTGATATCGTCAGGGAAGAACAGTCAGCTGAATATGACTTGACGTTACGCGTTTGTGATTCTGTCTCCTGTGAAATGCAGGGCTCAACTCAGTTAATCCAGGATCTGGAAAAAAACCTGTCGTCGTCAATTCGAATCCAGAAAGTGCCTTGCGTCGGTCGTTGTGCCTGTGCGCCCGTGATTGTGGCCGGGACCCAGGTTATTGAACATGCTAGCCTGCAAAAGGTCAAAATAGCCCTGGAAAATAATGACATCAAGGCTACGGTTCCTGCTGATTATATTGATTACAAGGCTTATGTTGACCAGGCAGGTTACCAATTATTGAATGACTGCATAAAGGGCGAACGCACTGTTGAGTCGGTCATTCAGCAATTAACCGATTCCAATTTACGCGGGCTGGGTGGCGCAGGTTTTCCGCTCGGACGCAAGTGGAGCATTTTGCGCAATCAGACTGCTGGCCGTTATGTTGCAGTGAATATCGATGAAGGCGAACCAGGAACTTTCAAGGATCGCTATTATCTGGAAAAAGATCCGCACCGCTTTCTTGAAGGTACGCTGATCGCCGCATGGGCGATTGAGGCAGAAGCGGTTTACATTTATTTGCGCGATGAATACGCCGGTATTCGAACCATGCTGGAAAAAGAACTGGCTCAGCTACAGGCCAACCCTTCTGCAGAGCTGCCACCAATTTATTTACGCCGTGGTGCCGGCGCTTATATTTGTGGTGAAGAGTCTGCCATGATCGAGTCAATCGAAGGCAAACGCGGCATGCCGCGTTTGAGGCCACCTTTTCTGGCCGAGGTTGGCTTGTTTGGACGACCCACCCTGGAACAGAATATGGAAAGCCTGTACTGGGTGCGAGATATTGTCGAAAAAGGCGCAGAGTGGTTTACCTCCGAAGGTCGCCACGAACGACAGGGCTTGCGTTCGTTTTCAGTCAGCGGGCGCGTGAATAAACCTGGTGTTCATTTTGCACCGGCAGGCATCACCATGCGTGAATTGATCGATGAATATTGTGGCGGTATGTTGCCAGGTCATGAACTCTATGGTTATTTTCCCGGCGGTGCTTCTGGTGGCATTTTACCCGCGTCGCTGGATCATCTGCCGTTGGACTTTGATACGCTGCAGGAGCATGGATGTTTCATCGGTTCTGCAGCGATAATTGTTATGTCAAATCAGGATTCAGCACGACAGCTGGCGCTCAACGCGATGCGCTTTTTTGCGCACGAATCCTGTGGTCAGTGTACGCCTTGCCGGGTAGGTACAGTGAAAGCTGTAGCTCTGATGGAACAGGAAAAATGGGACATCCCATTGTTGCAGGAGTTGTCCACGGTGATGATGGATTCCTCTATCTGCGGTCTAGGTCAGGCAGCACCCAATCCGTTGCTTTGTGCGATCAAATATTTTCCGCAGGAGTTTGAATAATGGCTGGCAATGAAACCATCCGGTTTTCTCTGGATGGCAATGAGGTCGAATCTCGCACCAATGAAACCATCCTGCAAGCAGCAAAAAGAGTTGGTATCGATATCCCCCATCTCTGTTATAAAGATGGTTACCAGGCAGAAGGCAATTGCCGGGCCTGTATGGTAGAGATAGAGGGAGAGCGTGTGCTGGCGCCATCCTGTTGTCGGCAGGCCAGTGAAAATATGGTCGTGTCCTCGACCAGTGAGCGCGCGCTGCAATCTCAAAAAATGGTGCTGGAATTGCTCAAGTCCGACATGCCATCAAATTCAACAAAAGATAATCAAACCAGGGTGGCTACTGAATTTGAGGACTGGTGTGAAAAAATGTCCGTTGGGCAACCCCGTTTTGACTGTCGTGAGCAAGTCGAAAATGATTTAACCAACCCTGCGATAGCGGTTAATCTCAGTGCCTGTATTCAGTGTACGCGTTGTGTCAGGGCCTGCCGTGAAGAGCAGGTCAATGATGTGATCGGTTTTGCTTACCGTGGTGCCCATTCAAAAATCGTATTCGATCAGGATGATGACATGGCAGAGAGTATTTGTGTCTCCTGCGGTGAATGCGTGCAGGCCTGTCCCACAGGCGCATTATTGCCTGCGTCGCCAATGGCCAGGCTGCCGGTTGAAGAAAGCGTCGATACGACCTGCCCCTATTGCGGTGTCGGCTGTCTGTTAACTTACAATATCAAACAGGGAAAAATCACCGATGTAGTCGGTCGTGATGGCCCGGCAAACAAAAGCAGGCTGTGTGTCAAAGGTCGTTATGGCTTCGATTATATTTACAATGAGCAGCGTTTAACACGGCCTTTGATACGGCGTGACGGGGTAGAGAAAACCACTGAAATCCTGAGTTACAAAGACATGAACACTGTATTTCGTGAGGCAAGCTGGGACGAGGCGTTGGAATTTGCAGCCAGTGGATTAAACCATGTTCGAGATAACAAAGGACCTCAGGCTCTGGCTGGTTTTGGCTCAGCCAAAGGTAGTAATGAAGAAGCTTATCTATTTCAAAAATTGGTTCGTACCGGATTTGGCACCAATAATGTCGATCACTGTACCCGACTTTGTCACGCATCATCGGTTGCCGCATTACTCGAAGGTATTGGCTCAGGCGCTGTTTCCAATCAGGTAGCCGATGTCAGCAAGGCCGAAGTGATTATTGTCATCGGATCCAAGCCAACGGTGAATCATCCGGTGGCCGCAACTTTCATCAAAAATGAAGCGATCAAGGGCAAGACGCTGATCGTGATGGATCCTTATCGTTCTTCCCTGTGCCGACATGCAGCTCATTTTCTGCAGTTTCGACCCGATACCGACGTGCCCATGCTCAACGCCATGATGTATTGCATCATCGAAGAAGGTTTGCAAAACGATGAATATATCGAAAAGTACACCGAAGGTTTTGCTGCTCTGAAAGAAAATCTGGCCGGTTTCAGCCCTGAGAATATGGCGCTAATTTGCGGGATTTCAGCAACAAAACTACGCGAAGTTGCACGTCTTTATGCAACATCAAAAGGCTCTATAATATTTTGGGGAATGGGAATTTCCCAGCACATCCACGGAACCGATAATGCACGTTGCCTAATTGCACTGGCACTAATGACGGGGCAGGTTGGGCGCGATGGTTGCGGTTTACATCCCTTGCGTGGACAAAATAACGTGCAGGGAGCATCAGATGTGGGTTTGATCCCGATGATGCTGCCAGATTACCAGCGGGTTGATAACGATCAGGCACGGGCCAGTTTCGAAAAACTCTGGTCCAGCGAGTTAGATGCAAATCCGGGTCTTACCGTAGTTGAGATCATGCATGCGATACATGATGGTGAAATCTATGGCATGTATATCGAAGGTGAAAATCCGGCCATGTCTGATCCGAACTTGAATCATGCCAGAGGAGCTTTGGCGAAGCTCAAGCACCTGGTAGTACAGGACATCTTTTTTACCGAAACCGCAGGTTTTGCCGATGTCATTTTACCGGCATCCGCATTTCCCGAAAAAACCGGCACCTTCACCAATACAGATCGACGCGTGCAAATGGGCAGACAGGCAGTAAAACCGCCGGGTGAGGCAAAGCAGGATTTGTGGATCATTCAACAAATCGCGCAAAGGATGGGACTAAATTGGCAATACGATGGTCCGCAAGATGTATTTACTGAAATTCGACAAGCCATGCCAAGTCTGGCAGGAATGACCTGGCAAAGACTGGAGGAAAACCATAGCCTGACCTATCCATTACTCAACGAGGGAGATGCAGGCACCGCAACCATATTTACTGATGGATTTCCAACCGCAAATGGGCGGGGTAAGTTCGTGCCGGCAAAATATATTCACGCCGATGAATTACCTGATGACGACTATCCCATGGTATTTACCACAGGCAGACAGCTAGAGCATTGGCATACCGGCAGCATGACCCGGCGAGCCACTGTACTTGATGCGCTGGAACCTTTTCCGGTTATTGGTATTCATTCAGATGACCTGAAAAAATACCAGGTTTCACCAGGTGAAAAAGTGACCATTGAATCCAGGCGAGGCAAGCTGGATGTCGTTACCCGTCTGGATAATGGCCTGCAACCGGGCAATCTGTTTATGGCTTTTTGTTATAACGATGCCGCTGCAAATCTGCTCACCAATGATGTGCTTGATCCAAAAGGCAAGATACCCGAATTTAAATATTGTGCTGTGCGGTTAAGTCGGTTTAAACATTAAAACCCCATTTGAAGGCTCTGCAAAACGTGGCTTCTGATTCCTGTCAGCGCAATATTACCAGGGACTGGATTTCTGGGTGAGAGGTTGGCCACAACACACTTTGTTGGGCTGACGCTTATTCTTGTTTTAGAAAAGCGTTTTTGGAGAGCTCTCTAAGTCCAACAGGAAGCGTTTCGTGTCTATGCCACCACCAAAACCCGTCAGTTTACCAGTTGATCCGATCACCCGATGGCAAGGAATAATGATAGGTATCGGATTCGACCCGTTTGCCGCACCAACCGCGCGACTAGCCTTGGGTGTCTCTAATTCTTTCGCCAATCCGCCATAGGTACGCGTTGTACCATACGGGATTTCACTGAGTAATGCCCAAACCCGTTTCTGAAAATCTGTTCCATGCAGGGTCAACGGGATATCAAATACCTCTAACGTTCCGGAAAAATAAGACAATAACTGATCTTTCGCAATGTTAAAATGAATGTCAGATTGCTGCCATGATGTCTGCGGCCCAAATGCTTTGTTACCGCCAGGAAAACTAAGAAAATGCAATGATGTGTGGTCACCTGCTAAAAGCAGCCGCCCGATTGGGCTGTCAAAATACGTATAAAACAAGGGAATGTTCTTCATGCTTTTGTCCTTCGAATGGATGATGGAGAACGCCCATAAAGCTCTAAGAATGCGGCATTAAATCTGCGGACACTGCTGAAACCTGATTGAAAAGCGATTTCGGTGATTGGCAGCGAACGGTCATTCAACATTAGTTTAGCGCGTTGGATACGAACGGTTTTTGCAACTTGAATCGGTGATGCTCCTACATGTCGCGAAAACAATCGACTTAGGTGACGAGTTCCAACGCCTAACTTCGCTGCCAAATCATCTACCGTTCCGTAGTCTAACAGGCCTTCATCAATTAGACGTAAAGCGCGTGTTACAGTTGTTTGTGTGCCATTCCACGCTGGCGAAAATGGTGCTGATTCTGGCCTGCAACGCAAACAAGGGCGATATCCTGCTTTTTCCGCAGCCGCCGCTGTTGGGTAGTAACTGACGTTCTTTGTCAGCGGATGTTTAACGGGGCAAACAGGGCGGCAATAGATTTTTGTCGTTCGAACGGCGGTAAAAAACACGCCATCGAAATTTGGGTCACGCCTAATACGCGCAGCGTTACAGGTTTCAAAGTCTAGCATCACGCTACCATAGCTATCTGAACAACATTTCGCGAGCCTTGGTTGATGATCAGGTCCGAAAATGACTACCAATCATGAATCTGCTGTTCGTTATGAGAGCAGAGAAAGACTGCTTCACCGCAAAGTGGTCATTCCCCAATTCACCATCTTGTTCCGCTTCTTGAAGTAGTTCCACCTCAGTTACTGCTTTATTATGTCGTAGTTAATTGTGGATGTAATGTGGATCAACCCAGATATCTAGTCAAGTCAGTTACCATTGAATAATTAACATTATTAAATAAAATTAAAAACCGGCAATTTGATCCCGGTTTTTTATGCCAAGATTGAACCTAGAAAAATCAGTTGAACCTACTGTGATTGCCCAAAGCACAGAATCTACAAGGCTTTTCTGGATATTTCGAACTTACCGTATGGGTGATACGATTTCGTCCCAAATATCCAGAAAAACCTTGTATCTTCAGCACTTTGAACAATCTCGCTACGATTCAACTGATTTTTCTAGGTTCAAAGAGTCGCACATGAAAAAGATTATTACTCCAGATCAATTTAAAAATATTCCATGGAAAAATGGAAAAGGAACAACTACCGAACTAGCAATTAGCAAAAATGGAACACTTGAAAATTTCGACTGGCGTATTAGTATTGCAAGCGTTTCAGAAGATGGAGAATTTTCTGATTTTAGTGGTTATTGGCGAAAATTAATTCTTATAAGCGGAAACGGAATTCGTTTGGTTCATGATGAAAATAAAATAGATGAGCTTTCTGATATTTTAAGCATTGCATCATTCTCTGGGAACTCAAAAACGGTTGGTAAATTATGTGATGGAACTATTTTTGATTTTAATGTAATGACTGATATGAATCATTTTAAAGCTGATATTAATACGTATACGCAAGAATGTTCTGTAGAATTAAATTCCGCAGAATTTTGTTTCATTTATTCGTTAGAAAAAGAATTTCATTTATACGAAACAGATAATTTTCAATTAGAACATATTGATGCAGGTTCCCTTTTGAGATTAGAAAATATTAAAGAAAAAGAGTTTGTTATAAGAGGGGGAAATTTAATTGTTATATTTCTTAGTAAGCTGATTAAATAAGGCTTAAATCATTTTTAAAAGAAACGTAAAAAGTACTTCCTTTTTCTTCCAGAGAACTTACCCAAATTTTACCATCTAGATATGTAACAAGTTCATTACAAAGACCTAAGCCTAAGGCTGTGCTCTTAAACTGACTCCTTAAAACTCACCAACGATGTATGCCATTTTAATGAAGATAGCGTTATACTGAAACGCAAAAGGATAAAAACATTTCCATAGGAAGGACAATAAAATCAAAATATCCGGGAGGATAAAAAATGAAATCATTCTACAGGCTTGCTATTGCCTTTTTATTATCAACGCTACTTTTTACATCTGCTCAGGCAGCTACCACGATACGCGTCACCTTACAGTTACCTGAAACCCATTCACTGGGGCAGAACTGGGTCGCTTTCAAAAATATTATTGAGAAGGAGTCTAACGGCGAGCTTGAGCTTCAGTTATTTCCATCGGCGCAGCTATATAAAGATAAACAAGTGCCAGAAGCTGTGGGTTCGGGCGCGGTTGAAGCAGGTTCTGCTTTCCTCGGGCGTTTTGCAGGTTCAGTGCCAGCGGTTGATGTTGTCAATCTGCCGTTCTTCTTTCGCGATGAAGCGCATTTAAGAAAAGCAGTGACCAGTGGTTCTGCAATGCGGACCATTCTGGATGCTGCTGTGGTAGAAGAAACTGGCGCCAAAGTCCTCTGGTGGCAAGCATTCGGACGTAACATTTATTTGAATAAAGGCAAAGCGATTCGTACTCCGGCCGATTTAAAAGGCCAGAAAGTTCGTACCTACGGCAAGGTTCTCGGCTGGACAGTGGAAGCTCTTGGTGGTGCGCCGACGCTGATGTCCGGTTCTAAGCAATTTCTTGCTTATCAACAGGGTGCGGTGGATGTTGGTATGACTGGCGCTTCTGCGGTTAAGAGTCGAAAACTCTACGAAGTTATGGACAATATGACCCTGAGTTATGATAGCGCTATTGAGTTTGTGGCGGTGATGAACAATGATTTCTTCAATTCACTGTCCAGCAAACATCAGGGCATTATTCTAAAAGCCGCAGCTAAGGTCGAAAAAGATTTGCGCGACCAGGTTTATTCCGGCGAAGTAAAAATGGTCAAGGAAGTCGAATCTAAAATTAATGTAGTCAGACTGACTAATGCTGAACGTCAGAAGTGGGTTGATGCGACCAAATCAGTCGTGGACCGGTTCGTCAAAGAAAATGGTGCTGTTGTCGCCAAGGTTGTTGACGCAGGTCGTAATCCATAAACCTGATTGTTAGATAGAATTAAGAGGGCACACTTTCTGAGTGAGATCCTCTTTTTTAGCGTGTGATAAACGTGCCTGTTATAAAAGCCATCGAAACACTAACGGATTTTTCCGGCAAGCTTGCTGCCTGGTTGTTTTTTGCCGTAGGTTTTTTTATTACCTACGAAGTCTTTATGCGGCATGTCTTCACCATGCCCACGATCTGGGTGGATGAAGTATCGAGAATTATTCAGATCTGGGCGGCTTACCTGGCTGCGGCTTATTCTCTAAAATACCGTGAAATGGTGGTCATAGATGTTGCCTTTCGCGACCCCAATACGGGTATCAGAAAACTACTCGATACTTTCAGCATGTTTCTCATTATCGTATTCTGCGCGGTGGCCGTTTATTACGGTTTTGAATTATGGTTGAAATCAACCCTCAGGGGACATACAACCGATACCTATCTCGCGCTACCGAAATGGTTTACTCAGGCTTCGATCTGGGTTGGTTTTGGTTTGTTGATGTTGCAGGCAATGGCTGAGTTAATCAAGATTTGGAGCCCGCAACACTTTCAGGCACAAGATTCCAGTTGATATGAGCACAGCTTTTATCCTGCTGGGTTTGATTTTACTGTTGGTTTTGCGCGTTCCGGTTGCATTTGCACTCGGGACTCTTGGTGTGTTTTTACTCTGGATTTTTCCTTTACCTCTGACCGGTGTACCCCAGCGTTTGTTCGGCACCATGGACAGCTTTGAATTACTTGCTGTCCCCATGTTTTTACTCATGTCGAATATTCTTTTAAAAGCCCAGGTTGGACGTGATCTTTTTGCTGCAGTACAAAGCTGGGTCGGGCATTGGCCCGGCGGTTTAGGCGTTGCGACCATATTATCCTGCGGTATTTTTTCTGCGATTTCCGGTTCATCTGTGGCAACGGCTGCGACCATCGGCACGGTCGCGATACCTGAAATGACCGAAAGAGGCTATTCGCGCCCGTTTGTATTAGGACTTCTTGCCGCGGGTGGCACGCTGGGTATTTTAATTCCACCGTCGATACCGCTCATTTTGTACGGTGTTATCACCGAGAGTTCTATTCCAACTCTGTTTCTCGCGGGTATTGGACCCGGATTATTTCTGGCCAGTGTTTTTATCGTTTACAGTATGATTTACGCTCGCTTCAGTAAGCAGCAGGAATCAATCCCTAAAGCTAGCTGGCGAGAACGCAAGCGAAGCAGTTTGATGGCTTTACCTACCATATTTTTAGCCATGGTTGTTATCGGGTCGATTTATCTTGGCATTGCCACACCTTCAGAGAGCGCTGGAGTTGGTTTTGTGCTGGCACTACTGATGACCACAGTGATGGGGCGCATGACGATAGAGCGAGTCAAAATTGCAGTTTATGATTCGATGAAAACCACCACCATGATTTTCCTGATCATCGCCGGAGCCAAGGTATTTTCATACGCAATTACGCTTTACCGCATTCCGCAAAGTATTTCTGATCTGCTTACCAGCAATATTACCGATCCTACAATATTTATTTTTGCAGTAGGTCTGGTGTTGCTTTTGATCGGATTTTTCCTCGAAAGTTTGTCGATGTTATTGATTATGGTGCCGGTTTTATTCCCAGCGCTTGCAGCGATGAATATTGATCCGATCTGGTTTGGCATATTTTTTGTGGTGCTGATCGAAACAGCCCTGATCACGCCGCCGGTAGGTATGAATTTATTTATAATCCAGGCCGTTGCCAAGGCCAGGCTGGAAGAAGTCGTCAGAGGCGCCTGGCCTTTTGCTTTGATGATGTTATTGACTGCATTATTACTGATGTTCTGGCAATCGCTGGCTTTGTATATTCCGTATAGGTTGTAACCTGGATTAATCAATAATAGGATAAAATCTCAGATTTATGAACCCTGATGACTATACCGCAGGAATATTGGTTACTATTTTCAGCAACAGTCAGGCATAAAATTTGCACATGCCTCTTAAAAAAGACATCGCGGAGTTTACATTGTTAACTCAGAGGATAGCTGATGGATAAAAATCGAAGAAAAATGGTCGGCCTTTGTAGTTCGATGGTCGCGGCGTTAGGTATCTCACCACAATTACTGGCCGGTTCAAAAGCTACACTGAAAAAATTCGAGCCGGTTTTACTCACCGATGCCTATCATAAACCCTTGCGATGCGATCAGCTTAAAACTGAAGCGGAGTATATTTTCCACTATCCCTTTAAAAGCACGCCCTGTTTTTTGATCGATCTGGGAAAGGCCGTCGCAGGTGGTGAAGAGCTTTATACTAAAAAGGGCGAAGCCTATATATGGCAAGGTGGATGTGGACCAAAGCAATCTATTGTTGCATTTTCTGCAATTTGCGCGCACCGCATGACCCACCCGACACCAACCGTCAGTTTCATTGGTTATCGCAAGCAGGCCGTGGGATATCTGACAGATGACATGACCATTGAACGGCGCGCTGCAGTGATCCAGTGCTGCTCTGAACAAAGTGTTTATGATCCCGGTAAAGGGGCGAAAGTATTAGGTGGGCCAGCGCCGCAACCGCTGGCAGCCATTGCACTGGAATACCGGGATAATGGACAGTTATTTGCTACTGGCGTGTATGGAGGCACTTTATTTGTGCCTTACTTTGAGAAGTTTGGTGATCGATTATTAATTGAATATGAAACTTTGGATTACCGAAAAGTAGTAACTTCAGAAACGGTAGTCGAGCCGCTCGATTCATTCACCAAACACAAAATTAAGTGTAGTTAATAGCCAGGTCATAACTTATAGTTGGTTAAACCTAAAAAAATCAGTTGAACCTACTGTGATTGCCCAAAGCACAGAATCTACAAGGCTTTTCTGGATATTTCGAACTCACCGTATGGGTGATACGATTTCGTCCAAAATTTTCAGAAAAGCCTTGTATCTTCAGCGCTTTGAACAACCTCGCTACGATTCAACTGATTTTTCTAGGTTAAAAAAACAGTTAAAACCATAGTAGAGAAAACATGAACGAACCCGATAGTGAAATAGATCAACAATTTAGAGACCTGGCCGATGCTTTTATTGACCTGGCGAATCAAAAAATCAAAGATGTACAACCAGAAAACGTCGGTCTGGCGATGCTCTACGCCGTCTCTCGATTCAATGCTCACGTGGTGAGTATCAATTCTGAGGGGCTGGAAGAGTATGAGAAAAACATCGATTCTGCGGCGAAGTTCTTTGAAGAAAAATATCAGGGCATGTTGCGTGAGAATCTGGATGACTATAAAAAGATGTTCAAGCCTGATCTTAAATATTCACATTTAATGAATAAGCCAAAGCCTGGGAAATAATCAGATCGTCAACATAAATTACCCAATAGCGGACTTTGATTTTTGAAATCTAGTAATTGCTGATCAGCACCAAATTCAATCAAGAGTTTCACCGTATCACATCGCGCTAATCCTGCTGCAATATGCAGGGCACTCTGACCCTTGCTGTTTATTCGATTGAGCTGGGTTTTTTGATTTCGAATCAACACTGCTGATGATTTCATACGGTCATGTTCAATGGCTCGCATCAGCGGTGTCCAGCCGTACACATCTGGAATATTTGGATTGGCGGTAGCGTTCAGCAGGTTATTGACGATTGTTTCATTGCCCTTGGCTGCGGCAAGGGTGAGTGCTGTCCAGCCATTTTCTGCGCGAATGTTGACATCAGCTTTGTGCGAAATGAGTAGGTTAATGCTCTCTATATTATTCATTGCGGCTGCATACATCAGCGCTGTACCGCCGCGATTATTGAGTTGATCAGGTCTGGCGTTGTGCTCTAGCAACAGCACGATAAGACGATTATCACCGCGGGCAGCAGCGGCCATTAATGCGCTGAGGCCTTTATTGGTTTGCTGGTTTATATCTTCTATAGTATAAACAAGCTGCTTTAGAATCACTGTATCCCGAGCGTAAACAGCTGCCAACCAGTTAACTGAAATGGGATCTTCGACTGCTTCAAGCGGAAAAACCAGCAACCAGGAAAATAGTAATATTGATCGTTTTAAAAAGTTGATTAGGGCCTCTTCAGTTCAGGCTTATTGATCAGAATTTATTGATCACCCCAGGTCATCTTGCCACTGTCACTAAGGTCATAACCTCCGAGTTCATCCGCGAGTTTTTGGCAGGAGGGCGACTTCAGGCGTGCGATTAGATCCTGGAACAGGTGTCGAAACCAGATATTTCTGGGTAATGTAAAATCGAATGCTTCCCAGCCGAATGGAATAAATCCGAGTCCATATTCCTCCGCGGCTGAACGTGCACCGGGCGCAACATCAGCAAGGTTCATAGTAATCGCTGCTGCGGCTTCTCTTTCTGAGAAGGCGGTGATACTGCTATTGAGCCGATCACTATTGGTTTGATGTCGACTGAGAAATTCATTTAGAAAGCGCTGTGCGCCATCACCGGACTGGCGTAAAACCCAGCGAAATTTGTGGTCAAGAAAATCCTCAGCATTATTGCTTTGCTTTAACATTGGCGGGCTAACCATCAAGCCCTGTTCGCGACGAAATGCACGAATCAGTACCCAGTTGTGGTGCTGGCTGTACTGACGGATTAGCGCCGGATGGCGGGTACTACTTTCTGTGTCAGGTCCCCAATGGATACTGCAGGCATCGACTCGGCGAGCTTGTAGCAAATCGAGTCCTAGTCGGGTGCCGGTCGGGGTGTAGCTAATCAGGGCGTGAGAACCAGTTTGCTGGGTAAACTCAGTAATGATGCGGTACAGCAACGGGTCGTCGCTGCCGGAAATAATTAATCGATCGGTCAATAGTCCACCATGTGCTGAATTCATCATCCACTGATCTACCAGTTCGCGCGGAAACATCCATTTGCCAGTGACCTTGGTCGCAGGAATTTTGCTCTCGTGCACCAGTGCGTAGATTTTCTTTTCGTTGACTTGCAGGTATTCAGCAGCCTGATGTACGCTGAGGTAGATGTCGGACTGATTCGATAAAATGGCCGACATGGTATTCAGACCGATGGCTGTAAGCTGGATCGGCTAGCAACAGCAGGGGACTGACGTCGGGGTGCTGGTATCGCATCTAGCTTGACCTGATCGACGCCGTGATAAACCAGAAAATGTTTACCTTTGGCGCGGGCGATGAGTATGACCCCAAGCTGTTGCGCCAGTTGTAGACCCATCTGGGTTACGCCAGAGCGCGATAATAATAACGGTATGCCCATTTGCGCGACTTTGATCACCATTTCTGAAGTCAGCCGTCCAGTAGTGTAGAACAGCTTGTCGCTGCCGCTGGTATTGTGCAACCACATGTGACCAGCGATTGCATCTACGGCATTGTGGCGACCAACATCTTCAACAAATGTCAGGATGCTGGTGTTATGGCACAGCGCGCAACCGTGTACTGCACCGGCGCGTTTATAAACATCGTTATAGTCGTTAAGGGTTTGCAATGTGGCATAGATATCGGATTGATTGATGCTGACTTTGGGTAGTTTGATTTTTTCCAGGTCATCCATCAAATCACCAAATACTGTACCTTGTCCACAACCCGTAGTGACGGTTTTTTTGCTCAATCGTTGATTCAAGTTTTCGATGCCTTCAAACGTGGTCACAGCAGCCGAATCGGTTTCCCAATCGACCTGAATGGCTTTGATTTGATCGATTTTTTGTATAAAACGTTGATTACGTAACCAGCCCAGAATGAGCAGTTCTGGTTGGGTGCCGATGGTCATCAGGGTGAGAATTTCTTTTTTATCGATGTACAATGTCAGAGGGCGTTCAGCGGCAATAAAACCGTCACGTTTGAGACCGTATTCATCGGAAATTTCAGTGGCATACGATGCCTCCTGACGGGCATCAGTCATTTCTGGACGGTAAGGCGATGTTGATGTCATAGCGCTATTCTCCAAAATTAGCCCGTCATATCACATATTTATGGGCTAAGCTTTTATCCCCCCGTAGTGTTCATGTGGCGTAGGATCACCGTTTGTGAATTTAGGTTGAAATCGTGACCTTTGGGTTTGATTAACATGGCATCGATTATTGCCTGTCGCAACGGTTCGTCGTCAAGTGGGTGTGCACGCACAACACGACGTAAATCAACCGAATGCTCCTGCCCTAAACAGAGTAATAAACGGCCTTCCGCAGTCAGTCTTACGCGATTGCACTGCTCGCAAAAATTATGGCTGTGTGGAGAGATAAATCCTACTCTACTGTTATTATTGGCGATGGCGTAGTAGCGTGAAGGTCCGCCCGTATTCGCTGTACTTGGTGTAAGGGTGAAGCTTCGTTCCAGGTCTTCGAGAATCTGGTCACTGGAATAATAGGACTCTGACCGGTCATGATCTTCGATTACTCCTAACGGCATTTCTTCGATAAAACTGATGTCGATTTCGCGGTCGATGGCATACTGGACCAGGTCAACACATTCGTCGTGGTTACGGTTTTTCAGAATCACTGCGTTGAGTTTAATTTTATCGAATCCCTGTGCTATTGCAGCATCTATGCCTGCAAGTGTTTTTGATAAAATTCCAACTCTGGTTAACTGCTTAAAACGCTCAGCCTTCAAGGTGTCGAGGCTGATGTTGATGCGTGTCACGCCTGCCTGTTTGAGCTGTGCCGCATATTTTACCAGTTGGGTGCCATTGGTGGTCAGGGTCAGGTCTTCAATACTGTCACGTTGGCCTAATTCATTAAACACCTTGATGATGTTGCGACGAGTCAGCGGTTCACCGCCGGTGAGACGTATCTTTTTTACACCCAGATCACTAAAAACCGTTCCAATTCGAATGACTTCTTCCAGGGTCAATAGCTGGCTCCTGGGGACGAACTGCATATCTTCGGACATGCAGTAGACGCAACGCAAATCGCAACGATCAGTGACGGACATTCGCAGGTAAGTAATCTGACGGCCAAACCGATCAATTAACAGATCTTGCTGATCAGTTAATTGCGGTGTTGTTTTGTTATTGGTCATGTTGTTATTGGCTGTCATTAATGTTGCCTTTATAGTTTTGATATAGCCCAAGCAATAAACATACCTGATTCCTATGTCTCTGGTTTTAACCTGTTTAGTATGTACTTCAAGACTTAATTATACAGTCAGATTGGTATGCAGATAAATAGTGGCTGGGACTTTTTGACACACTATGGCGTAATTAAAGCGACATAATGCCGCATTAGCCCTAACTGACTATTCGGTAATACTTTCTTAAACATCGGGTATGAGTGATTACTACGGTTTCAACTCGGCTGGCATAGCAATTGCTTGGATACTAAAATAATTATAAGACCAGGTGTAAGCCATGAGTCAACAAAATCCCAATAATCAGGGAAGTCAGCAACAAAATTTAGAGATGACGCTGCCGGAGTCCTTCCCGGTTTCAGTGATGCTGGAAAGCCGCCCGGCTAAAAGTGAGTGGATTGATGTCGTGTGGCGCGCAATGGCGGTGATTATCGGACGTAGTACTGATCAGCCGGATGAGCAACCTCGTTTGATTCACACAGCTAACAATATCAAACACTATATCTGCGACGGCTTGCAAGTCGTGCTTTACAAGGACGAATGTGAAAGTTATTACCACAATTTAATGTCACCAACACCACGATGTTATGTCGTCGCCCATGTTGAAGATATTGAAGACCCACCTGAGCCTTTTCTTATTACTATGAGTTTCGATGAGGCTCATGCCTACCTGGAAGGTGAAGATGAAGTCTATGATGTCGATGTACCGCCGGAACTGTATCGTTGGACTGAGGCATTTATTCTGGTTCATTACGCGCCTGAAAAACGATTTAAACGCAAACGCAAAGACTGGAAACAACAACCAGTAGAGACGCCAACACAGTGATTAGTCAGAAATGAAACGATCCAGAACCAATTTTGCAGAGCCGGTGGAGATAGCGGACCAAAATCTGGGAGTCCTGTCGCGTTGGTCAAAACGCAAGCAGGCAGTGCTACAGGAACAGCAGCACAGTGAATCGCTTGCAGAGCAGGAGCAGCAAGCAGAAAACCATCAGGCCGAAGAAGAAGCTCTGCCAACCGATGAGGACATGCCGCCGATTGAATCATTAACCCCAGAGTCCGATTTTACCGGTTTTATGTCACCCAAAGTGAGTGAAGGACTGCGGCGTTTAGCATTGCGAAAATTGTTTCATAGTCCTGAGTTTAATATTCGTGATGGGCTGGACGAATACGATGGAGACTACACCAGCTTTGAAAAACTGGGTGACATCGTGACCTGCGATATGAAACACCAGATTGAAATGGAAGCTCAGCGAGAAATGGAGGCTCTGGAGCAGCAACAGCTACAGGCTGAAGCAGATGACCTGGCGACACTTGAAAGCGGGTCAGATTTAACCCCGGCAGTTGAAGATGAACCGCAAGTTGATTCAGAAATTTCAGAGGATGGAGATTCGGAGATTGAGGAAGCTCTGGAAGCAGAACAACAAGAGAGTGAAGTGCTAAAAATACCGAATGTAGAATCAGATAAGTTGAGGCTGACGACAGATACACTGGTTGAACAAGAGTCAACATTGCCACTGGTTTTGCCTGACGCAGTGGATGATTCCACCGAAGAAAAACAACATAAACAACACGCAAGTGAACAACAAGAAAGCGAATTTGATGATGAAGATGATCAAGATCTGGACGGCGAAGTAGCAGGATGAATCAACAAATTACCAATAACGCAGAAGCGCGCGATAAGGCGCAAGCGGCAGTCGTCGATATGCCAGTTGAATCAACCTCTCTGGTCGAGTATCAATCACGCGGTAAGGTGCTGGTGATCGGTGGTGATGAAGCGATGGAGTTTGCGCCTCGATTACGCGAAATGAAGTTATCGCCAGAAGTGCTGCTCACCAGCAGCAGCGTCGAACCGGGTGAAGTGGTGGTTCCTCTGGGTGGTCGCTCGATTGATATCAAGGGTTATCTGGGGGATTTCAAAATTACTTTGGGTGAAAAAGGAAAACCCAATTATGAGCTATTGACGCCAGATCTTGTTCTTGACTTAAGTGAAAAACCATTGCTGACCGTGGTCCTGAAACCACCGGGTTATATCACTGCAGATAGTCGGGATGAATTAAATCTGATGAATGCCTTCAACGAACTCAGTGGATTGACAGGAACCTTTGAAAAACCGCGTTATTTTGATTATGACGCCAGCATTTGCGCGCATGGGCGTTCCGGTCAGGTTGGTTGTACCGCGTGCATTGATGCTTGTCCTGCGCAGGCAATTAGTTCATTGGTCGAGTCAATTGAGGTTGAACCTTATCTGTGTCAGGGCGGCGGTGTGTGTGCGACGGTCTGCCCGACCGGTGCCATTCGTTATGCCTATCCCGGTGCTGCTGATCTGGGAGAGCGAGTTCGTAAGCTGCTCAATGTTTACCACGAACAAGGCGGTCTAAAACCGGTGGTTGCGTTCATTTCTGAAGCCGATTATCAGCAGGTGGGTGAATGGCCAGCGCAATACCTGACTGTCGTGGTCGAAGAGCTTGCCAGCGTCGGCATGGAATTATGGTTATCTGCGCTAGCTTATGGTGCGGCGAATGTGACCTTGATCTCGGCCGAATCATTACCGGCTGGGGTAGCAGAAAATCTCCAGCAGCAACTGAAAACAGCCTGGTGCCTGCTTGAAGGATTCCAGTTGCCACTGCGGGTATTGCGCCATTTGTCGGTAGATAACTTTAGCCAGGAAGATTTGGCTCTTATGCCGGATTTCCCGTTGGCTGAATTCGCGGGGAAAAATGACAAACGTCGAATTTTGTTTATGGCAATCGATCACCTGGCGAAGGCGGCTAAGAATCTGGCGACCAGGATTACCTTACCTGATTCGGCACCATTTGGTCGTATTCAGGTGGATGACGAAGCCTGCACCCTGTGCATGGCCTGTACTTCGGTTTGTCCTTCCAAAGCTGTTCATGCGGGCAACGGCGAGCCTAAACTGATATTTATCGAAGGTAATTGTGTGCAGTGCGGGTTGTGTGAATCGGCATGTCCCGAAAATGCGATTCAATTACAGGCACGTTATTTGACCGATCCTGAGCTACGCCGTCGTTCAGTGGTAATAAAAGAAGACTCCCCATTTCTATGTGTCAGCTGTGGCAAGCCATTTGCCACTCAATCTATGATCAGCACTATCACGCTGAAATTAGCCGGTCATGCAATGTTCCAGACAGACCGGGCATTGATGCGGTTAAAGATGTGTGAAGACTGTCGAGTCGTGGATGCGGTGCAGGATAAAGAGGCCATGTCAGCAGGCCTGGGTCAGAATGACTCAATCCGACAGTAGATTTTAGTAATGTCCCAGTCGATGTCGAAATGTGCGTCATTATGATAAATCCATTGGCGATATCCTAAATTTTTGGTAATTATTTTCATTTCAAGTCAGGCACGGTGATTGCTATATGAAAGCAGAGAAAACAAAAGTAGAAATAATGACAACTCAGCAAGCGCTTACTTCAGACGGTCCAGCCATAGCATCGGCTTTATGGGGCGAGTCAAATAGTGTTGAAAACTCAGGCGATGAAAACAGCGTTGAAGAAACGCAAGCTTACCGCGCAGGCGCATATAGCCTGCTCGGGGCTTTGCTGCGTTCCTCTCCTGAGCAGGCAGTGCTGGATTATGTGGCGTCTCTGAGTGATGTTGATACTGAAATCGATGAACTGGCGGTTGCTCTGTCCAGTCTGGGTCTGGCGGCAGACAATTGTGATGTCGGTGCCATCGATGATGAGTATCACGCACTGTTTATTGGTATTGGTCGAGGCGAGGTAATGCCTTATGGCTCCTGGTATCAAACCGGATTTTTAATGGAGAAGCCCCTGGGCATTCTGCGAGATGATCTGGTGATGCTGGGTTTTGAACGCAGTAGTGGAACTTCAGAACCTGAAGATCATATCGCGGCATTGTGTGAAGTCATGTCGTTGTTGATCAATCAAAAAGTAGAGAGTTCGTCAGAACTGGATCAGTCCGGACAGCAATTAGTCATTCAGCAGCAATTTTTTGAAGCACATATATCTAGCTGGGCTGAACAGTTTTTTGGCGATCTGAGTGAGGCGTCATCGGCGATTTTTTATCGCTCAGTTGGAAGATTTGGTAAAGCTTTAATTGATTTTGAAAAACGTTATCTCGCCATGAGCGTTTAATACATTGTAAATATTGGTTTATTAGCACGTTTACTACCCATAGTTATCTAGCAAGAGGATGAAGATATGACAGACAAGAAGCATAAGTTGAATGGCAGTCGACGAAAGTTTTTGCAGAACACCGCCGCAGCCAGCGCTGCTGCCGCAGTTGTTGCCAGTACAGTTTCCAGCCCGGCATCCGCCTCCACTGAAGTGGAAACCAAGCCGGCCAAAGAAGGCTATCGCCTGACCAAACATATTATGGACTACTACAAATCGACGACCCTTTAAATCGGATAATGATCGGATGATTCGAAAAATGAATAACGCTTTATTTGAATCGATTCACTAGAGAGAAAAATATGAAACTTATAAAAAAATCGAATAGTGTGGCATCAGTTGAGCCAACTATCTCTGTTGGACTAAAGTCATCAATGACCAGGGGGGCAGGTAGCGGTGTAACTCGCCGTGCATTCTTGCGAAACTCAGGTCTGATGGCTGGTGGTGCGGTGCTGGCAACCGGACTGGCGCCCGGCATGATGAAGCAGGCAAAAGCTGCGATACCGACCAAAGGCAAGACCACGACGGTTAAATCAATCTGTACGCATTGTGCGGTTGGCTGTGGTGTTATCGCCGAGGTCAGAAATGGTGTCTGGACAGGTCAGGAACCAGCATTTGATCATCCCATCAATAAAGGCGCACATTGTGCTAAAGGTGCCTCAGTACGTGAACATGGTCACGGCGAACGGCGTCTGAAGTATCCAACCAAACTGGTCGATGGCAAGTGGAAGAAAATTTCCTGGGATGAGGCAATCAACGAAATTGGCGACAAGTTATTAGAAATACGTAAAAATTCCAGCCCGGATTCGGTCTACTGGTTAGGCTCTGCCAAACACAGTAATGAACAGGCCTATCTGTTCCGTAAACTGGCTGGCATGTGGGGCACTAACAATGTTGATCATCAGGCCCGGATTTGTCACTCCACCACAGTAGCCGGGGTAGCCAATACCTGGGGTTATGGTGCGATGACCAACTCTATGAACGATATCCATAATTCCAAAGCGGTGATGTTAGTTGGTTCAAACCCTGCTGAAGCTCATCCGGTTGCTTTACTGCATATCTTCAAGGCGAAAGAAGAAAACAATGCGCCAATCGTGGTGATTGATCCGCGTTTTACGCGTACTGCAGCCCATGCTGATATTCATTTAAAGATCCGCCCAGGCACCGATGTTCCGATCATCTGGGGTATGTTGCATCACATCTTTAAAAATGGCTGGGAGGATAAAGAATATATCCGTCAACGTGTTTACGGCATGGAGGATGTAAAACAGGAAGTCGCCAAGTGGACGCCGGACGAAGTGGAAAAAGTGACTGGTATTCCAGAGGGCCAGGTAAAAGCGGCTGCTAAAGCCATGGCCGATAACCGACCTGGCACCTTTATCTGGTGTATGGGTGGTACTCAGCACACTATTGGTAACAATAATACTCGCGCCTACTGCATCTTTCAGTTGGCCCTGGGCAACATTGGTGTCGCTGGCGGTGGTGCTAATATCTTCCGCGGCCACGATAACGTACAGGGTGCTACTGACCTTGGAGTGTTGGCCAATACCCTGCCAGGTTATTACGGATTGAAACCGGGTTCCTGGGCGCATTGGGCCAGGGTCTGGGATCTTGATCTGGACTGGATTAAAGGACAATTCGATTCCGGCAGTTACATCGAGAAAAAAGGCAAACCAGTACCGGTAATGAATACCAAGGGTATACCTGTTTCTCGCTGGATTGACGGTGTGCTGGAAGACAAAGACAACATTGCGCAGAAGGAAGCGATTAAGGCGATGATCTTCTGGGGTCATGCACCGAATTCGCAAACTCGCGGCGTTGAAATGAAAAAGGCGATGGAGAAGCTTGAGTTACTCGTTGTAGTCGACCCTTACCCCACCGTTTCTGCTGTCATGCATGATCGTACTGATGGTGTTTATTTGTTGCCTGCTGCTACTCAATTTGAAACCTATGGTTCTGTGACAGCGTCGAATCGCTCATTCCAGTGGCGTGACAAGATAATCGATCCTTTGTTCGAATCTTTGCCTGACCACACCATTATGTACAAGCTGGCGAAGAAACTGGGTATTGCCGATCAACTCACCAAGCACATCCAGGTCAATGATGATGAGCCACTGGTGGAAGATATACTGCGAGAGATTAATAGAGGCATGTGGACCATAGGTTATACCGGACAAAGCCCTGAACGTCTCAAGCTGCAACAAAAACATTGGGGTGATTTCGATTACACCAGTCTGTTGGCCGAAGGTGGCGCCTGTGACGGCGAGTACTACGGTCTGCCCTGGCCTTGTTGGGGCACGCCAGAGATAAAACACCCCGGTACGCCGAACTTGTATGACGGCAGTAAGTCAATCGCTGAGGGTGGTTTAACTTTCCGTGCTCGATTTGGTGTAGAACGCAATGGTGAAAATCTGCTGGCTGATGGTTTTGCATCCAAAGACTCTGAGTTGAAAGATGGCTATCCAGAATTCAGTGAAAAAGTGCTGAAAAAACTCGGCTGGTGGGACGATATGACCGCTGCTGAAAAAGAAGCAGCAAGTGGCCGAAACTGGAAAACCGATTTATCCGGTGGTATCCAGCGAGTTGCCATAAAGCACGGAGCTGCACCATTTGGTAATGCCAAAGCCAGAGCTAATGTCTGGACCTTTCCAGATCCAATTCCCATTCATCGTGAACCTCTGTACACCTCGAGGCGCGATCTGGTTGAAAAGTATCCAACCTACGAGGATCGCAAGTCATTTTGGAGACTACCTACTCGCTATGGTTCGATTCAGGCGAAGGATTACTCCAAAGATTTCCCCATTATCCTGACTTCTGGTCGACTGGTTGAATATGAAGGTGGTGGTGATGAGACTCGATCAAATCCCTGGCTGGCTGAACTACAGCAGGATATGTTCATCGAAATGCATCCACGAGATGCCAACAATGCCGGTGTTCGGGATGGTGATGATGTTTGGGTTCATGGACCCGAAGGTTCGAAAATCAAGGTTAAGGCACAGGTTACCCGTCGAGTTAGCTCTGGTGTCGCATCCATGCCGTTTCACTTTGGTGGGCATATGCAAGGTGAAGATCGAAGGAATAAGTATCCACCAGGTGCGGATCCCTATGTGCTGGGAGAAGCATCCAATACAGTGATGACCTATGGTTACGATTCTGTTACGCAGATGCAGGAAACCAAGTGTTCCCTCTGTCGCATTGTCAAAGCATAAAGAGGAGAATATAAAATGGCTAATATGAAATTTTACTGTGATGCGGAACGTTGTATTGAATGTAACGCCTGTGTAACGGCATGTAAAAATGAAAATGAAGTGCCCTGGGGTGTCAACCGACGTCGAGTTGTGACCATTAAAGATGGCGAACCTGGTGAACGCTCGCTATCGGTTGCCTGCATGCATTGCTCGGATGCGCCATGCGCGACAGTCTGTCCAGTGGATTGCTTCTACACCACGGATGACGGCATCGTGTTACACGATAAAGATATTTGCATCGGCTGTGGTTACTGCTTCTACGCCTGCCCATTTGGCGCACCGCAGTTTCCTGAGTCTGGCGCATTTTCTTCTCGTGGCAAGATGGACAAGTGCACCTTCTGTGCTGGTGGTCCTGAAGAAACCCACAGTTCGGATGAGTTCCGCAAGTACGGTGCGAATCGAATAGCTGAGGGTAAATTACCGCTGTGTGCTGAGATGTGTTCCACCAAGGCGCTGCTAGCGGGTGATGCGAATGTATTGTCGGATATCTACCGCAAACGCGTTATCAATCGTGGTGCCAGTGCGATGGATTGGGGTGCGAACTATCAGCGTTCCAGTTTGAATGTTACCAACTGATCAGCAGTAGTTAGTCAGTGACCAACTCTAGTTGGTCGAAGTAAAGCCCTTTCTCATTGGCAGAGTTTTGTGCCGATGAGGGCGGGTATTCAGCAGACTTGAGATCAGTAATCGGGAGCGTAGTTATGGATAAAAATAATAAGCATCATCATATTGTTGGTAGGTTCATTCAATTCTGGTTTGCTCTACTGCTGTTGTCACTAACAGCCACTTCCTCGACGTTTGCGAACGAGCACAAGCCATCGGCCAGTGGAGCCATAGCGAATCCTGGTAGTGAGTTATGGCGTAATGTCAGACAGCGCGACAGTTTTTTACTGGGTAGCACACAAGTACGTGGCATGGATACCAGTTCTCTAATCAATACAGAAGGCCAGGCCTGGCGTCAACTCAGAGTTGAGAAGATCATTCCATACAGTGGTTATGTACTAGGTTTTACTCTGTTAGTGCTTTTAATATTTCGCATTTTACGAGGTCAAATAAAGATTGATGCAGGGCGCTCCGGTAAAAAGATCCTGCGCTTTTCGCTAAATCAGCGGACTATCCACTGGGTAGTCGCGGTACTTTTTTTAGTTTTAGGATTAACGGGCGTTATATTATTGCTTGGGCGCACTTTATTACTGCCATATATTGGCAGCAGTGTATTTGGTGCCATCGCTGGATTCAGCAAAACGATTCATGACTACATTGGACCGGTATTTTCGGTAGTGTTGCTGTTCATGTTATTCGCCTTCATCAAGGGCAACTGGTTTAAATTGAAAGATATTAACTGGTTTTTAAAAGGTGGTGGTATGTTCGGTACACATGCCAGTGCGGGTCGATACAATGCCGGGGAAAAGTCCTGGTTTTGGCTAGCCATGATTGGCGGAGCGGTAATAGTTGCCAGCGGATTAGTGCTTGATTTTCCTGTCTTTGAACTTAACCGGCAAGATCTCAGTCTGGCACAGATCATTCATGTGATTTCCGCGATAGTAGTATTGGCGGCTTCATTCGCTCATATCTTCATGGGTACGGTAGCAATGGAAGGCGCATTAGAAACTATGACCACTGGTTATTGTGATGCAAACTGGGCCATAGAACATCACGATGAATGGTACGAAGAGGTTGCTGATTCCAGGGAACAAGGCCAGCCAAAAGTCGAATCAGGCATAACCCCTGACAATGCCGTAAAAAGCTCATAAATTTCATCAGCTAGTTTCAATCACAGGTATTTCGTATGGATGAAGATGTATTAAACCTTTCAATCCGAAAGTTCTTAAAAAAAGTCGGTATAAACTCGCAACGAGAAATCGAAAAAACGATTCGTGATGCTCTGGCCGATGGCAGTTTAAAAGATGAAGATGTTGTTAATGTATCGATGACATTGCGCATTGGTGATCAGGGTTCTGAGATGATTATTGATGACCAGATAAAGCTTGAGTAGTCTGTATCGTTAAAAAGCCTGAAGAAAAATGTCAGATGAAAAGTTTGATGAAAGTTATCGTGTTTTAATTGACAAAATCATCGATAAGGCAAATGGCCTGGCTCAGAACATTAGCCCAGAGAATGTTGGAATAGCCCTGTTAAATGGGCATTTGATGAAGCAGGTTAGGCATTAATTTTGGTAACCTTTATCATTGCTACCTGACAATGATGCATGTGACCTTCGCCAAATGATTCACTTTGTCGGAGACACTTCCCATAAGCAGCCCCTTTATACCACCCAGACCACGGTTGCCCATTACGATTGAATCCACATCGTGGCGCTTTGCCAATTTTAAAATTCGCTTTGCCGGATCGCCTCTTTCACTGATAAGAGTGACTTTCTCTACCCCCTTTTGCTTTGCAAGAGACTGAGCTTTTTTTAACAGTTGCTCACTGACAAACTCCTGCACCTGATAATTAATTCGAGCATCCTCGTTATCACTGCTAACTGGTACATTAGTAGTAGGCACTGCAGGATTCTTGTTTTTTACGTCAACAATATGCTCAATTTCCGCCATGTGTTTTAATGCCTTAGGGATCGGTCCGGGCGCCACAATATTGGCGATAACAAGTTCGGCATTAAACTGGGCTGCCAGATCTACAGCGTATTCAAGTGCCTTACTGGCATGTTTAGAACCATCTATAGATGTCAGTATTATATTTATCATCGTGTTTCTCCGATTATGGTTGAATCTGAGCCTATACTTGAGCAACCCGAAAATAACGAGTTCTAATGCCGGGTGTTATCGGTTACAAAATTGTGATGACGCAACAATTCGTTTCGAACTTCCACCCACAACTGCATTGCTTCGCTTTGCTTTTGGGTGTCGAGTTCCTGTATTCGAGCGTTAACCTCTATCAATGCCTGTTCACCATAACGATCAATCATGTTGTTAGCTGCCTTGATAATGGTATCTTTTTTGGCTTTCAGAACCCGCTCCAAACATCTTGTAATCAAGTACCCCTTATTAGGCAAGCACTCTAAGTATATGCCTTGATCTATATCAAATTGATTGGATATTTCTGACTAAAGTTATAAAATTCAGGCCATAATTTTTTATCAACGACTGATATGAGCGATTGCAAAATTTCCCATGACTGCACAAATTGTATTACTCGCAAATCGACTGAGTGGCGAAACCTTGATACCAAAGAACTAACGGTATTAGATAGAGCAAAAAAATCTCGCGCATTTGAACCAGGCGAAATAGTTTTTAACCAGGGGGACCAATCAAAGGGTGTACATTGTATCCAGTCAGGACTGATCGGATTAAGACGCGTTGACGAAGATGGCAAATCTATTTTAATTCGCCTGTGCTCCGGAGGGACCACTGTTGGTTACAACTCATTTTTAGTAAAGACTCAGCAATTCAATTCTGCAGAAGCCTTAACTCCTAGTATCGTGTGTTTTATACCAGGCGCTACCGTTAGCAGCCTGATAGCGGATAATCCAAATATTGGTGAGCGATTCCTGCAACATTCAATCGCAGATCTAACCGAAACTGAAAACGACTACATCCGAAACTTAACAAAGAATGTAAGATACAAATTTCTGCATGTACTATTAACTTTTTATGAACGTGTTGGCTATCAGGATGCGAATGGGCTTTCAACCCTGGAGCTCCCTATATTGCGGCGCGAACTGGCTGAGTTGATGGGCGTGCAACCAGAATCAGTCTCACGAGTAATACGTGAATTAAAGGACGAAGGCCTGGTAAAGATTGAATTAAAACAGGTATTCTTTACTGATATGGATACCATCCTGAATGAAATAAGTGCTTTTTAGTAGATTATTCTAAAAAAAGACCGAATCATTGAGGACTAAACAGGGTGTTTTTTTAACCACAAAACCATCGCTGATGTAACAGCAGTATTATCGCCAGGCAAACCCCTGACGCCGGTGTAGGCCTACTAACGCTATTAGCAACAATAAAGAGAGCATAGAGAGCCACCCCAACCTTCCGCCACCTCCACCCGATGAAGAAGGTGGTGGAGGCGCTTGCGCTACATAAGTCCAGGCCCCGGCTAACTTACTTTCCTGCTCATCAGGGTTGATGATAATTACATCGACAACGCCGGCAGGCGCAGCAGGAACGAGCACTGTTAGTGATGTGTTATCGACGACAACGACCTGCGTTCCTGGTCTCGAGTCGAACAGGACTTTAACACCTGCTTCAAAATTACTTCCAGTAAACGTTACTTCTGTGAAGCCTTCTGTTCCGCCTTCGATTGGTGAGATCTGAATCAGGGAAGGTGCGTCACCATTCGACTCAACTTTCACTATTCCAGCACCAGATGGTGTTTCGTGCTTACCGATCCAGTCGCCTTGAATCAGAACGCCGAGCAATGCGCGTCCAGGCGCCGTTTGAGCCACACGTATTGACACGGTCAATGTGGTATCTGTCGAATAGGCAAGCGATGTAAAAGTGCATTCAAACGTATTGCCATTGACTGTGCACAGACCGTCAACAGTATTGAGATCAATGAGTTCGAGTCCCTTCGGTAACTCACCTGATAAGGTCAGATTGACGATATCCGCACCCATAGCTGGCAACTGTGGAAAACGCGGATCGTCCGGATCAAGGTCGAACGATAAGTTTCGGAGTTTTACTGTCAGGTCAAACTCAGCACCGGTGGGTTGATCATCATTTGGATCCTGGACGTCAATCAACAGCTCTGCCGCTGATCCGACGGCCACATTAGTAAGGCCACATACCTGTTGTGACAAACCGGTCGCGTTTTTCTGTTGCGACTCCGGGTCGACTTCAACCTGATCAAATACGCAAGTGGTGACCTGATAGGTGCCCGCGGTAGTGAAGACGTGATCAGCCATCAATCTGCCGCGACCCATGGGGTCTGTAGCAAGGACAGGACCGGTCGCAGTGACATCTGGTAAAAGCATTCCATTCGGATCCAGGGCATCCATAGGTGGAATCGGTTCGCCGTTCAGTTCGAAATGCCCTTCTTTGGTAATAGTTCCATCACCCCAGTTTATTGTAATCATTAATGTTTCGTCCGGGTCAGGGTCGACAACGTCGATTTGATGCAATACGCGAAAGCCAATGTTGGCTGTCTGGTCTTGCGGAACCTCAATTTCCGGGGCATCCATGAGTGGGCTTATATCGATCGAAACAGTGCCAGTCTGTTCCGAGGTTTCGTTTCCATCGGACACCTGGTAGCTAAATTCATCGGGGCCAAAATAGTTCGGATCAGGAGTGTAAGTCACTTCGAGACCATTAAAGGTGAGGTTGCCGTGTTCGGGCGCAGCCACCACAACGATTGATAGCGTGTCGAAGCTTCCATCTGGATCGGTTGCTGGTAGCGTAAACATAAGCGGCGTGTCCTCATCTCCGACAGGCGCGACAAAAGCCAGACCACTGCCCGGTACTTCTGGCGGGCGGAAATTGCGGGTGACCTGGATCGTTACATCAGCTTCTGCTGAATCGAACCCATCGGTCACTTCGAACCGGAATTGATCAGTGCCAATAAAGTTGTTATCTGAGCGGTATATAACGCTTGCGCTGCCATCGTCAACTGGCGTTATCGGCGACGTTTCAAAAATATGCATCAGATCGGAGTCTTGATTCAAAATGTAAAAGTGGTCGGAATTAACCTCAATGTCAGACGGGTTACCAAAGTCTCCTAACAGGAATCCATAACCCACGCCCGTAGAACGGGCTTCGCCTCCAAATGAGCCGTCAGCCGTAAAACGCTGGACGCGTTCGTTGCCGAAATCACTAACGTACAATATGTTATCAGGATTCATGGCAATACCTTTTGCCTGACGAAATTGCCCGGGTTCACTGCCGTAGTTTGGGGTATCACGACCACAAAGCTCATTGGTACAGGCATAGCCGAAGCTGCGATTGTTGGGCGTGTCACAGGCGCTTTCTGTTGTCAGGTTGCTCGAACAGTAGCCAAGCCAGCCAATAATCTCACCCGCTGTAAAGATGTTTGATTGATCGAGTTCAGCGGCGCTTACCTTGACGATGCGGTCGGGATAACTAATGTAGAGATTGTTATCGGAGTCGGTCGTGAGTGACTGGATTGAGCCGGGAAAACCAGAGTCTGGAAACCATGCATGTCCAAGATACACCTCGCTGCCGACAACTTGAGTGGAACCATCATCCACCTGAGAGTAGGCATTGATTCGATTGTTGGTTGCGACATACATGATCCCGCGTGAATCGACCGTGACGGCTTCGGGGCGGTCGAGCATCCACGGGGCACTGAATCCTGTACCTAAGTTGTAACGTGTGAGCTGGATTAGATCGGGAGTGTAAACATAGACCCAGTCATCGTCCTGATTATCTATCCTGGATACATAAATGAGGTCTGTAAGGTCGTCCCAGAAAATGTCCGATGGCGTACCGCCAGCCGAGATTTCAAGGAACGCGGAAAGATCCTGGTTCGCATCAAAAATGGCAAGACGGTTGCCTACATTTAGGTCGTTATTACTGTCACAACGCGCTGAACCAATATCGTAGACCATGGTATTACCCGCGTCGTCAACAGCCATCCAATCGGGTTGGTAGGGATACTCGATCTGAAACTGGTTGGGGTCCGCGCCAGTTCGTGTATCACAGTACAATGCAGGATCTTCCTGCATCAGGTTGCCGGCAAATTTCAGCGATGATGCTTCGAGCCTGAAGTCTTCGATAAAAAATGGCAACAGCGGCGCTACGAAATTTCCTTCATCGGGAGAATTAATGATGCTGAACGTTAGTGGGTCGAAACGATCAACGCTTGGGTGAAAGTCTGCATCAGAACCCGTCAGTATTATCTCAGTGTCTTCGAATGACTCTGTTTGAACGGTCTGCGCATCGGCAACTGGCGGTGTATTGGTACCTTCTTCCTTGACATTAATGAGCTGCACAGCGCTGCTCGTGTTAAACCCATCGCTGGCCATCCAGGTTATTTCGCTGAGTCCGAGTCCAAACTCGTTACCCGGCGCATCGTTACTCAAATCGGGCGACAGATCAGCGAGATCAAAAACACGCGGCACGCCTAAGTCCACACTAATCGTTTGATCCTGTTGTCCTGCCGGTAATTCGTGCACCTGACTTGGTGGCGCCAACAACACGGGTGGAAAACTGTCTCGTATTTCTATCTTGTGGGTGAGAGAAACTGTATTGATTCCTCCGGTGGCCGTTGGACCCGGGTCTGATGCTGACCAGATGAGATCAATCACACCACCGGTTGGCCAAAAATCTAGTCCTCCAGCGTTACTGCTGAGGCTCACTTGACGGTTGCAATGATCATGAAAATCCAGCAAGCGCCTGAGAAAGTCGATGCCGGTGCTGTTGCGGATGCCTCCGGGATGAATTGCTTCAAGATAAAATACATCCCGCGCGGCATCATAGGAAAGCACAGCCTGAATCGATGTAGGAAGTGTTGATGTATCTGTTCGGGTAGTTAACACAGGCGGTATGAGGTCGTAAACGGAAACGTTTTGTGAATCCTGATTAATAATATCGTCGAATACACCCAACTGACCATGACGCCAGTTGATGCCAACGGCCTGATCAATCGTGAACAATCCGGTTTCAGTTGCGATGAAAGGCAGGGCGCTTTTGAAAGCACGAAATCCCTGCGCCGCAACGGCTCTTAAAACACCTGAGCTTTTCACCAGTTCACGAAACGGCTTGCTGTGGCTTGGGAAATTGGGAATGTAAATGAAAACGAAGTCAAGTGGTGAAACAACTGTATCAGCACGATAGGTGATCGAATTTCTACCAACTGGAAGTTTCAATACAGTTTGTCCCTGCGCATTACGTGTGGTTTTTCGTTCATCAGCGAGAGACTCGTCACGATCGGTATCTGGATTATCAGGCGGAGAGCCTCCAAACATTCGGACATCTACTGCAGTATTGAAATGATAAACCTGAGGTGTTCCTAGTGTGCCCCAATCGCCCCCAAAAATTGATGCACCTAAGAAATTCTCGTAACCCTCCTTCGTCAGTGACTGGGGAATTGACGCATAGCAATTCGGATCTTGCGTAAAGGGGTCGGACAACTCAATATCGGAAGAAGTGGCGGTCTCGGCATCAGGCTGGAAGCCGTTGATGCCGACTAAATCATTTGGAGCGAGAACTTGCGGCGGACAAAGACGCAGATTAAGATTGGCCGCATAGGCGGCAAGGGTTGGCGGAAAATCAAAAGGCGCGGGTGCTATAAATGCCGCTAGCTCATTGACTGCATAAGCGGTACCGCCAACGGCCTGGCAGATTTCAGGAACCTTGTTGTGTTCGCCGATTAGGGCGTTTGCATTTTGCGGTTGCAGGACAACCATCATCAGTGCGCCACAAACAAAATGAATGGATCGACCGGTAATTCTTGTAATACGAGACGTAACCATTGCTTTACTCCTTAAGATACCCACGATCCAGAGCCTGGTCTATTCTAAAGATTGAGACCAATTTACAGGGTTCCAAATCGTCATCTGATTAAGCACTAAAAAACACAATTCTGCTACATCTTGATTGTGTCCCTTTTTTGGGGTTAAGTATAAAATGTAGATTTCGAAATATCCAGCACCGATATGCTCGCATTCAGGGTGCTTATCCGGTAAAAATTCTGGGTACTAGTGACTAAATTTCTAATGAATTAAATGGCCTGAAGGGCAGAAACTCGAGAAATTGTAGGTAGAGTAGAGAACAGGTAACACGATCCCATATGTTCAATAGTCCAACCTTAGTCACGCTAATTTGTCCTCCTATTACAAATTACTCGCCAAATGAAAGCGCTAAAAGCCCATCTTCAGGAGGAGAGTTGAAAGCACAGGTTATGAAATAAACACTGATGCCTACCAGAAAGCAAAGGGGCGGTTTAATTCGCCCCTTGCTTAATATCTCGCTTTTCAATTTTGAGCAACTATCCGTTCTTAAAACGTTTGATTTCTCCGCTTTTAATTCTAGCAAAATAGGAGTTCATTTCACGCTTGACGATTGGTGCGAGGAAGTAGAGCCCAAGGATGTTAGGTACACAAATCAGAAAGACCAGTGCATCGGATATATCCAGGATTGGACCAAGCGAAACCATGCAACCGAGCGCTACAAAGACACAGTAAATCACTTTGTAAATGGTTTGACCGAAATTGCTTTCTCCAAACATATAAGTCCAGCCTTTCAATCCATAATAAGACCAGGAAACCATGGTTGAAAAAGCAAACAACATGCCGGCAAAGGCCAGAGGTATCGGGAACCAGGATAATTGGGCTTCAAACGCCTTTGAAGTCATCGCGATACCTTTGGCGTCACCAGCAAAGTTTGGATCAGCGACAGCTGAAGTGCCGATAACCAGAGCTGTGATAGTACAAATTATGATGGTATCAATAAACGGTTCAAGCACTGATACAACACCTTCCGTAACTGGCTCGTTAGTTTTAACTGCCGAGTGGGCAATAGAGGCTGAACCGATTCCGGCTTCATTGGAGAATACCGCACGTTGAAAACCGATGATCAGCGCACCAAGTGCTCCACCTGCAACACCTTCACCTGTAAAAGCACCAGTAAAAATGTTAGCAACAGCTTCAGGGATTGCAGAAAAATTCATGAAAATCACGATCAATGCAAACAGGCAGTAAAATCCCGCCATGAAAGGAACGATTTTTTCAGTGACTTTAGCAATCGATTTGATTCCACCGATAATTACCGCAAAAACAACCGCTGCCATGATTATTCCAACTAACCAACCATATCCGTCAAGTGCGCCACCGGTTACATTGTTTAGCTGAACATAGGCCTGGTTTGACTGGAACATATTGCCTATACCAAGCGCGCCGATAAATATGCCAATTGCGTAGAACAATCCCATGAATTTACCAAACCCGTCCATACCGAGCTCAGAAAAGCCTTTACGAAGATAGTACATTGGACCGCCGGACACTGATCCATCAGGATTTTCGGTACGATATTTGACGCCGAGTGTACATTCTACAAATTTAGTTGACATGCCCAGTACACCAGCCATGATCAACCAGAATGTTGCACCAGGTCCACCAACAGTCACTGCAACAGCAACACCGCCGATGTTACCTATGCCGACAGTTCCAGACACCGCTGTGGCCAAGGCCTGGAAGTGTGATACTTCACCGTGACTATTCGGGTCAGAAAAATCACCCCGGACCAGCTCAATGGCGTGCTTGAAAGCACGCAGGCCGATAAAACGCGTGTAAATGGTAAAAAATATACCGCCTATCACAAGCCATAAAACGACTAAGGGTAGTTTTGCGCCAAAAACAGTAATTTTGAAAAACACAATTTGCCCGACAATTGCGGCAATAGGTGCTGTGATCGCATTGATGGTGGAATCAAAACCTGTGTCTTCTTCGCCTATTGGTTTTGCAGGTGGAGAAATGCCGTGTGTCCACCCGCGATAGCCTGCATTTGGGTCTTTAATTCCCATGACCCAGTCCATCTCGGATTGTGATGACTGGGCTTGTACCTGGCCAATTGTACCAGCCGGATTTACGGTTATAAGAAATGTTAAAAATAACCCTAGAAAACTATTTATCATTATTTTTTTCATAGTACCCTCCTGAGGTAGTAGAAATTTTACAGAGGTGGTAGAAGTGTCAACATTTACGGAACGACTGTTACCGGAACCGTTGATGTTTGTACCAGATTGGCAACAACTGACCCGAATAAAAGAGTCTTTAATCCGGTTTCACCTGTCCTGCCGATAAATATTTGGGCGGCATCGTATTTATCTGCAAGTTCGACCACTGTTCGTGCCGGATTTCCGTGATCAACAACTGTTTCCACATCAAGACCGGCTTTTTTTAATTTGGCTGCTACCGGTTCTAAAATCGTTGAATTCGCCCGAGCCAACTCTTCTTCACGACGTTTGTGTCGCTGCTCGTTTTCTTCGGGTGTGTTGAATGAATACGGTGACCATTCGATGACATAAGCGACAATGACCTTAGCGCCGCCACGCTGAGCACGATCAATCACAAAATCTATGGCTTTTTCGCTACCAGAACTGCCATCAACCGCAAGTAGAAAAGTATTTTTCATTTACGTCTCCTGAGTTAAGTTTATTGATATCTCAAATCTGCCTTCTCTGAGGCTTTTTGAGTAAAAACACCATACTCTTGAAGAAAATACTTAATAGAGCCACTTGAATAATTGATATGGAGCCAATTTGATTAGCTTTGCTGATTTTTTTGACAAGCGGCTTTCTTGTAATTAGCCAGGATGGTAAGCAGTAACATGCTGTTATTTATAGTAAATTTAACGACCCGGTAATCTATAGACTTCGACAGTTAATCCTTATATTCGATTACACCACACGAGTCTCAATCTCTTCCAATTGTTCCAGAATCATTTTTTCGTCTTCAATCATGACGGGTTCGCACAATAGGGTGACGATAAATTCGGTACCAGATTTAAGATTAGATTTTATTTCGATATTGCCACCATAACGGCGAACCAGTCCATAGCTGATTGATAATCCCAGTCCGGTACCTTTTCCCTGTTCTTTGGTGGTGTAAAAAGGATTAAAAGCTTTACTGATACTGTTTTCATCCATACCGTGACCATTGTCTTTTATGATGATTTTGATACCTTTGTTTATATAATCCAGCGTCTGGATACTGATTTCTCCACCTATCTCAGGTAAAGCCTGAATGGCATTGCCGATCAAGTTGACCAGTACCTGCTGCAATTCCTGCTGATTTATATTGATCAATAAGGTAGCCTGCAAGATTAGCTTTACCTCGTATTTAATATTCGAGCGTAAATGATGCACCAGTTTGAGTGTTTCTTCGATGACGCTGTTGGCATCGGTTTTGGTCATGTAACCAGCGTAGGTATCTGGCTTGGCGTATTGCAATAAATTATTTGTGATGTCTTTTATACGATAGATTTGTTTTACAACCAGGTCGATTTCATCCTGGACAGGGGACAGAGAGTTTCCCATTTCTTCGATAATAACATCGAGATTACCCAGCATTACAGCAGTAGGATTATTAATTTCGTGGGCAACGCCTGCGGTCAGTTCTCCAAGCGCAGCCAGTTTTTCAGCTATCACTAACTGTTGTCTTGTTTTGCGAAGGACTCGAATAGTATTGGTCAGTTCGACGTTTTTAGTTTTAAGTTCTGAAGTCCTTTCTTCGACTTTAATCTCCAGTTCATCCGCCCAATCCTGTAATAACAGTTTCCTTTCTGCCAGAAGATCCAGCATCACATCGAATTCATTGGCGAGAGAGCCAATTTCGTCTTTTGAAAATATTTTACCGATTCTTTGTTCTTCACCCTTGCGAGTGGCGTGTACTACCGAGCTCATTAACTCTATGGGTTTAAAAATTGATTTTGCGCCTAAAACCGCCACCAGTCCGGTTAAACCCATGAGTAAGAAAAAAAGTAAAACCAGAACGATTAGCGCATTGATTAATGCTTGCCTGAAAGGGGCTTCCAGATAGCCAGCGTATAACATACCAACTCGTTTTCCATCGACATCAATAATAGGTTCGTAAGATGAAATGTACCAGTCGTTTACCACAAAAGCCCGGTCTATCCAGGTTTGGCCTTCATCCAGCACATTGGTCCTGACTTCATTGGAGACACGAGTTCCCAATGCTCTTTCACCTGGTCTGATCGGTACATTCGTGGTAATTCTGACATCATCAAGGAAAACTGTGACGGTACCAATACTGCCTTCAATTAAACTGCCGGGTCCATAAACCAGGTCTCTGATAACATCTACAAAAGTGAAATTTTCGTTGAGCAAAACACCCGCATCCAGTATGGCGAGTACTTTTCCGTCTACATCTACGATCGGGTAAAGCGCTCTGATCATCATGCCTCTATCTTCAATTATTCTGTCAGATGGCCTCGCTCGTACCGTATCGATTAGTGGTAGTTCGACAAATTTATCAAGATTTTCCTGAGCCAGGTCACTGGCGGAAAATATTTCAATTCCAGACGATTTAATTCCTTTTGTTGCTGCCTGGAAGGCGCTTGAAGCTCTGATCTTTCTTTTGGGGATATTGACAGGGGCTTTCTCAAAAATCCGCTGCCCAGATTTATCAGTCAGATGAATATATGAGAAAGAATTTTCTTGCTTTAAGGTATCGATCTGATGCTGAATTAACGATGCGTTTTTACGGGAAAGTTCGGTACGAAAAATGAAAGATTCAGCCGTAGTCCCCAGAGCATTCAGATAGTCACGTTTTATCCGCTCAAAGACATCATGTGAAACCGAAAGGTCAGTATTAACCTTAATATATAGTTGTTCATAACTGAATGAAGCCCCCCAGTATATTGCCAGAATAAGCGCGATCGGCATGACTATCAGGATTGGGAATAAGACTAAAACCAGTAATTTATATCGAATAGTATGCCGAATCTTATTTATGATTTTGCTTACTATGAACATGATTGGTGAAGTTTCCTAATCTACACTTCGTTGTTCCAGGCGCTGACTTTACGTTCCAGTGTTTTGCGCGATATTCCTAAGTGTCGTGCAGCTGCTGACTTATTGCCTTTTTCCTGAGTCAGGATTTTAAGAATATGCTGTTTTTCAATGTCAGCGAGCAATATTCCGCTAATCTGTGTTTCGCTCTGTTCAATTGGTTGCACCACACCAGCGATACATTGACTGGGAGGAGCATTCAATAACAGGCTGCGTTCGATAACGTTTTTTAGTTCACGAACGTTGCCAGGCCAGTCGTAGCTCGACAATAAAGACAATTCACTGTCCGTAATAAAAAAAGATTTCATACCCAAGCCTACAGATAGTGTATCAATGAAGTGTTGCGAGAGAATTTTAAGGTCCTCGATTCTATCGCGTAAAGGTGGAATTTGAATATTCAAAACGCTTAATCTGAAAAAAAGATCTTCGCGGAATTTGCCTTTTTTTACCTGTTGCCCCAGTTTTTTGTTGGTCGCAGCAATGATGCGTACATCAACGGGTATTTCCTGATTGGAACCAACTGCCCGGATACTCTTTTCTTCCAGGACGCGTAATAAATGGGCTTGCATGGAAAGTGGCATTTCTCCAATTTCATCAAGGAACAGAGTGCCTCCAATGGCAAAACTGAATAATCCCTCTCGACCTTGATGTGCGCCGGTAAAAGCCCCTTTCACATGTCCGAATAGTTCGCTTTCGAGCAGGTCGGCTGACATAGCGCCGCAATTAACAGGAACAAAACTTCCGTTTCTCCCGCTTAGATCGTGGATTCCTTTAGCGGCAATTTCTTTACCAGTGCCAGACTCACCTTCGATGAGAATAGTAGAAGGTGTCGGCGCAACGCGTTTAATGACTGCACATAAATCCTGGATTAACTGGCAGTCACCAATCATACCGGAGCTGTCATAAATCTTGTCAACCTGGCGACGCAGCACGAAATTTTCACGTTTCATTTCCTGTCTTTCGATACAGCGGTCTAAAGAATTCAGAATTTGATCCATGCGAAATGGTTTAATAATAAAATCAGCTGCGCCGGCACGTATGGCTTCAATTGCAACATCGAGATGAGCATGTGCAGTAATGAATATAACCGAAGTGTTGCAGCCCTGTTCACGCAATTCCTTTACCCATTCGACGCCAGATTTACCGGGCAATTTTATGTCGGCGATAATGAGGTCGAAATGACTGCGCTGACGCAACGCTTCTGCCTTGATAATATCTTCTGCTGACTCGATCATGCCGACATGTTTTGAAAGTCCTTTTATCAGAAAATTTCTGATGCCATGTTCATCGTCAATAACCAGTATTGATCGCTGTTTTAAAAAATGGCTGTTTGACAACTTAACCGAGCTGGCCTGTGATTTGATTTTTGTTGCTGTCTGGCTCACTTTAATACCCCTGTCTACAGATTAGTGTTGGATCATTGTGACCAATATTTAATATAACTTATGGGTTAGTTTGACCCACACGACTTATAACTATTCAAAATATTTTAGCTGCAGAAAGTTATCTATTGATTTCAGGCAAATACTTAAACCAAAATTATTATGTTTTTTATTTCTGGCATCAGAATTGCTCATAATGTCCATTGATGTATCTTACAAGCTGTTGGAGAAATATAAAAGTCGTGCCTGATGAGCCTCTTGCAAAATTCGACAGTTGATGAGCTGCAAAGCCAAGTTTTTCCTGTTTTAGCCAGAATGAGATGCATAGTTGCGCTACGCATCGAAATTTTGAATGAAAACAGGGGGAATGTGATGCAGCAGATCGCTGCTCCCGAGTTTTGCAAGAGGCTCTAATAAATCTCGTTTAATTTAGGGGCGACAGCAAGCAAAATAGTAGATAATAATGTTAATTAAAATAACTGCCGTAAATTAATGAAAGTCAGTAGTTACCATTTCATGGGAATAGGTAAATCCTATGCCAATAAAACCGTCATCCATGATGCCCGAATTAAAGTAGGCAATGCACAGTGTACTTTGCTTATCGGTGAAAACGGTTCTGGCAAGTCTACGCTACTTAGAATAGTTGCAGGGCTGGAGAAACCTGATACCGGCCTGGTACGGATCGATCAAAAAAATTATTCCTGGCGACGTTATAAATCAAGGCTTTTAAAAAACATCATGTACCTGCATCAACAACCATACCTGTTTGATGGAACGGTCAAGGATAATTTTTATTATTTAAAAAAATTCAGTCAATGTACAACCGAGTCTATTGATGAAGCGATTGAATGGGCTGGTTTGCAAGATGTGTATTTACAGCGAGCTAAAAGTTTATCAGGGGGAGAAAAACAGCGCGTAGCGATTGCCAGAGCGTATCTCAGAAAACCCGATATTGTGTTGCTGGATGAACCAACCGCTAATCTTGATCAGCAATCTAAAGTTCGAATGCTGGAATTATTGCATCAGTTTAAAAAGCATGGCACAGCGATGATAATAGCCAGTCATGATCCGGATTTATTTCATGAAATCCAGGATGAACGCCTGTTATTGAAAGCAGGAAAACTGACAAACCTTAAATCCAGAAATAAAGCCGCATCAGGTAAGAAAGGTCGAGTTATCGATTTTAAGAACTATCAATCTAAACGAGCATGGGTCAGTTAACTACCGATGATATTACCGTTGTTATCCTGGCTGGTGGCAAGGGTAGCAGAATGGGTGGTAAAGATAAGGGTCTGGTAAATTACAGAAATCAGTCGCTGATCGAACATGTTATCAATTCGATCAGTCGTCAAACTGACCGAATCATCATTAATGCAAACCGAAATTTAAGCCAGTATTCTGCCTTTGGCTTTCCTGTTGTAGAAGATACATTGAATAATTTTCAGGGGCCTTTAGCAGGGTTTCTGGCAGCTATGTCTTCGGTAATAACAGATTATATTCTAACCGTTCCCTGCGACAGCCCGCTGGTGATCGATGATTATTTACAGAAAATGATACAGGCTAAAAATGAATCTAGTTGTGATATTGCAGTCGCATATGACGGTGAAAGAATGCAACCAGTGTATGCGCTGATTCCGGTATCATTACAAAATAGCCTGAAGCAGTTTCTCGAAAATGGTGATCGCAAGATTGACCTCTGGTACCGACAGCATAAAATAAAACTGGTTGAGTTCCCGGCTGAAAGTCAGTTATTTATCAACATGAACAGGCCGGAAGACCTGCATGCTCATGTTAATGAAAACTGATACATGCTCCACTCCAGTAATTGGGTTTGCTGCCAGGAGTGGGACTGGCAAGACTACACTGCTTAAAAAGCTGATCCCGCTGTTGAGAGCACAGGGACTCAGGCTCGCTGTCATCAAACATGCCCACCAGGATTTCGAAATTGATCATCCAGGCAAGGACAGCTATGAGTTACGTAAAGCTGATGCTTGTCAGATATTAATCTCCTCGAAAAAACATAAAGCACTGATCACAGAATTTACAGAGCACCAGCAAGAACCGACTTTAGCAGAATTAATGCTTGATCTGGATCATGAAAAGCTGGATTTGGTTCTGGTGGAAGGGTTTAAACTGGCGGAAATTGCTAAAATTGAATTATGTCGGCAGACGATAAATGAGGCCTGTTTATATAAAACTGATCAAAATATTATCGCGTTAGCAGTGGACTACTCCTTCCAGAGTAAATTAAAAATTCCGATTCTGAAACTGAACAGACCAGAATCTATAGCAAACTTTATTATCAATACGTTTTTAGTGAATTATGAGCATTACCAGTAAACCTGGCTGTAATGATGTCTTCGAACACGGTGCAATAACAGTAGATGATGCGGTAAAAAACATTCTAAATGTTACTTCGCCAG
>Ga0256847_1000169_pt1 | contig 45218 bp, 41 predicted proteins | sample TeddybearmetaG_FD_189099 | JGI IMG/M metagenome (GOLD analysis project Ga0256847, IMG submission 189099) | Hydrothermal vent microbial communities from East Pacific Rise, Pacific Ocean - Teddybear | ecosystem: Environmental > Aquatic > Marine > Hydrothermal vents | place: Pacific Ocean: East...
ATTCTAATTCCAACGCTTATTATTAAAACTATTTTTTTTCCAATACCAAGCCATTATTAGTCCAAATAATGCGCCGCCAACATGTGCCCAATGACCAACATTAACACCAAATACTGAAACTCCTCCCGTAAATCCAGAAATAATTTCGTAGCCTAGTAAAACAGGGATAAAATACTTTGCTTTTATAGGAATGGGTAAAAATATGAGCATTAATTTTGCGTTTGGAAATGAAATTCCAAATGCCACTAACAAGCCCATTATTGCTCCAGATGCTCCCAAACTATTTGTCATAAATATTTGAGTAAAAGAATCTAATTTACCCTGGCCAATAACATCTGCCCAAGAAGGCATAAATTTACCTTCATTTAACAATGAAACTATACTTTCTGCATTATAACCAGCTTCTGTCAGTGAACTTAAAACAGAATTAAAAGTATAATAATCAATGATATAAGGTAAAATTACAGCTCCTAACCCCGACGAAAAATAAAAGAATAAGAACCTATTTCGTCCCCACATTTTTTCTAAGGGTGTTCCAAACATCCATAGACCCAACATATTAAAAACAATATGCATATAAAATGTTGGGTGGTGCATAAACATATGCGTAAAGATTTGCCAATACCGAAAGTTATTATTTTCTGGAAACCAAATAGATAAGTAATCAAACGCATTTGAACCAATTAAATGGCTTCCAATATAAAAGATTACATTAACAATAATTAATGCCTTAACTGTTTCGGTAATTCTACCCATTTAATTAAATTTTTTATCTAAATCGTTTATGCTTAAAGTTACAAAAACCTGCTTATTGGTAGGCGAAATTGTAGGCTCCTTACAAGCAAATAAACGATGTAATAAATGTTCTTGTTCTTCTTCAGCAAGTGCTGTACCATTTTTAATTGCCAGACTTTTTGCCATAGATCTTGCCAAAACGTCATTCTGGCTAAAACTAGCATCTGGCACCTCATCTTGTAAATCGGCTACAAGTTGTTCTAATACATTTTTTATATTTTTTTCTGAAATAGATATAGGAACCCCAGAAATTTCGATCACTTCCTTTTCAATTTTTGAAAACACAAAACCTGTATTCTCTAATTGTTCCTTTATTTCTAATAGAGTTTTTAAACCTTGTATCGAAAAATTTAATCCCAATGGAAATAATAATTGCTGACTCACACCTTCTTGTATAGTCATGTTTTTTAGCAATTCTTCATATAAAACTCGTTGATGTGCCAAATGTTGGTTTATAACAAGTAAGCCGCTTTTTATAGGGCTAATAATGTATTTGTTTTGTAATTGAAATGTTAACTGCCCTGTTTTCTCTTCAGAAGATTCAAATAAATTTCCTGTAACTTCTTCACTTTCGAACTCAATATTTTCTAGATTTAGGCCTTCAATTTTATTTTCTTCAGAAGCATTTACATGCTCATTTATATCTTTTAAACCTACATATAAGCTTTCCCAAGAAGCAGTTTTTTCTTTTCTAAAAGAACTTCTAAATGAAGTTGTTTTCCTGTCATTTTGAAAGGGGTTAAAATTTTTATCTACCTCGATTATTGGTATGCTTGGCTTTTTACCAGCAAACGAATACGGTGTATCTAAATTAGCATCGCGATTAAAATCTAATATTGGAGCGATACTAAATTGCCCCAAACTATGTTTTATTGTCGAACGAAGCATGGCATAAATAGCATGTTCGTTATCGAAATTAATTTCTGTTTTTGTTGGATGAATATTTATATCGATTGTTGTTGGTTCTACTTCCAAAAACAAAAAATAACCAGGATTCATTCCATCTTTAAGCAATCCTTCAAAAGCGGCACTTACAGCATGATGCAAATACGGGCTTTTTACAAAACGGTTGTTTACAAAAAAGAATTGATTGCCCCTACTCTTTTTTGCAAATTCAGGTTTTAAAACAAAACCAGAAATAGTAATTATTTCGGTTTCTTCATTAACTGGGACTAATTTTACATTTGTTTTGTTTCCGAAGATAGCAACAATACGCTGTTTTAAATTTGAAGCTGGCAGTGTAAAAACTTCACTATTATTATGAAGCATTGTAAATGTAATTGCAGGATGAGCAAGTGCCACACGATGAAACTCATCGATTATATGTCGTGTTTCGACTGTATTGCTTTTTAAAAAATTACGCCTTGCAGGAATATTATAAAATAAGTTTTTTACAGTAATAGTGGTTCCTTTAGGAGTAACCGAAGCCTCTTGAGAAAGCACTTCACTACCCTCAATTTTAAGATGTGAACCAATTTCTGAACCTTGAGTTTTTGTTTTAAGTTCGACATGTGCAATAGCTGCAATAGAAGCCAATGCTTCTCCTCGAAATCCTTTTGTATGTAATTTAAAGAGATCGTCTGCAGTTTTAATTTTAGAAGTTGCATGACGTTCAAAACACAAACGTGCATCGGTAGTGCTCATGCCCATACCATTATCGATAACTTGTATAAGGGTTTTGCCTGCTTCTTTTACAATTAATTTAATTTCGGAAGCATCTGCATCGATTGCATTTTCAAGTAATTCTTTTACAACCGAAGCCGGTCGTTGAACAACTTCTCCCGCTGCTATCTGATTAGCAACATGATCTGGTAAAAGCTGTATGATATCTGGCATTATTCTTTTGGACGAAAAATTGTTAAATCGAAATCAATTATAAAAAGGAAAATTATAACAAATATTGCAACAATAATAAGGATTCTTTTATTCGCTTTTCTATCTGGAGACTCCCTAAACTCAGTCCATGCAGCTAGTGCTTTAGACTTTATACCTTTATTAACTCCAACTGTACTACGAAATTTATCAAATTTATGTTCAATTTGATACGGACTACCATCACCTTTATCGTCGTAATGACGAGGTTTATAATTAAATTTTTTGTTCTTACGTAGTTTTAATAATCCCATGACTTCTATGTTTTCAAAGTTACTTAAAATAGAGCAGTTTTGGAAGTGTTCTTCCTAAGTACTTATAAACAATCATCGTACCAAATTAAAAAAAAGTTTACTAAAAAGTAAGACTAAAACTTAGAATCTTTGCGAAGTTGCGCCATTTTAATTGCAGCAATAGCAGCTTCTGTTCCTTTATTACCGTGAATTCCTCCACTTCGTTCTATAGCTTGTTGTAGGTTATTATCGGTTAGCACACAAAAAATAACAGGTATATTACTTTGTATATTTAGGTCTTTAATTCCTTGTGAAACAGCTTCACACACAAAATCGAAATGCTTTGTTTCACCTTGTATAACGCTTCCAATTGCAATAACTGCATCAAGCATATCGTAACTTTCTTGCATTCGTTTACAACCATAAATAAGTTCGAAACTTCCAGGAACATCCCAACGAACAATATTTTCTTTTATACCTCCACAATCTAAAATTGCATCAAAAGCACCTTGAAACATTCCGTTAGTAATGTTTGGATTCCATTCAGAAACAACAATCCCAAACCGAAAGTCTTTCGCGTTTGGGATTGTTACTTTATCGTAAATAGATAAATTTTTATTTGTCGTTGCCATTTATTGCATTGCTTCAGCTTTACCAATATACATATCGGCTTGAGTTGCTTCAGCTACATTAGGGTATTTATCTTTAATTTGATTTAATAACGAAAGTGCTTCCGAAGTATTACCAAGAGAAATAGCTGTTATACCCGCTTTTAGTAAATATTTTGGTGTTGTAAATTCATTGTCAGACAAACTAGCTGCCTTCTTATAAGAATTTAATGCCTCTTTATTATCGTTTAATGCAGCATAAGCATCTCCTATATTGCCATTAACTAATGGTGCAATAATTGCATCATCAGATTTGAAATCCCTAAGATATTCGATTGCTTTTTCATACTTATTCGTATTTAAATAAGCCATCCCTGCATAATATCTTGAAAGATTTCCTGCATCAGTCCCTCCGTAATTATCTGCAATTTTAATAAAACCATATCGTCCACCAATTCCATTTAACGAAAGGTTGTATAATGAATCGGCATTAGTTGCTGTTAAAGCTTGTTCGAAATGTGATTGTGCTTGAAACATATCATTCTTCGCCGAAATTTCGTTTGGTTTTTGAATGTATTCAGCATAGCCAAGATATCCTAAAACACCAAGTGCTACAACAATCACGGTTGTTAAAATAATTTTTTGGTTTTTTTCAACAAATGCTTCTGTTCTTGAGGCTCCTTCATCTAGTTTACTAAAAACTTCAGCTGTTGTGCTTTCATCTTCAATCTTTGAAATCTTTTCAGCTTTAGTCTTCGGTTTATGTCCTCTTTTCTTGTACGTTGCCATATTTTTTATTTATAGTGGAGCAAAAATAAAATATTTATTACAATTTAAAAGATTATTTATTTGTTATTTTTCAATAATTTGCACTGTAAAGACATCATATTTTTAATATCCTTCTAACAAATAATAATTTCAATCATAAAAAGTAAATGATTCTTACTTCGTTATCGCTCTTAAACTATAAGAATTTTGAAAGTATTACCTTCAAATTTAATTCAAAAATTAATTGTTTTGTGGGAAATAATGGCGTTGGAAAAACAAACATTTTAGATGCTATTTATCATCTTTCCTTCGGAAAAAGTTATTTTAATCCAATTACTAGTCAGAATATTAAACACGACACCGACTTTTTTGTAATTGATGGCACATATTTAAAAAATGATAAAGAAGAAAGAATTTTAATTAGCGCAAAAAGAGCTCAGAAAAAAATTATAAAACGAAACGGGAAAGCCTACGATCGGTTTATTGAACATATTGGTTTCCTACCTCTAGTTATCATCTCGCCGGCAGATAGAAATCTTATTGTTGAAGGAAGTGATACCAGAAGAAAATTTATAGATGGTGTGATTTCGCAAGGTGATAATGACTATTTAGTTTCATTATTAACCTATAACAAAGTACTATCACAACGTAATTCTCTTTTAAAATATTTTGCATTAAACAACACACATAATAACGATACACTAAGCATTTATAATGAACAGTTAGATGCTTTGGGAAGTAAAATTTACATAAAACGAACCGACTTTTTAGAAAAATTTATACCTATTTTTTTAAAACGATATGAAAGTATTAGTCAGGGAAACGAACAGGTATCACTTAAATATACGAGTCAGTTACACGAAAAAAAACTACTCTCTTTATTAGAAGAAGCTATTTCTAAAGACAAAGTCTTGCAGTATACAAGTGTTGGTATACACAAGGACGATCTTTTGTTTCAAATTGAAGGGTTTCCTATTAAAAAATTCGGATCACAAGGACAACAAAAATCATTTTTAATTGCCTTAAAGCTAGCACAATTTGATTTTATTAAGGCTGAAAGTAATGTACAACCTATCTTGCTTTTAGATGATATTTTTGATAAATTAGATGAACAACGAGTCGAACAGTTATTAACGTTGGTTGAAAATGAAAATTTTGGTCAGTTATTTATAAGCGACACACATCATGATCGAACAGAAGCTATATTAAAGAAAGTGCATCAAGCGTATAAAATGTTTAAACTATAAAACATGGCAAAACGAAGTAGAGGACATATTAAAATTGGTGATGTATTACATGATTTTATTGAAAGCAATAAACTACAAAAAGGTATCGATGAAATTGATATTCGTGAAGCATGGAATAAACTAATGGGTGTTGCTATCGAAAAATACACAACGGCTCTAAAACTAGAAAGGGAGACTTTATTTGTTCGTTTAAGTTCGTCTGTTCTTCGAGAAGAACTAAGCTATGGTAAGCAAAAAATAATTGCGATGTTAAACGAAGAGGTCGGAAAAGAAATCATAAAGAAAATTGTTTTTAGGTAAGTATCATAAATAAAAAAGCCAGCTAATAGCTGGCTTTTTTATTTATCTAGGATATGTGTTTTAAAACATTTCTCTTCCTGAAAAATGAAATGCTCCTTCGATTGCAGCATTTTCATCGCTATCACTTCCGTGTACAGCATTTTCGCCTATAGAGGCTGCGTACAACTTTCTAATAGTTCCTTCGGCTGCTTCATCTGGATTTGTAGCACCAATTAAAGTTCTAAAATCGGCTACTGCATTTTCTTTTTCAAGAATTGCAGAAACTATTGGTCCGCGTGTCATATACTCAACCAACTCCCCATAAAATGGGCGTTCATTATGTACTGCGTAAAATGCTTGCGCATCGGCTGTAGTCATTTGTGTTAGCTTTAAAGCAACAATTCTAAAACCTGAAGCTGTAATTTTTTCAAGTATAGCACCAATATGTCCTTTTTCAACACTATCGGGCTTTAACATAGTAAATGTTCTGTCTGTTCTCATTATAATTGTAAAATTTTCTGCAAAAATATGGAATTAGATTTCAAATGCAAGAAAAGATTGAATTATTAGTTTTTAATACTCTTGTACTAAAGTTTCGTAGACTTTATTTTCGGCTCCTCTAATTTCCATAGTAACCTTTTTATTTTCAAAATCGAATTGAAGCAATCCAAAATTAAGTTCTCTTATTTGTTTTCCTTTTCTATATCTATTCGAATCTACAGGAGAATCTGGATACGTTTTTGTTAGTCCGCTGGTCGTAAAATCTATTAAGGGATAATTTAAACCTTCAACTTCGTTAACCGAAAACTCGGCTAAATGACGGTCGCCACTCAACATAAAAATATTAGCAGCTTTTGCGTTTTTTATTGTTTGATACATTTTTTCAACTTCATCTGGGTGATTTCCCCATTTCTCCCAACCATGTTCGTTCGATAAAAATTGTATACTCGTTACAATAACAGTAAAAGTTGGCGCTGTATCTTCTAACTCGTTTTTAAGCCATTTCCATTGGGCTTCTCCCAAAACCGTTCCGCCTTCACCCTTTAGCCAGGGTTGGTATCGCACTCCTTTTATCGGACTCTTTAATAATGAATCTCTAAAATAGCGTGTGTCTAATAAAATTACTTTTATACTTCCTTTTGGTGTTGTAAACGTTTCAACATAGTATACTCCTTCTCTACTTCTTCGTATATCATCTTCTGAAACTTTTAAAAAGTCAAGAAACTTTTGCTGAGCTTCAGCTTTAAAACCCCATTCGACTCCAGCGTCATTTTTTCCGTAGTCATGGTCATCCCAAGTACCAATAATTTTTGTAGTTGATGCTAATTTTACATAATCGGGTTGTGTTGCAATTTTATTATACTCGGCTTCCATTATATTCATATCACTTGTATCGGCATAAATATTATCGCCTCCCCAAACAAATAAATCTGGTTTTGTTTCAATAATTGGTTTCCAAAGAGGCTGCTCCATATTTTGATGATTACAACTTGCAAAAACCATTGTAAAATCTACTAGTGCGGTTTCAGTATTGCTTATTATTTTTTCTTCGGAAGGGTTTTCTGCTGTTTTATCTTTACAAGAAAAAGAAACAATTAGTATAAAAATAAGTATAAATTTTTTCATCATTAAGTAGTTTTAATCCTTTCAAAAGTACTTAAAAAATTGCAGGTAACTGTTATTTAATCGTATATTCGCAGCGTATGAATACAGAAGCAGTATCAAATCTTCAACAACTATTATCTACTCCTAAAAACATCGTTGTAGTCGGCCATAAAAACCCCGATGGCGATGCTATTGGTTCGACTTTAGGCCTTTCAATTTATTTAAAGAAAAAAGGGCATAAGGTTCAAGTTATCATGCCAAATGATTTTCCGAAATTTTTAAAATGGATGCCAGAAAGCGATTCGATTATGCTTTACGATCGTGAGATAAAAAATTCGGATATACTGCTAAATGAAGCCGACATTATTTTTACATTAGATTTTAATTCCCTTACTCGAGTTGGAATGATGGAAAATTCTTTAAGAGTTTCGAAAGCAATTTTTATTATGATAGATCATCACCAACAACCCGATGATTATGCCGAAATAATTTATAGTGATGTTTCGATGTGCTCAACTGCACAAATGGTGTATCATTTTATTGACTCACTCGACGGACTTCCATTAATAGACCAAGCAATTGCAACGAATTTATATGTTGGCATCATGACCGACACAGGTTCGTTTAGATATTCATCGACTACGAGTTTAACACATCGCGTAATTGCCGACCTCATCGATAAAGGAGCTTCAAACTCAACTATTCATCAAAATATTTACGATACCAATTCGCCCAATCGAATGAAATTATTAGGGGTAGCACTAAAAAATTTGGTTATTAACCCTTCAAAAAAAACTGCGTATATAACCCTTTCACAAGAAGAATTAGATACTCATAAGTTTCAAAAAGGAGATACCGAAGGCTTTGTTAATTATGCCTTATCGATTGAAGGAATTATTTTTGCTGCAATTTTTATTGAAAGTAAAAATGAAGGAATTATAAAAATTTCATTTAGAAGTAAAGGCAATTTTTCGGTTAATGATTTTGCAAGAAATCATTATGAAGGCGGCGGTCATATTAATGCTGCAGGCGGTCGTAGTCAATTATCTTTAAACAAAACTATTTCCGAATTTAATAGTATATTAGCCTCCTATCAAAACGCCCTTATAAATGCGTAAATTTTTTTCAGCTTTTATTATTTTTGTATTTTTTGTTTCAGCATGTAAAACCCCTGAAGCAAGGGAACCTGTAAAACAATTTTCGGGTAGTTTTATAAAAGAATCTGTCGAACGAAATAAAAAAAGGTATCAAGAAGAAGAAGAGATTATTCGGCAAATTATACAAAATGATTCTACAGCTACATATATAGCTTCTAAAAGCGGTTTTTGGTACAAATACATTATAAAAGATACGGTGAACACTATTAAACCAAAAGATGGAGATTTAGTAGTTTTCGATTATAATATTAACGATGTCTTCGGAAACTCGATATATAAGAAAGAAGTCTTAAGTCCTAAATCATATTTAATAAATAAGGAAGAGCTTATAAGCGGTTTACGTGATGGGCTGAAACTAATGAAAGTTGGAGAAACGATTACCTTCTTATTTCCTTCACATAAAGCACATGGCTATTATGGCGATACAGATAAAATAGGTGTTAATATAATGCTAGAAAGTACTGTAACATTAAAATCAATAAAACAACAAATAGAAAATTAATATTGAACTATAATAAATTATCATAATGAAAAAAATATCACTTTTATTTATACTTGCAAGCATAACATTAATAGCTTGTGGCCCAACAAAATATCCAGATTTGGGTGACGGTGTATATGCCGAGTTTGTAACCAACAAAGGAAATTTTGTTGCAAAACTTTACAACGAAGCTACCCCATTAACAGTTGCAAATTTTGTATCGCTTGCCGAAGGAACAAGCTCGATGGTAGATACTATACACACAGGAAAGAAATTTTTTAACGGACTTACCTTTCACCGTGTTATGAAAGATTTCATGATTCAAGGTGGTGACCACTTAGGTACGGGTATGGGAAATCCAGGTTATAAATTTCCAGATGAGTTTGTAGATTCGCTTAAACATGACCGAAAAGGTATCTTATCGATGGCTAATGGTGGGCCAAATATGAATGGAAGTCAGTTTTTTATCACACTCAAGGACACACCTTGGTTAGATGGATTTCACACCGTTTTTGGTGAAATTGTTATAGGACAAGAAATTGTTGACGCTATAGGTGTTGTTGAAACACTTCCTGGAGATAAACCAAAAGAAGAAGTTACCATTTTAGAAGTTAATATCATTCGAAAAGGAAACGTAAAAATAGCTTCTTTTGAAGATGAAATGAATAAACTTGAAGAAGTTAAAAAACAACAAGCTATTGAAATACAAAAGCTTTATAATGAAACTATTTCTGTTTTAAACACCGAATTAGAATCTGCAGAAGTTTTAGAAACTGGTCTTAAATTTGCTTATATCAAAAAAGGAGATGGCACTATCCCAAAACAAGGAGATATGGTTATGTTAGAATACGAAGGGTACTTTATTAATGGAGAGCTTTTCGATTCTAGTAATGTTGAAATTACCGATAAATTTGGAGTTACAAATTTAGATAGAAAAAATGCAAATCAATATGGCCCAATACCGATACCGTTTAGCCCTGATGCCGGTATGGTACAAGGCTTTAAAGACGCCATGTTAAAAATGCGTGTTGGTGACCAAATTATCATTTATATGCCTTCTCACTTAGGATATGGTGAACGTGGCAGAGGATCTATTGGCCCGAATACCGATATGATTTTTCGTATGAAAATGATTGGTATTAAAGACCAAGAGTAATATAACACCTATATTATCTCCCCTCCTTTTGTTTATTGGAGGGGATTTTTTTTATTTCTTCGGAATGTTCTTTAACACTTCCAATACAAATTTCCAGTATTTTTGAGTAGATGAAATACTAGCTCGCTCATCGGGTGAGTGTGCACCTTTAATGTTTGGACCAAAAGAAATCATATCCATTTCTGGATAATTTTGACCTAAAATCCCGCATTCTAATCCTGCATGACACGCTGCTACATGTGGCTCATTATTATTATTTAGCGATTTATAAATAGGAACCATCAATTTTAAAATGTTTGAATCCATATTGGGTTCCCAACCAGGGTAATCTCCAGAAAACTCTACATCACAACCAGCTAACTCAAAACTTGCTCGCAACGAATTTGCTAAATCCCATTTAGAACTCTCTACAGACGAACGTGTTAAACAGCCAACTTTTATTTGACCTTCTTTTACAATAACTCTTGCTACATTATTCGATGTTTCGACCAAATCTGGAATATCAGCGCTCATTCTAAAAACACCATTATGCGCAGCATATAATGCGTTAATTATATAGTTTTGAGCATTAAACTCTATATAGTTTTTAGGAGTTTCCGTTTTAGAAAAATAGATTTCTAAATCTGGCTCCATAGTTTTTAGTTCTAGTTTTATAGTTCCAGAAAGTGCTTTTAATAAATCTATTATACTTTTTTCCTTTTCTTGTTCAAAAGCTATAGTAGCAACACTTTCTCTAGGTATAGCATTTCGAAGGCTTCCTCCATTAATTTCAGAAATTCTCATATCTTCAATTACTGCATATAACAACCGATTCATTATTTTATTAGCATTACCTAAGCCTTCATGTATTTGCATTCCTGAGTGACCACCCTGTAATCCATTTACAGAAATCGTGTAAGCAATCATCTCTTTTTCAGCCTTTTCTTCTCTGTAAGTTCTTGTTGCTGTAACATCAATTCCTCCAGCACAACCAACACCAATTTCATCATCTTCTTCGGTATCTAGATTTAATAAAATATCACCTCTTAAAAGTCCGCCTTTTAAACCCATAGCACCAGTCATTCCGGTTTCTTCATCTATTGTAAATAATGCTTCTAAAGGAGGATGCACAATTGTATTACTTTTAAAAATAGCCATAATTGTTGCTACTCCTAAACCATTATCGGCACCAAGGGTTGTTCCTTTAGCGCGAACCCAATCGCCATCGATATACATATCAATTCCTTGTGTATCGAAATCAAAATCGGTATCGTTATTTTTTTGATGTACCATATCGAGATGCGACTGTAAAACAACAGGTGTTCTATCTTCCATTCCTGGCGATGCAGGTTTGCGGATAATTACATTACCAACTTCATCGACAATGGTTTCTAAGCCAAGATCTTCTCCAAATTTTTTCATGAATGCAATTACCCGTTCTTCTTTTTTTGAAGGTCTAGGTACAGCGTTAAGGTCTGCAAAATGGTTCCAAAGTTCTTTAGGTTCGAGGTTTCGAATAGCTTCGTTCATATCTTTAATTATTTTTAAGCAAAGGTAAAATATAAACTGTGCGCATAAAAATTTCTGAATAAAAGATTTATTTGTATGTTTGAACCATGCAGAAACGTACCAAGGTTATCCTTTCTTTATTTCTACTTGTACAAATCTTCGGTTTACGTATAATTGCTCGTTATCCCGAATTTATTGAAACCTATTACAGTCAGGGTATTTACCCTTATTTTTCTAAGTTTACAAGGTATATTTTTGGATGGATTCCGTTTTCGGTTGGCGATTTATTTTACACAGCCTTAACAATTTTAGCAATACGGTGGTTGTATAAAAATGTAAAACGATTACGATCTGATCCTGTATTTTTTCTTGTCGATATAACAGCAACTCTTTCTTTGGCCTACTTATTATTTAACTTAATGTGGGGTTTAAATTATTATCGCCTCCCGTTGTATAAATCGCTTTCAATCGATAAAGATTACACAACCGAAGAGCTTATTACAATAACACAACGTCTTGTCGAGAAATCAAACGAGTTACACCGGCAATTAGGGTATGAAGATAGTGTAATGATCGTGTTGCCTTATACACAAAAAGAAATTTTTAAAAAATCGGTACAAGGCTATGAACATTTAAAAGAAGAGTTTCCAAGTTTAGCTTATAAAGCAAAAAGTATAAAGAAATCGGGTTGGAGTCTTGGTCTTACTTACATGGGTTATAGTGGTTATTACAATCCGTTTACTGGTGAAGCACAGGTTAATAATTTAATAAAAACCTATAAATTTCCAGTTGTTAGTTGTCATGAAGAAGCGCACCAACTTGGGTATGCTGCCGAAAATGAAGCCAACTTTATTGCCGCTTTAGCTACCATAAAAAGTGATGATACATTTATTCAATATAGTGGTTATATTTTTACACTTCGGTATTGTGTAAATGAAATTGCTAGGCGTGATATGGACACTTATAATGAAATTGTTTCTACAATAAATCCTGGTATATTAAAAAGTTACAGAGAAATGCGGGATTTTTGGGCGAGTTATAAAAATCCCTTAGAAAATCTTTCAAAAATATTTTGGGATAATTTCTTAAAAGCAAATAACCAACCTAAAGGACTTCAAAGTTATAGCTATATGGTGGCTTTAATTGTAAATTATTTTGAAGATAAACCTATTGAAGGGTTATAAAATTCTATTTTTATTAATGCAAATTCTACAATTACTTAGTTTTAAAACAAGTAAATCTAATTTTATAAAATATGAAGCACGAACCATTAAAATTATCAAACCTACTAGGTTTTACGGGCAGATCCGCCTACTAGCTCGGGCAGGGATAGAGGCAAACTACCGTGTAGTGCCGAAAGCCTGACCCTCTGTAGCCAATCGATAACATTAAGACTAAACTACTTATAAATGGCGTAAGAGGGAGCACGCCAAAAACAAAAACCTACCATAAAACCTAAATCACGTGTTTACACCTATTGTTTGAAATACCTATTAAGTCTAACTTTGAGAAGTATTAAATAAAACAATAGTTATGACAGGAAATCAAACCTTAGCGAACTTCGACATGGTGCTTGGGCTTTCGGAAGCTACTATAAATTATCAATTTAGTCAGCTTCAAAAACGCAATATCATTCATAAAAATTGGGCAATACTTGCGGGTAATGTCTTAAATCCAAAAAAAGGCGATAAAGCATTTTTTATTACTAATGAAGACACCAAATTTCGTGCAAAACGTGATCGTTGGATAGCATTACAAAAACAAATTGAAGAAGAAGAAGATTATGAACTTATTAGTACTTTAAAAGCAGAACATATTAATTTTGATTTTGGTTGGGATGCTATTATAAATGCTCCAAAAATAAACATTGTCGATAAGGATACGCAAAACTTATCCCTAGAAATTTCTTTTAAATCGGGCTCGTTGTTTTATCGCCCCGATAAACTTTCGGCTGTAAATCAATACGACCTTTCGAAATGTGTATATGCCTTTAATGTTCCTATCGGAAAACTTTCGATAAACAAGGATCAAATGATTATGGAAGCGAAAACTGAAATGGAAAATGTTATTCGCGAAAGTGGCTTAAGTGATCATGATTTTACTATTGAAAGTTTATTCTTGAATTTTGAAAACGCAAATATTACAACCTTCGATAAAAATAAAAGTACATTTCCAAGCGAACTCACACTTCCGCTACAGGTTGCTATTCAAAATTATTTTAACTTAATGTTAGCTGGAAGTAACAATACATACATTCTTGGTTATGGGGTAAGTCGTAAAAACATTGCTCCTTCCGAAAAGGCGATGTTTCAACCAACTTCATTAAATTTTTCAACTTCATATAGTACACGGCAAGACAAAGTCAACCCAGTAAAAGGTCAGTTTAGTTCGTTTAACTTTTTAATGATGGTAAACAATCGAGTGCCAGTTTATAATCAAAACACAGGTGTTTTACCGGCAAGTCTTATTGAGCTGGGCAAAGATACAAGTTCGACCACCGATGGTGTTTTTGCAATTCAAAGTGACCGTTTTAATACTTATGTAGAATCGGTTGATGAGTATGTAGCTAGTATCTTTTCAAGCCAGAAAGGCGTTACTCTTGATAAGGGTGGTTTTTATGATACTACAGATGGTCGAAGAGTTTTATTAGCGAGACATTCTGGTAAAAGAATAGATGATACGATAGACACATTATATGCACTAAGGCGAGAAACAGTATCTAATAATAAAAGCCCTGCTGGTATAAAAATAACGTATGTTTTTCAAGTAATTATAACTGTAGAAATAAACGCAAAAATATTTGATAATGAGATTCATTTAAAAAAAATATCGCTTTCAACCGCTGGAAAATATACAAAAGGTGACATAAAAAAAAAGGGGGCTTTAGGTTCGTTAACGTTTATTGTTAAAAATGGCAAAGAAGGTCGTTTCGATTTAGATTATAAACTCACTCCACCAGTAATTGCTTACGATAAAGATCCAAATATTTATAAAGATGGTTTTTGGAGTGTTCTACTAGCTATTGTAACATTTATTTTTACTTGGCCAGTAAAACTGGTAGAAGGCATTATTAATCAAATTGCTCTAGATCTTGGTTCTACAAATGTCACTTCTGAAAATAAAAAAATTGAAAAACTTCGAAATCTCGATGTCTTAAATCAAACAAACAAAGTAATTCTACCGCTAGGAAAAATATACACCTATAAAAACCTTCGATATATAGATGATAAAGGAATTGTAGGCTATGATATTTCATACGCTCCAGTAATCGAAAAGTAAATTAATATTTATGAAAACAGATCCACAATTTAGTATTACAAAAGATGATAATGTAACTGTCGACTTTTATAGCGAGTTAATGAATAACTATTTTCCAGAATCATCGATTAAAGCTAGTAATGATATTCGATCATTAATGATCGCCCCAGAGAGGCCTATTATTTTTTGTCTTGATAAAGAAAATCGTTTACAAGCTATTTTACGTGCAGAAGGCTCTGCTGCTGGTTGGCTTAAACTGATGCTTTCTGAAAGCGATGTAAAATCTTTTGAAATTGAATATAATATAGAAGAAGACTCTTTTCGAATAGCAAAAGTTGAAAATAATAAGGTATGGGTTTCTCAAGAGTTTCCGCTTTCCTTTACAAAATTTGAAACACTCGATAAAGATATTACTTGGCAATCGTTAGCTGCTGAAACTGCTACCGAACAAATCGACAAAGTATCACTAGGTGCCGAGCAAGTTCTATACGCTACTTCTGAAGCAGGAAAGGATGCAATTTATTATGTAGCCAATTTAGATGATATGCAGCCTAAGCACTATACTTTTCCTGAACATGCAAAAAATGTTATTCATTTCGAATTAGGAAATTTTCTATTTACAAGCGGCGTGTTCTTCCTATATTCCATCGGTAACGAAAAAAGTTTACTTTACCAATCTTTTCCAGACCCAACATATAATAAGGTCGAACAAACTCGATTTGAATGTGAGGAGTCGATAAATTGTTTTGCGTTACTTGAAGCCAAAGATGGTAATGATATTGTATATGCGGCTGGTAAAAAAGTACATGTATTTGCAATGAATGATGACGGAAGCGATTTCAATATTACAACACTTCCGGGAACGCTTGAAGCAATTACTAAAATAAGGGCAGCTTATCATGATAACGAGCGTAGTGTATGGACACTCGATAACACAGGCTTACACTATCGAACGAATCGATTTTTTAATCAGTCATCACAAAAATTTGAAATTGGTAAATGGATACAACCAATATTAATGGTTGAAGGGGCAGATCAATTTAGTTGTTTAAAAGGGAAAGGTGTTAGCAATCAATTATTTTCAATAAACACATCTCACGGAAGCGAATTAACGCGTTTATGGCAAGATAGTGTCTCGACTCTTTGGAACAAACATACCGTAACTGTTTCGGAAGCAGATAGTTTAAAGGAAGTAGAATCGTATTCGGCTCATATTAAATTTAAAACAGAAACAGCAACAAAAACCTTTGCTGGGCAAAAAGTAAAAATTAGTGCCGACACAAATATTTTCGCATATATTAACAGTAAGAGTTACCATATTGGACCCAACCATGAAGTAACTTTTGAGCTAGGAATTGTCCCAGAGTTTACGCTCATCTGTCCTGTTACCGATATTGCAGGAGCAAATATTTATTTAAAAGCTAGTTTCTTAACTGAAGATGCTTCAATTAATCTAGCTAATAAAGTATTAGAACGAATTCAAAGTAAAATACAATCAGGTAACGATTTAAAGAATGCAAAAAAACAAAACGGAGAATCTTTAGTTCCAAAAAATGTAGATTCAGATACTCTTGATTCGGCTGCTAAAGGAATTCAAGAAATGCTTAATGTTGCAGATAATCTAGAAAGTAACCAAAAATCTACTGTTCGGACTAAAAGTGCACCAATAGCCTTTTCGTTAAACTTACAAAACGGCTCGTTAAACCCTGCTCTAAAAAGTACTGCTGGAGATTTCTTTATAGAAGCAGGTATTACACTTGGCGATTTTCTTAATACAACCTGGCAAAGAGTAAATAAAGTAGGTATTATAAATTTTATTATTGAAACGGTTGAAGATGGATTAAACTTTATCATAGAAATTGGAGATCAAATTTTTAAATGGGTTGTAAAAACCCTGAGAGAAATCGGCGGATTTATTCAGAAAATTTTCGATTCGATTAAAGTATTCTTTGAAGACATTTTTAAATTCATTGCCTTCCTTTTTGACTGGAATGCAATTTTAGATACTAAAAATGCATTTAAAGATTTTACCAATAATGCCATAATTAGTTTAAAAAACGAACTTGGTAACATCAAGAATTTTATTGATAAAACATTGGAGGCGGAAATAGCAAAATTCTCACCCGAATTAGTAAATATTCCTGATGATTTATCAGAAATAAACCCAGAAGATTCGCCCAAAGAACGAGATCCTGATCCTCGCTCGAATTGGTTAAACTCTAAAAAAGACTCTGTAAGCGGTGGAGAACAAAAATCTATTCAAAGTAAAATGCCAACAGAATTTTCGAGTGTTCTAGAAGATTTTATAAATAATATGAAACCTATTTTAGAAGAACTAGGACAAGGGTTTATTAGTCAGGTCGAACTCATTGCCGATGGTTTTAAAAAAGTAATAAGTGGCGAAATGGTTTTTGTAGATTTTATAAAATTATTATTAAACAAGCTTGCAGGTTTTGCGTTATTCTTAGTGAAGCAAATAATAGATATCATGTTAACCTCATTAAGCAGTCTTTTAGATGTTGCACAAGTTGCCTTAAATAAAGAATGGAACATACCATTACTATCTAATATTTACAAAGACATTACGGGTGAGGCCTTAACATTTCTAGATGCAATTAGTCTTTTTGTTGCAATACCAACAACCATTCTTTATAAGATTGGAGAAGGAGAAGCTCCATTTGATTCAAATAAAAATAAAGAAGATTTTATAAAATCTGGTTTAACAACTTTTCAATTAAACTTAAGCTAAGAAACTATGTTATCAAAAATTTTAGATTATACAGATCTTGGAATATCGTCGCTAGAAATTTTGTTTTTCCCAGTCGAAGAAGGCGCTAACATGGCCGAAACTGAAGTTCCTTTTGTATCAACGGTTTCAAAAGTACTAGCTGGTGTTGGTATGATAAGTACAATACTATCGCTAATCATTTTATATGAAAAACATGCTAAAATACATTGGATGCTTAAATGGATACTTGTTCCACTTGTTATTTTAGATGTTGCGCTGGTTGCCTTGCTTTTAGGGCTTGCTGGACCAGGTCCAAGCAAACTTAAAGCTGCTGGACAATGGGCTGTTAAATATTTATTACCAGCTGCATATACCTTGGGTGGAGGAGCATTGTTGGTTATGATGGCTGTTTTGCCAAAACATTTTTTAAAAGTATCTTATATTGGTAAAGCTATTTACTATTTACCTGGAGCACTAGGCTATCCTCCAATAAATAAACACCCTTTTTATACACTTGTGATTCTTGTTCGTACAGGCGGAATTATAACAACAGTAGTAGGAGGTATGATTGAGTTAGCTGAAGGTGAAAGTGATACTGATACTGAATAAATTGTAAAACACTTCACTATTTTTTTGGAAGACCCACCTCACACCAATTCGGGCAGGCACGTCTTTAAAGAGCCGGGCAGGGATAGAGGCAGCTACCCGTGTAGCGCCGAAAGCCCGACCCTCTGAAGCCAATCGATGACATTAACTATTAACTACTCATATATGGCGTAAGGGGGAGCACGCCAAAAACATACCCACATCATGTTAAAGAAATGTTATAGTATTAGCTGTACCCCTTAATATTGGTATCTTTAAAAACTAAACCAATCTCTTCTTTAAATGAAAAAATATACCGTACTCCTCTTTGCAGTATTGTGTTGTAATTTTTTGAATGCACAAGATTATTTTCCAAAAAATGACGGTGTAAAACAAGAAAACAACAACTTTACTGCTTTTACAAATGCAACGATTTATGTAAGCCCCACGAATATAATTAGCAATGGTACACTGCTTATTCAAAATGGAAAAGTTATCGATGTAGGTCGCTCTGTTTCCATTCCTGCAAATACGGTTACTATAGATTTAAGTGGAAAAACTATTTATCCATCTTTTATAGACATCTATTCTAACTTTGGTGTCGATAAACCAAAAAGAAAATCTGGTGGCGGTCGCTCACCTCAATATGAATCTTCTCGCGAAGGGTTTTATTGGAACGACCATATTCTATCTGATAATAATTCTATCAATTCGTTTAAATACGATTCTAAGTCGGCGAAAGAATATCGCGACGCAGGTTTTGGTGTTGTAAATACACATTTAATGGATGGTATTGCCAGAGGAACAGGCGTTTTAGTTGCTTTAAATAGTGAAGGAAATGATGCCGTCAGGATTTTAGACGATACATCGGCACAATACTTTTCTTTTTCTAAGAGTGTAACAAGTCGGCAATCGTATCCAACTTCGGTAATGGGGTCGATGGCATTATTACGACAAATGTATTATGACATAGAATGGTACAAAAATGGAAACGCTACAACTAAAGATCGCTCGCTTGAAGCTATGATTAATAATAAAGGTTTAGTTTCTATTTTTGACGCAGGTGGAAAAGCGAATGATTTACGAGCCGATAAGGTTGGTGATTTATTCGGAATTCAATATGTAATTCTTGGTGGTGGTGATGAGTACGAAAGTATTGCTGAAATAAAAGCATCGAATGCTACATATATTTTACCCATTAATTTTCCTGATGCCTACGATGTTTCGAATCCGTATTTGGCAAATTATATTTCATTAGAAGACATGCGCGAATGGAATCAGGCACCTGGAAACCCAAAAGCTTTAGCCGATAATGGTGTTCGGTTTTCATTTACAACTCACGATTTAAAGTCGCCAGCAAAATTTAAAAGCAAGCTCTTAAAAGCTTTATCATATGGCTTAGACAAGACTAAAGCATTGGAAGCATTAACAACAGTTCCGGCTTCAATTTTAGGAAAGTCGAATGAAATTGGATCTTTAAACAAAGGAAGTTATGCAAATTTCTTAATCGCTAATGGCGATATTTTTGAAAAGAAAACCATTCTTTATGAAAATTGGGTACAAGGAATGAAACATGTTATTAATGACATGAATTTAAAAGATATTCGTGGTGAATATTCATTAAATATAGGCGGAAAATCTTTTATACTGAAACTTAGCGGTGACGCATCGAAACCAAAATCGGAAGTGACCATTGGTGAAGATAAGTATCCCTCAAAATTGAGTTATGCCAATAATTGGATGCAGTTATCAATTACCGATAAAGAAGCTTCAGCTACCTATATAATGTCGGCAATAGTAGAAAACAGCAATTCATCTTTTTCGGGAAAACTAGTGCTTCCGAATGGAACTGAAAGCAATTTCTTTGCTTCAAGAACTGGCGATATAGTTTCCGAAGAAAAGAAAAAAGAAGATGAAAAAGAGGCTGTAAAAGTCATGGCACTCACCTACCCTAATATTGGCTATGGTTATAAAACAAGGCCAGTTAGTAAAAATATACTCTTTAAAAACGCAACCGTTTGGACAAGCGAAGATGCTGGTATTTTAATCGAAACCGATGTGCTTGTAAAAGATGGTAAGATTGTAAAAATAGGTAAAAACCTAAATGCTGGTGGCGCCACTATTATTGATGCAACTGGCAAACATTTAACTGCTGGTATTGTTGATGAACACTCGCATTTAGCTGCTTCATCTATTAACGAAGCTGGACATAATTCGTCGGCAGAAGTAACGATTGAAGATGCTATAAACCCTGAAGATATTGGTATTTACCGCGATCTTGCAGGTGGTGTAACTTCAATTCAAATATTACACGGTTCGGCAAACCCAATTGGTGGTCGTTCGGCAATTATAAAATTAAAATGGGGCGAAAGTGCCAAAGGGTTATTATTTCCCGACGCACCAAAATTTATAAAATTTGCATTAGGTGAAAACGTAAAACAATCGAACTGGCAAAGTTTTAGTCGTTTTCCACAAACAAGAATGGGCGTCGAGCAGTTGTATATAAATTACTTTACACGTGCAAAAGAATATGAAGCTAAAAAGAAAAGCGGACAATCGTATCGACACGATGAAGAGCTTGAAGTATTAGTCGAAATATTAAATGGTGAGCGTTTTATAAGTTGCCACTCGTATGTACAAAGTGAAATTAATATGTTAATGAAAGTTGCCGAAAAATTTAACTTTAGAATTAACACCTTCACTCATATTTTAGAAGGCTATAAAGTAGCCGATAAAATGAAAGCGCACGGTGTAGGTGCTTCTACCTTTAGCGATTGGTGGGCATATAAATATGAAGTAAATGATGCGATACCATATAATGCAGCTATTTTAAATAGTGTTGGAATTATTACTGCTATAAATAGTGATGATGCCGAAATGTCTCGACGTTTAAATCAGGAAGCAGCAAAAACAATGAAATATGGTGGTGTTAGTGAAGAAGATGCTTGGAAAATGGTAACGATAAATCCTGCAAAATTACTACATATCGATAATCGTGTTGGTAGTATAAAAGTTGGAAAAGATGCCGATTTAGTTTTGTGGACAGACAATCCCTTATCGGTTTATGCAAAAGCTGAAAAAACATTTATTGAAGGCGCTTTGTATTTCGATTTAGAAGAAGACAAACAAAAACGAATGGCAATTAAAAACGAACGAAACGAACTTATTAAAATGATGCTCGATGAAAAGAGCGGTGGTGGTGATATGCAATCACCTAAGAAAAAAGATCGTCGCGTATTTACTTGTGAAACCATAAACTAAGACACCATGAAAAAGTTACTAAAACAAATTATTATTTTGGCAATATTTAGTGTTGGTTTTCAAACACTAGCCCAACAAACACCAGCTTCGAAACAAACAGAGGCTATAAGCATTACAGGTGTTACTGCTCATATTGGAAACGGAACTGTTATCAATAATGCTACTATCGTTTTTGAAGATGGAAAAATTACAGCTATTGGCGATGCCAATACACCTACAAAAGGAACTGTAATCAATGCGCAAGGGAAACATATATACCCTGGATTTATTGCACCAAACACTACTTTAGGTCTTGGTGAAATTGGTGCGGTTCGCCCTACTTTAGACATTGATGAAATTGGCGATATGAATCCGCATATTAGAGCTTTAATCGCTTATAATGCTGAATCGAAAGTAACTGAGAGTATGCGTCCTAATGGCGTGTTAATCGGACAAGTTACGCCTCGTGGTGGAACTATTTCGGGAACTTCATCGATTATGCAATTTGATGCATGGAATTGGGAAGATGCTGCTGTAAAAATTAATGATGGTATTCATTTAAATTGGCCTAATACCTTTACAAGAGGGCGTTGGTGGCTTGGTGAAGATCCAGGTTTTAAACCAAATAAAAAGTATGCCGAAGAAGTTTCGAAACTTCAAATGTATATAGATGAAAGCAAAGCATATTTAAAAGGCGGTGATGTTTCTAAAAATCTTTCATTTGAAGCAATGAAAGGAATTTTTGATGGTTCGCAAAAACTGTATGTACATGTTCATGATGAAAAAGGAATAACTAGCGCTGTAAGTTTTTCAAAAGCAAACGGTATAAATAATATGGTTATTGTTGGAGGCTATGAAGCTTATAAAGTAACCGATTTATTAAAAAATAATAACATTCCTGTATTATTACAACGTGTACATAGAACACCAAATACTGACGACGACGATTATGACTTACCTTATAAATTAGCAAGCCTTTTAGTAAATAAAGGCATATTAGTTGGGTTAGAGTCTAGCGGGCAAATGGAACGTATGAATACGCGTAATTTACCTTTTTATGCAGGTACAACAGTTGCTTACGGTTTAGACAAAGAACAAGCCTTACAATTAATTACAAGTAATACTGCTAAAATTTTAGGGATTGATGACATGTATGGCACTTTAGAAGTTGGTAAAAGTGCAACCTTGTTTATTTCAGAAGGAGATGCCTTAGATATGCGTACCAACCAATTAACAAGAGCGTTTATTGACGGTAGAGATATTTCGTTAGAAACCCACCAAACCGAACTTTGGAAACGGTATATGAAAAAGTATAGTGAAGAATAATTAATGTCTGTTAGAGCCTGCTTTAGTTGGTAGACAGGCGCAGTCGAGAACTACATATTAAGTTCTCGACTGCGCTCGAACAGACAATTTTATTTCTCTAAAAACTACAATCGCCTGCGATTATTTCTTCTACAGATGGATTAAAAGCGTTAAAATTAATATCAACTTCTTCAAAATATCCATTAGTAAATAAATTTTGAAGACCACAAAAATCAGTTAAATTATTATTGCCTTGTGGTGGAGGTGAGGTTTGATTTTCATAATCACCAATTCTAATGCTACCATAAACTGAATTAAGATTTGTTAAAGCATCAACATTTTCAAGGGAGTGATTTCCAGCTATAAGAATAAATGTTGGTATTCCGCTATTTAAAAAACCAATTGCTTCTAAATTATTTAGGCCTTCTAAACTTCGAAGGTTATCATTATCTGTTAAAATTAAGTCATTAAAACCACCAAGACTCGAAAGTTCGGTTAAACCTTCTAACCCTTGCAAATTAGTTAGATTATTACAATCTAAAATTACTATGCCAGCTGCACTAGCAATGTTTTCTAAGCCCTGAAGGCTCGTTAAATTATCTGCAAAGGTTATGTAAATTTTACCAATGTTAGAAGTCGATCCTGAAGAAAACACTTCAGTTAAATTATTTAATGGAGTTAAATCTGTGATGTCATTATCTTGGTCAATACCAATACGTAACCTACCATCAATCTTTGTATAACATAAAGAACCAAAAGCATTCACTTCTTGTTGAGTATGTAAATCGACAATACCCACAAAAGTGCCATTGTCACAACCTGAGATTTCTAAAACTTCAGTTGGTTCGCTTTCGCAAGAAATTAAAAGCAAAGTTGCTACTATAATAAAAATACTTTTCATAAATAATTGTTTTACCTATAGTCAAATATAATTAAAATGGTTGCGCTTAAAAACAAATAATTACTAAAAACTACAATCACCAATAATGATTTCTTCTATAGAAGGATTGAATTCATTAAATCTAATATCTATATTATCAGGGTCATAAACTCCCGAAACAAACAAATTTTGTAAGCCGCAAAAATTTGTCAAACTAGTATTCCCTATTTTACATAATACAGTAGCGCTTTCACATCCTATATAAGTTTGAAGATACTCTACTAACATCAAATTTGATAGGGCGTCTATATTTTCTAAACTATCATTCCAACCAAAAATAAAACTCCCTAATTCAATTACATTATTTAAACCGTCAAAATCATGTAAAAGTGGGTTTCCACCAATAGCTAAATCCCTTGTCCTCCCAAGAGCTTCTAATCCTCGTAAAGATTGCAATGAATCATTATGTAATACCCAAACATAAATGGATACTCCTAGTTCATTTCCAATTTCAGTTAAACTTTCTAAATCGGTTAAATTTTCTATTGAATTACAATACTCAAGTCTAAAATTATGTATGCTTTCAACATTATGAAGTCCATTTAAAGATGTTAGTAAGTTGCATCCCGAAATCTTTAATGTCCCACTATTTAATCTCCTAATCGACCTTAAGGGGGTTAAATCGAATATATCAATATCTTCAATGAATCTATCTCCAATTATTAAATTACCATTAATAATGGTATATTCTTCGGCTCCAAAAGTATTTACTTCCTCTTGTGTTAGTAACCGAACATTACCATCAAAAACACGTTCTACAAATTCTTCTTCTTCTTCTTCAACAAACGATTCACTTTCGCAACTATACAAAAACGTTGTAAATACAAATACTACTATTAGATTTTTTTTCATAATGTGATGGTTTTAATTAATTTTTTATTGTTTCTACAAACTACAATCGCCCTCGATTATATCGTCTATAGTTGGAGTAAACGGGCCTTTAGTAAGGTCAACTTTTTCGGGATTATAAGCTCCAGAAACAAATAAGTTTTGTAAGCCACATAAATTATAAAGGTTGGCATTAGAACACCAACCCATCCAATATGGACCTCCACATGTAACATGTGTTTTCAAAGATGATTGTACACGTATTAGGTTAGATAGCGCATCTAAATTTTCTAAACTTGGGTTATCTCCAATTTCAACACTCCCAACTTCAGTTAAATTATTTATTCCATCTAAATTTTGTAGAAGTGGATTACTTGCAATGACGAACCTTCCTGTTCTTCTTAAAGCTTCTAAACCCTGTAATGATAGCAAAGATTGATTATCAGCAATCACAAAGGTTCGGGAAACAGCTAATCCATCACCTATTTCTATTAAGCTTTCTAATTCGGTAAAATCTTCAATTAAATGATTTCCATAAAATAAAAAGTTGTAGATACTCTCTAAATTATGAAGCCCATACAATGATGTTAATAGTTGGTTATTATCCATTCTAAATTCACTCAATATTGAATCTGAAAAACCTATTCTTCTTAAAGAACTTAGAGGGGATAAATCTGTGATAGGCTCTTCATCAACATACCCAAAGGGTACACCAATGCGTAGAGACCCAATTATAGTGGTATATTCTTCTGCTCCAAAAATATTTACATCTTCTTGTGTTTGTAATCTTATAGAACCATCAAAAATACGTTCTACAAATTCTTCTTCTTCTTCTTCAACAAACGGTTCACTCTCACAACTAAATAAAAACGTTGCAAATACAAATATTACTATTAGGTATTTTTTCATACTTTTTGTTTTTTTTTAAATTCTACAAACATTAATTAGTTAATATATCCATGGCTCATAAATAGTTTTTGTAACACCATCTGGATGCTCAAAAACTAAATTATCTCCTTCTATATAAATTGTGAAAATTTGACCTGGTTCGTCTAAAAATTTAATCTTGTATAATTCGTCTCCTAAGCTTTCCCAGGTCCAACCGTCCTCAGGATAAAGCGGGCAATAAATTGGGTCAACAGATGAACTAGCACCTATAATCGTACTTTTCAAAGAATTGTCTTCCATAAATTCTTCCCATGAAAACCTTTCACACCCTGATGGTATAAGATCCTCAGTCACATAAGTTTCAATTAAATGCCATTTTCCAACTATCAAGTCAACTACAATTTCAACTTCCTCAATTTCATCTTCAACAAATGGTTCACTCTCACAACTATATAAAAACGTTGTAAATACAAATACTACTATTAGATTTTTTTTCATAATGTGATGGTTTTAATTAATTTTTTTATCTAAACTAACTAAGCAAGCCTATAAATGAGTAATTCCCTATAAAGTTTTACCTAGTTTTAATCTTTTTAAACTGAAATAATTTACATTTGCTTACCATGTTTAAACAAATTTCTAGTCTTCAAAATTCGTTAGTAAAACAAGTGCTTCATCTTCAGGAAAAGTCGCGTGAGCGAAAGAAACAAGGCTTATTTATAATCGAAGGGCTTCGTGAAATTACATTGGCTCTTAAAGGTGGTTATATTATTGAAACGATTTTATTTTGTTCTGAAATTGTTTCCGAAGAAAACATAGAAAATCAATTTCAAGATGTTTCCGAAGTAATAGAAATCACACACGAAGTGTATAAAAAAATTGCTTATCGAAACTCAACTGAAGGCATAATTGCAATCGCTAAATCGAAGGATTTACAAATAAAAAATCTAAAAGCACCCTTCGATTCTAAGGACTCGAATCTATTAATTTTAGTAGCCGAAGCCCTCGAAAAACCTGGTAATATTGGTGCCTTATTACGTACAGCCGATGCTGCAAATATTGACGCCGTGTTAATTGCAAACCCAAAAACCGACATGTACAACCCTAACATTATTAGAAGTAGTGTGGGATGTTTATTTACAAATACTATTGCAACTGGCACAAGCGAAGAGATAATTTTATTTTTGAAAAATAATAATGTCAAAATTTACTGTGCTGAATTACAGGCCTCTAATTCGTATCTAGACTGCAATTTTAATAAAGCGAGCGCAATAATAGTCGGTGCTGAAGCAAATGGTTTAAGCAATTTATGGCTAGAAAATTCGACTCAAAATATAATTATTCCTATGCAGGGAGAAATAGATTCGATGAATGTTTCGGTAGCAGCAGGAATTATTATCTTTGAAGCCAAAAGACAACGGTTAACAATTGATAATTGTCAAAAATAAAAAAACATGACCCCGCAACTATTATTTTACATTATAATTGGCATTTTACTTTCTAGTTTTTTATTCGATAAAATTCTCGATTATATAAACTCTAAACACTTTAACGACACAATTCCAGAAGAATTAAACGATGTATATGATGCAACTGAATATGAAAAATCACAGCGTTATAAAAAAGTAACTTCAAAATTTTCGGGTATATCTGCGGGATTTTCTTTAGTAATAACATTGGCTTTCTTTTACTTCGATGGTTTTGCTTATGTCGATTCTTGGGCGCGAACGATTACCGATAATGATATTCTTATCGCCTTGCTTTTCTTCGGAAGCATCATGCTGGCAAGTAGCCTTTTAGGCATTCCTTTTAGCTATTACAGCACTTTTGTAATTGAAGAAAACTTTGGTTTCAACAAAACTACAAAAACAACATTCTTTTTTGATAAAATTAAAAGCTTGGTATTAATGGCACTAATTGGTGGCGGATTATTAGCGCTTATTATTTGGTTTTACACATTTGCAGGAGCAAATTTTTGGTTATATGCCTGGGCAGCAGTTGCTATATTTTCTTTGCTAATGAATTTATTTTATGCACGATTAGTTGTACCTATATTTAATAAACAAACACCTTTAGAAGAAGGTTCTTTACGCACTAAAATTCAAGAATATGCCACGAAAGTCGGATTTAAATTAAACAACATTTTTGTAATCGATGGCTCGAAACGAAGCACAAAAGCGAACGCCTATTTTTCTGGCTTCGGAAGGGAAAAAAGAATTACCTTATACGATACCCTAATAAATGATCTTGACGACGACGAAATTGTTGCAGTTTTGGCACACGAGGTAGGGCATTATAAAAAGAAACATATTATTTATAACTTAACTGGAAGCCTGCTTCTTACGGGGCTTACTTTTTGGCTTTTCTCGTTATTTGTAGGGAATCCATTATTATCTGAAGCATTAGGTGTATCGATTCCTTCTTTTCATATTGGTCTAATTGCCTTCGGATTATTGTACAGTCCGATTTCAGAAATCACTAGTCTTTTTATGAATATACTTTCAAGAAAATTTGAATATCAAGCCGACGATTATGCTAAAAACACCTACGCCAGAGAGCCCTTAATAAATGCTTTAAAGAAATTATCAAAAAGTAGTCTAAGCAATTTAACACCGCATTCGTTTTATGTTTTTATGCACTACTCACACCCTACCCTTTTACAACGATATAAAAATTTAAAAAGGTAATTTAATATTACTTCGATGCTATTTTATAAAGTACGCAAAGTGATTACAAAGCAATTGTACCCGCCAGAATGATTTGTCGGACTGGCCGAAGAGTGTTAAAAAATAGTTGTTTCTTAAAAATCAATATTGTACATTTATTTTATGACTGAAGAAGCCCTGGAAAAGGAAAAAAAAGAACTTACAAAAGAATATAAAAAGTTATTACGAATTAGTTATCGAACCTTATCTAAAGAAGATAAAAAGCTAATTCGAAGTGCCTTCGATATTGCCGTTGATGCACATAAAGAACAACGTCGTAAGTCAGGCGAAGCCTATATTTTTCATCCTATTGCTGTTGCAAAAATCGTTGCCTCCGAAATCGGTTTAGATGCAACTTCTATAGCTGCTGCTTTACTTCATGATGTCGTCGAAGATACCGAATATACACTCGTCGATATCGAACAACTATTTGGAGAAACTGTTGCAAGAATTGTTGATGGACTCACAAAAATTTCAGCATTAAAATCTGATAAAGATGTTTCGCTTCAAGCCGAAAATTTTCGAAAAATGCTTTTAACACTACATGAAGATGTTCGTGTTATTATTATAAAAATTGCCGATCGTTTGCACAATATGCAAACGATGGATTCGATGCCAGCTCATAAACAAGTAAAAATAGCTTCTGAAACATTATATATTTACGCTCCCTTAGCACATCGTATTGGTTTGTATAATATAAAAAATGAGCTTGAAGATTATGGCTTGAAATATACCGAACCTGAGGTATATAATGACATTCTTGAAAAAATTGAGGATAGTAAAGAAGATCAAAAAAAGTACATTAAAGAGTTTTCAAAAACCCTAAAAGATTCTTTAGATGCTGAAAAATTAAATTACGATATTAAAGGTCGACCAAAATCAATTTTTTCTATTCGTAGAAAAATGCTTCGCCAAAATGTTTCATTTGAAGAAGTATACGATAAATTTGCCGTTCGAATTATTTATAAATCTGATAAGGAAAATGAAAAGTTTATTGCTTGGAAAATCTATTCAATTGTAACCGATCATTTTAGACCAAATCCAACACGATTACGAGATTGGATTTCTTCACCCAAATCTACTGGATACGAAGCGTTACATATAACGGTAATGGGGCCAAAAGGCAGATGGGTTGAAGTCCAGATTAGGTCTGAACGCATGAACGAAATTGCTGAAAAAGGATTTGCTGCTCATTATAAATATAAAAATACTGAAAAGGAAGATCAACAGCTCGAAGATTGGTTAAACAAACTTCAAGAGGCTTTAGAAAGTTCCGAAATTAATGCGGTAGATTTTGTTGAGGAGTTTAAATTAAATCTGTATTCAAAAGAAATATTTGTATTCACACCACAAGGCGAACTAAAATCGTTACCGAAAGGATCGACTTCACTCGACTTTGCTTTTAGTATTCACACCGAAGTTGGTCTACACACAAGAGGATCAAGAGTAAACGGAAAATTAGTTCCATTATCTCATGTTTTAAAAAGTGGTGATCAAGTAGAAATATTAACTTCAGAAAAAGCAAAACCAAATGCAAACTGGCTCGAGTACGCTTCAACTGGAAGAGCACGTTCAAAAATTAAAAGCTCACTTCGTGAAGAGAAAAAAGAAATTGCAAACGAAGGAAAAGTAATTTTAGCAAGAAAATTAAAGTCGCAAAAAATAACTTTGGATGAAAAAACAATCAATCAATTAGTAGCATTTTTTAAATTAAAAACGAGTTTAGATCTTTTCTATCGTGTTGGCGCAAAAATTATAGACAACAAAATGCTCAAAGAATTTGTTGCTCAAAGAAATAATGCCTTTATCAGTTTCTTTAAAAACAAAATTCGAAAACCTGGAAATAAAGAGCTAGTTCATAAAGAAGAAATAACGATAAATTACGATCAGTTGGTCTTTGGAAAAGATGAACAACTGCTAGATTATACACTTGCCAATTGTTGTAATCCAATTCCGGGAGATCCTGTTTTTGGGTTTATTACTGTAAATGATGGGATAAAAGTTCATAAAAAAAATTGCCCAAATGCCATACAGCTTCAAAGTAATTACACCTATAGAATCATGCTTGCTAGGTGGATTGACTCTACTCAAGAAGACTTTAGAGTCGAACTAAATATTACTGGAATTGATACCATAGGATTAGTAAACGATGTTACTAAGGTAATTTCAAATAATATGACTATTAATATGCGAAGCATTGCGTTTAATAGTAATGATGGCGTATTTACTGGTAAAGTAATCGTTATTGTAAAAAGCAAAACTATTCTTAATAATCTGGTTAATAACATTAAAAAAATTAATGGAATTGATAAAGTTACTAGAGTTTAAAAAAGTAACTTTGTGAGCGTAATAAAATGAATACAAAAACTACATCACAAAATAATCAAGAAATTGTAAAAAATGTGTTTACTGCTTTTTTAGAAGAAAAAGGGCATCGTAAAACACCAGAGCGTTTTGCGATTTTAAATGAAATTTACAATAATAACGATCACTTTGACATTGAATCTCTATATGTTAAAATGAAGATTAAAAAATACCGCGTAAGTCGTGCAACCTTATATAATACTATTGAGTTACTTTTAGAATGTTGCTTGGTTCGAAAGCATCAGTTTGGGCAAAACCAAGCACATTATGAAAAATCTTACTTCGATAAACAACACGATCATGTTATTCTTGAAAATGGTGAAGTAATAGAGTTTTGTGATCCTAGAATACAAAGTATTAAAAAAACGATTGAAGAAATTTTTGATGTCGATATCGACACACATTCATTATACTTTTACGGAAAACGAAAATCAACTAAATAAATAATATTATATGGCTGTAGATGTACTACTCGGACTACAATGGGGAGATGAAGGAAAAGGAAAAATTGTAGATGTACTAACAAAAGATTATGACATTATTGCAAGATTTCAAGGTGGCCCAAATGCTGGTCATACGCTCGAATTCGACGGTATAAAACACGTACTTCGAACAATTCCATCTGGTATATTTCACGAAAATTCTATAAATATTATTGGTAATGGTGTTGTAATCGACCCTGTTGTTTTTGTAAAAGAACTCGAAGGAATCGAAAAATATAATATTCCGTACACCAAAAAATTATTTTTATCTAGAAAAGCTCATATCATTTTACCAACACATCGCCTATTAGATGCTGCTTCTGAAGCTTCAAAAGGAAAAGCGAAAATTGGCTCGACATTAAAAGGTATTGGTCCGACTTATATGGATAAGACAGGCCGAAATGGTATTCGTATTGGTGATTTAGAAATGAAAGACTGGAAGAAAAAATATCGTGCGCTTGCCAATAAACATGAAGCCATGATTTCCTTCTTTGATGTAGATATTCAATACGATCTTGATGAAATGGAAGATGAGTTTTTTAATGCACTTAATATTCTTAAAAAACTAAGAGTTATTGATAGTGAAGAATATTTATACCAAGCACAAAAACAGGGGAAAACAATTCTTGCCGAAGGCGCTCAAGGTTCTTTACTCGATATCGACTTTGGCACCTACCCCTTTGTTACTTCTTCTAATACTACTGCCGCAGGAGCGTGTACTGGTTTAGGAATTGCTCCAAATGAAATGGAGAAAGTATACGGAATTTTTAAGGCCTATACAACGCGTGTAGGTAGTGGCCCATTTCCCACCGAACTTTTTGATAAGGTTGGAGAAAACATGGCTAAAATTGGAAACGAATTTGGAGCCGTAACTGGACGCCCAAGACGTTGTGGCTGGCTTGACCTTGTTGCTTTAAAATATGCTATTCAAATAAATGGTGTTACCCAACTTATGATGATGAAAGGCGACGTTTTAAGCGGTTTTAAAACACTTAAAATTTGTACCGCTTATAAATATAAAGGTCAAACCATACATCACCTTCCGTATAATATTGAAAGTGAAAATATAACACCTGTTTATACCGAAATGAGAGGCTGGGAAGCCGATCTTACTAAAATGACAAACGAATCTCAGTTTCCAGATGCACTAAACGAATACATTCATTTTTTAGAAACAACATTAGAAGTACCTATTAAAGTTGTATCTGTTGGACCTGATCGAACACAAACAATACATCGATAGACTTTTCACTTTAAAAAAATATTATACTTTTTTTCACAATCAATTCCTTTGCTTTTCTCTATTTTTGATCCTGTGAAAAATAGTTGCTACATATTTTTATTTTTATTCGCTTTTATTTTAAGCGGAAACATCTTTGCACAAGATGATAAAGAGCCACAAAAAGTAAATATTAAATCGGGTTATCTAGAAATTCGTCCCGATTTTCCGGATGCTGTTATCTATACAAAAGATAATTTAGGGCAAGTTTATATTGTTCATGAAGGTGTCGAAATGTGGTGCGACCAAGCTTTTGTTTATATAAAAGACAATTTTGTAAAGGCTTACGGAAAAGTTCGGATTTTACAAGGCGACACTATTACTATGAGTTCGAATTACGCCGAATATAATGGTAATACACAGTTTGCCTTTGCAAGTGGTAACGTAACATTACGAGAACCAAAAACTACATTAAAAACAGACACACTCTATTTCGATCGAATTAAACAACAAGCATTTTATAGAAGTGGCGGAACCGTTAGAGATACTGCTAGTGTTTTAACAAGTAGAATAGGAAGGTATTTTGCAGTTACTAAAAAGTATCAGTTTTTATCGAATGTTGTAATAAATAACCCAAAGTATACTGTACACTCTAATCAGTTAGATTTTTATTCTGAGTCTGGTGGAGCATATCTATACGGTCCTTCAACTATAGTAAGTGAAACGAGTACTATTTATTGTGAAAGAGGATATTACGACACACGAGGTGATACAGGTTATTTTATAAAAAATTCAAAGATAGATTATAACAATCGTACACTTTATGGCGATAGTATTTACTTCGATAGAAATATTAGTTTTGCTTCAGCAACAAATAATATTATGCTACTCGACACTTTAAATAGTTCAATTGTTAGAGGTCATTATGCCGAAGTTTATCGCGACAAAGATTCGGTATTTATAACTAAACGTGCAGTTGCAATTACACTTAAAGATAACGATTCGGTTTATGTGCACGCCGACACACTTCGAATAACTGGAAAGGTTGATAATAGAGTACTTAGAGGCTTTTATCGCGCCCGATTTTTTAAAAGCGATATGAGCGGAAAGTGTGATTCTATTTATGTAAACGAACGTACGGGTATAACAAAACTAATTAAGAACCCTGTTATTTGGAGTGAAGAAAACCAGATGACAGGAGACACCATTCATATTTTAACGAATATTGAAACCGATAAATTAGATACTTTAAAAGTATATAATAATGCCTTTCTAATTCAAAAAGATAGTATTGGGTTTAATCAAATGAAAGGCAGACGACTTATAGGTTTATTTACTGAAAATGAACTAGATACCGTAAACATTACTCAAAATGCTGAAGTTGTATTTTATGCCTGGAATGATAAAAACGAGCTAATAGGTGTAAATCATACTGTTTCTAGCTCTATTCAAATAAGTTTTGAAAATCAAGAAATTGAGGGAATGCGATTTTTAACAAATGGCGATGGAAAAATATACCCACTATCGATGCTTCCTGAAGAATTAAGGCAACTACAAGGATTTAATTGGAGAGGGGATGAACGCTTACTTACAAAAGAAGATTTATTTAAAGGGAAACCAATGCCCGACCTTCCAAAAATAAAAGGAATTGAATTACCCGAAGATGAAGGTAATTTTTTCGACGATGTTCTCGAAGATGAACTCATTATTCCTGAAGCTTCGGAGCTAGAATCTAAAGATCTTCAAAACAACAATGACGACCCAAAGGCCTTAACCCAAAAAAAGCTCCCTGAAAAAGAAGAGGAAGGAGTCAAAAAAAAAGCTGGTATTAAAAAGGATAATTAATGCAAGATGATTTTTTTAAATATCAAGCCCAAACAACATCACATCCTCTTGCGATGAAGATTTCAAAAGCTGAAGGTTCGTATATTTATGATACCGATGGAAATAAGCATCTAGATTTTGTTGCTGGCATATCGGCCTGTAGCTTAGGGCATCGGCATCCAAAAGTTATTGAAGCTGTAAAAAAACAACTAGACAAATACTTGCATGTAATGGTTTATGGCGAGTTTATTTTAGAACCTGCCGTTAAACTTTCGAAAGAAATAGCAAAACACCTCCCAAAACATTTAAATACAACGTATCTAACAAATAGTGGTACTGAAGCTATTGAAGGAGCTATAAAACTAGCACGTAGAGTAACAGGAAGAACAGAGCTTATAGCAGCAAAAAATGCCTATCATGGTAGTACAATGGGTTCTTTAAGTATTATGGGTGTCGAATCTCGTAAAAGTGCCTTTAGACCTTTATTACCTTCTTGTGCTTTTATTGAGTTTAATAATGATGAAGATATTTTAGAAATAACAGAAAAAACAGCAGCTGTTATTTTAGAAACAATTCAAGGTGGTGCAGGGTTTATTCTTCCAGAAAATAATTATTTAGAAAAAGTACGAAGTCGTTGTGATGAAACAGGTACTCTTTTAATTTTAGATGAAATTCAACCAGGTTTTGGACGTACAGGAAAACTCTTTGGTTTTCAACACTATAATATAAGCCCCGATATTTTAGTGATGGGTAAAGGTATGGGTGGCGGATTACCAATAGGTGCTTTTACAGCTTCAAATAAGCTAATGAAAAAGCTTCAAACAAAACCAGAACTTGGCCATATCACAACTTTTGGAGGCAATGCCGTAATTGCTTCGGCTGCGCTAGCAACATTAAAAGAAATTTCTAAAACTTCACTTTTGAAGGGTGTTCTTGAAAAAGAAAAATGTTTCAGAAAAAAATTAAAACATCCATTAATAAAGGAAATTCGAGGAAAAGGGCTCATGTTAGCACTTATTTTTGAATCTTCAGAAATTGCTTCCGAAGTAATACTAGCATGTAAAGAAAAGAAACTCATTCTATTTTGGCTACTTTTTGAACAACGAGCGGTACGAATCACACCTCCCCTTACAATTTCAAACCAAGAAATTGAAGATGGCTGCCAAATTATCATAACGGTTTTAAATAAGATAAATTAATTTCTAGCACCTAACAGCTTGATTTTAAAGTAAAACAAGTAAAAGTTCTGTTAATTAATTTGTTAACAAGATAAGAGGCATGACTATTGAATATACCATTACATTCTTAACTTAGATAAGAAGAAATAAGTTAAAAATTAGCCTATGAATCATGGCAATGAAGAACATACAAATTTCTCGCTAACTCGTTTTGAATCGATGTTAAAAACGAATAGTGTTTTGTTTTTTGATGCTGAAGAATTTGAAGAAATAATTCATCACTATCTAGAAAATGGAAAAATTGCGCTTGCAAAAAAAGCTACAAAATTAGGTTTAGAACAACATCCATCTTCAACAAACCTTAAGTTATTTCAGGTTGAAATGTTTATATTCGAAGACAAACTCGATGTAGCCGATTCACTTTTAAACGAATTATTTCTTTTAGAAAGTTCAAATGAAGAAATTCTAATTCAAAAAGCAAATATATTATCACGACAAGACAAGCACCTTGAAGCTATTAAACTTTTAAAAGAAGCGCTTGCTTTAACTGATGACTTGAGCGATGTGCTTTCTTTAATTGGAATGGAATGTTTGTTTTTAGAAGATTTTGAAAATGCAAAAATGTATTTTATGCGTTGCCTCGAATTAGATAATGATGATTATTCGGCATTGTATAATATTATTTATTGTTTCGATTATTTAGATCAAAATACCGAATCGATTAATTATTTAAACGACTTCTTAAATACAAATCCCTACTCCGAAGTTGCTTGGCATCAAGTTGGAAAACAGTACTATAAGCTCGAGCAGTTTAAAAAAGCACTCGCTGCCTATGATTTTGCAATTATAAGTGATGATACCTTTACGGGCGCATACTTAGAAAAAGGTAAGGTTCTAGAAAAACTAAAACAGTATAATGAAGCTATTGAATGTTATACTATTACGCTTCAGTTAGACGACCCAACTTCTTTTGCATTATTGCGTATAGGAAAATGTCATGACAGACTTGGAAATAATGAGCTCGCGCTTCAATTTTACCTAAAATGTATAGAGGAAGACACACTGTTAGATAAAGGTTGGATTGCAATAACCGATTATTTTTTCAGAAAAAAGAATTTTCAAAAAGCACTGTATTATATTGATAAAGCTGTAAATATTGATACTGAAAATGCGCAGTACTGGAAAATTTATGCCGATATAAATAAGCAGTTAAATTTATTTGAAGAGGCAGAATACGGCTACAGAAAATCGATAGAGTTGGGAAACTACGAACAAGATACATGGATAAATCGTGCCGATATTTTAACGGTACTAGGCGAATTTGACGCTGCTGTAAAGAATCTTTTTCAAGCAGCCGAATTCTATCCAGAATCAGCCGAAATCGAGTTTCGTTTATCTGGTTTATTTTATACGTTAGGTGAAAATAGAAAAGGATTGTTTCATTTAAAAAATGGCTTTAATATAGATGAAGAATACCAAATTGTAATGGAAGAAATATTTCCTGCGATTTATGAAAAAGAAGTAATTCAAAATTTTATTTCTAAATACAAAAATGCATCACAGTAAATTGCTTATTTTTGATCTTCAAACTGTACAAATAAATGTCTTCTCGTAAACTATCTGATTATTTTATATTATCCTTAAAGGGTTTGGCAATGGGTGCCGCCGATGTAGTTCCGGGTGTATCTGGAGGAACAATTGCATTTATTTCTGGTATCTACGAAGAATTAATAACAACAATTAGCAATATAAACTTAAGCTTATTCTCGGTATGGAAAAATGAAGGCTTTTCTGCAATGTGGAAAAAGCTGAATGGTAATTTTATTTTTGCACTATTTTCTGGAATACTTATAAGTGTTTTTACTGTAATGCGATTAGCAAACTATTTACTCGAAAACCACCCTATACTTATTTGGTCTTTCTTTTTTGGATTGGTATTGGCAAGTGTTTGGTTTATGGCAAGACAGGTACCTAAATGGAGCAAAAAAACAATTTTTGCATTTGTTTTTGGAGCAATTGTAGCTTTTTACATTACTACCCTCGCTTCGATTAACTCGGGAGATTCGCTTTGGTATATGTTTTTAGCTGGCGCTATCGCAATTTGCGCAATGATTTTACCAGGGATTTCTGGAGCATTTATTTTAGTTTTATTAGGTGCATATAAAACAATTAGTGCTGCTATACACGATTTTGATATAAAAATAATTTTAGTTTTTGGGCTTGGAACTGTTGTAGGCCTTTTAAGTTTTTCGAAAGCTCTAAAATGGCTTTTAACTAAACATCATTCAATAACTATTTCACTTTTAACAGGATTTATTGCTGGCTCTTTAAATAAAATTTGGCCATGGAAAGATGTGCTCGAAACATTAACTGTTGGTGATAAAATAATTCCAATTAAAGAAATTTCTGTCTGGCCAACTCACTTTAATGGCGATCCATTAATTTTATATAGTGTATTATTAATGCTATTTGGATTTGTATTAATTTTCGGACTAGAAAAGTTAGCCGTTAACAAAACACCCTAAATGCCAGAAAAGACTAGAACTTTTAGCGACAAATTTTGGTTAGTCCTTAAAGGTCTTGCAATGGGTGCTGCAAATAAAGTTCCTGGAGTTTCGGGCGGAGTAGTTGCTTTTGTAGCTGGATTTTATGAAGAGTTTATTTATTCGCTTCAAAAAATTAACAGAAAAGCTTTATCCTTAATGCTTCACGGCAGATTTAAAAGTTTATTTCAATATATAAATGGGCGTTTTTTAGGTTTACTCATTTTAGGAATGCTAATTAGCTATTTTAGTATTTCAAAGATATTAGATTACTTAATTACCAATTATGAAGTGTCTGTTTGGAGTGCTTTTTTTGGGATGATAATAGGGTCTATTTACTACATGGCTAAAGATTTTTCGGAATGGAACAAAAAAACGATCGGGCTAATTATATGTGGTATTATAGTAGGAGTTAGTATTAGTTTTTTAGAACCTGCTACCGAAAACGATAACCTTTTATTCGTATTCTTTTGTGGTATTATTGGCGTTTCGGGAATGACATTACCTGGTCTTTCTGGCTCTTTTATCCTAATTCTTTTAGGTAATTATGTGTTATTGCTTGTAGATTCGGTAAATGCATTATTTGATACAGTTGCATTAATTTTTTCTGAAGATATTTCGTCAATAAGTAATCCTGAAAGGATTCGACTTTTAAAAGTGCTAGCTGTTTTTACACTTGGCTCAATAACCGGTTTAGTAACGTTATCACACGGTTTAGGTTTTTTATTGAAGCGATATAAAAACGCAACCTACGCAGTAATTATTGGCTTTATTACTGGGTCTCTTGGTGTAGTTTGGCCATGGAAAACTAAAGTTTATGAAATAGATTTGCTTGGTAATATTGCTGTTGATGCCAATGGAAATGAAATTTTAATAAATTATAAAAGATATTTTCCATCAGAATTTTCTCTAGAGGTATTGTTCGCAATATTTTTTATACTTTTAGGTGTATTAATTATATTATCTTTAGGGTGGTACGATAAAAGAAAAAAACGAAATGGCTAAGTTTGGATTAATTGGAAAAAATATAGATTATTCTTTTTCACAAAAATATTTTATTCGAAAATTTGAACTTGAAAACTTAACACACTCTTTTCAAAATTTTGACATTTCTTCTATTGAGGCTATTAAGTCTATTATTTCAAAAAATAAAAATTTAAAGGGCCTAAACGTCACAATTCCTTATAAAGAATCTATTCTTCCATATTTGGATAAAATTGACAAAGAGGCAAAAAATATTGGGGCAGTAAATACCATTAAAATTGAAAAAGATAATACTTTAACTGGATACAATACAGATAACTATGGTTTTGCAAAAGCGCTTATAGAGCATTTTCCTATATCAAATAAAAAAGCCTTAGTTTTAGGAACTGGAGGTGCTTCAAAAGCAATAACATATGTTTTAGACGCTTTAAGTTTTGAATATAAATGTATTTCGCGAACGAAAGGTGATAATTGCCTGTCATACAATCAATTAAGTAAAAATATTATTGAGGAACACAGTCTTATTATTAATTGTACTCCTTTAGGAACACATCCTAATATTAATGAATGTCCATCTATTCCTTATAAATATTTAAATGAAAATCATTTACTTTTCGATCTTGTTTATAATCCTTCTGAAACACTTTTTTTAAAGAAAGGGAAGTCTAGAAATGCACGTACTAGTAACGGACTCAAAATGCTAGAATATCAAGCAGAAAAATCTTGGGGAATCTGGAATTCTTAATTTGTATAAAATAGGAAATAAAAAATATTAATAATTACTCAACTTCACCTTGCAAAATATATAAGTTGTTATTATATTTATTACTTTATAATTTTGAACCTTAACATTGCAACAAATGTCTGACAAAGAAAATCTTCCAAAAGAAGAAATAATTGAAAAAACAGAGAAGTCTTTAAAAACAACTGTAGAAGAAGCCACAACTACCAACACAGAAAAAGTAATAGAAATTGAATCTGAAGCTAAAGAAGTAGAAATCATTAATGCAGAAATTTCGAACTCTGAAGAAATAGATGATACTACAGAAGAAGCTTCTGAAGAAAAAGATTCTACTTCAGAAAATACTGCAAATTTACCTGAAAAGCCTAAAGAAACCGAGACTCCTTCCGAAGAAAAAAAAGAATACAACCTCTTAACAAAAGAACAATTAACAGATGAATTACGTCTTTTAATTAAAAATGGGAGTATTCAAAATATTAAAAACGAAGTCGAAGAAGTTAAAAATGAATTTAATACAAAGTTTCAACTCGAAATCGCTGAAAAAAAAGAAGAATTTTTGCAAGAAGGTGGTAATATAATAGACTTTCACTATAGCACTCCTCAAAAAAAAGAGTTTAATTCTTTATACTTCGATTATAAAGAAAAACGAAGTATTTATTATAAAACATTAAAAAAAGATCTTACTGCAAATCTTTCGAAAAGACTCGAGATTATTGAAGAATTAAAAGGTTTATTGAGTGTTGAGGAAAGTATTAACAGTACTTACAAACATTTTAAAGATATCCAAAACCGTTGGAGGGAAGCCGGAAATATTCCAAGAGATAAGTATAATACTGTTTGGAATACCTATCATCATCATGTCGAAAATTTCTACGACTTTTTGCATTTAAATAGAGATTTTAGAGATATGGATTTTAAACACAATCTCGATCAAAAACTAAAATTAATAGGACGTGCCGAAGAGTTAAATCAGGAGCAGGATATCCATAAAGCATTTCGTGAGCTACAAATGCTTCATAAAATGTGGAAGGAAGAAGTAGGGCCTGTTGCAAAAGAATTTAGAGAAGATGTTTGGGGAAAATTTAGCACTGCAACAAAGTTAATTCATGACAAACGTCACTTAGCACAAAAAGATATTGAAAAAAGTTATGAGCTCAATTTAGGTTTAAAAAAAGAAATCATTGAAAATATTAAAGCAATATCAAATCAAGAAAAACCGACACACAAAAATTGGCAAAAGGGGATTAAAAAAGTACAAGAATTAAGAGATAAATTTTTTGCAATTGGTAAAGTACCAAAGAAAAATAACAGTGAAATTTGGGATTTATTTAAAAATACTACTAAAGATTTTAACCAACAAAAAAATGCTTTCTATAAAAGTCAGAAACTAGAACAATATACCAATCTCGAAAAAAAACAAGAATTAATTAAAATTGCTGAAGAAAATAAAGATGGTGATGATTTTAATATTATTACACCTTTAATGAAAAATATTCAAAACCAATGGAAAGAAATTGGGCATGTTCCTAGAAAGGATAGTGATAAAATTTGGAAGCAATTTAAAAATGCGTGTAATTTTTACTTCGATCGAATTCACTCTGAAAGAAATGAAGCTAATAAAGAAGAAATAGTGTCTTTTGAAGCTAAAAAAGAACTCCTAGATTCGTTAAAAACCTTAGAGTTTTCTGGTAAGAAAAAAGATGATTTATCGAACGTAATGGGTAAAATAAAGCAATGGAAAGATCTTGGGAAAGTACCTTATAACAAACGCCATATTGAAGGAAAGTTTAATAAAAAATTAGATTCTTTATTTGCTAAAATAGACCTAGATAAAAAAGAAGTTGAGTTAATAAAGTTTGAAAATAAAATTAGTTCTATACTATCGCAAGACGATGAGCGCAAACTTAGAAATGAACAAATTTTTATTTCTAAAAAAATAAGCGATGTAAAGCAAGAAATTAATCAGTTAGAAAACAACTTGGGCTTTTTTCAATATGCCGATCAAGAAAACCCGCTTGTAAAAGAAGTACATAACAATATTGCAAACCATAAAGAATCTTTAGAAGTTTGGAAAGCGAAGCTAAATACTTTAAAATCTATGTGTTAGGCACTCATGAATTGCCCACTTTGCCATACCAATAATAATATCTTTTTTCTCAAACAAGAACACCATGTTTTTTACTGCTGTAAAATTTGTGATGCAAAATACCGGGACATTTCAAATTATATAACTGCTAAAGCAGAAAAAGAACGATACAAACTACATAATAATGATGTTGATGATAAATCTTATCAAAATTTCGTTTCACCAATTGTTAATTATATAACAGCTAATTTCGATTCTAATTTATCTATAGGAATTGATTTTGGAGCAGGTACTGGTCCCGTAATCACTAAATTGCTAGAAGAAAAAAACTATACGATTTCAGTATACGATCCCTTTTTTCATCCTAACAAATCAGTTCTTGAAAAAAAATATGATTATATCGTTTGCTGCGAAGTTATCGAGCATTTTAAAAGCCCAAAAAAAGAGTTTGTGCTATTAAAAAAATTATTAAAATCAAAAGGGAAAATAGTGTGTATGACTCATCTCTACGAGAACTCTATAAATTTTAAAAATTGGTATTATAAAAATGATCCAACTCATATATTTATTTATACAAAAAAAACAATTGGGTGGATTAAAGAAAATTTTGGCTTTTCTAAGCTTGAAATTAATAATAGATTAATTGTATTTGATAAATGATCGTATCACATAGCCACAAAATAATTTTCATTCATGTTCATAGAACAGGCGGTTCAACGATAATAAACCTCTTAAAACAACAATTAAAGTCTAAAGTTGATATTATTTCACAACACGGAAATACATTAACCTCAGAAAGCTTAATACTCGAAAAATATCCAGATTACTTTTTATTTGGATTTGCTAGAAACCCTTGGGGTAGAATGCTTTCTTGGTACTCGCTAATAAACAAATGGAACCATCAAAGCATAGAGATAGATAAATTAAAATTTGAAGAGTTTTTGGAAAATGATTTAGCTTCAAATAAAAATGATAATTCATTTCATTTTAATCAGCTTGATTATTTTCCAAACGTATCTGATTCAATAAATCCTTTAAAAATATACCGATATGAGAAATTTGAAGAAGAAGCAAAGAAATTATTTAAACGATTTGGAATACAAATAGAAAACATCCCTATGTTAAACAATACAACAATAAAAGACTATCAAAAATATTATACAAAAAGAAGTATCGAATTAGTAAAACAGAAATGTTATAAAGATATAGCCTATTTTAACTATTCATTTTAAAATAAAAAATATCACTAATTACTATTTATTAAATTAACCTTTAAATTAAAACACGTTTAGCTTCCTCCCAAAAAATATCCATTTCGGCTAAAGACATATCTTGAAGTGATTTATTGACACTTTTTGCTTTCTCTTCTAAATACTGAAACCGTTTAATAAACTTTTTATTTGTTCGTTCTAAAGCACTTTCTGGGTCAATTTTTAAGAAACGTGCATAGTTTATCATCGAGAAAAGTACATCACCAAATTCGGCTTCCATTTTTTCTTGATTTTTATTTGCTACCTCTTCTTGAAACTCTGCTAATTCTTCTTGAAGCTTTTCAAATGCTTGTTGTGGTTCCTCCCAATCAAATCCAACGCCGGCAACTTTATCCTGAATTCTATTTGCTTTAACCATTGCTGGCAATGATTTAGGCACACCTTCTAAAACACTCTTTTTGCCTTCTTTTAGCTTTATATTTTCCCAATTCCGTTTTACGTCTTCTTCATTTTCGACTTTTACATCGCCATAAATATGTGGATGTCTTGTAATTAATTTTTCTGAAATACTTTCGGCAACATTGGCAATATCAAAATGCTTTGTTTCACTTCCAATCTTCGAATAAAAAAATATATGGAGTAACAAATCACCTAATTCATTTTTAATTTCTACTAAATCATTATCCAAAATTGCATCGCCCAACTCATAGGTTTCTTCTATTGTAAGATGACGAAGGGTTTGCATGGTTTGCTTTTTATCCCACGGACATTTCTCACGAAGTTCGTCCATAATAGTTAACAAACGATCTAAGGCATCTAATTGATTTTTTCGAGTGTTCATAAATAAAAATTAGGGTATAAAAATACAGAATAGCGCAGCCATATTATAAACGAGTTATAAAAAACTATTAACTATTTATTTTAAAATATTTGAAAATCTATTCTTCTTCGTCTGAAGTGTCAATAAATAAATTTGACAAGTCATTTTTTTGAAGTAAGTTGTACCATTGTAAAACTTTTTTTATGTCGCTAGCATACACTCTATCTTCATCATAATCTGGCAATACATTAAAAAAGTATTCTTCTAAATCAGATTTTGTAGATTTATGATTTATAGCTTTTCCCCCACTTTCCTTATCATGAATTTTTTTAAAAACATCGGTAAGTGGCACTTCTTCAGTTAAGGTGTAGATTGCTATTTCTGAAAGAAGGCTCACGTTATTTTGAGCGCTAACACTCATTTTTTTTCCATCAATAAGTGATTCGATTAAAAAACCTGTACGAGTTTTATTTTTTAGTTCGTATAAACCTGGTTTTCCAGAAATTGATAAAATTTTATCTAAGCTCATATTTTAACTTGTATGTTTTTAACGCTGCAAATCTATGATTTACATTTTGTTTTCTTCTGATTTATCTTTTCTTTTTTGCATTCGGAAACCGCATTCTATAATCAATATTTACTTTCCCTTTAGATATATTTGAAAGTTTTCCTTTAAGCAATCTTTTTTTTAAGGTTGAAAGTTTATCGGTAAATAAGACCCCTTCAGTATGGTCGTATTCATGCTGAATTATTCTAGCAGCAATTCCATAAAACTCACCAACATGTTTTTCGAATGCTTCGTCGTAATACTCAATTTTTACATATTCTTGTCTAAACACGTCTTCTCTAACATCTGGAATACTTAAGCATCCTTCATTAAAAGCCCATTCGTTACCAGTTTCCTCAATAATTTTAGCGTTAATAAAGATTTGTTTAAATGTGCTTAAAAATTCTCTTTCTTTTTCTGAAAGTTCTTCGTCATCTTCAAAAGGTGTTGCATCGACAATAAACAATCGAATTGGCACACCTATTTGTGGTGCTGCCAAACCAATACCACTTGCCGCATACATAGTTTCAAGCATGTTTTCGATAAGTGCATTCAATTTTGGAAAATCACTAGCTATTTCTTTTCCTTTCTTTCTTAAAATTGGATCGCCGTACGCTAGTATTGGTAAAATCATTTTAAATATTTAATGTTTAATCTTTTCTTTTAATTTATTTCTAGTTGTTACTTCTAAGGAAATCTTGAAGGATTATAGTAGCACTAATTTCATCAACAAGTGCTTTATTTTGTCGTTGCTTCTTTTTAAGTCCGCTATCAATCATCGTTTGAAATGCCATCTTACTCGTAAATCGTTCGTCGACACGCTTTACCATAAGTTCTGGAAATGTTTCAGAAAAAGAAATTAAAAACTTTTGTATAGCTCCTTCAACTTGAGAAGGCGTGCCATCTTTCTGTTTTGGTTCGCCAACTAGTACACAGTCCACTTTTTCAGAAGAAAAATAATTTTTTAAAAACGGAAGCAAATCAACAGTACTAACAGTTGTTAAGCCCGAAGCTATTATTTGCAGCTCATCGGTAACAGCTATTCCGGTACG
>Ga0256847_1000170_pt1 | contig 45168 bp, 43 predicted proteins | sample TeddybearmetaG_FD_189099 | JGI IMG/M metagenome (GOLD analysis project Ga0256847, IMG submission 189099) | Hydrothermal vent microbial communities from East Pacific Rise, Pacific Ocean - Teddybear | ecosystem: Environmental > Aquatic > Marine > Hydrothermal vents | place: Pacific Ocean: East...
GTCCAGACACTTTGCGTCAATGATGTAAGGTGCGAGCCAGTTGAACAATGTTTCGCGAGCGCGATCCATGGTGGGTCTTAGATCCGGGGAATCAGGAAAGGTAAGCATTCTCCGTTTCCACTTTCCCCCGATAATGCGCACACTATTTGTAGTTGATGCCATACCGGTATTTTAAACAAGATACTGCTCGAAGGAAGTTATTGGTGAGTGATTTGAAAGAAAAAACGAAAACCGGATTCTGGCGAGGTCTAAAAAACGGGTTAGGGAAAACTCGCGGGCGGCTTGCAGAGGGTGTTGGTAATCTATTGCTCGGCGAAAAAGTGGTTAATGATGCCGTAATGGAAGATCTGGAAACAGCTTTGCTCATGACGGACGTTGGGGTTGAAGCAACAAGTGTAATAATGGAAGCGCTTGCTGACCGGGTAGGTAGACGCGAACTAAATAATACGCGAGCCTTGCATGCGGCATTGAAGACCGAACTCAAATCGATGCTGGAACCTTTATCAAGACCCTTGCTAATAAACAGGGATCAAAAACCCACAGTGATTCTTTTTGTAGGTGTTAACGGAGTCGGCAAGACCACGACTATTGGAAAACTGGCAAAATATTTTCAGGGGCAGGGCTTAAGTGTGATGCTTGCGGCGGGCGATACATTCAGGGCCGCAGCGGTTGAGCAGCTGCAAAGCTGGGGGATTGCCAACAATGTTACTGTAGTGGCGCAGCATCAGGGGGCGGACAGCGCATCGGTTGTGTTTGATGCGCTCAGTTCTGCGAAGTCACGAAACACAGATGTATTGATTGCAGATACCGCAGGCCGCTTGCAAGTCAAAACACACCTCATGGATGAGCTGGTGAAAATAAAAAGAGTAATGTCTAGGATTGACGAACAAGCACCACATGAAACGCTTTTGGTACTGGATGCTGGCGTAGGGCAGAATGCATTGAGTCAGGTTAAGGAATTTCATGCAGCGGTTGGCTTAACTGGTTTGGTGTTGACCAAGCTGGATGGCAGTGCGAAGGCAGGTGTCATTTTTGCTATAAGCCAAAAATTTGATATCCCGGTGTATTTTGTTGGTGTTGGAGAGCAGATTGAAGATTTGCAGGTCTTTGAGGCGGAACCTTTTGTCGACGCCCTGCTTGCCGAAGATTTGGTTTAGGATAGGTTTTTAGACACATATGGCTGCAATTGAGCTACATAATGTGACACGCAAGTTCGAAAACGGGGCTGAAGCACTGAGCAATGTGTCCGTGGCATTTGAGTCTGGTTCGATGACTTTTCTAACCGGCCACTCAGGGGCTGGAAAATCTACGCTGTTAAAGTTGTTGCTGAGGCTGGACGTACCAACCCGGGGACAAGTTTTGGTTGGTGGTGTAGACATTAGCCAGCTGGCGGAAAAACATATTCCCGTATTCCGCCAGAATATCGGTGTAGTGTTTCAGGACCACCACTTACTTGATGGAAGAAGTGTGTTTGAAAATGTGGCCTTGCCACTGCGCGTTACCGGCATGGCTGATCGCGATATTGAGCGACGAGTGCGGGCAGCACTATCGCGAGTGAGTTTACTTGAAAAAGAAAACCTTTATCCGCCTCTTCTGTCTACCGGAGAACAACAAAGAGTGGGTATTGCCCGAGCGGTGGTAAATCGGCCCAAGTTATTGCTTGCAGACGAACCTACTGGAAACCTCGACCCAGAGTTGTCTCGCGACATAATGGAGTTGTTTGAACAGTTCAAACAGGTAGGTACAACTGTAATTATTGCCAGTCACGACAGAGAACTCATAAACTCTATGGGTATTCGAATAATCGAACTGGACCACGGTCGTCTTGTAGAGCCCGCACAATGAATGCGCCAGTACAAGCCCGAAAAACACGAAATAAGGGTCCCTGGTCTCAACCGGTTGCCGCCGGTTTTAGTGGTTTCTTCAGAGCCCACACCCGAGTAGCTAAAGAAAGTTTCTCCTATGTGAGCGCGCGACCAGGTACCAGCCTGCTTGTCTGGCTGCTTATTGGCATTGCTCTGGGCCTGCCTGCGGGTTTGTACTTGCTTGAGCGTAACCTGGGTGCTATGAGTGACGGCTGGCAGGGGAAGCCGGGTATTAGTCTGTATTTTGAGCCTGGGACAAGTGTTGAAAGGATCTCGGCCGTTCAAAAACACCTGTCTCAGGATGTACGTATCAGCGATGTTACGCTGGTTTCTTCAGATCTGGCACTTGAGGAGTTCAAGCTTTATTCCGGGCTGTCGGATGCATTGGCAGTCATTGAGGACAACCCCTTACCAGACTCCGTGCGTGCAGTATTGGCCGATGATGTGGAAGCTTTACAGTTAAAGCTAATTTCTGTTTCCCTGGCCGATTTTCCAGGTGTTAAAGAGGTGGTTGTAGAGCTTACGTGGCTAGAAAGAATTACTGCCATTATCGCACTGGTGTCCCGTCTGGGCGTAATTCTTGCCGTATTGTTTGGTGTGGCAGCGATTCTGGTTACCGCAACCTCTGTGAGGCTCGCCATCGAAAGCCAATTGGAAGAGCTAAAGGTGCTTAAGCTGGTTGGGGCGACAAGGGCCTATATGCGGCGTCCATTTCTGTATTTTGGGCTTTTGTACGGCATGGGTGGGGGAATTGTGGGCGCAATGCTTGTCAGTCTTACCATTCAGGCGATTGAGGAGCCTTTATCCCGGTTTATTGGCAGTTACGGCGGCACACTTGGGATAGTAGGGCTCGATATTGTGTTTGTAGCCGGAATGCTTGGTTTTGGCGGAGTTCTGGGCATCATAGGGGCGCTCATGGCTTCCAGGCAGCGTCTTGCTACGCTACACGTAGGCAAATAGGCCACCTATCACCTTTAAAGGCCGCATATCCGGGAACTCTCCGTACTATTAGCACTCTTACCTTTAGAGTGCTAAAATAATCACATAATGTTACCGGAGGTATCAATTATGACAACAAGTGTAATGTCTTTAGACAGCCTGTCCCCTGGGAAGGACCTGGATGCATACATCCAGAATGTCCGTAGTTTTCCTATTCTCAGTGCTGCGGAAGAAAAAGTACTGGCAGAACGTCTGTACTACCATGACGACGTTGATGCTGCGCGTACTCTGGTGCTCTCGCATCTGCGTTTTGTTGTTCATCTGGCACGCTCCTATTCCGGTTATGGATTACCACAGGGTGATCTGATTCAGGAAGGTAATGTGGGTTTAATGAAGGCGGTAAAACGTTTTAACCCTGAAGTTGGTGTGCGACTTACCTCCTTTGCCGTGCACTGGATCAAAGCCGAGATTCATGAATTTATCTTGCGAAACTGGCGCATTGTTAAAATAGCGACCACGAAGGCCCAGCGTAAACTGTTTTTCAACCTGCGTGGCTCAAAGCGGCGTTTAGGATGGATGTCGCCTGAAGAAGTAAGCGCGATGGCAGAAGACCTTGGCGTTGAAGCGAAGACGGTGTTACAGATGGAAGGTCGTCTGGCATCTCCAGACATGGCTTTTGACGGTTACCAGAGTGATGACGATGTTATCTCAGCGCCGGCCCAATTTCTGGATGATGAAGCGGCCAATCCCGCGGGACTGGTGGCAGATCAGGAGATACAGGATCAGACCTCAATTGATTTGGGCAAAGCCCTGAAAACACTGGATGAGCGAAGCAGGGATATCTTGGCCCAGCGCTGGTTAAGTGATTCAAAGAGTACTTTGCATGAACTGGCTGACACTTATCAGGTGTCTGCTGAGCGAATTCGCCAGCTGGAAAAAAATGCCATGAAAAAAGTTCGAACAGCAATGGAAGAAATGGCGAGTTAGGTAATTTGCCTGTACAACGCTGTTAACGAACCATGCTGGTAAACCTGTTTCTCGCAATTGGAGCACTTTGTTCAGGCCTCGCTGTGCTGCTGGGGGCTTTTGGCGCGCACGCTCTGAAAGGCAGGCTATCTCCTTCGGACCTCGATGTATTTCAAACGGGTGTGCAATATCAGCTAATACACGGGTTGGCGATTTGCGTGTTGGCTATCTGGTGCAAAAGCAGCAACATTGAGTTTGGGCTTTTTGATGCTCCGGGAATAAATCTATTGATGTTTCTCTTCGGCATTATTTTTTTCTCAGGCAGCCTGTATATTTTGAGCCTTGGTGGGCCGCGTTGGTTTGGTCCCATAACCCCAATAGGTGGTTTGCTCTTCATCTTTGCATGGGGGCTAATGGCCTACAACGCTCTCCGTGCCTGAACGTAAAATTTCTCGTTCTAACATTTATGTTCGACAGCGTGGCCGGTTAACCCAATCTCAGGCACGCGCTCTGGAAGCGTATTCCGCTGAATATTTGCTGGAGCCTGCAGATCAGTTGATTGATCTGCAGCAGGCATTTGGTAGCAATCAGCCCCCCACTCTAGAGATTGGTTTTGGCGTAGGTCAGGCACTAATAGAGATGGCGGTGAATAACCCCGAGAAAAATTTTCTTGGGATTGAAGTTTACTTACCTGGTATTGGCGCGCTTTTACATCGGTGTCATGAAATGGACATTCACAATGTTCGCGTTATTAGAGGAGATGCAAAATATGTGCTTGAAAATAATTGTGCGAAAGAAAGTCTTGCTCAGATTAATATTTTCTTCCCGGATCCATGGCCCAAACGCAAACATCAAAAACGCAGAATAATACAGAGCTCTATGATAGAGCTAATTCAACAACGTTTGGTTTCTGAAGGAAAGGTGTATCTGGCAACAGACTGGGAAGAATACGCTTACTCGATGCTGGAACTATTTTCGCAATCGACGGGGTTCTATAATTTGTCACCCGAATGTTTTTTTACGCAGCGCTTCGATGAGCGACCGCTTACCCGTTTTGAGGCCAGGGGTATTCGGCTTGGACACGAAGTATGGGATTTATGTTTTCAGAAAAAAGTACAATCCGCGTAGCTATCCAGCCCGGAAATATCTAAACAAAATACTCAACAATCGAATCCAGATAACGTAAGCCGTCTGAGTTCAAGCCAATCTTACCTTTCTGCCAAACGCCCAGATTTTCGAAATGCTGGATACCTGCCTGTATAACTTTGATATCAAGACCGGTCAGTTTTTCAAAGCTGTCACGCTCAACACCGGCTGATAAACGCAAAACGTTCATTAAAAACTCACTGACACGATCTGTGCTGGACACCGTTTTTAGATCCAGAACCTGAAGTGCCTCAGACTTAAGATACAGGCGCGGTTGCCTGGGCCTCGAAGATCGCTGAATCTCACATTTATCAGGCAGGCTTAATTTCCCATGTGCTCCGGCACCTACGCCAAGATAGTCGCCAAATGTCCAGTAATTTAGATTGTGCCGACACTCAAAGCCCTGTTTCGCGTAGGCGGATATTTCGTATCGCTGATATCCAGCAGAGCCAAGTAACTTTAATCCGGATGCTTCTATGTTGCCCAGTATCTGGTCATGGGGCAGTATCGGTGGTCGGCTTGCGAAAATTGTTTTCGGCTCTATTGTTAGCTGATACCAGGATATGTGTTCGGGCTCCAGGGCCACTGCACTTTCCAGGTCAAAAGCGGCATCGCTTAGTGATTGTCCCGGTAGGCCATGCATCAGATCCAGGTTGACATTGCTATAACCGGCTTCACGGGCAATTGAATAAGCCTTAAGTGCTTCCTGCGCGTTATGAATTCTGCCTAAGGCTTGAAGTTTGTCATCTTGAAAGGACTGAATACCTAATGAGAGACGGTTAACTCCGGCATTTAGGTAAGATTCAAATTTGCCTGCTTCGACACTGCCCGGATTTGCTTCCAGAGTAACTTCAACCTCATCTTGCAAGTTAGTGGTCTGTTTTACCCCTTCAAGGAGTCGTGCAATGGACTCAGAAGAGAAAAGGCTTGGGGTTCCACCTCCCAGAAAGACGCTGCGTATTTCACGGCCCATAAGGTATTTAGCCTGAACTGAGAGATCCATCAAAAGCTGATCAATATAGGCATCTTCTTCCAGTACTCCCGACAATTCATGCGAGTTAAAATCACAGTAGGGGCATTTACGCTCACACCAGGGAAAATGTATGTATAGAGAAATGGGGGGAAGCTGCATACCTATCAGGTGTTAAGAGCAGATAATTGTAAGCACAATTGAGCACAGGCTTGGCCGCGGTGACTGATTGTATTTTTTTTGCCTGATGAAAGCTGTGCAGATGTGCATTTCAGAGCGTCCAGATAAAAATGAGGGTCGTAGCCAAATCCATTGTCCCCCGCGGGGGTGTCAATAATTTTGCCGCGCCACTCGCAGCTAACGATAAGGGGTACCGGATCTTGTGCAGACCTTAAGTAAACCAGAACACACACGAAACGTGCGCTGCGATTTTGTAAACCGGACAGTTCGTGAATGAGCTTGGTGTTGTTTTCTGCATCGCTGGCCTGTAACCCTGCATATCGGGCAGAGTAAATGCCAGGTGCTCCGCCCAGTGCGTCAACACAGAGTCCAGAGTCGTCAGCTATTGCAGCCTGCCCACTTTGCGTCGCTGCGTGGCGTGCCTTGATAAGGGCGTTTTCGATAAAGGTTAAACCGGTTTCGGGGACATCGTTTATACCCATATCCGCCTGTGCGGTGAGTGTATACCCCAGGGGTGCAAGCAGACTACGAAGCTCGGCAAGTTTTCCCCTGTTACCGCTGGCGAGCGTAATTTTCATATCTATTGCGCGATGTTAGCGATCGGAATCCAGATACATACGCTCCTGAAACTCGAAATGCTTATTTGCTTCGTCTGGAAGTTCAACATCAATTTCAAAAACAAGTGTATCTCTGTTGGTATAGATTAGAGGGGCTATGTAATAGACAGCATTCTTTTCAACAATTTCCCGAAACTTCAGGGTTTGCAATTGGCCAAGTAAATTTTTAACCTGCCCCTGCACAAGCCCTCTTAGGGCAACGCCGTCTTTTGAAATGAAAGAAATATTCACTATCGCTCGATCGTTGCCACGGGTGATTTGATACTGTTTTGCAATGTCCGGTTGTAAAAACATGGTATTTAGCACAACGTAATGCGCTTCTGCGCTGCCTACCTTAAAAAACTGCTCGGCATGTATACCCTGCGTTAGCAGTATTGAAGTAAGTAACAGGAAGAATCCCGAGAGCGGTGATTTGTTCATTCTGATGGTTTTCCCAGTCGGTAGAAAGCGTACGTTCCGAACAAGTTTGGCATACGGTTTAGAAGGAAGCGGTTTCTATACTTGCTGTCTGTTACAAAACGCTCTTTGATAGAAAGCGAGAGTTGGTGACACAGACTCTCGAAATCGGCAAAAGTGCACAGATGAATATTGGGCGTATCATACCAGCTGTGTGGTAAGTAAGGTGCAATTGGCATTCGGCCCCGCAATATCAGATAAGCTCTCAGGCGCCAATGTCCAAAATTTGGGTAGGTGATGATGCACTGCTTGCCAATGCGCAACATCTCTTCCAACAACAGATCGGGGCGTTTTACCGATTGCAGAGTTTCGGTCATTATCACCGTATCGAAACTGTTAGATCTAAAATTGTGTAAGCCGTCATCCAGGTTTTGTTCTATAACGTTTACTCCCGCCTTAATACAGGACGTTATTCCCACTGGGTCAATTTCGATACCATAACCATTTACGTTTTTGCTTGCTTTCAAATGTGCCAGCAATTCACCGTGGCCGCACCCTAAATCCAGCACTCTAGAGTCACTTGGTATCAAATCAGCAACAATCTGAAAATCGCTACGCAGTTTCATATTTCAATAGTCTGCATATACGCGCCAAAAGTTTCAAGATAACGCTCAATTGGCAGTAGAAAAGCGTCGTGCCCGAATGGCGTTTCAATTAAAGTACTTACTACATTCTTTTTGGCAGAAACAAGCGCATCTACAATTTCTTTGCTTCTTTGCGGAGAGAAACGCCAGTCGGTGGTAAATGCCGCAACGAAAAAACTGCATTGAGTGTCAGCTAGTGTGGCGGCCAGGTCATTTTCAAAGGCATGTGCGGGATCAAAATAATCCAATGCACGCGTCATAAGTATGTAGGTGTTGGCGTCAAAAGATTTTGAAAAAGAGGTGCCCTGATAACGCAGGTAACTCTCCACCTGAAACTCTACATTTTGACCTTCGCTGAGGTCCCCGGATTTCAGTTCGCGACCAAATTTTTCCCGCATACCATCATCTGACTGATAGGTTACATGTCCCAGCATGCGTGCCAGCCTTAGCCCTCGCGTTGGAGCAACATCCGCTTCTGCATATGCTCCACCTAAATAGTCGGGATCGGAAAGGATGGCCTGCCGGGCAATTTCATTAAACGCAATGTTTTGCGCAGATAACTTGGGAGCGCTTGCGATAACACAGGCATGACGTGCCTGTTCGGGATAGTCAATTGCCCATTGCATAGCTTGCATTCCTCCCAGGCTGCCGCCGACAACCGCAGCCCAACAAGATATACCCAGGCTTTCAGCCAGTAATTTTTGTGCGCTTACCCAGTCTTTGACGGTGACAACAGGAAAATCTGCACCAAAACGACGGTTGGTATCCGGATTTATCGAGATTGGACCGGTGCTGCCATGACAGCCACCAAGATTGTTGGAACACACCACAAAGAACTTGTTGGTATCGATAACTTTGCCGGGCCCAATACAAATATCCCACCAGCCGGGCTTGCTACTTTCGCTTGTGTGATAACCGGCGGCGTGGTGATTGGCACTAAGTGCATGACATATCAGAATAGCATTACTGGCAGCCTGATTCAGGCTTCCATAAGTCTCAAACGCCAGGTCGAAGCCATTCAGCTGGCTGCCAAACTGAAGTGACAGCATTGTGTCGAAATGTCGAGTCTGGGCTTGAACAATTAGATCTGTATCGCGTGTCATTAGATACCTGGCAGAATGCCAGGTAACAGATAATCGCGCAGCAGCATAATTATCATGAGTATCACCAGTACAGAAAAATCCAGCCCCCCCATTGGAGGAATGACGCGCCTGACCGGTGCCAGTACGGGTTCCGTAATTTGTTGTGCCAGTACTGCAACCGGATGGTAGTTACCGGGTGCCAGAAAACTCAGTATCACTAAAATGATAAGGGCAATTAGATATATGCCTAAAAACAGCTCCAGCATCTCTCGTAAACCAATTTTAACTACCAGCCCAATATTAGTGCCAAGGTCCATTCCTCCCAGGTAGAAAAGTGCGGCAACAGTAAGAATTTTGAGAAGCCAGGTAAAAATAAACGCAGCAAAATCCAGATTTTGGTATGACGGGATTAGCGTTCGTATGGGGCTGAGCACCGGTTCAGTAAATTTTAGAATTCCCTGTGATATGGGGTTGTAAAAGTCTGCGCGGGCAGCTTGTAAAATAAAGCGCATGGCGAACAGGGCACATGCAACGCTCAATATTGTGCTAATAATAAAATATAGGGGGTTGCTCATATTTAGACCTGTGTCATTTAATTTTTTGTGGTGAAATCGTCTCACCCAACTCTACGGACCGAGCCGAGGCTGCATATACTGCCTGTTTGAAAAGATCAGAAAAACCTGTATCAATCATGTGAGTTAATGCGGCTTCTGTTGTGCCGCCAGGGGACGTAACGTTACGTCTAAGGGTGCCCGCGTCAAGTGTTCCGTCTCTCAGCATTACCGCCGACCCATAGGCTGTTTCTGTTGCCAGAAGTTTACTCGTGCTTTCACTTAAACCTAATTCCCGGGCGGCTTCAATAAGACATTCGGTTAGATAAAAAAAGTAGGCTGGCCCGCTTCCGGATATTGCCGTAACAGCATCAAGCTGTGACTCTGAGTCCAGCCAGACTGTTTTTCCAACCGCGCCCAAAACAGTGTTGACCAGGCTGGTTTCATAATCGCTTAGTACGCTGCTCGTGTACAGGCCGCTAATACCAACGCCTTTGAGCGCGGGTGTATTAGGCATGCAGCGAATTATTTGGTGATCTTTACCCAGCCAGGACGAAAGTGCCAAGAGGGGAATTCCTGCGGCTATAGATATTACCAGTGTCGATTGCGAAACCTTGCCCCTCAGATTTTCCAGAACCAACTGCACGACCTGTGGTTTGACAGCGATAATGACTACATCTGCATTACTCACAGCGTCACTATTAGAGCTGAAAGTGGTGAATTCCATAGCGGTGAGAGTGTCTCTTCGCGCGGTCGAAGGCTCGGAGACGCGCAGCTGGGTTTTGGTAAATCCTTTGTTTTTTAGCCCCGCAAGCAGACTGGTTGCCATGTTTCCACCACCTACGCAGGTGATACAGGGGTTTTTCATGGTTTCTGCGCTTCCTGTTGTTTGTTAATAGTGCCTGTTGTGCTGCTTTTACCGACACGTGGACCGAAGATGGCAGTACCCACACGTATGAAGGTGGTGCCAGCATGGATAGCCGCAACGTAGTCAGCAGTCATTCCCATCGACAGTGTATCCCAGGCCGGTAAGAGGGTTTTACGTTTTAGTTGCTGTTCAAAGAGTTTTACAAGACGGACGAATTTCTGCGTTTCTGATTTCAGACCGCCGGGTGTTTCTGCTGATACCTTTGGAATTGCCATCAACCCACGCAGGGACAGTGCTTTCATTGAAGTAATTTCCTCAATCAGAGCAGGAAGTTTCTCGGGGGCGATACCGGCTTTTTGCGGCTCATTATCAATATTTACCTGTATGCAGATGTTGAGTGAGCGGTTTGCGTCGATACAGTGCTGGTTCAGGCGTCTTGCAATTTTCAGACGGTCCACGGTATGTACCCAGTCGAAATGAGTAGCGATATCGTGGGTCTTATTAGATTGAATTGCCCCGATAAAATGCCAGGTCAGGTCGTATTCAGTGAGCTCTGCAATTTTAGGGATCGCTTCCTGGAGATAGTTTTCACCCATATGATGGACGCCAGATGTAGCAACCTGCCTGATTTCAGCGGCAGAACGTGTCTTCGAGACAGCAATTAGATGAACAGAATTTTCAGCCCGGTTGGACATTTTACAGGCACTGGCCATCGCAGTGCGTATCGCGTCTATATTTGCCTGGATGGAGTGCATGTTTAAAGTGTCTACAGTGTCTCAGTTTGGGAATGCCAGCTGAAATGCCTCAGTACATAACATAGCTCTAGGGCATTAGACGTCATAGTATAGGGGTTAAGGCGTTCCGGACAAACGCAAAGGCTATGATGTGGATACTTTATCTGACGAAGTACAACCGATTAGGCAGCGAGAGACCTGCGATCACGTAGAAGATAGTTAGTAGATATAGAAAAGGACAGCTATGGATATCACCGAACTTTTAGCCTTTAGCGCCAAACAGGGTGCGTCGGATCTGCATCTCTCCGCAGGCTTGCCACCTATGATACGTGTGGATGGTGATGTAAGGCGTATCAACCTGCCCCCACTGGAACACCAGGAAGTGCATGCACTGATCTATGAGATCATGAATGATAAGCAGCGCAAGGACTATGAAGAGTTTCTGGAAACCGACTTTTCTTTTGAAGTGCCTGGTGTTGCACGGTTTCGGGTAAACGCATTTACTCAGAATCGTGGTTCTGGTGCCGTATTTCGAACTATTCCTACAAAAGTACTCACCATGGAAGACCTTGGTCTGGGCCAGGTTTTTAAAGATATCTCAATGGTGCCCCGTGGATTGGTACTGGTAACTGGCCCTACAGGCTCCGGTAAAAGTACCACCATGGCAGCAATGATTGATTTTATTAACGACAATCGTTACGACCATATTTTGACCATTGAAGACCCTATTGAATTTGTACACGAAAGTAAAAAGTGCCTGATTAACCAACGTGAAGTGCACAGGGATACGCATGGATTTAGCGAAGCTTTGCGTTCCGCTCTTCGCGAAGATCCAGACATTATTCTGGTAGGTGAATTACGGGACCTGGAGACTATTCGCCTGGCTCTAACGGCAGCGGAAACCGGGCACCTGGTTTTTGGAACACTGCATACCACGTCTGCTTCGAAAACCATGGACCGAATAGTGGATGTGTTTCCGGCAGAAGAAAAATCTATGATTCGTTCCATGTTGTCAGAATCTCTTGAAGCGGTAATTTCGCAAACCTTGTTGAAAAAGAATAATGGGGGGCGTGTAGCGGCACATGAAATTATGATTGGAACCCCTGCTATCAGAAACCTGATTCGGGAAGGCAAGGTTGCACAAATGTATTCTGCAATCCAGACTGGCGGAGCGCTTGGGATGCAAACACTGGACCAATGTTTGACCGAGATGGTGCAGAAGAATGTGATTACTCGTGATATTGCGAGAGAAAAGGCCAAAATGCCGGAAAAATTCTAGGATACCACTATGGAATTCGACAAATTATTAAAATTCGTTGTAGAAAAGGGCGCTTCTGATCTGTTTATTACTGCAGGCAGGCCACCCTGCATGAAAGTAAATGGAAAATTGCTGTCTTTAGCAAAAACATCGCTTTCGCCAGAGCAGTCGAAGGAATTGGTTCTGGGTGTAATGAGTGGAGAACAGCAGACAGAGTTCCAACGTGACAAGGAATTAAATTTTGCCATTAACAACCCCGGCCTGGGGCGTTTTCGGGTTAGTGCTTTTTATCAGCGAAATCTGGTTGGTATGGTATTGCGAAGAATCGAGGTTAATATCCCCACAATTCCCGAGTTGGGCTTGCCACCAATAGTTGAAGATTTATCTATGACCAAACGTGGTCTGATTATTTTTGTTGGTGCTACAGGAACCGGTAAATCAACTTCTCTTGCAGCTATGATTGGGCATCGTAACGAGCACAGTTCCGGACACATTATCAGTATAGAAGATCCTATTGAATATGTTCACCAACACCGGGGTTGCATAATTACCCAACGGGAAGTGGGTGTAGATACCGAAAGTTTTGAGGTGGCGCTAAAGAACACTTTAAGGCAGGCGCCAGACGTGATTATGATAGGAGAAGTTAGAACGCGTGAAACAATGGAGGCCGCGGTTACCTTTGCTGAAACCGGGCATCTTTGTCTATGCACCTTGCATGCTAACAATGCCAATCAGGCGCTTGATCGAATCATTCACTTCTTTCCAAGCGACCGGCATGACCAGATATGGATGGATTTATCCTTAAATTTGAAAGCCATTGTGGCGCAGCAACTTATTCCCACGATTGATGGAAGCGGGCGTAGAGCGGCCATGGAGGTGCTAATTAATACTCCTTTGATGGCTGACCATATTCGTAAAGGCGAAGTACATCTCATCAAGCAGCTTATGAGTAAGTCTACCGGGCAGGGAATGCAGACCTTTGATCAGTCGTTGTACAAACTGTACAACCAGGGTGAGATAACCTATGACGCTGCGATTACACATGCGGATTCAGCGAACGATCTAAGGCTTATGATCAAGCTGGGTACAGACGCCGATGAATCCATTATGGCTTCAGGTCCTGAATTTTCCGTCGAAGAAACAAATGCCGGGCTTTCATACCGACGCTAACAGCTTTGCCAGTTGTTCAACCAGGTTTGGGCTATTATCGCTGCTGCAATTGCGTGTTTTTTATTCGCCTCTACATCGTGACGGTTTGCTTCAAAACTGCTTAAGCGCTCATCGACTAATTCCACTGGTAAACTAAAGTGAGCATTTAAACGCCGGGCAAATTTCCTGGCGCGTCGACTCATATCGCTTTCTGATTCATCCATATTCAAAGGTAGGCCGACCACAAGAAGATTAGGCTTCCATTCCTTTAGAAGAGTCTCCAATTGCGCCCATTCCGGCTTGCCATTTTTCGCAGTTACGGTGGTGACGGGGGATGCAGTACAGGTTTGGGTTTGGCCCACCGCCACGCCAATGTGTTTTAAACCAAAATCGAATGCCAGTAAGTAAATGGTACCCATCCTTAGGCATGCCCGGCTTCGCGGGACATAAGGCTAAAGTCAATTCCCAGGCTACTGGCTGCTTTCTGGACACGTTGTTCATAAGGGATATCAAATATGACTTCATTGCTTGCAGGGCAGGATAACCATGCATTTTCAAGAATTTCAGATTCCAGCTGCCCTTCGCTCCAACCCGTATAGCCAAGTGCGACCAGATACTTTTCGGGTCCTTTGCCTGCTCCAATAGCCTCAAGTACATGCCGCGTGGTCGTTAGCATGAGGCCATCTCTCAGAGCCAGGCTGGATTCATACTGCACATCATCTGTATGCAGGATAAAGCCTCGCTCGCTGTTTACCGGTCCACCTTCCATTACCAGAATACTGTGTTCAACGGTTTGATCCATGCCCATCTGTTTCAGTAACTGGTGAAGTGGCAGGTCCATCGGTCGATTTACCATCAGACCCATTGCACCATCCTTATTGTGCTCGCAAATGTAGGTTACCGTTCCACCAAAATAGCTTTCTGCCTGGTTGGGCATTGCTATCAAAAACTGGTGTTTTAAACTTGTGTTAGCTTGCATGAAATAGAACCTGTTGGTAGGTCATAAATAGTCGGAGCCACTGCTGAAGTCAGGAGGATGAATACATTCCTTTTCGAAACTGCCAGGTGCGAATAATTTCGAGCACATCTGTGGACTTGCGCATCTCATCAGGAAAAGGAGCAAAAGGAGCCGCTAGCCTCACTATTCGCATTGCAGCGTCATCCAGAACCTTGTGACCTGAAGATTCCAGAACGCTTACTTCATGCAGCGCACCATCCGGAGTAATGCTAACCAATAGTCGAAGCTCACCATACAGGTTTCTTCTACGCGCTTCGCCGGGGTAGTTCAGATTACCAACAGAGACTACTTTTCTGGTCCAGGCATTCAAATAGTAAGCATCTGAGGTTTTGCGAGCAGACACCGAAGTTAGTCTTCTTATTCGCGGGCGATTAGCGTCACGTTGTCGTTCTGAATCAAGACGCGCTTCCAGGCTTGCGATTTCCAGGCTGAGGTCTAATAGCTGTTGTTGCTGCGCGCCGACAAGCTCCAGCTCCTGAATTTCAGGGATTGCATCCCGGCTTGCTATCTGGTCGTTCGCCTGTGTATTTACTGTTATTACAGAGGTGCTTGTTTGGGGGATCAGGCGGGAAGACTGTACCTGTGACATGGGGGTATTAAATTCATTTGAATGAAAATCTGCTTCGTCGGTAGTAGTTTTTTCCAGAATGTCTGTGCTGTTACCACTGCCTAACTGATTTGCCTGTGCGGCAAAATCCGCGTTTTCAGGCGCCTCCTTATCATTGTGCGTAGCCAGGGTAATTTCTATGGTAGTGGTTGGGGATATTTCACCCTGCCACGCAAAAGTAATGCCTAGAATGAGTGCCGCGTGTAGAGAAACGGCTATAAACAAGGTAAAGCCCAGCCGGTCCCTGGGTGAGATCTGAGGGGTAAATTGACTCTCCATTGCGACTCAGCGTTGCTCCAGTTTCACTTCGACTGCGTCCATTAGCATACCTGCAATGTCGAGAGAAAATTGCGCATCAAGTTCACGTATACAGGTTGGGCACGTCACATTGATTTCCGTTAAAAAATCGCCTATCACGTCAATGCCTACGAATAAGAGTCCGCGTTTTACCAGTTCCGGACCAATTTGGTTGGCAATCCAGCGATCCCGGTCATTTAATGGGCGCCCCTCTCCAGTACCTCCGGCAGCAAGGTTTGCACGCGCCTCACCTTTTTTAGGGATACGGGCAAGAACATAGTCCAGCGGTTTGCCATCTACTATCAATATGCGTTTATCTCCCGAGGTGATTTCGGGAAGATACCGCTGTGCCATTATAGGCTCATGTCCCTGATCCGTGAGGGTTTCGATTATGACCCCCATGTTGGGATCCCCAGCCATAACTCGAAAAACTGAGCTGCCACCCATTCCATCCAGTTTTTTTAGCACCAGATTGCCCTGCTCTTTCTGGAATGCCCGGATCGGTTCAGAGTGAGCACTTACTATTAACGGAGGGCAGCATTGAGGGAACATTGTAGCGAAAAACTTCTCATTGCAGTCTCTCAGACTTCCAGGGTCATTGACGACAAGTGTGGACGCTGGAGTGCGTTCAAGCAGGTAGGTTGCATAAATGTAGTTCATGTTAAATGGCGGATCTTTACGCATGAATATCACGTCCATTTCTGACATTGTCTGTTCGCACACCTCTCCGAGTGTGTGCCAGTTGTTTCCAGCCAGACGATAGTCAAGTGATTCAACAAATGGATCACTAAGGGTGACCGTTCTGGTACGCCCCCAGCACTCATTATCTTTAAAAAATAGATCAGAGCTGTCCAGGCAATGAACCTGCCAACCCCGTAACTGAGCAGATCGAATCATTGCCAGCGTACTGTCTTTTTTGAGGTTTAGACCGGCAATCGGGTCCATTACAAAGGCCACTTGAAGCATGCTGTTTTCCTGTGTGTAAGGTATGAAATATGCCCTAACTTACCGACATGGGTACTGGTCAGCAAGCAATTTGAGACGGGTATCGCTTTCTCAATTGTTGAGTGTAGATCACTCCAGGCAATCGTGATACAACGGTTTCAGAATGGCACTTAGGCAAGGACAGCGGTATGGATGAGGTATTTCAGGGTCTAAAGGTTTTGGTTATTGACGACAGCAAAACGATACGCAGAAGTGCAGAAAACCTGTTAAGCAAGGAAGGGTGTGAGGTAATCACAGCGATCGATGGATTTGATGCTCTTGCCAAGATAGCTGACTCCCGTCCGGAAATTATTTTTGTTGATGTGATGATGCCGCGTTTGGACGGATATCAAACTTGTGCGCTGATAAAAAATAATAGCGAATTCAGGGCGACACCGGTTGTTATGTTATCAAGTAAAGACGGAATTTTTGATAAGGCAAAAGGGCGTATTGTCGGATCCGATCAATATATAACCAAACCATTTAGCAAGGACGAGCTATTGGGCACGATCCGAACACTGGTTCAGTAAGCGGATCGGGAACTATAGATGGCACGCATTCTTGTAATTGACGACTCTCCTACCGAAATACATCATTTTGTGAATGTACTCGCTCGGCATGGTCATGACGTATTTACTGCCTCAAATGCTGATGATGGGATTCATCTGGCCAGCGACGAGTTACCGGACATTATTCTAATGGATGTGGTCATGCCCGGTATTAACGGATTTCAGGCTACCAGATACCTGACCCGCTCCGAGCTTACCAAACACATTCCTGTGGTGATTGTCTCCTCCAAAAATCAGGAAACCGATGTGGTATGGGGGCAGCGTCAAGGCGCAAAAGGATACCTGACCAAGCCGATAAAAGAGGCGACCCTGATTGAGACAGTTAATGAACTTTTGTGTGCATAGGGAGTTTGCACTGTGAGCCAGGCACTCGAAATACTGAATGACATTGCGACCAATACATTACGTAATGCCGCGAGCTTACCTTTTAGGGATAGCGTTGTTACTGAATGGCAGGGACTGGGTTTTCAAATTGGTGGAGTACGCCTGGTCGCCCATGTAAGTGAAGTAGCTGAACTAATGCTTGTTCCCAAAATAACGCATTTACCGGGAGTGAAAAAGTGGGTGCTTGGTATGGCCAATGTACGTGGCCGCCTTGTTCCAATCATAGATATGCACCGCTTTCTTGGTATATCCAATACCTGCACGAGATTGTTGCGTAGGGTAATTGTTGTGGATTCCGGTGAGATGACAGTGGGCCTGGTGGTAGAGCAATCCCTGGGAATGCAACATTTCCTGCTGGAAAATTACGAGCAGGGTTTGCCGGACGGGTTAGATAAAATGCACAGCCATCTGGATGGCGCGTATCGGCACGGTGGGAGAATTTTTTATTTAGCAAAACTGAAAGCGCTTATTAGTGATAGGTGTTTCATGGACGTTTCAGATTAGAGAGCAAAAGTATTATGAATTCAGATAATAGAACAACAAAACCTTTACTCAATGCAGTTTGGATTACACTGTTTTTGGTAACTATCGGTGGTCTCATTTACATGATACAACAGGGTCAGTTAGCCGTGATGGGCAATCCTGGCTTAATGGCAACTATTGTTGGCATCGTTGGATTTGGAATTGTGACGCTGATGCAAAACAGGGATGCACGTAGTCGCCTGGCAGAACAGGCTGCACAAAACGATCGAAATCAAAATGCTATACTGGACTTACTGGATGAGCTGGCAAATCTTGCGGAGGGTGACCTCACCGTTCAGGCATCCGTTACAGAAAACTTCACAGGTGCTATTGCAGACTCCATTAATTTTGCGATAAACCAGATGCGCGGGCTGGTGGCCAACATTAAAGGTCTATCGGTGCAGGTATCAAAAGCTGCGGAAGAGACCCAGAACACTGCGACGAGTGTAGCCAGTGCCGCCGAAAGCCAGGCGAAAGAAATTGTTGGTGCTTCTGTAGCCATTAATGAGATGGCTGTGTCGATAGATCATGTTTCCGCAAATGCATCCGAAAGCGCATCCGTTGCTGAGCGGGCGGTTGAAATTGCGATCAAGGGATCGGACATGGTGCAAAATACCATTGCCGGAATGGATTCCATAAGAGGACAGATACAGGAAACCTCCAAACGAATAAAACGACTGGGAGAAAGTAGTCAGGAAATTGGTGATATAGTATCGCTGATTAACGACATTGCTGATCAGACCAATATTTTGTCCTTGAATGCAGCTATTCAAGCGTCTATGGCTGGAGATGCCGGGCGTGGGTTTGCAGTGGTTGCAGACGAGGTGCAACGCTTGGCAGAACGCTCCAGTGCCGCTACAAAACAGATTGCTGCGCTTGTAAAGACTATTCAGACAGATACACATGAAGCCGTAATATCAATGGAACATACAACCAGAGAGGTTGTGAGTGGCGCATCCCTGGCGCAGAATGCCGGGGTTGCTCTGGAAGAAATCGAAAGTGTCTCTGCTTCCTTGGCTGAGCTTATCCAGAACATTAGTAATGCTGCACGTCAGCAGGCATCAAGCGCTGGTAAAGTATCCAACACCATGAATGTAATTCAGGAAATCACCTCCCAGACGGCGAATAACTCGGAAGCGGCGGCTCAATCCATAAATGAACTGGCAAATGTTGCGAATGAAATGCATCTATCGGTAGAAGGATTTAAACTGCCTTAGGGTATTAAGAACACATTTACTGGCAACCAAACTGACAGGTATTGAAGGGCATGGGAGAAAACAAAGACTTTTTTGCGCTCGACTGGATCAAGAGTGAAATAGACGCCACTCTGGATTCCGCGCGACGCGGATTGGAGGCTTATGTTGAGTCCGCTGATGCTGCATCCATGCGCGCATGTCTGGCATTTTTACACCAGGTAAACGGTACGCTGCTAATGCTCGAGTTAAAGGGTGTGGCAACCCTGAGCGCCGAGATGGAAAATCTTGCCCATGCAATGCTAAAGGAACAGTTGGACGCGAACTCCGAAACCCAGCAATTGCTTATGCAGGGTATTTTGCAGCTACCCGCTTTTCTGGAAGATATTCAGGATGGCAGAGCGGATCGCAGGCAAGCTGTACTGCCTCTGGCTAATGAAATGCGACTTGCGCGGGGTGGGGAGCCATTTGGTGACTATGACGCGAGCCAGGGAAATCTTTACCAACGGCCCAGTGAAGAGACACTTGACCAATTTGATCAAATAGAGGGTCGGGCGAAGACTGCAAGAATTCGAAGAACCTATCAGCAAGTCCTTCTTTCTGTGATAAAAGGCGAGCGACTGGAAACCGCACTTTCCACGCTTGGGAAAGTGGCGAGCGGAATGGAGCGATTGTGTGGCGACACTCCCGCGGCAACGCTTTTCCAGGCTTTTGGAGGGTTTGTTGAAAGCCTTTCCTATGGCGAAGCACGATTAGACAAAAATGTTATAAAGCTGTTGAGGCAAATTGATGTAGAGCTTAAAAACCTTGCGCGGGATGGCAGAGAGGCTCTTAAACGTCCTGTTCGACTGGATCTGATACGCCGCTTTATCGACGCAGCAGAAGAACGAAGTTTTGTAAGCGAACAGCTGGAACAGATATCCGGAGCTATTGATCTGGCGGACAAAAGCGAGCCCGCTACCATATCATCCCGCGATGCTGCTAATAGCGCCGCTATTGCTTTACGAGAAGAATTGCTTGGTATTCGTGACAAGCTGGATATGTGTTTTCGTGGGGAAACGATTGACCTTGAAAAAATCAGGGCTCTGGCAGAGCCACTCAAAAAAATTGGCAGTACGCTTGCTGTGCTCGGGTTTGAAAGCTCTCGGTCAATAATTGCGGATCAGACAGAAAGGCTGGGTGCACTGACCAGAAGCAGCGATGCAGATGAAGCATCCTTTTTGAGTATTGCGAGTTCTCTATTACAGGTTGATGAAAACCTGTCTGGAATTACATCTACAAGAATGGATGAAACCGGTGTTCAGTCACAGGGATCGCTCATTGGTGACGCGCAGGTTGCAGTACTTTTGGAAGTGCGCCGGGGGCTGGAAACAGTAAAATTAAAAGTGGTTCAGTATGCGTCTACGCAATGGGATGCGGATCACCTGAGTGAAGTTCCGGAGTTGTTGGCTGGCATAACGGGTGCTTTGTCCATGATTCCCCTAACCCGGCCGACAGAATTGCTCACTCAATGTTCCAGCTATGTACAAAACGTATGGTTGGCAGGAAAAAATCCTGATTGGCAAACTCTGGACGTGTTTGCAGATGCGATCAGCGGAATCGACTATTATCTGGAGCGGTTGAGTGAAAATACCGTTCCTAAAGTAGATGACATCCTGAATAGGGTTGAACAAAGTATTTCACAACTGCAGGAAGCATCGTTCGCGGTTGTGGAAGAAACAGAAAAATTCGAACCAGTTACTGAGCCCAACTCCGTTGATTTGGCCATTGTTTCGAATGCGGATTCCAGCGAAAGAGAGCGCCCAGACGAAGAAATTGTCGAAATATTTGTTGAAGAGGTGGGCGAGATACTGGTTAACATCGATACCTATCTGCCTCTTTTGCAAGCGAATACGAGTAATCAGGAAGCGCTTGCAGAGCTTAGGCGAGGTTTCCACACACTTAAAGGCAGTGGACGTATTGTTAGTGCTGGTTTATTGAGCGAGCTGGCGTGGTCCATTGAAAACATGTTGAACCGGGTTATTGATGGTACGGTGCAAGGCTCCTCACAAATAATTGCCGTAACGGATGATGCCAGACAGTTGATTTCTGTCTTGTGTCTCGCATTTGAAAAAGAGTTTGATGGCGCACGGGAATGCGATGTTGAGCCAACAGCTGCGATAATCGAGCGAGCTGACATTCTGGCCTCAGGTGGTGTTCCGAGCGTTGATATAAAAGTAGAAGTAAGCGAAAAAAGCGAAGCGAGTGAAGTAGTACTTGAAAAGCAGACAGACGACTTTGTTGTGTTTGACGAACAGGCTTCTGCTCCAATGCGCGTGTTGAAAGAATTTGTCGATACACACTCCGATGTTGGCGCCGTGCATATTGACCAGAATGTTGTTCACGCCTTGCAAGCCCTGGATGGTTTTGCTGCTCTGGCGGGAATCGAAACGATTATCGCCATTGCCGGCCCGGTACAGGAGGTGGTTAACCATCTCGATGAAAGAGCGGCTGAGGCAAACCGGGAGCATCTCGAATTTCTGTTGCAGAGTGTTTATGCTCTGGAAAGCATATTTTCTGAATTACGTGATGGCCAGGTTCCCGAAGAAGACGGAGCCATGTTTGCAGCCGAGGCTGATCGTTTGCTGTCTGATATACCCGCTATACAGCAGGTATCTATTCTCGGAATTGATTCAGTACCTGCTCTTTTGGAGATGCACGAGTTTATTGAAAACTGGCGAAACGGCACAGATAACCTGGACCAGAGGAATAATATTCTCATTGCCCTACGCGAAATAAGTGCCCACGCAGAAAAAAACACTTATGCATCAATTTCCAGCTTGTCCGATGCATTGCGAGAAGCATTGACGGGGCTCATGGACAAATCACCCGATGAGGATACATTTATCCTGTTGGATAAAGCACAGGAAACCCTCGTAAACTCCTTTGATTGCGTAGCTGCTCAACAACAATTGCCAGTCGTAGATGATCTGGTCGAAAAATTGCTGATGTTTGCAGGCAGCGAAACTTCCGTTGTTGAGGCACCGGACGATGAGCATATCGACCTTGAAGCAATCGACCTTAATGAAGAGCCAGAAATACCCGAGCTCTTCATACCCGTTGTCCCGGTGGCTGTCATTCCAGCAGATACTGACATTTTGGTGCAGGAGCATGATTCGGTAGAGAGTATTGATCAGTACGATGATCTACCCGGCGACCTCGATCTTGAAATTGTAGAGATCTATTTCGAAGAAGCAGATGAGCTCATAGAGTCAATGGACCTGAGCGTTAATGACTGGGATGCAGAAAGGGATAATGAGCTACATCTTGAAAACATGCTTCGCGTACTTCACACTCTTAAAGGTGGTGCACGTTTGGCAGGATTGGCCAGTCTAGGTGACCTGACGCATACCTTTGAGTCATTTTTGGTAGACCTGCAAAACCGTGGTTTTGAACCCAATGATGCTTTTTTCAGTGAAGTGCATGACCGCGTAGATGAAGTTACAAACCTGCTTTCGCGTTTTAAAAAGGCAGTAAGCTCGAACAGTTCGCAACTTACAGACAATGTTGGTAATGATGTCAGGCCCTCTGAATTGCCCGAGTTGGAAGCGCTCAGTTCAACTGAGCCGCACGATGATATTACTATGGCCTCAGAAGTTGCCAATACGGAAGACGAAGTTGGGTTACGTTTGGCTGGCGACAACTCACAAGGCACTCTAAAAGCGAAAAATGGTCTTGAAGAGACTGTAAAAGTCCCCGTGGAAGTAGCTGTGGAAGACTCTTTCGACGCTTCGTCCGGGGCGTTTCTGGCAAACAGAGCGCCACCAAAAGAAATGGTTCGTGTATCAAGTCTGTTATTGGAGAAACTGGTCAATATTGCTGGTGAAAGCAGCATTATTCGCTCTCGAGTTGAACAGTCCATCAGCGATTTTGGAGCGGCTCTGGGCGAAATGGACAATACCATTAGCCGTTTGAGAGATCAGCTGAGGCGTATGGAAATCGAAACCGAAACACAAGTTTTGTTTCGAACGGAAAAGGAAGGTGAAGATCATGCAGAGTTCGATCCGTTGGAGATGGATCGATATTCACGAATGCAGGAAATTGCCCGATCACTGTCTGAAAGTACTTCGGACATGTTTGAACTGAAAGATGTATTACGTGTGAAGGCGCGAGATACCGAGATGCTGTTGATTCAGCAATCACGCCTGAATACAGAATTACAGGAAGGTTTGATGCATACGCGTATGGTGCCTTTCAGTCGCATGTTGCCACGGCTAAAAAGAATCGTTCGTCAGGTTTCCCGAGAGGTAGCAAAAGAAGTTGAGTTGCTGGCGTTTAATGCGGAGGGGGAAATAGACCGCAATATAGTAGAGCGTATGGTGCCAGCTTTGGAGCACCTTCTGCGAAATGCAATAGATCACGGCATAGAGTCTGCTGAAGAACGCGAGGCCCTTGGAAAAGCTGCGATTGGCCGAATAGAACTCACTCTTCTGCGTGAAGGTGGTGACATGGTGCTGGAACTGAGTGATGACGGGCGCGGAATTGATATCGAATCGGTACGTCAGAAAGCAATTGAACGAGAATTGATGCATCCTGATGCGGAACTGAGTGATGCGCAGATATTGCAGTTCATACTGGCAGCAGGTTTTAGTACCGCAGACTCGGTTACCCAGTTATCTGGTCGTGGAGTTGGCATGGACGTGGTACACAGTGAAGTAAAACAGTTGGGTGGCAGTGTAGAAATTGCATCGACAATTGGCAAAGGAACGCGGATCACCTTACGTCTGCCATTTACAGTGTCGGTAAACAGGGCGCTGATGGTGACAGTGGGAGACGACCAGTACGCCATTCCGCTAAACAGCATTGAAGGCATAGTCAGAGTGCCCATTTCTGAATTTGAGCAGATGAATCAACCCGGGCAACAGGCTTTTGAATATGCGGGAATTCCATATCGGCTGCGGTTTTTGGGCAGCTACCTGGATTGCGAATTTTCCACGAAAGCCGATCAGAATAGTGTTCCGGTTGTGCTTGTGCGATCCGGCGACCAGGCGATGGCGTTATTTGTTAACTCTGTGCAGGGTAGTCGAGAAATAATTGTAAAAAGCCTGGGTCCGCAATTTGCCGGGGTAGGTGGAATTTCCGGTGCAACAATATTAGGCGATGGTAGTGTCGTGGTTATCCTGGACGTGCTTTCCCTGATACGTGGAGATATGGCAGAGTCACTCGTCGTCAAATCGCCTGCCTTGGAAGATCGGCCTCCTCGCTGTGTAATGGTTGTGGACGATTCCGTAACGGTTAGAAAAGTTACCTCTAGAATACTCGAGCGGCAGGGAATGGAAGTGATCGTAGCCAAGGATGGAGTTGAGGCGATGGAGTTACTCCAGGAAAAATGTCCGGACATAATGTTACTGGATATTGAGATGCCACGTATGGATGGATTCGAGGTTGCCCGCCAGGTGCGCCATGATTCAGTTGTTAGTAGTTTGCCCATTATAATGATAAGTTCGCGCACCGGCGCCAAGCATCAGGAGCACGCGGGTTCTTTGGGGGTAAATAAATTTTTGGGTAAACCTTTCCAGGAAAGTGAATTGCTGGCCACCATAGAGGAGTTGCTGGAGTCCAGCGGTACTGGGGACCAAGACCATAAAGGACTGCCAATATGAAGCCCGCTATAGCGTTTGAATCAGAAACACTGTCTTGCCTGATCATCCCTATTGGAGAAACCAACTTGTTACTGCCCAATGTAACAGTGGCTGAAATACTACCGTGGCGAAAGATCAAAAAGTGGGAGGTGGCACCTCAATGGTGTATGGGCTTGTTAAACTGGCGCGGGGAAACCGTACCGGTAATTCGTTATGAGAAAATGAATGACATAAATATCTCGGCCGAGTCTGGAAAATGCATACTCATCATGAATCGTACGCAACCGGGATCTGCGCGGGAGTTTTACGGGCTTGCTGTAGATGGCTTGCCGCGTCTGGTTCGGTTGGGTAACGATGATTTCAGAAATTGTACAAACGCTCTAAAAGTTGCTGATGCTGCCCATCTGCAAATTGGCCTGGAAACAGCCACCGTACCCCGTCTGTCCTATCTTGAAGAACAGATAAGTACGCTAGCTGAGTATTGAGCGTTTTACCAGCTTCATGCGAATTGCCAGCTCCAAGTGTGTTGTAAGATAGCCAGAGCAACCATCGGAGCAGTATCTGCACGCAGCACGTTTTTGCCGAATCCGGCTGTAACAAAACCAGCGTGGGTAGCAAGCTTCAGTTCTTCATCAGTCCAGCCACCTTCTGGTCCTATTAGCAGACAGGTATCTCTGGGGGTTGTGGCAGGTTGAAATAGCGGTGCGCCAGGTTGAAACAGGTAGACTCTCTTGCAGGGTGGGTTTCGGACAATCTCCGCAAATGTGCCGACACTGTGCAGACGAGGAATTCTGTTTCTTCCAGACTGCTCGCAGGCAGACGTTAAAACCGCGCTCCAATGCTGTAATTTCTGGTCGAGCCGTTCTGGGCTCAGACGCACTTCAGACCTTTGGCTGTTAATGGGCCAAATATCGGTGACGCCAAGTTCGGTAGCCTTCTGAAGCACCTTCTCAGGTTTTTTTATCAGAGCCAGAAACAGATAAATTCGCGCCGGACTTTTCGCCTGAAATTCGTATTCAGAGTCTAGTAGAAGCCGAAGGTTTTTGTTCTTGCTGTCACGAATTCTGGCAATATAACTTGTCCCGCTACCGTCAAAGCAAAGCAATGTATCCAGATCTCTAAGCCGCAGAACACGTCTAATGTAATGTGTTTGCTCCGGGTCAAGCACGACCTCAAGGCCCGTGGAGAGTTTTTGCGCAACGAATATACGGTGCTTCTGGCTGTTTGCCACGCGTTTAAAGTGCGCTTTGTAAAGCACTCACTTTGTCTGTAAGTTCCCAGGTAAAACCGTCACCTGAGCGACCGAAATGACCATAGGCAGCAGTTGCAAGATATATGGGTCGTTTGAGATTGAGCATGTCGATCAGGCCTCGCGGGCGTAAATCAAAGTGATCATGAATCAACTCAATAATCTTTTCATCAGAAACTTTTCCGGTACCAAAAGTATTCACTGATATTGAAGTAGGTTCAGCGACACCAATGGCGTAACTTACCTGAATCTCGCATCGATCTGCGATGCCTGCGGCGACGATGTTTTTTGCAACATAACGTCCAGCGTAGGCTGCCGAGCGGTCAACTTTGGAAGGATCTTTTCCGGAAAAAGCGCCACCGCCATGCCGTGCCGCACCACCATAGGTATCTACGATAATTTTTCGGCCAGTCAGACCACAATCGCCTTCCGGTCCGCCAATAATAAATTGGCCAGTCGGATTAATGTAAATTTTTGTATCACTTGTTATCCAGTTTCCGGGGATTACCGGGGTAATAATTTCATCCATTACCGCTTTACGTAAATCTTTTTGGCTGATGTCCGCACTGTGTTGTGTGGACAGTACAATGGCATCAATAGATAGGGGCGCGCCATCCGCATCGTAGCGAAATGATAACTGGCTTTTGGCATCAGGGCGCAAAAACTCCAGCAAACCCGAATGACGCACTTCAGCCTGTTTTTGTACCAGCCGATGCGCATAGGTTAATGGTGCTGGCATCAACACATCGGTTTCGTTGGTTGCATATCCAAACATCAGGCCCTGGTCACCTGCACCCTGTTCCTTATTCTCGGACTCGTCTACGCCCATAGCAATGTCAACTGATTGCTGACCCAGTGCATCCATAATTGTTGCCGCGTCCGGATCAAACCCTGTATCACCCCCTACATAACCGATATCTCGTATTACCTTGCGGATAACTGCTTCCCTGTCAATACTGGCATTTGAGCGAATTTCGCCAGCTATAACGACTAATCCGGTTTTTATTAAAGTCTCACAGGCAACCCTTGAATTTGGATCCTGTTCCAGCATGGCATCCAGAATTGCATCTGAAATTTGATCTGCGACTTTGTCGGGGTGTCCTTCGGATACTGATTCCGAAGTAAAAATGCTGTAATCAGCCATATCCTGTTGTCCTGGCACCTAAAGGGGTAAATTGTACTTCTTTGAGTCCATATGTGCATGGATTCCGACAGTAAATTGCGTTACACGGCGTTAGAAGAGACAATAGATAGCTAGAAAATGTTCGAAAAACCAAATCAAATTCCCCCACCAAATTAGGAGGTTCCTGAGAGTTTATGTCGACACAATCAGATCGAGCTAATGCTGTTCGTGCACTTGCAATGGACGCTGTAGAAAAAGCGCAATCCGGTCATCCGGGGGCGCCAATGGGTTTGGCAGAAGTCGCTGAAACCTTGTGGTGCGAGTTGTTGGTGCATAACCCCGTAAATCCGAAATGGATAAATCGCGACCGTTTTGTTTTGTCGAACGGCCACGCGTCCATGTTGCTTTATTCTGTGCTGCATCTTTCAGGGTATGCAGTTTCAATTGAAGATATTAAAAACTTTCGACAACTTGGTTCCATTACCGCAGGTCATCCTGAGCTGGATGAATGCCCTGGGGTAGAGACCACCACCGGGCCTCTGGGTCAGGGACTAGCTAATGCAGTAGGTATGGCGATAGCGGAAATGAGTCTTGCGCGCAGCTTTAACCGCCCGGATCACAACATTGTAGACCATCATACCTGGGCGATCGTTGGCGATGGTTGTCTTATGGAAGGTATATCCCATGAGGTTGCTTCCCTTGCGGGTACGCTTGGTCTTGGGAAGCTGAATGTGTTGTATGACGACAATGGAATTTCGATAGACGGAAATATCCAGGGCTGGTTTGGTGAGGACGTTGCGGCACGATTTGAGGCCTACGGCTGGCAGGTTATTCGTGCCGTGGATGGCCATGATCCGGTAGAACTAAAGCAGGCGATGGAGACCGCAAGAAAAGAGTCGGGTCGACCAACCCTGGTTTGTTGTCGAACGGTTATCGGCTTTGGCGCGCCCAACTTGCAGGGTACTTCAAAAACCCATGGAGCTCCCCTTGGAAAGGAAGAAATCGCGGGCGTTCGTAAAGCCCTGAACTGGGGATATGAGCCTTTCGAGATTCCAGATCATGTGTACAAGGCCTGGGATTGCCGCGAAGCCGGTGAGGCAGCCGAAAAAAGCTGGAACCTGGGTTTTGAAGCCTACAGGGAAGCGTATCCGGAGTTGGCGGCTGAGTTGATTCGTCGTATGCAAAATACTTTGCCCCAGAACTGGGCGGAAAAACTACGTAACTTTGCACGCCATGAACAAATGCATCCCTCACCAATGGCAACCCGTATGTCCTCTCTTGCTTGCCTTAATATTCTGGGTCCGGATATTCCCGAGCTTTTGGGAGGATCGGCAGATCTAACAGGTTCTGTGGGTACCCGTTGGGAGGGCGCTGAAACTTTGGACGCCACCTCTGCAGGCAATTATCTTAATTATGGTGTGAGAGAATTTGGGATGAGCGCCATTGGAAACGGCATTGCCCTGCACGGAGGGTTAATCCCCTATTCGGGTACCTTCCTGGTATTTATGGACTACGCTAAAAATGCGGTTCGCCTGTCAGCGCTCATGAAAATCAGAAATATTTTTGTTTACACACATGACACGGTGGCACTGGGAGAAGATGGTCCAACCCATCAACCCGTTGAGCAACTGGTCGCGTTGCGAACTACGCCCGATATGTCTGTTTGGCGACCTTGTGACACTGTAGAAACCGCGTTTGCGTGGGAGGCTGCTATTGCCAGAGCGAATGGGCCAACAGCATTGATTTTTACCCGCCAAAAGACCATGCATCAGAATCGGGATGAGGCAGTATTTGGGCAAATAGCCAAAGGTGGATATGTATTGGTAGAAGAACAGCATGAGCTGCGCTTAATTCTTATTGCTACCGGGTCTGAAGTAGAACTGGCTTGCGCAGCTGCGCAGTCGTTAACAGATTCGGGGGTAGGAGTGCGTGTAGTATCCATGCCTTCTACTGATGTATTTCTAAATCAGTCGGAACAATATCGCGAGTCGGTATTGCCAGAGTCGGTTCGTGCAAGGGTTGCTGTTGAGGCTGCCCAGAGTGACTACTGGTACCGTTTTGTAGGGCTTGATGGACGGGTTGTTGGCGTAGACAGGTTTGGTCTTTCAGCACCTGGAGATGTTGCCATGCGCGAAGTAAATATTTCTACTGAGGCTGTGATTGCTGCCGCAAGGGAGCTTATCTAGAGGGTATGTGAATATGGAAATTCCTGTTTTATCAATGAATAACCTGCCGTTGCGGGGTAAAACATTGCTTGTCAGGGAAGACCTCAATGTTCCCCTTTCCAACGGTAGGGTTACCAGTGATGCCCGGTTACGCGCCGCTGTTCCAACGCTCGCTACAGCCCTTGAGGCCGGTGCTGCCGTAATTGTAATGTCGCACCTCGGACGGCCCGTTGAAGGTAAAGCCTTGTCCGACCAGCCTGAAATGAGCCTTGCACCCGTCGCAATACGATTGGGTGAAATTATGGAGCGGGAAATCACCCTTGTTAATGATTGGCAGGATGGTCTGAGCGTTCAGCCAGGCACTCTCGTAATGCTTGAGAATGTACGTTTACTGGTGGGTGAAAAAGCAAACGACGATGCGCTTGCGAAGGCCTTTGCCGAGCTGTGCGACATATTCGTTATGGACGCATTTGCTACAGCGCATCGGGCGCATGCCTCAACGTGTGGAGTGGCAAAATTTGCCCCCGTTGCCTGTGCCGGAAGTCTATTGCTGACTGAGCTGAATGCCCTGCAAAAATGTTTGAGTGCACCAGAGCAGCCTATGGTTGCAGTGGTTGGTGGGGCAAAAGTCTCCACCAAAATAGAGGTACTTGAGAGCCTGGCGGATATGGCTCAACAGATAATCGTAGGTGGTGGAATTGCCAATACCTTTCTTGCTGCGAAAGGCTTCGAGATTGGCATCTCTCTTTGTGAGCCAGATATGATTGCTACTGCTAAACGTATTATGGGGAAAACCAGCGTGCCCTTACCCGTTGATGTAATGGTAGCCGAGAAGTTTCATGAGGAAAGCGTCGCGATACTGAAAAATGTTGCCGATGTATCCAAAACTGACATGATTCTGGATATTGGACCCCGAACAGCCAGAAATATAGCTGCACTTATTAAACAGGCAGGAACTATCCTCTGGAACGGCCCGTTGGGGGTGTTTGAATTTGACCAGTTTGGGGAAGGCACACGCGTGTTGGCAGAGGCTATTGCAGCGAGCGACGGCTTTTCTATTGCCGGCGGGGGAGACACCCTGGCGGCTATTGAAAAATACTCCGTAGGAAAGAACATTTCATACATATCTACAGGTGGTGGTGCATTTCTGGAGTTTGTGGAAGGCAAGCAACTACCGGCTGTGGCGATACTCAAACAACGTGCATCAGAGCACAATGGACTTGATTAAGGGAAGTACAAAATTATGGCACTCATAAGTATGCGTCAATTGTTAGACCACGCTGCCGAAAATGATTACGGCATACCTGCGTTTAATGTTAATAACCTCGAACAGATGCGCGCCATCATGGAGGGTGCTGACGAGACCGATAGTCCGGTTATAGTGCAGGCTTCTGCCGGTGCCAGAAAATACGCAGGTGCCAATTTTCTGCGCCATATGGTGCTGGCAGCAATTGAAGAGTTTCCTCATATTCCGGTGGTAATGCATCAGGATCATGGTGGCTCGCCTGCGGTGTGTCAGCGATCCATCCAGTTTGGATTCTCATCGGTAATGATGGACGGCTCTCTGATGGAGGATCAAAAAACACCAGCAAGTTACGAATATAACGTTGAGGTTACGCGTCGAACAGTTGAAATGGCACATGCTTGTGGTGTCTCTGTTGAAGGAGAACTTGGTTGTCTGGGTTCACTTGAGACAGGTGAAGCCGGTGAAGAGGACGGTGTTGGTGCCGAGGGCATACTTACAATGGACATGATGCTTACCGATCCCGAGCAAGCAGCGGATTTTGTTAAACAGACCGGGGTAGATGCGCTCGCCATTGCCATTGGTACATCTCACGGAGCTTACAAATTCACCCGGCCGCCTACCGGAGATGTTCTGGATATAGGTCGAATAAAAGATATTCATAAACGTCTGCCGGACACACACTTGGTGATGCATGGCAGTTCATCTGTGCCTCAGGATTTGTTGGCAACCATTAACTCCTTTGGTGGCGAAATTAAGGAAACTTATGGTGTGCCTGTGGAGGAGATTCAGGAGGGTATAAAATACGGAGTGCGCAAGGTTAATATCGATACCGATCTACGCCTGGCATCTACTGCGGCGATCAGGCTTTTTCTGGCGGAAAATACCAGCGAATTTGATCCACGTAAATATTTGAGCAAAACGATGTACGCAATGAAAGCTATTGTGGTTGCTCGATATAATTCGTTTGGTACATCCGGCCATGCCGCGAAAATTCGAGCCCTGTCTCTCGAAGCCATGACCGATAAATACCTGAGTGGAGCCCTAAATCCCTCCATCAAATAATCAAATGTTTGGCGAGCTGCGAAGACATGTTGCTGCGGGGGCCACACTGGGTTCCGATGATTCACTGTACAGGGCCTATCTCGATTTCTATGGTCTGATTCCAGAACAAAACTATCCTACTGTGCTTTGCGAGATTTCCGTATTTCAGGCGGCGGGAGAGCGGTTAATTGCCCAGATATTCCGGCCAGAAATTCCCGAACATCAGCAGTGTGCTGGGCGGGCAATTATCGTGCATGGATATTATGATCATGTTGGTTTATATGGTCATTTAATTCGCGATTGTCTGGACAAAAATTTTGAAGTGCTCGCATTTGATCTTCCTGGTCACGGCCTCTCGTCTGGACCCACAGCCAGTATCGATAGTTTTGACAGATACCAGGAATCCCTGGATGCCTTTTTGGCAAAATATAGCATGGGCGCGAATAACAATACCTGGCTATTTGGTCAGAGCATGGGCGGTGCCATTGTTATGGAACATCTACTAACGAAAATTCAACCGCAACAAAACCCGTATAAACAGGTAGTTTTGTTTGCGCCTCTGGTCAGACCCGCAATGTGGCCACTAAATAAATATGTTTTCGCTGTGTTAAAGCGCTTGATCAAGGCGCAGAAAAGGTCTTTTGCCCGTAACTCTCACGATGTGGATTTTCTGGAGTTTGTGCGAAGTGATCCATTGCAGGCGCCCACCTTACCCATTCAGTGGGTACGTGCCATGGTTGAATGGATGCAGCGTTTTGAATCTCTTCCTGATAGCCAACTGAAGCTCTGTGTAATACAGGGTAAAAGCGATGGTACAGTTGACCGGAAATATAATATGGCGGTGGTCAAACAAAAGTTTCAACCGGAGATATTACATATTGAGAAAGCCCGCCACCATCTGGTGAATGAATCTGCCGAAATTCGGACAGAAATGTTTAGCTATATTTGGGGTCGGGGTAAAGTGCCAGGGGAAAACATAAATTTAGCTCCGCCCCGTCTCGACTGAACCACCCGTTATTTTTTCGAACTGTGACTTGAAATTTTCAGTACCTAGTACTAGTCCACTATTCGCGCAATGTCGAATTTTGGCGATTACGTTGACCCCCAACGACTCGTTTATAAGACCCCGATAAATTTTAACTCTCTGATGGGTATTCTCACCAAGTGACAGATAAAACCGATGCGGTGTCCACATGGCGATATTTTTGCCAAGCCCATGCGCCATGTAACTGGACCATCGATAGTCACCAGGATCGGCCACCATACCGGCTCTGACGGGATTGAGCTCAATATATCGTAAACAGGCAAGCAGATAGACATCATCTTGTACCAGGCTTGATTTGAATCGGCCTTCAAACAAACTGCCACTGCGTGAATACGAGTAATTGAAATGACGCGCATACAAGCCCCCGAGATACCGCATGAGGTTTGAGATGGCCTCATCATTTTGAGGTGTGAGGAGCAAATGCACATGGTTAGTCATAAATATCCATCCATGAATATACACTCGGTATTTTTGTGCTCCCGCAGCTAACCAGTGTGCGTAAGCAGCAATATCTGCATCCGACGAGAAGCAGATCTGACGATTGATGCCACGCTGTATTACATGAACTGGAATACCTGCTGGGCAGAACCTATGTCGTCTGGGCATATTGGAAGCACAAAGAAGAGGAATTCAACCCACGATAGACGACCCTTACATTGTTACAACAGATGATATAGAGGTATCTAGCGCGGGATGATGTCCTTAATTGCTGATGGTTTACTCTGGCACTTTACCCCGACCCCATAACTCTAACTCCGCTGGCGCTGGCTATTAAAACCTGATCGGCGGCCTGTGCTGCAAAGATGCCGTTGCATACACTTCCAACCAGATTGTTGATGAGGGCTTCGGTCGCTGCTGGTTCTGGAATTCGAAAGCCTTCGACATCGAGTATCTGGTTGCCATTGTCGGTGACAAACCCTTGCCGTAGTACCGGTTGGCCACCCATTGCCGCAAGATCTCTTGCGACCAACCCGCGCGCCATAGGGATTACTTCAACCGGCAGAGGGTACTTTCCCAGCACTTCTACCAGTTTGCTTTCGTCGACAATACAGATAAATTCGTTGGATGAGGCGGCGACTATTTTTTCGCGAGTAAGCGCTCCACCACCACCTTTTATGAGCGCGCGGTTAGGATCTACTTCGTCTGCACCGTCTACATATACCAGAATCTCCTGAACGGCATTTAACTCCAGTACAGTAATACCATGTGCGCTTAATCGCTCAGCACTTGCCTGGGAGCTGGCAACCGCTGCGTTAAAACTGCCCTTTAGCTCTGCAAGTGCATCGATAAAGTAGTTTGCTGTAGAACCGGTGCCCACTCCAATGATGCTGGTTGCTGTCATTTTGGGACGAATGAGATCGAGCGCATCCCGAGCGACCTGTTGTTTCAGTAAATTCTGCTGGTGTTTTTTTAACCGCATAGAGTTTCCTTAAACAGAGCTTTCTTAAACATGGACGTAGTTTGGACCCGCTATTAGTATGGGGTCCAACAATCGTAGTGGCTACTCCATGTTAGAAAAATATGTCAAAAAGATACTCGCATCACGGGTTTACGATGTGGCAGTAGAAACCCCTCTGCAGGAGGCTAAAGCACTATCTCAGCGAATAGGGCACACGGTGCTGTTAAAGCGGGAAGATCACCAGGCAGTTTTCTCTTTCAAAATTCGCGGTGCCTATAACAAGATGGCACAACTCTCCAAAGAAGAACTGGGCAGAGGCGTTATTGCGGCGTCCGCCGGAAATCATGCTCAAGGGGTAGCATTGGCAGCACGTACTTTAAATGCAAGCGCACACATAGTGATGGGACGCAATGCGCCGCTTATAAAAATAGAAGCGGTTAAAGAGTTGGGCGCACACGTGATATTGCACGGGGACAGTTACGATGAGGCCTTGTTGCATGCCCAGGCGCTACAGAAAAAACATGGCTATGTTTACGTTCATCCCTTTGACGACCCTGATGTTATCGCGGGCCAGGGTACCATTGGTATGGAGCTGCTTAATCAGCGTGGTGATCTGGATGCCATATTTGTACCTGTTGGTGGTGGCGGTCTGATTGCAGGAATTGCAGCCTATATAAAATATCTAAAACCGTATATCAAAGTAATTGGTGTGGAGGCGGAGGGCTCGGCATGTTTCTATGCCGCCAAAAAAGCTAACAGAAGAGTAAGGCTGCCACATGAAACGCTCGATTTGTTTGCCGATGGTATATCCGTTGCCCAGGTAGGCAAACATACATTCAAAATAGCAAAGCAGTATGTGGATGAAACGCTGACTGTAAGCACAGATGAAATATGCGCAGCGGTAAAAGACATATTTGATGATACGCGATCAATTGCGGAACCTTCCGGCGCCGTCGCAATAGCAGGTTTAAAAAAATATGCAGAATCTATGGACGATACTACCCCTCAGGTCTTTGCTGCAATTCTGAGTGGCGCTAACGTTAATTTTGACAGGCTTCGCCATATTGCAGAACGAGCCGAGGTTGGTGAGCATCGCGAGCTTATATTGGCCGTTCAGATACCAGAAAAGCCGGGCAGTTTCCTCAAATTTTGTAAGGCAGTGGGAAAAAGAAGCATCACCGAATTTAACTACCGGTATTCGGATACAGAACAGGCAAGGTTGTATGTGGGAATACAGATACAATCTCCCCAGGCCGGGAATGACTTGCTGCAAAGACTGCAATCGGCCGGTTACCCGCTTGAAGATATGACCGACAATGAAGTCGCAAAATTACACGTACGACACATGGTAGGTGGCAAAGGGCCGGTTGGACAGAATGAGCTGCTTTATCGTTTCGAGTTTCCTGAGCGCCCGGGCGCATTGGCAAATTTTCTCACCCAGTTAGGCAGTGACTGGAACATTTCTTTATTTCATTACCGAAACCACGGCGCTGCTTTTGGTCGGGTGCTGGTAGCGTTCCAGGCTTCAGAAAAGGACAGAAAACGGCTAACCGGATATCTGGTCCGAATTGGTTATCGCTTTAATGAAGAAACCGGTAATTCTGCCTATGGCGCTTTTTTAAGTTAGATCAGTCCAGAGAATAACGTCCCAGTTCTTCCTCGAAGGCGAGTTTGCCTAAATGTGTCATGCGATCCAGATAAAGTAGACCATCCAGGTGATCGAACTCATGCTGAAAAACTGTTGCCATGAATCCTTCCAGTTCCATTTGGTGGTTTGTCCCTTCCAGATCCTGATATTTGATACGTATGGCTTGCGGTCGTTCTACATATCCACGTAATCCCGGCACTGACAGGCAGCCCTCCCAGACTCCAGCCGTAGTTTCGTCCAGAACTTCGTAGTAAGGGTTGGCAAATACTGTTAAAGGCAGGGCATCCAGATGTCCATAACGGGTCTCACCGCCTTCAATTTCAATGATTGCGAGCCGAACGGACTCATTAACCTGTGGTGCCGCCAGGCCAACGCCCCGATAGTCTTCCAGCGTATCAACCATATCTTCAACCAATCGTTGAATAGCTTCGGAGGAAAGTTCTTCGAGGCTCAGTGCTCGCGCTACTTTTCTAAGTGTGGGATGTCCCATGCGGATAATTTTTCTAACAGCCATTCTAAACCCCTAGTGATGTATTTTTGTACCAAGAGCAATGGCAGCTTTTTTTGAAAAAGCCCAAATAGAGTTTTCGGTGATAACAGCGTCCATTGTCTCATCCCAGGCCTGTGTGGGGATACCTTTGAAATATTGTAGATCGTGCGCCAGGCCAATGCACAGGGGCCGGTTGTGAAAGGTGCTTAATGCCCGATCATAATAACCACCCCCCATTCCAATGCGGTTACCCTTATCATCAAATGCCAGTAGAGGCATAAACATTACGCTATGTGTCCATAGTGGGCGCAGCCTGGATGTGTCTGGATCTGGCTCGGGTATACCGTAGGTATTGTTGCTGAGCCGGTATTGCGCATTGGGTATCCTGAATTCCATTTTGTTAGCGGGCTTTATTGTTGGCAGGCTTACAATTTTGCCCATCGAATACAGGGCGAGTATGAGTGGGCCGGTATCCAGTTCTCCGTTGCAGGAAAAATAGACGGCTGTACTAGCACAGCAATTGAGCAGCCCCGAGCGAAGTATCTGCCGTTTTACCGCGTTGGCGTTGGCATTTTGTCGCTGTTTGGTAAGCGCGCTGCGTTTCCTGCGCATTTCGTGTCGAATGGATTTTCTGGTGGACTGGGGACTGGAATGGGTCAATTTTGGAATAGTCTCCCGGGAATGCCGCTGCAGGATTGCCCTGAACCGTATGGGTTCAAGGCGGGAGCGTAGGATAACAACACAGGTTTCCCGCTCGTTGCAGGCTTACACATAGTCGTCATCACCAGGTTCCCATGGTATTTCTAACGGCTCAAGGACGACACCAGCTGGCGAACATCCCAGGAGACTATTAAGGATTATATACTTATTGTTGAATGTTGCGAGATACCTCTGCCGAGAAATCACCTGAATTTGTGACAGACTTATCGCACCAGAAAAATTTATTGCCTAGCTAAGCGCGAACTGTTTTTGGCGTTCAAGACTTTGCTCTATTTTACTGGTGAGCGTAGAGATTCGTTCGGAATGGTCCTGTTTTGTGTCGCTGTGATCCTGGTTCAGATTAAGGTACTCGTGACTAATATTAAGGGCGGCCATCACGGCAATTCTGTCCATTCCCAGAACTTTTCCTGTGTCGCGAATTTTTTTCATCTCGCCGTCCAGATATTTGGCGGTTGAAGTTAATTCGTCAATTTCATCAGTTTTACAATTAACCTGATACTTCCTGTCCAGGATGTTTACGGTAACGGTTGAGTTAGTCACGGGTGCAATTACCTTTTTACTAGTTAATCCTGTTCGAGTGATTTGAGACGAGTGATCATGCCTTCGACCCTGTTTTTTGCCAGTTCATTTTTTTCTATGAGTTTTGCGCGCTCAGTGGTCCAGGATCCCTGTTGAACACGTAAAGCCTTGTTTTCTCGTGAGAGTTGTTCGCAATAGGCTATCAGCGATTCTATTTTGTTTTCAAGAGCGTCCAGGTCAGAAGACATATAAGCTTCCATTCCAACTGATTAATGGGCAACTATAATGCGCTGTAAAATGTCGGTCAACGTGGCATTGACCCTAATGCCTGCGTGACCAACAATAGTTGGAATGAATATGAGTGAATATGTTAATCGTCGCGCAACCCTCATGGAGCACATGGGTGAGGGCAGTATCGCCGTTATTGCTTCCGCTAAGGAAATTATCCGTAACAGAGATACCGAATATCCTTTTCGCCAGAATAGTGATTTTTATTACCTGACCGGGTTTGTTGAAGCGAATGCACTACTGGTGTTGATTCCCGGACGCGAAATGGGCGAGAGCATACTGTTTTGTGAGGAGCGCCAGGTTGATCTGGAGCAGTGGACCGGCGAGCGAATGGGCCCAGAGAGAGCGGCTCAAGTGCTGGGCGTGGATGATGCTTTTCCATTTGGTGATCTGGCAGATATTTTGCCCGGATTGCTGGAAGGCCAGGCCCGAATTCATACTACTCTTGGCGAGCAGCCGGAATTTGATAAAGAATTGCTTTCCTGGGTAAAGGGGCTTCAAACGTACTCGGCTCGTGGTGTTGTAGCACCGGGGGAGATCGTTGCTCTATCGCACCTGCTGCACGATTTAAGGTTGTATAAGTCTTCAACCGAGCTACAGGTGATGCGCAAAGCAGCAACAATAACCTGTGCCGCGCACACCCGAGCTATGCAGGCATGCCAACCGGGGCTAATAGAGGGTGCCCTGGAAGCAGAGCTGATTTATGCCTTTATGAAGAATGGTGCCCGGCACCCTGCCTATCCATGCATAGTGGGTGGAGGTGCGAACGCCTGTGTAATGCATTACACCCGCAACAGTGACATCCTTAACTCCGGTGACCTTGTTCTAATAGATGCGGGTTGCGAGTTTGAGCACTATGCCTCTGATGTAACACGTACCTTTCCTGTGAATGGCCGTTTCACGGCGCCGCAAAAACGGCTCTATAATATAGTGCTTAAAGCACAACTCTGCGCGATAGACGCTGTGCAACCTGGCAATGCGTTTGACCAACCCCATATTGTGGCAATCCGAATTATGGTGGAAGGTCTTGTTGAGCTAGAGCTTCTTAAAGGTGACATAGACAAGCTTATTGAAGCCGAGGCCTACAAAATATTCTGTGTACATAAAACCTCACACTGGATGGGGCTGGATGTGCACGACGTGGGTGATTATCGGGTCGGGGAAGTATGGCGCGAACTGGAACCAGGTATGGTATTAACGGTGGAGCCGGGCTTGTATATTCCGGACAATGATGCTTTTGACCTGCCATGGCGTGGCATGGGTATTCGTATTGAAGATGACGTACTTGTCACCCGGGACGGGCATGAAGTGCTTACGCAGAATACGGTTAAATCGGTTGACGATATTGAGTTATTGATGAAAAACGGACAAATCAGATGAACACTGGTGGAATTCAGGATGTACTGGTAGTTGGTGCCGGTTTAATTGGTGCGAGTATTGCCCTGGGTTTAGCAAAAGCTGGTTACCAGGTAAGTCTGTTTGAGAAGAATGAGCCCAGGTTAAGTTTTGGTGCATCTGGCCATGACGCTAGAACTGTTGCTGTCTCGCCACATTCACAAAAATTGTTAGAATCGTTGGGTGTTTGGCAAAATTTGGTCTCACAAATCTTCAAACGAATTGTGGTTTGGGAAGACCAGGGTACTGCTCAGATAGAGTTTACCGCGAGTGAAGTGCAGCTTAAAAAGCTTGGCTGGATTGTGGAGCTTAGCCCGGCTGCGCTGCAGCTGTGGCAGGCTCTGAAAACCGAGCCTAATGTGCGACTTGTTTCGGGCAGCAGAGTCTCTTCAGTAGATTTACATGCATCCGAAGTTGTAGTTGGACTGGAAACAGATACAGAAAACTTTCGAGGCAAATTGTTGATTGCCGCAGATGGCGCGCAATCCAGCGTAGGTAAGTTGCTGGATCTTAAGACCAGCCATACTGGTACTGGCCACAGCGCTATCGCTACTATTGTAAAAGTAGCCAAGCCACATTGTGAGACAGCCTTTCAAAGGTTTTTGCTGGATGGTCCGATTGCCCTTTTGCCCGTACAAGGAGATCAACATCACGTCTCACTCGTATGGTCGCAATCACCGGGTCAGGCGGAACGTCGAATGGCTCTGGAAGATGCGGCTTTTTGTGTTGAATTGCAGCAGGCGATTGAAGCGGTTCTGGGGGATGTGAAGGAAGTTGATCATCGCTACTGTTTTCCTTTAAATCAGAGTCTGCGGGCTAGTTTCCATCCAGCTGATCGGGTATTGTTTTTAGGGGACGCTGCCCACGTAGTACATCCGTTGGCTGGCCAGGGCGTGAACCTGGGCTTTGAAGATGTTGGAGAGCTGCTTGATATCGCAGACACCAATCAAGCGGATCTGGGACGCTCTGGATTGTGGTCTGGCTACGCTCGTCGGCGCCGGGTGCGTGCGCAATTCGTTCAATCTGCAATGAAGGGATTTCAGGGTGTGTACTCTTTGGATAACCCGTTGCTTCAATGGGTTCGCAACATGGGTGTGCAGGCGCTAAATGCAAGCCCTGCGGTCAAAAAACAGATTATGAAAGAAGCTTTGGGTCTGGGTACTTTCAACTAGAGACACTGCTAGCGGAGTGGCAAGCAATTGCTGTATCTGGACTGTTAACAGGAATACTGACTTAGGAGGTTTGTTTGAGCAATGATATTCGAATTGGTGGGCGTGAGGGCGTACAAGTTACGCAACTAGCAAATCAAAGCAATCGACACGGAATAATCACTGGTGCAACGGGAACAGGTAAAACGGTAACCCTGCAAGTTCTTGCCGAAGGTTTTTCACGTGCGGGTGTTCCGGTTTTTGCGGCAGATGTGAAAGGAGATTTGTCTGGAATTGCTGCTGCAGGTAAATCGCACAAAGAAGTTGATAGAAGAGTTAAGTTGTTGGCGCTTGACACCTATCAACAAAGAGCGAACCCCACACTATTTTGGGATATATTTGCGGAACACGGTCATCCGGTCCGTACAACTATTTCTGAGATGGGGCCGCTTATTCTGGCTGCACTTCTGGAGCTTAACGAAACTCAATCCGGAATACTTTATGCCTGCTTTGCCATCGCAGACGATGAGGGTATGTTGTTATTAGACCTGAAGGATCTGCGCGCAACGCTCAGCTGGATGGGAGAGCATGCAAAAGAACTTAGGTCCGATTATGGCAATATTTCGCCCGCTTCTCTCGGAGCCATTCAACGTAAATTACTGGTGTTAGAGGAGCAGGGTGCCGACCAGTTTTTTGGTGAACCAGCGTTGCAAATAGAAGATTTAATGATTACCGATTTTTCAGGCAATGGAGTAATTAACCTTTTACATTCGGACAAATTGTTGCGTGAATCACCCAAACTCTATGCGGCATTTTTGTTGTGGCTTTTGTCAGAACTATTTGAAGAGCTGCCTGAGGCAGGGGATCTCGACAAACCAAAGCTTGTGCTGTTTTTTGATGAGGCCCACCTGCTGTTTAAAGGTATGCCAAAAAGCCTGGTCGACAAAATTGAGCAAGTTGTACGTTTGGTTCGTTCCAAGGCGGTGGGCGTTTACTTTGTTACCCAGAACAGCAGCGACCTTCCGGAAAATGTCCTGGGCCAGCTGGGATTGAAGGTAGCGCATGCAGTACGTGCTTTTACACCTAAAGATAAGAAAACATTACGAGCCATTGCTGATGGATTTCGTAACGATGACGAATTGAACATAGGCAAGATGCTGATTGAGCTGAAAACTGGTGAAGCGGCCGTTTCTCCGCTTAATGAAGATGGCGCGCCTTGTTCCGTGCAACGCTCAGTGGTTGTTCCACCGGAGTCACGAATTGGCCCCTTAACGCCGGAGGAGCGTGAAGTTGTGCTAAAACGCTCGCCCCTAAAAGGTAAATACAATACCACAATTGATAGGGAATCTGCTTACGAAAAATTAGCAGAGCGAGCAGAGAAAGCGGTGGCATCTGAAAAGGCCGCGAAGGTGATGGCTGAACAAGAAAAACAAGCAGCAAAAGCGCAAAAAAAAGCAGAAAAGCAGCAGCGGGCCAACCGACCAAGAAAAAGTAATCGTCAGAGTGTCGGTGAGGCTTTTCTTAAAAGCACCATGCGCTCAATTGGCCGTTCAATTGGAACAAAACTGGTTCGTGGAATATTGGGCTCTTTGTTAAAATGAGTGGTTGTATACGTTTCGAAAGCTGCACATGAGTAAGCTATGTAACTGAGCCATTCACATTATATGTCAAAACTAGCTGGCGACAGTCGCCTGCTCCTCTTTCACTTTTAAAAGCATAACCGCGCCTATAATCATGAGCACCGCCAGAGACGCAAAGCCAATTCTTTGCGATTCAAAAATACTGGTAGCGGTCGCAACCAGTAAAGGTGCCAGAAATGCAGTAGCTGTTGCAGAGAGTGCAAACAAACCAAAAAACTGGGTTATCCGTTCAGGTGGTGCAATGCGCGCCATGAGTGTTCTGGATGCGGATAATCCAGTAACAAAAAACATGGCGAAGATCTGATTGGTAGCGAAGTAAAAAATCTCGGGAAGCGTTGCAAAATAGGGTGAATCCCAAACCGGCTCTGAGCCTACTTCGATAAAGTAAAGGATGGTGTCGGGTTGTACCGATACCAGTGTTAACAACACTACGGCGCTGGTGCTTATTGCAATTTGCAGAGCGCGAATAGAACCGACTTTGTCGTCCAGGCGACCCCCAAGATATGCGCCAATCATTGCCGACGCGCTGCTGCATAAGCCGAATATAAGCAGTGTTGTTGTATCCCAGCCAAATGTTCCGGATGCGTACACGCCGCCGAACGTTAACACACCGACCATGCCGTCGATAAAGAACATGCGTGCCAGAAGATAGCGGGCTATATTTGAATAATGTCGAACGTGCTTAAGAGTTTGAATAACATCCTGTACACCTTCTTTTGCAACCTGCCATAAGGGAAACGGCGAGGCTTTACCATCTGGGGTAAATAGCAGTACCGGCAAAGTAAACAGCAGCATCCATAATCCTGCAATTGGACCGACAATGCGATTGTGCTCGTGTGCGGACTGGTCAATGCCAAATAGAGGGGAGTCAGGCAAGAACGCCCACGCTTGAGTACCAGGCAGCGAAAAGGCCAGTAACACAAACAGCATTAGCACGAGTCCTCCCACGTTACCTAACGAGTAGGCCAGGCCAGAAACCAGGCCAACACGATTGGCCGGTGCGAGCGATGGCAACATGGCATTGTGGAACACTTCAGAGACGGTGAAACAGATTTTTATGACAAACAGGATAAGCAAAGACAGTCCCAGGCTTAAACCTTGACCATGGGGCTGAATAAACCACAGGCAGAAGGCCCCAATGCTCATTATCGCGACAGTCCCCAATATCCAGGGTTTGCGCCTGCCATCTTTGTCTGCGATTGCCCCTAAAAAAGGTGCGGCAACGGCCAGCAGTAATCCGGCAGCTGCAGTAATGTAGCCAATGAGGGCCTGTCCCTGTACGGGATCACCCACAACTGTGTTACTGAAGTAGGGGTAAAAGATGTAAATGATAACAATAATGTAGTAGGGGTCACGTGCGCCCTGGCCAAATGTCCAGCTGAAGTAACCCAGCGGAGACGCAGCGGGAGTACCGGCCAGAGATACAGCATTGGTAGTCAAATTATCTTCCTTTCTAATAAGAACAAGATGGTGTATGTCGAGAGTAAGCGAGTCATTTGGGGAATACAAACATCCGGCACGATGGCAGGATAGTGTAAATAACCCGTGATTGGATGCGCGGGCGTATATCAAGCCCCGAAGGCAATATCCATAATGCGATGGGTCGCTCGAAACCCCGATCGAATGATAGATATTTGCGAAGCAGGATTGTCTGTTGTAGTAGAGCAGATGGCCGTACCACCTCTCGAAACCACACGACAGGCGAGTGTTTTCAAAATGTAAGTAGCCCAACCCTGACCGCGGTAATCGGGATGGACCATCATCCCTAAATCTACCACTCCGTGTTGCGTTTCACTTGTTCGCTCCTCACCAAAACCTATCCAGTCGTCTCCTTGTGCGAGTACCGATAATTCTGCTCTGGCCATTAGGTTTTCGGAATAACCCTCCAGCCACGGCTGACTCCCCCGCTCAAAACCCAGGCAGCGTTCTTGTAAAGCCACGACACGTGATAGTTCGTTCTCTGCAACTAGCCGAAACGATATTGATGCGGCATTTTTATGACTGGGCTCCATCGGTTTTGACGTTTCGTACAGTAGCGTATGGACTGTTATTTCATTTTGGATGTCCAGGCACAAGACAAGAAAAGCCGGGTCAATGGTACTGACAACAAATTTTCGAGGTCCGTGTTGATCGATGACCTGGTCAAGCAATGTTTTCGCGACGTTGTGAAAGCCGGGTGTCACATAGAACTGAAGCAACGCACCCTCTTTCGATAGCACAAAATAGCCGGCTTGCTGTTCTTCCACCAAAATTTCCCAATGCGGGGCAGGATTCGTGAAACCGGTATCCCACATTCCATCCATCGGTGCGAGAAGGCTCCTGTAGTACTCATTTTTTAGGGAGCCGATCACTGCACTGTCATCAACCGGAATAAAAGAAATCATGATTTTTATCTTCTTTTGGATTAGGCCGTCATAATCTGCTTTTTCCTTTTCGGTTCGTTGGCGCCGTTATAAGCCAACCCAACACTCATCGATCTTAAAAGCTGTGCTGAACACCCAGCTTTAAAATTATGCCAAGCGGATCGTGAGTGTAAGGGTCGTAATTCAGATTAAGCCGTGCCAGAGGCGGATCTTCATCGGTAAAATTGTAGATAGACGCAAATAATCGGGTACGCTCGTTGTTAAGCAGAATGTTGTAGTGGGCATTAGCTGTCACGTGCGCATCAACCGACCAGTCCGAACCTTCGGGTTGCGTATGATCTTTGTATCCGCTGGTATGAAATACTTCAAAGCGTACCCGGTGTTGTCCTGATACCCAGTTCAGGTAAGCATGATTCTTCCAGCGCGGTAGTGGGCGTGCAATACGACGCCCCGCATTAAGCTGACCTTCACCACGAAAGCCGTCGGCCCAGATCCAGCCGTCAACTTTGTACTTGTTTATATAGGTACCCCGCGCACCAACAGTGAACTTACCGTAGCTGGATGGCAGTTTCCAGCTAACCTGATAGTCGAGCCCATCGGTTTCTGTATCTGGCCCATTGGTATAGGTAAGCGTAATTTTATCTATCAACCCCTGGGAGCTGAACTCAACTTTACTGCGTGCCAATTCAAAGGCCGGGCTGTTGGGGTTCATCACAGCGGCAGCTATGTCCTCCCCGTTTTCCTGAACCATGGAATCACTCAATTCGAAGCGCCAGTAATCCAGTGAAAAATACAGACTCTCACTAGGACGCCAAATAACCCCGACATTGTAGGTGTCTGCCTGCTCTGGTTCGAGATCAGTGTTTCCAACAATATCAACCGGGCGGAACCCCGCAACGGGTGGCGCGATAAACTGATAGACCGTATCAATGCCCCCTAATCGGCTGGTTGGTGGCGCTCTGAAAGAGGAGCTGTAGGAAGCGCGAAGAGACAGCGATTCGACAATATTCCATCGAGCTGCGAGCTTCGGGTCAAGAGTGGTGCCATGCTTTGCACCGTAATTTTCATAACGCAAGGCTAACTGAATATCCAGGTTATCTGTTAGAGGAACTGCCAACTCACCAAAAAC
>Ga0256847_1000171_pt1 | contig 45074 bp, 36 predicted proteins | sample TeddybearmetaG_FD_189099 | JGI IMG/M metagenome (GOLD analysis project Ga0256847, IMG submission 189099) | Hydrothermal vent microbial communities from East Pacific Rise, Pacific Ocean - Teddybear | ecosystem: Environmental > Aquatic > Marine > Hydrothermal vents | place: Pacific Ocean: East...
AGTGGCCGCGCCAGAATATTTGCAAAAATCAGATCATATGGCGCCGTTGACTGGATCAGATGGCTGTTAGCGCTGCGCGTATAGTAGGCGCGAAAGCGATTGCCGATATTGTTCTTGGCCGCATTCTCGTTGGCAACACGGACGCTATCAAGATCAATTTCAGTGCCGATCGCGCGCGCTGCGCCGGCCTTGATCGCAGCGATGGCCAGCACGCCAGAGCCTGTCCCCACATCCAGCACATTACGCGGGACCGTGGTGTTCAGAACATGTTCAAACCCGAGCAGACAGCCCAGCGTGGTGCCATGATGGCCGGTGCCAAAGGCTGGACCCGCTTCGATCAGTATGGCGGTCTTACCCGGCGAGCTTGCCGTCAGCGCATGACTGCCTGCAACAATGAAACGCCCAGCGCGTACCGGCGGTAGCCCTTCCAGAGACAGCGTAACCCAGTCGCGATCTTCCAGCGCTTCGATCACCGGATTGAGATCTGGCGCGACCTCGCCGATCAGCGTGACGCAAGCCTGCGCTGCCGCTTCGGTTTCAGCATAGGCATCGAGCCGCCAAGTGACGCGCGTATCTTCCTTGGCATCAACCGCGTCAGCTGGTGACGGGTCAATCCAAGCCAACTTATCCCAAGCCGTTTCGATTGATTTGCGAGGTCCGCGAGCAGATATCTGGTACATGCGCGCGGGCTTATCATCGCCGCCGTGCGCCGAATAGAGGGCTAATGTGTATGGCTGCGGCGCGTATTCGTGCGGCGTTTCCAGCGCCGGTCATAGTGCGCCCAGGCTTCGCCGCGATCAGTATGATAGATCGGCGCGCGGTCATCGCTGCGATAGTGGCTACCCTGACCGCCATGATCACGATGATGCGGGTGATGCGAGGCGTGTGACTCGTGACGCGTCCGGTGCGACGTATGTGTATAGGTCTGGCGCGACGAGGAATAAGTCGGCGCCGTTTGGCTGTAGGTACGGGTGATGGTCGGCGCCTGTGAATATGTGCGCGTATATGTGCGGGTCACCGCCGGGGCGTAGGTCTGTGTACTGTAGCCGCTAAGTGAGTTGCCGCAGCCCTGATCGCGGCAGCACGTGCCTGAGGTCGTGTAGATCGTCGTGTCGTGGCTGTGAGCGTGGCCGCCATGGCTGTGACTGAAAGATTGCGCGACAGCGGGCGCGGCGAAACACAGAACCGATGCAAGCGCGGCGAGGGTGATGCGGATCATGGCTTTTCCTTTGTTTTTCGCCGTCGCGGCGGGTTTGGTGATAGTTAACACATCCTTGCCATGAATGCAGGCTGAAGGCGGCCCCACGTATGGATGGCCTGCGCGGTAAAGCTGGGTATAAGCGAGCTATGACAGATCAGTTGAACATTGCAGTCGCTGGCGCGGCCGGACGTATGGGGCGCCAATTGGTGAAAGCGGCGGTTGAGGCTGGCCATCAACTCAGTGGCGGCAGTGAAGCGCCGGGATCACTGCATCTGGGCAAGGATTTAGGCACACTGGCAGGTGTGCGCTCACTTGGCGTGCAGACCTTTGCCGGCATCAGCGAAGCGGCGCGCGGGGCGAATGTATGGCTCGATTTTACCGTGCCAAAAGCAACCTTGGCGGCGCTGGATATCCTGCCCAGTCTTGGAGTAACAGCTATGATCGTCGGCACGACAGGCTTTAGCGCCGCCGAAGAGAAGATGATTGTGCAGGCCAGCAAGCGGCTCGTGATCGTCAAGGCTGGGAACTATTCGCTGGGTGTGAACCTGCTTGAAGCGCTTGTGCGACAGGCTGCAGCACGGCTTGGCGACGATTGGGATATCGAAATCCTCGAAACCCACCACCGGCGTAAGCTTGATGCACCGTCTGGCACCGCTCTGATGCTGGGCGAAGCGGCTGCGGAAGGGCGCGGATCGTCTTTAAATGACCTGCGTACACCGCCGTATGATGGACCTGATGCCAAGCGGGAGGCCGGGAAGATCGGCTTTGCTGTGCGCCGCACCGGCGATGTCATCGGCGATCACGAGGTGACTTTCGGCTCGGATCTGGAGACCCTCACGCTCTCGCACACAGCCTTGGACCGAGCAGTCTTTGCGCATGGCGCGATCAAAGCGGCTGAATGGGCGGCAAGTCAGAAGCCCGGCCTGTACGGCATGAACGACGTTCTGAATATCTGACGCCGCGATACTGATTGCCATATTGGGCGCGGTGCGCCACGTTCTTCCCAAGCTCAAACGGGGAGGCCAGCATGGCTCAGAATCGCGAATTTGACGTTATTATCTACGGTGCCACTGGCTATACAGGCCGTCTGGTCGCGGACTATCTCGCCCGAACCTATGGCCTTGGCGGCGAGGTCAAATGGGCAATGGCCGGGCGCAGCGCTGACAAACTGGCGGCGGTGCGAGACGAGATCGGCGCGCCAGCTGACACGCCTTTGGTCGTCGCTGATGCCAATGATTCAGCCAGCCTTGCAGCAATGGCGGCGCGCGCGGGTTGTATCGCGACCACCGTTGGCCCGTACCAGCTTTATGGCGAACCGGTCGTTGCCGCCTGTATCGAGGCTGGCACTGACTATGTTGATCTGTGCGGTGAACCGGCATGGATGCATCAGATGATCGATAAATATGACGCCAAAGCGAAAGCCTCTGGCGCGCGCATCGTGTTCTCTTGTGGCTTTGATTCGATCCCGTTCGATATGGGCGTCTGGTACTTGCAGGAAGCAGCGAAAGACAAGTTCGGCGCGCCAGTGCCCCGCGTCAAAGGCCGGGTGCGCAAGATGCAGGGTACGTTCTCTGGCGGTACTGCTTACAGCTTCAAGGCGACCATGGACGCCGTTGGCAAAGACCCATCGCTGATACAGGTTCTGATGAACCCGTTCAGTCTGAGCGATGGTTTTGACGGTCCTGAGCAACCCTCCGGCATGGCCCCGATTGAGGACACCGATATTGGCTCATGGTCAGCGCCGTTCATCATGGCTTCGATCAATACCAAGAATGTCCACCGCTCCAATGCCCTGTTTGGCCACGCTTACGGCGAGGGCTTTGTCTATGACGAGATGATGCTGACCGGACCGGGCGACGCTGGCAAAGCCGCCGCCGAAGCGCTCGCCAGCATGGACATGATGGGCGGCGAGGACGGCCCCAAACCGGGCGAAGGCCCCAGCCCCGAAGAGCGCGAAGCCGGCTTCTATGACGTCCTGTTCTACGGCATTGCAGCCGATGGCCGGGTCATCAAGGTCGGGGTCACCGGCGATAAAGACCCGGGCTATGGTTCCACCTCGAAAATGATCACCGAAGCAGCGCTGACGCTGGTCAAGGAGGACACAGGTACGCCGGGCGGCATCTGGACCACGGCGCCAGCGATGGGCGGACATCTGGTTAAACGCTTGATCGACCGCGCCGGTTTGACCTTTGAGGTTGAAACCTGAACATTTCGGCGACACGCGCCGAGGGAAAGGCGCGCATTTTATGCTATGCTCAGGTTTTAGCCGAGCCGTCTAAGTGCTGTCTGGAACAGGTGATTAGCTGTCTGAAAACCCAATTGCCAAATCGCTTTCAGAACGAATCACCATATGAATGGCGCATCTAAAGGGGCTTTAGGGGTAGTATATGACTTTGTTAGAACTGGTGATAATCGCGCATCGCTGCCGATCGACCCACCATTTCATTGCAATTGATGCTTTGTCCCTGCTCAAGGGCAAGGATGCCGAGCTGTGGCATGATCTCGTTTTGCGCTACCACACCAGCCTGCTGAAAGGTGCCAAGGCTCCGGACAAGGAGTTCAGGGATTTCCAGAACCACGTCCTGCACGTCGAAGAAGGCGAATGGGGCGGCGCGCGTGATGCAGCCATGGAATGGTATGGCAAGGCTGTTGCCGCTCTGCGCAATCACAAATGGTCCGATGCCGTTTACGCGCTAGGCGTGATGACGCATTATTATGCTGATCCGATCCAGCCGTTCCACACAGCCCAGACCGAAGAAGAAGGCGCTATCCATCGCGCGGTAGAATGGAGCATCGCCAAATCGCGCAATACGATCAAAGCCATGGTCGATGCGCGCGGATATCCGACTGTAACTGCAGGCAGAGACACAGGTTTTGTCGCCGACATGGTTCTGGCTGGCGCGAAGTTCTCCAACCCTCACTACCAGACCTTCATCGACCATTATGACATCGACAAAGGGGTGAAAAATCCAGAGCTTGGACTGGACGAGACCATGCTGGATATTCTCGCTGATCTTGTGGCCTATGCAACCGCCGGGATCGCGGTCTTGTTTGAGCGGGCGTTTGAAGAAGCTGCGGTGAAGCCGCCAAAGATCGATCTTGATCTGCCGGGCTATCTGGCTGCACTGGACATTCCGATCCGCAAGCTAACCAAGCGCATGGCCGATACCAAGGACCGCAAGATCGTCGAGGCGATGTATGAGGAGCTTCAGGAAACCGGTAAAGTCATCAAAACGCTCCCCGCTGATGATCGCCGGGTTCGCAGGCTCCACGCCAAGCAAGTCTTGCGCAAATCCATGGCAGAATTGGATGCTCAGCCGCTCAAACGCCTTGGCACCAAGCATGTGCCGATGAAAACCCCGCCGCGCCCGGTCGAATATGTTCTGAAACTGGTTCCGGTGCCGGTTGGCGGATCGAAATTGACGGCGACAGCGGCGCCGATACCTGCACCCATCGTCCCTGACCCGGATGTGTTTGGTGAACCAGCCCCCCGCGAAACAGCTGAAATTGCAGCAGATACCAAGCGCAAAGTGATCAAGCTTGCTGCGGTTGCAGCCCCGGTTATCGAGACCGTAGATGAGACGCCGGAGCCGATCGATAAGCCAACCCCGGCGGATCAGGTTCTAGCTGAGCTTGATGCCAAATCTGACGCAGAAGCGAAAGCTCAGGCAAAACGAGACGCGGAAGCGGAGGCCACCGCACAGGCAGAAGTCGCGTTCAAGGCAGAAGTAGAAGCCAAGCGATTGGCCGACGAGGAAGCCAAAGAGAAGGCTGAAACCGAAGCCCGTGAAAAAGCTGAAGCCGAGGCCAAAGAGAAGGCCGATACTGAAGCTCGCGGAAAAGCTGAGGCCGAAGCGCGAGCGGAAGCTGAGGTCAAGGCAAAAGCTGAAGTGCTGGAGGCCAAGGAAAAACTGGAAGCCGAAGCAAAGGCTGCTGCCGAAAAAGCTGAAGCTAGTGAAACAAAGAACAAATCCACCAAATTGTCGAAAGCTGAACGCACAGACCGTTTGAGTGAAGATTCGCCGGTTGTTGATGCACCTTCAATTGGTCCAAAGACCGCCAGCCGGCTAGAAAACGTGGGTATTGTTACAATTGGCGACCTGCTCGCCGCCGATGTTGAAGAGACCGCAACCGCGTTGAATGTACGCTACATTACGGTTGAAACGCTGACCGATTGGCAGGATCAGACCCGGCTAATGCTCGAGGCCCCCGGATTGCGCGTGCTCGACAGCCAAATTCTTGTCGGTGCCGGTATTCGCAGCGCCAAAGACCTCGCCAATGCTTCGGCGCGTTCTGTCCTGAAAGCTGCGACCAGTTTCCTCGAAACGCCGAGCGGGTCACGGGTCCTGTGGGGCTCTGAAAGCACGGTCGATGAGGGCGAGGTTAAGCAATGGATTGATCTGGCCAAGACCGGGAAAAACTAGTCTCCTACCGCCACGGCACACCTTGTCGTTGACGTGCGCGTAAGCTTATCTCTCTGTATCATCGATGGAGAGACCTATGGCCGAAGCTTATATCATTGACGCATGCCGCACCCCGCGCGGGATTGGTAAAGTCGGCAAGGGTGCGTTGGCGCATCTGCATCCGCAACATCTCGCCGCAACGGTTCTGAAGGCGATTGCCGAGCGCAATGATCTCGATACCGGTACGGTTGACGACATCATCTGGGGCACCAGTTCGCAGCGCGGCGCACAAGGCGCAGACCTCGGCCGAATGGCGGCGCTGGATGCCGGCTATGATGTCAGAGCTTCGGGCGTGACCCTCGATCGCTTCTGCGGTTCAGGGATTACATCGGTCAGTCTGGCGGCGGCGCAAGTCATGTCAGGCATGGAAGATTGCGTGCTCGCGGGCGGCACCGAGATGATGAGCTACACCTCATCGACGGCTGATCCAAAAGTGCCGCCAATGTTGGACGCTGGCAATCTGTCTCTGCGCGCCAAACATCCACAGACCCAGCAAGGCGTCTGCGCCGATGCGATTGCGACGCTGGAAGGCATCGACCGTGAAGCCCTCGACCAGCTCGCCTGCACCAGCCAGCAACGTGCAGCAACCGCGATTGCAGAAGGCCGGTTCGATAAATCTCTCATCCCGGTGCATAATCTCGACGGAACGCTGGCCCTCGACAAGGAAGAGTTTCCGCGTCCCGGTACCACTATGGAAACGCTTGGCGGTCTGAAAACCGTGTTCAGCATGTATATGGATATCCCGGTCGATGATCAGGGCAGCACCTATGGCAACCTTGTCACGCGTAAATACAAGTCGCTCGAGAACAATATGACCCACGTCCATCATGCCGGAAATTCGTCCGGCGTGGTTGATGGCGCGGCGGCGCTATTGCTGAGTTCGAAAGCCTATGCGGACCAGCACGGTTTGAAACCGCGCGCCCGGATTGTCGCCACCGCCAATATGGGCGATTGCCCGACCCTGATGCTGAACGCGCCCGTACCGGCAGCCCGCAAAGTGTTGCAGAAAGCCGGGCTCACCACAGACGATATTGATGTCTATGAGATCAATGAGGCGTTTTCCGTCGTCGCTGAAAAGTTCATTCGCGATCTCGATTTGGACCGCTCCAAGGTCAACGTGAATGGCGGCGCGATGGCGCTTGGTCATCCAATTGGAGCGACGGGATCGATCCTGATTGGCACGGCGCTGGACGAGCTTGAGCGCTCCGGCGGGCGTTACGGCCTGATCACCATGTGCGCCGCGGGCGGCATGGCCCCGGCGATCATTATCGAACGGATTTAGGGCAAAACTTACATCAAATTCGAACAATCGTCTGAACCATAACCTCACCTCTATGTGCCATTACGGGGCGTAGCGAAATGAACCACGTCGTTAGATACGTGGTCTGCATAAGGTGATGAGAGCATGGCTAAGACCGTACTGGTTATTGATGACGACCCAACCCAGCGCCGCCTGTTGACGGGAGCGGTTGAGAAGGCTGGCTTTGCGTGCCGCACCGCGCCAGATGGCGAGACCGGTGTTGCGATTGCCACCGACAGCAATGCTGGCGCTGATGTTGTTCTGCTCGACCTGACCATGCCGGGCCTGTCAGGCATGGATACGCTTGAAATGCTAACCGAGCGCCGCCCTGAATTGCCCGTCGTGATGCTGACCGCAACCAGTGGAATTGACACGATTGTATCGGCCATGCGCGCCGGTGCCGTAGATTTCATCGTTAAGCCTGCCAGCCCTGAACGGGTTGTCGTTTCGATCCGAAATGCACTGAAATTATCATCGCTGACCGGCGAAGTGAAACGCCTGACGCGCAAGTCAGAGGGCGGTATGAGCTTTGACGACATGATCGCCTCTGCACCGATCATGCGCCAGGTCATGCGCTTGGGGCAGCGCGCTGCGGCGTCTGATATCCCGGTTCTGATCCTTGGCGAAAGCGGCGTAGGTAAGGAAGTTATCGCCCGCTGTATTCAAGGCGCCTCTGACCGTTCTGGTAAGCCATTCATCGCTGTGAACTGCGGCGCGATCCCGGAAAATCTGGTCGAGAGCATCCTGTTTGGCCACGAGAAAGGTGCGTTTACCGGCGCTGTTGCTCGCTCTGCTGGCAAGTTTGTTGAGGCCGATGGCGGTACGCTCTTCCTCGATGAAATCGGTGAGCTGCCGCTGGAAACGCAAGTTAAACTGCTGCGCGCTTTGCAAGAAGGCGAAGTTGATCCTGTCGGCGCGCGTCGCCCGGTCAAGGTTGATGTGCGGATCATCTCTGCGACCAACCGCGATCTTGCTTCACGTGTCAAAGAAGGCGCGTTCCGCGAAGACCTGTATTACCGCATGAATGTGTTTCCTCTTGAACTGCCAGCTCTGCGTGAGCGGCTTGAGGATATTCCTGCTTTGGTTGACCATTTCATTGGACGTTTCAACGCGTCCGAAGGCGCCCGTATCGGCGGCGCGTCTGATGATGCGGTCAAGATGCTCTGCGCGTTTGATTGGCCGGGCAATGTTCGCCAGCTTGAGAACGCTGTGTTCCGTGCGGTCGTCTTGTGCGAAACTGATACTTTGCAGCCACATGATTTCCCGCAAATATCTGGCGTCATGCCCGAAATCGCGGCCCTGCCAGATGTGCCTGCACGCACGGCGCCGGCCAATGATGATGTGCCGGTTGCCCCTGTAGTTCAGGGTGTAGCAAGTCCTGTCGCGGTGATCGAAGACGGCGATGTGCGCAGCCTATCGGATGTCGAGCGTGATCTGATTGCTTATGCAATCGAGCATTATGCCGGGCATATGTCAGAGGTCAGCCGCCGTCTTGGGATTGGCCGGTCAACCTTGTATCGCAAAGTGCGTGAGTATGGCCTCGACAGCGATGCCAAGCGTGAAGCGGGATAAACATAACAGGTTCCGTCGCGGACACTGCTTTATTTTAGATAAAACGAGCCTTGTTTCATCGCGGAACAAGGGTAGCCTCGCGGGGTAGAAACCGCGCAAGGCAGGCAAACAGTGATACGTGAACGGGCTCCGTTTATCTGGACGACTAAGCAACCGATCCATCGCGGCGCGATGGTGTCGGTCTTTGAGAAAACCCGGCCCCGCGAGGAAGCTCAGAATCGCTGGTTCTTTTTTCGTCGCAGCTTCGAAGTCCCGGAAGGCGTCATCTCTGCGCCGATCCATGTCACGGTTGATGGGCGCTATCAGCTGTTCGTAAACGGGACACGTATTGGCCGGGGCCCAGCGCGGTGTTCGCCGCTTTACCAGCGTTATGACAGCTACGATATCGCGCCGCATTTGCAGCCGGGCCGGAACGTCATTGCGCTTTTGATCCGAGTGTTTGGCAAGGACATGTCTTGGTACGAGCAGACCCAAGGTCTGTGGCAGCCGGTTTTTGGTGATGGTGGCCTGTGGCTCACCGGAGAGATCATTGCCGAGGGTGAGACGCAGGCAATCAAAACGGATATGGAATGGCGCTGTCTGGAGAGCGCCGCGTGGCAGCAAGATACCCCGCAAGCCAATCACGGACTTGGCTTCATCGAGGTGCTCGACGCAAATACGCTTCCAGAGGCGTGGACGCAGATCGAGTTCGACGATTCTAATTGGGACGCGGTTCAGGAAATGCAGGTTGGCGGCGGCGGTCCGGAAAGTTTTTTCGGCGGCATGGTCTCCAAACCTTTCCCGCAACTGGTAGAAAACAAACTCAAACCGCTGGCTGAGGACTGGCTTTCACCAGAGCGTGTCGTGTGGGCAAAGGAAGCCTCACGAGCCCCTGATGCACCGCTGCATGACGAGGTCTATTGCGAACCTCTAAGCCCGCTTTCCAAATGCTCAGTTGAGGCGCTTGATGCCTGCCTGAGCCCAGATGACAGTGTCTGCAAAGTGGTCACGGCGGGCGGCAATGGGGTTTCCATCCTGTTTGACTACGGCAAGATGACCACCCTCCACTCGGTGATCGAAATTGACGCCAAAGGCGGCGAGATTATCGACATTGCGGTGAGCGAGAAACTGCCCGACGAATGGTCCCCCGGCGGCCCGGCGCCTGATAGTCGGATTACCCGTAGCGAGCTGCTGGGGCTCGACGCGCATCTATCGCGCTATATCGCGCGGCCCGGCGTACAGCGTTTCGAGCGGTTTGAGTGGCAAGCGGTTAAATGGATGCAAGTGACCATTCGCAACGCCGATCGCGGATTGGCGCTGAAAGCTGTTGGCGGCATGTTTACGCGCTATCCAGCCGAGGCGCGCGGGCGGTTTGAATGTTCCGATCCATTGCTGACCAAGTTGTGGGAAACCGGGCGCTATACTTTGCAGCTATGCATGCATGATGGCTGGGAGGATTGCCCGAGCCGCGAGCAACGCCAATGGCTCGGCGATGCAACGGTTGAAAATCTGGTTGGGCATGCCGCATTCGGGCCAGATATCGGCGTGTTGAATGCTGAGTTCCTGCGCAAATGTGCTGAGAGTCAGCGCCCGGATGGGCTGACGCAAATGTTCGCGCCGGGCAATCATGGCACCAACGGTCTGCTCATTCCCGATTGGACCTTGCAATGGATATTGAACGCCGGTGACCATTTGCGCCTGACCGGCGATCTGGACGTAATTGCAGACATCTTCCCGTCAATCCAGAAGGCGCTGGCCTGGTTCGAACGTAGCCGGGGACCATCAGGACTGGTCGCCAATATGGCCTATTGGCACTTCATGGATTGGTCCGGTGTTGGCCGGTCTGGCGAGGCCTGCACACTCAACGCGCAACTGGCGGGCAGCTTGAAAGCAGCGGCAGGCATGGCAGAAGCGCTGGAGATGCCGCGCGTTGCATCGCGTTACAAAGACATGGCGACTGAGATTTGCGTCGCCCTGAATGAGCGTCACTGGGATCGGGAGCGTGGCATTTATATTGATGTCGTCGATCCGGAAACGGGGGCGCAGGAACGCCGCGTCTCACAGCATGCAAATGCGGCAATGATCCTGTGGGGCGATGCACCGGACGCGCGCTGGCCGGGTATGATCAGCTGGATCACCGATCCGAGCCGCATCACCTTCACCGCCGCGCCGCCCATTTCGAACACAGGCGAAACGCTGGATGAAGAGACCGGCGTCGTGATGGCCAACACGTTCTACAGCCATTTCGTGTTTGAAGCCTTGGCGAAAGCAGGGCGTCTGGATCTCGTTTTTGGCTTCATTCGCGACCGTTATGGCCCAATGATCGAGCGCGGCGCGACGACGTTGTGGGAGAGTTTTGGGCCAACCGCCAGCCTGTGCCATGGCTTCTCGGCCTCGCCAACCTATCAGATGTCAACGCGTATCCTTGGGGTGCGACGCGAATGCCAAAGCGGCCCGATCAGGTTTGAGCCGAACTTGTTGGAGCTTGATTATGCGCGCGGCATTGTACCGATGATTGAGGGTGACATAGAGGTTAAACTGCAGCGGGATGAGGCAGGATTTGGCGCAACCCTGCTTGTTCCTAACGGCTTGGACGTCGAAATCATTGCGCCGCGAGGCTACCGGTTTGAGGCGTCCATGACTGAAAATACCCATACTGTCCATTTCATATCTATCGCTTGACGAAACCATCATGACGCCTGACCTTTGAGTAAAGCCTCTGGGAGGGCGCCTGTGTCACTCGAACAACTTGCCAGCATTGCCAGCATCATTGCCTCCGGCGCGGTGGTCATCTCGCTGATCTTTATCGGCCTGCAATTGCGCCAGAACGCGCACCTGACCCGTATGGCAGCGGCGCAGACCTCGGCGCAGCTCTTGTCACAGAATTTCGGCCGAGTGATCGAGCACGCCGATCTCGCCGAGCTACTCAGCCGCGACCTCATCGCGAATCCGTGGACCGCGGCTGAACAATTGCGCGCCTCCAATTTCATGAGCGTGTCGTTTCGCCATTATGAAGTCCTGCACCTGCACCGCCGTTATGGCATCTTTGAGGAAGAGCTATGGGTCGGCTCGGAAGCCCGGCTGAAAGAAGCGCTGGCCACCCCGGCGATCCGGATATGGTGGGAAGATTGCAAATCCTACTACGCTGGTAGCTTCATCACCTATGTCGACAGCCTGATCGCCGAAATCGTTGCCGCCGAAGCGATCTCGCCATTGGTCGGGTTGTGAGCTTTCACGCGGCGTCAGTCTTGCTCCACGTCGCCCTGACGTTTACGCTAACGTCATGACAAAACCATCCAAGACCACAGGCTATGAGGTTCTGACCTCGATCGACGCGATTACCGAGGGGCTCGGCTCGGTCGGCTATATCTCGACCCGCGAGATTTCCACCGCGATCTATCTCGCCCACCATTTGCGCAAGCCAATCCTGATCGAAGGCCCGGCGGGCGTCGGCAAGACCGATCTCGCCGCTTCGATGGCCCGGTTCCTGAACGCGCCGCTGACCCGCTTGCAATGCTATGAGGGCCTGGATGAAGGCAAGGCGCTGTACGAATGGAAATATGGCAAACAGCTGCTCTACACCCAGCTACTCAAGGAGAAGCTTGGCGAGGTTATGGACGGCGCGAAGACGCTGGATGCAGCGTTCAACAAGTTGAACAATTTCGAGGATCTGTTCTTCTCCGAGAGTTTCCTTGAGCCGCGCCCGCTGCTCACCGCGATGCAGCAGCATAGCGGCTCGGTCCTACTGATCGACGAGATCGACAAGTCGGATGAGGAGTTCGAAGCCTACCTGCTCGAAGTCCTGTCTGACTATCAAGTTACAGTGCCAGAAATCGGTACGATCAAGGCGATTGTCCCGCCATTGGTGATCTTGACCTCGAACAATGTCCGCGAGCTAGGCGACGCCCTGAAACGCCGCTGTCTGCACTTACATATCGACTTTCCGGAGGCGGAACGCGAACGCGCTATCGTTCGGGCGCGTGTGCCTGACGTGTCGGAAGACCTGCTCAAGCAGCTTGTCGCGTTTGTGCAAGGCTTGCGCGATATGGATGTGCGCAAACAGCCCTCGATCAGCGAAACGGTCGATTGGGCCCGCACGCTTCTCTTGATGCATGCCAGCGAGTTGGACGAAGAATTGGTGCGCACAACGCTGAATGTCCTGCTCAAGCATGAGAGCGATATTCGCTCGGTTGATAAGGACTTGCGCACTCTCGCCCGCAGCAGCCTTGCCGCGTCTGAGCCCGGTTACCGCGAGCCGGCGAAGGTCTCTTGAGCCATGGCTGAGCAAGTGCTCACCGATTTCATCCGCGCCCTGCGCTCCGCTGATGTGCGTGTCTCTACGGGCGAGTCGATTGACGCGGTCAATGCGGTCAAACTGATCGGCTATGGCGACCGCACTTTGCTAGCCGATACGCTGCGCTGCGTGCTGGCCAAGAGCCCAGCTGAGAAGCTCGCGCATGACCGTCTGTTCGACCTTTATTTCTCGCGCAAGCCGCTGCCTGCGCCAACTGAGCAGAGCACTGATAGCCGCGCCGATGGGCCCGGCGACTTGCTCGACTTGATGCAATCAGGCGACGAGGCGCAAATCGCTATCGCTATGGAACAGGCTGGACAGGAAGTTGACCTCGCTGACATTCGCTTCTCAACTCAAGTGCCATATTTCACCCAGCAGATGATGAAGTCGATGGGGCTGGACCGGCTCGAATCTGAAATGATGTCGGCCTTCAAACAGCGCAGCCCTGAAGGCGACGCCAAAGCGCAAGACCTGATTGATGGCCGCAAGGATATGTTCATGCGCGCCCGCGAACATGCCCAGCAAGCCTTCGATACTTACGGCGCAGGCGCGACTGAGCAGTTCCGGCAGGATTTCCTGTCGGAGAAATCAATCACCAGCCTTGATCGCCGCGATCTTGAACGCATGCGCGCGCTGGTCGAGAAGATGGCCAAGCGCCTTGCGGTCAAACATTCGCGGCGCAAGCGCAAGACCAATCGTGGCAAGCTTGATGTGCGCAAAACCCTGCGTGCTAATGCCGGGTATGACGGCGTTCCGTTTAAGCTGGCCTGGAAACAGACCAAGCGCGACCGCCCGAAAATCGTTGCAATTTGCGATGTCTCAGGCTCTGTCGCGCAAACCGTGCGCTTCTTCCTGATGCTGCTTTACAGCCTGAACGAGGTGGTGCCGGATATAGAGAGCTTTGCCTTTTCGGGCCGCCTGAAGAATGTTGGCGATATTCTGGAGCGTCAGGATTTCAATCCGGCGATGGACCAGATCATTAATTCGATCGGGATGAGTTCAACTGATTACGGTCAGTCCCTGTCCGACCTCAAAACCGAGCATTGGCGAGCGATTGACCGGCGTGCCACGGTCATCATCCTCGGCGATGGTCGCTCCAATTACGGCGATCCACGGGTTGATATTTTCCAAGAGGCCAGCCAGCGCGCCAAACAGGTGGTCTGGCTTTGCCCTGAGTCTGAAAATCAATGGGGATCAGGCGACAGCGAGATGCTGCGCTACCGTCCGTTCTGCAACAAGATGGTCCATGTTCAGACGATCAAGGATTTGGAACGCGTCATTGACGAGGTGTTGTCGAGTTACAATTGAAGGTCTAACGCGAAATCCCGGTAATCGGATACAGGTCCGCGCCTTTCTGGGTGCCGCTATTCAGTACAACCATCTTGCGGTGGAAATCGAGCGCCAGACGCGTGTTGCGCGACGCATCGAATAGGTAGACGGACAACTCATCCCGGCCGACCTCCACAAACTCGAAGCTCACGGAACCTTTTGCATCATACTCAACCCAGATGCCCGGATCTGTCATCTCGAAACGACCAGCTGCAAACACCGCACACTTGGCGTTCTCGCCATTGACCCCGTCTGAGGTTGAACATGCACCGGCTGGCACAGGTGCAGCACTATAAGCAACGGCCTGTTGCTGCTGAACATAAGGCAGCAACTTGTCTTGTTCGAGCATGCCAGAGACCGCGCCAAGCTCGATTTGCAACACGCCCCAATCCTCGGTTGTGCACTGATTATTCTGAGCCGCCGCGAGCAGCACGCCATCGTCCAGCCGTGGATGCTCGTAGGTCTTGCAGACCTCGTACATCTCACTCCAGCGCCGCTGCACACAAGCGCCCGCCCGGACATACGCATCGACGCAGGCCAGCGACGACCTGAAGTCACCTGATACCGCCGTCCAGCGCGCGCGGAAGTCATTTTCATTATCTTGCTCAAGCGTATAGCGCCGCGACAATGAAGGCCAAGCCTCAGCCGTGCAGCGCCCGGCTCTGGCCTGCTCCAACAGGCGGCCATCGTCGAGCAGGTAGTGCTCATGCGTCTTGCAATTGGCATACATCTCAGACCAACTGTCCCAGTTGCAAAGCCCTTGTTTGGCATAATCGCCAACGCAGGCCAGCGACTCGGAAAAGCTTGCGCCATTGGCCAGAATGGTTCGGTTCACAGGCTCAGAAGGTGTCTCACCATCGCTGTTATCCACGGCCGTATCCCGGCCTGTACCTATCGCTGTGGCATTGCATCCCACTGCCCGTTGCCGCGCCAGAACCGCGAGCGGACTGTCAGGGAACTGATCAACAAAAGCGGCATACTCACACTCGCTTTCGAGTAGCTCGAAAATCATTCGCTCAGTCTCGGTCGAGTTTGTTCCGCCGCTATTGCAATTGACGAAACAGAAATCGTCGCCGGTCAGGCCGGAATTATAGAACGGCGTCTGCGCGCCATTGGTGGCATTGCGCACCCGCTCCGCCACGCGTTTGAACACTTGCTCGGCGATCAGGCCTTCTGATGGCAGCACTTCTGATAGTGCTTTGGTGAACGGGCTGTTTCCGCCGTCGCCGTCCAGCGCGACATTGCCGGGCTCGGTCGCAAACGAAATCAACAGACCGTTGGCACGACTGACAGAGGCCAGACCACGCCCAAGGCTGCGGCTTTCACTCGGTAGTGGATTGTTGCGGCAGGCATCCATAATCACGAAGTTCACGGCATTTCCGGCGCTCCGCATGAATTGCAGCGCTTGATCCAGCTTCGGCGCCTGTATCCACATGCGCTGCTCTGTCTGCGCATCAGCGTCGACCGGGATCAGGTAATTGTCACCGCGCGACTGCATGCCATGACCAGCATAGTATAGCACACCAACCGCGTCCTCACCGGCGGCGGTCAGGCGGTCACCGTGGTCGGCAAAGGCTTGCAACATGTCGCGCTGGTTCGAGTCGAGCAGCAGCGTGACGTCAAAGCCGAGATCGGTCAGCGTCCCGGCGATCAGCGTTGCATCATTGACCGGGTTGGCCAGCTGCCAGCCTTGCATTTGGTAATTACTATTACCGATGACCAAAGCGACTTTGCCATTCTCGGCGATGGCCGAAAACATCAGCGCGCAGCTGGCAAATAACAGTCCAAATAACCTGAAAATCATGATCGCGTCCCACTCTACTAGTATCACGCTACTCGCAAGAATCGCCGTTTGGAAGCTAAATCCTGCAATTTCCGCCCGGCGCAATTGTGGCAGGGTAAACGCCGCGCAGCTCAAAATCGCCCTAATCGGCACCAAACCTCGCCGCAAACCTCTGTTTTAACTCATAATCAATGAGCCGAGGGCTTTCGGCGGCAATCGAACCGTGGTTCAACTGCCCAAGAAGGCTCAGATCGGTTATAGAACTGGGCGTTTGAGAACTTGAAGAGGCTGAACCATGACGACACTTGCACTGGTAGATGATGACGAGAATATTGTTGCATCATTGAAAATCTTCTTCGAGGCAGAGGGCTATGATGTCCGGACTTATCATGATGGCCTGACCGCGCTCAGCGGACTGACCGACAGCCCGCCGGACATCGCGATCCTGGATGTGAAAATGCCCAAGATGGACGGCATGGAACTGCTCAAGCGCTTGCGCCAGACCTCTGAACTGCCCGTGATTTTCCTGACCTCCAAGGACGAAGAGATTGACGAGGTTATTGGCTTCAATATCGGCGCCGATGATTTCGTTCGCAAGCCATGCTCGAACCGCCTTCTGTCGGAACGTGTCAAAGCCGTCTTGCGCCGCTCGCGTTCGCCTGATGCGGGGCCTGAAGAAGGCGACGTCAAACCTATCGTGCGGGGCCGCCTAACCCTTGATCCGAACCGCCATGCCTGTTCATGGGACGGCCATCCGGTGCGCCTGACGGTGACGGAGTTCCTGATCCTGCAAGCGCTGGCTCAACGCCCGGGCTACGTCAAATCTCGCGATCAGCTGATGGACGCAGCTTATGACGATCAGATCTATGTCGATGACCGCACCATAGACAGCCACATCAAGCGCCTGCGCAAGAAGTTCCGCGAGGGTGATGGCGAGTTTGATTCAATCGAAACATTGTACGGCGTCGGCTATCGCTACAACGAAAGCTAAGCTGGCCAGTACATGACCAGATTGTGTTTTGCGCGCCGCGCAGAAACACGCAAAATGCTCTCTCAATAGCTTGGGAGGGCATTTTTCATGGGCACGCCAAAAAAATGGCTCTGGTTTACCTGCGCTGCGGCGATCATCGTCTTGTTGCTCAGCTCTGGCTGGCTTGGATTTCGCTTGTTCCAACTCGAATGGAAGCCGCAAGGCAAAACTAATCTCAGCATGAGCGAAGTGCCTCTGCCGTTCGAGAACAAGACCGACCTGACCAAGCTGACCGGCTCTCTCCCTTTCATGGCTGGCGTGGTGATTGATATTGACGGGGATCTTTCCGACGAAGTGTTCCTCGGCGGCGGCCGCGATCAGGCTGATGCGCTGCTGACTTATGACGCCGCCTCAGGCGCGTTCATTGATATCGCTGCACAGCATCAGCTGACCAAGCCAGCAGGCGACGCGACCAAGGGCGGGGCTTCGATCGACGTCGATCACAATGGCCACACCGACCTGATCATCGCGCGCGAAAGCGGCCTTTGGCTCTACTTGAATGACGGCACGCGCCTGTCGGGCGGCAAGATCGATATTGCATTGAACCAGACGAGTATCCCGCTGTCGGTTTCGCTCGGCGATATCAATGGCGATGGTTTGGTTGATCTCTATATTTCTGGTTATATCCGCAGCGATCTGGTCAGCGGGCAAACCAATTTCAGCGATGACTATGGCGGCTTCAGCCATCTGCTGCTCGGCACTGGCAATGGCACGACATGGATTGATGCGACTGAAGAGTATGGTCTCAACAGACAGCACAATCGTTTCACAGCGCTGTTTGTTGATCTCGACAATGACAGCGATCAGGACCTCGTCATCGCGCAGGATACCGGCGTGGTTGAGACGTGGGAAAATACCGGCAGCCCGCCGCTGAAACGTATCAACAACCCATCGCAGAAATCCTATCCGATGGGCATCGCGGCAAGTGACTTGAGCGGGAACGGCTTTATCGACCTCTACTTTTCAAATGTCGGACATACGTTGCCAAAGGCCTTGCTGCGCGGCGACTTGCCGAAGGAAACGCCGTTCAATCCGCTCTACATGCTGTTCGAGAACGCCGGCGGTTTGAGCTTCACAGATACGGCCAGGCCTAAGAAAGCGGCGCGGATTGGCTTCGGCTGGGGCACAGTTGCGGCGGACCTCAACATGGATGGCTGGGATGATCTGATTATCGCGCAAAATTATGCCAAGTTCGGGCCGCCGGCGATTATCCACCGCTATTCGGGCAAAATCCTGCAGAACAATCAGGGCGAGAGTTTCAGCCGGGTTGAAAAGCGGGTTGGCGCGTCGAACCGGCTGTTCGCGATCAGCCCATTGATCGGTGACTATAATGGCGACAATAAACCCGATTTGATCTGGGCTAATCTCAATGGCCGGAGCAAGGCTTTCCTCAACACGACAGGCAATGCCAACACAATCACCCTGTTGCTCGACGAGGCGGCAGAGACGCTTGGCACCCGCATCACTGTGGTCACGGCGACGCGCACGATCCATCGCCAAGTGATTGCCAGTCAGGGGCTGGCTTCGGATCAGAGCCACAAGATCATCATCGGCCTCGGCGATGAGGCACAAGCTGAGAGCATCACGATCACGCCGATGCGGGGCGAAACGACGGTGATTGAAGGCGGGGTTCGTGGGGTAGTTGATCTCAGGACTTCGGCACAATGAGTGGCCGCGCTTTGCTATGCTGTCTGGCCGGGCTGCTTGGCGCGCTGTGCGTTGGCCTTGGCGAAGGCCTGTTACAGCTGCAGCCCGGCGCCAATTACAGTGATCCGAGCTATGCTTATCTTGGCGAGGTTTCGGCGTCGCGGCAGGTCATCGGCTATTGGCTGTCAGTCCTTACCGCGCCGCTTTATCTGCTTGGCTACTGGCATTTGACGCGCAATCTTGCGCCGGGTAGGCCGCGCTTGATGATGGCGCTGTTTCTGCTCGTCGCCTATGCATTTATCATTGCGGCGGTGTGGATTGGTCAGCGCATTTTCATCGCTGAAGCGGTGCGCGAAGCTCCGGCTTTGGTTGAGCGCTACTCGGCGCTGAACGAGCCTTTGGTCAACGTCTTGCGCGTCGCCATTTTGATCTTTTCGGCGGCTTGGATCTGGCTGATTGCCAGTGGTCAAAGCCGCTATCCGCGCTGGCTTGCGATCTTCAGCCCAGCCGCGTTATTGGCGCTGATCTTCGCGCTGTATATTGGCGCGCCAGATATTGGCCAATGGGCGTTGCCAACCGCGATGAACACGGCGCACGCCATTGTCTTTGGACTCTCATTTCTGGTGCTCAGACGGTCTGCGAAACCAGACTAGTTGGCCAGTTGCAACCAGGCGCGGGCCGCTTTCAAGGCTGACTTAATGTCTTCCTTGTCGAGCAGATCAGCCATCTCTTCGCGGCAAATCTTGGCGTCGTCTGAGCCCTTCATTACGGCGAGATTGAACCATTTGTGCGCTTCAATCCGGTCTTGGTCGCAATCGACACCTTCTGAGTAGGCCAAGCCTACGCGGTAAAGTTCGTCGCCTGTCGCTGTGTCAGCCACAAGGCCGAACTCTGGAGCGACATCCATTGCCATATCTGAATAAGCCATCTTCATTCCTCACTGTTTGTGAGGGCCCGGTACTGTTTTCAGTATCCGGGACACCCACCATCACACCGCCAATACCTCAGCGACGAAGATCAGAATGCAGCACAGGATTTGCGTTAAGGTTAACGGGCAAGCCCTTGAAAAGGCAGTGTGTTAATGAATCAGGGGTCTGGCGTTAAGCATATGGGGTTTTTGGCAGCAGATGCGGCCGGAGCGCGTGGGAGCGTCCGGTTGGGGAGGGGTTTTGGTTGTAGTTTTGAGGTTTGGTCTTGCAACGCGCTAAGCTGCTGCGCAGCACCTTAGCGCGGGGGAGAACAAAGGCGGCGGTTGGGCGCGTGCGGGTGGTGCAATTCGCATAGGCTCATTGCACCCTACAAGTGTGCTCATAATCGGCCATTCGAGTAGCCGCATGGCCAGTGCGATCTGGTCGCCATGGCGAGTTGGGTCATAGGCCTGACTGAGAGGTTGGAGTCTAACCCGCGCTAAGGCGCTTCGCGCCACGCGGGAAAGCGGGTCGCCCACTGCGGCTTCGCCTGCGCGATGGACCAAGCTCAGGGCTGTTATCCAGTCTTGGTGGCGGCATTTCAGAGGGCGCAGATCATCGGGCGACCACGGCTTGCGTTCGCTTGGATCATCCGCAACGTGCAGCACGTAGACTTTGCCGTCTCTGGCGACACCGCCGAGGACCATTCGTCCGGTGGCTTTGATCCATCTTTCAATTTGGAACAGCTGCCACCAGACCCAAGGCCATAGATAGACCGGGACGTTCTTGTACAGGTGGGGTTGAAGAGCATAATCCATGCGCAGGAGTATAGGTGCGCGTGAGTTCCGTAGGATTGAAAAGCTGGATGGGTAGTGTCTGCGGGGGAAAGGTGTTGGATAGAGGTCTATCTATCCACACTTTTGCACTACGGATGCAGAGCGTTGAACCCAAACTGTCGCTCTGCACGGCTTGACCGTGCAGTCCATCACCAGAACTATCTCTTGAAATAAGGGGAACAAATGGCTCGCTTCGACTTCATCGCCGCCTACATTATGGCCAACCGTAAGATCGGCGCGATTTATACCGGGTCGGCGTCCGACCTGCCGTTTCGGGTTGGCGAGCACAAACAGGATGTCGGCTCAGACTTCACGCGCAAATATCAGTGCCACACGCTGGTTTGGTTCGAACGGTTCGAGTCCATGGCGCAAGCTGCGCAAATGGAACGCCGGATCAAACGCTGGAAGCGGTCATGGAAAATTGAGCTGATTGAAAAGACGAATAAGCACTGGCTCGACCTGTCAGGCGAGTTGCTTTGAGCCTGTTCGTGGTGGCAATTTGCCGTGATGGGCTGCACGGTCTGAGCAAGCTCAGCCGTGCAGAACGGCAACAATGAGGCATCATGCCAGATATACGGTTGAACGGGGTGTAGAATAATGGAAAATGCTCCCACGCTCTTCAATTTCTGGGGGAAAGCATGGTCAACTTTATCAAGTCACTTTTTGGCAAAAGCGCACAACCAAAGCCCAATCTTGTCGATGGCGATATATTTTACGTCAAAAAGAATGATCAATATGGTGTTTTCAAGATACTACGAGTTGAAGCTGCGACACTGCATGTTTTGATCTATAGTTTGGTAAATTTCGTACCTACGATGGGTGACTATGAAAATTTTGAGGTCCTTGCTTGGCATGCCCTGGTTTCCAAGGACGGGCTTTCAAAGCTCAAAGTAATTGGAAACTCAGCCGTTTCTTTCGACGAGTTGAAGGAATACCATATTTATTTGAAAGATGGCGGTCTTCTGGAGGCTCAAATCAGTGAAGCAATCCGAGTGTATCGGAGGGGAATAAAATTACATGATAAGAGCAAACTCAGTGAGGCCCTGAGATACTACTCGATGGCGATTGATTTACTTCCGACGTTTTTCGAGGCGATTGATAATAAAGGGTTTTGTTACATGGAGCTTGGCGAGTGGAACTCGGCCGTTCAATGCTTTGAAAATTCTTGTAGAGTAAACGACGAAGGGGTAATCGCACTGTTTTCTATTGGCGAATGTTATATGCGGTTGGGTGACTATGAAGCTGCACTTAGTTGGTTTGACAAGGCTGAGAAAGTAGATCCTTCGCACGAAGGCGTAAGGCAATTTCGGAGTTTGGCCGAGGAAAAGCGGCCGCACCCAAGTTGGGTTTCCTAGAATAGCATTCTTCCTAATGCGCCTCAGCCCAGTTCTTGCCGGCTTGTGCTTCGACGACCAGCGGTACGCTTAGCGCCAGTGCGGGGAGCGGGGCTTTTTCCATTACGCGTCTGACCAGTTCGATGGTCGCGTCGGCCTCGGCTTCCGGGGCTTCGAAGATTAGTTCGTCGTGCACTTGCAGGAGCATTTTGGCGTTGAGGCCTGCGGCTTCCAGAGCGTCCGGCATCTTGATCATGGCGCGTTTGATGATGTCGGCGGCGGAGCCTTGGATTGGGGCGTTGATGGCTTGGCGTTCGGCGAAACCGCGCTGTGGTCCTTTGCTGGTCATGCCTTTCAGGTGCAGGACGCGGCCGAAGGCGGTGGTGACGCGGGCGTGCTGCGCAGCGTCGGCTTTGGTGTCGTCCATATATTTTCGGATGCCGGGGAATTTGGCGAAATAGGCTTTGATATAGTCGGACGCCTCGGCGCGCGGGATGGCCAGTTGGCGGGCCAAACCGAAGGCGGAAATGCCGTAAATGATGCCGAAATTGATCGCTTTGGCTTTGCGGCGGACCATCGGGTCCATGCCTTCAATGGGCGTGTCGAAGATTTCGCTGGCGGTCATCGCGTGAATGTCGAGGCCTTGTTTAAAGGCGTCTTTCAGGGCTGGAATGTCGGCGATATGGGCGAGCAGGCGCAACTCGATCTGGGAATAGTCGGCGCTGATCAGGACGTTGCCCGGGGCGGCGATGAAGGCTTCGCGGATGCGGCGGCCTTCCTCGGTGCGGATTGGGATGTTTTGCAGGTTCGGATCGTTGGACGAGAGACGGCCGGTTTGCGCGCCGGTCATGCCGTAATTGGTGTGGACGCGGGCGTCGCGTGGGCTGATCTGGGCCTGCAGGGCTTCGGTATAGGTTGAGCGCAGTTTTGAGACGGTGCGCCAGCCGAGCAGGGTCTTGGGCAGCTCGTGGCCCTCAGCGGCGAGGTCTTCGAGCACGTCGGCGCCGGTTTGCCACGCGCCGGTCTTGGTCTTCTTGCCGCCGGGCAGATCCATCTCGTCGAACAGAATCTCGCCGAGCTGTTTCGGGCTGCCCATATTGAATTCGCGGCCAGCTTGTTCGTAGGCCTGCGCCTCGAAGCCGGCCATTTTTTGGGAGAAATCGGCGGACAGGCGCGACAGGTGCTGGCGGTCGACCATGACGCCGCGGGCTTCCATGTCGGAGAGGATCTGAACCAGCGGGCGCTCAAGGGTTTCGTACACCGTGGTGGCTTTGGCCTTGTGCAGCTTGGGCTTGAACAGATGCCATAGGCGCAGGGTGACGTCGGCGTCCTCGGCGGCGTACTCGGTGGCCTTATCGAGGGGTACGCGGTCGAAGCTGATCTGTTTCTTGCCGGTGCCGCAGACGTCTTTGAAGGCGATTGGGGTATGGCCGAAATAACGCTGCGAAAGCTCGTCCATGCCGTGCTGGTGCGCGCCGGCATTGAGCACGAAGCTGAGCAGCATCGTGTCGTCAATTGGGGCGAGGCCGACGTCGTAGCGGCCAAGAACGCTGACATCATATTTGAGGTTCTGGCCGATTTTCAGGACGGACGGGTCTTCGAATAGCGGTTTGAGGGCGGCGAGGGCGGCGTCCATCTTGATCTGGCGCGGCGGATCAGCGCCGAACATGTCGCCTTCCTCGGCGGCGTTCGGGTCGATATGCGCTAGCGGGATGTAGCACGCCTCGCCGGGGCTGAGTGCGAGACTGACGCCGACAAGGCCCGCCTCGTGCGCGTCGAGGGCGTCGGTTTCGGTATCGACGGCGAGATAGCCTTGGGCGGTGGCGCGCGCGATCCAGTCTTCCAGTGTCGCCATATCGCGCACGGTGACGTAGGCCGAACGGTCAATCGATGCGGCTTCCGGGGCCTCTTCTTCGATGGCGCCTTCGAGGGCGAACGTCTCGCGCACGCGCCGCGTGATGGTTTTGAATTCCATCTTCTCAAGGAAGCTGAGCAGGGTATCCGGATCAGGGTCGGCCACGGCGAGGTCTTCCATCGGCACGTCGACAGGTACGTCGTCTTTCAGGGTGACGAGGGCGCGGGACATGCGGATCTGGTCGGCATTGTCGAGCAGGCTTTCGCGGCGCTTGGGCTGTTTGATCTCGCTCGCGCGCTCAAGCAGAGTGTCGAGATCGCCGTACTCGTTGATCAGCAGGGCGGCGGTCTTGACGCCGATGCCGGGCGCGCCGGGGACGTTGTCGACGCTATCTCCTGCAAGGGCTTGAATATCGATGACTTTATCCGGGGCAACGCCGAATTTTTCCAGCACTTGCGGGGCGGAAATGGCCTTGTTCTTCATCGTATCGAGCATGTGGATCTTGTCGGTGATCAGCTGCATCAGGTCTTTGTCGGATGAGACGATGGTGACGCGCGAGCCCTTGGCAGCGGCTTGGCGGGCATAGGTGGCGATCAGGTCGTCGGCTTCATAGCCTTCAAGCTCCAGCGCGTGGGTGTGGAAGGCGATGGCGGCTTCGCGCACCAGCGGGAATTGCGGCTTCAAATCTTCCGGGGTTTCGGAGCGGTTGGCCTTGTACTCGGGAAACATTTCATTGCGAAAGGTGTAGCTGGACTTGTCGAACACGCAGGCGAAATGGGTTGGGCGCTCCGGGCCTTTGAGGTCTTCGAGCAGTTTCCACAACATGTTGCAAAAGCCGGACACGGCGCCGATGGGCGCGCCATCACTGGCCCGGGTCAGCGGTGGCAGGGCATGATAGGCGCGGAAAATATAGGCGCTGGCATCAATTAGGTAGAGGTGGCTGTCATCATTGAGCGGCGCGCTGGGCATAGGTGATTCCTTCGACGGTGTGGCGAAGGTTTAGCGGCGTGTGCGCGTTAGGGGTAGTGGAAAAGGTGCCTAGCTTCTCGACTTACGGCCATTGCGACCGCGCAGGGAGCCGTCGAGGAGGTTGAGGCCGCGTTTTTGCCGTTCCGGCTTTGGCGCTTTCAGGCTGGTGATCAGGATGTCGCCGCTGATCTCGTCGGCATAGGCCCGGCCAAGGTCCTGAATGACGGCTGAAAATTCCGACAGGTCAACCCGGCGATCAAGATTGGGGTCGAAGCGGACCGGATTGGCGAGTGTGTCGTCGCGGGTTGGCAGACTTTCAGCCCATTCACGTTGTTCCAGCGCCGTCAGCGCGCCGTCTTCATTGGCATCAGCCAAGGCAAAGGCGAGCGGAATACCGGCCGTAATCTCGTCCGGGCTGATTGCACCGCTATTATCGGTGTCGAAGCTGACAAACAGGCCACCAGCCGGTTTTAGCCGGTCGGCTTGAACCCGCTCACGGGTTTCAGCGTCGCGCACCTCGCCCTGTACGGGCAGGCGGACAATTTCATCTTCATCAGCGTCTGCGTGAGCAGGCATAGCTATAAGGGCCGTACTCGCCAGTATAGCGAGGGCAGTTAGACTGCGGATCATGGGGGACCTCCGTCGACTCTACTTCGTTTACTATACGCATATGTGACATGAATGCCACATGACGTTTCAGTGAGACATCGGCCGGATAGGTGAATTTGGCCGCAAGACTTTGCAAGAGAGGTGCGCTGTGCAGGCAGAATGAGGATGCACTTTGGCGGCGGGTGCCTGCAAATTAATGCAATCTAAGGCCCTGTATGATCGAGCTATTACCCAGAGCCAAGGAGTAGCGCGATGTTGAAATGGACCCAAACCCTTGCGGGGCTGGCTGGGCTTGGACTGGCCGCCTGCGTCCCGAGCGCGCCAGCTGGGCCTGATCTGAACATGCCGTTACACTCGTCAATCGAGGGCGAAGCGCCGCGCTATGGGCAGGTCATGTCGAGCGTCGCCTTCATGGACACGCAAGCCGCACCGCTGATTGAGAGCATCAAGATCAACAAGAGATGCCGGATGCCGCGGGCCTCGAGAGATGCCAAGATTGTCTATATCTATTCCTATGCTGGCGGGGCCAACTCGCCATTGGCCCACGCTTACAAGTCGCCCCTCGAGACGGGCCGCGAGCGTCATGGCCGCACCGATATTATCGTGACTGAGACGTCGAAGCCGATTTTCCTGCTTCTGGAATCCTACAACTCTGTCTTGTGGACGCTGCAAGTTGCACCGGGTGTAGAAATCGATGGTGTCGCCGTACTGTCTTATGAGGGGTCGTCCTTGGCCAATGGGCCGGGCAACAAGCGGGTTGGGTTCCTGGGGTTTCGCGGTGTGGAAAATAACAAATGCTTCAAACACGGCGGTGAGCCGGTGGCGGTCGATCTGAGTGTCGCGCGGGCCGCAGAGAATAATTACATTGCCGATCAGTCTGATCGCGAAAAATGGGGCGCCGAATACCGCGCGCTGATCGACTGGCAGGGGCGCTACGTTCTGCAATTGATTGGCGGGCAGATCGACGAGCAGATTTATCGAACCAGTGCTGGCCCGTTTAATGCCGTGCTGGTTGGCCCGGTTCCAGACACGCCTTTTGCCGGACAGGCCGTGACCAAAGTGCAGGTGCCGGACAATTTGAATGTCGCTTGGGGGCAGTACGAGCAGGCGATGCAAGAGCTCGACGCGATTGCGCAGCAAGAACTTGAGGATTTGCAATAGAACAGGCTCTTGCCAGCCCGGTAGAAAAGCGTGACACTCGCGTCATAAATTTCATGACCGGGAGGAAATGTCATGCTCAAGAAGTTGGCAATGGGTGTTGCGGCGGTAGCTTTGCTGTCGGCGTGTGGAAGTGATGATGCGAAACCGGGCGGTGACATCGATATTGATACGCCGCCAAGTGCTGGCGCGCCGCTAACCGTGGATGCTGATCGTGACGCGCTCAGCCGGGCCGCAGATTTTGGTCTGGCTTTGCAGGCGCAGCTGATCGAGGCCGAGCCGGGCTCAACCGTACTGTTGCCGGAAGGTGTGTTTCAACTGGTTGATGGCCTGTCGCTGGATGTTGATGGGGTGACGATACAGGGCGCGGGCGCGGGCAAGACCATTCTGGATTTCTCTGGTCAGGCTGGGGCGGGCGAGGGCCTGCTGGTGACCTCTGATGATGTGACCATGGCCGGGTTCACGATCCGCGAGACCAAAGGCGACGGGATTAAATCCAAGGGCGCCGACCGGATCATCTACCGTGATCTCACTGTCGAGTGGCTCGGTGAGCCGGATGAAGGTAATGGGGCATATGGCGTGTACCCGGTTGAAAGCACTGATGTACTGGTTGAGCGTGTAACTGTGCGCGGGGCTTCGGATGCGGGCATCTATGTTGGCCAATCAGACAATATTATCGTGCGTGACAGCTCGGTCGAGTACAATGTCGCCGGGATCGAGATCGAGAACTCGACCAATGCTGACGTCTACGGCAATAACGTCACCCGGAATACGGGCGGCCTGTTAGTGTTTGATCTGCCCGACCTGCCAAAGACCGGCGGCAATTCTACGCGGCTGTTCGATAACAATATTTACGGCAACAATACGCGCAATTTTGCGCCGCCGGGGAATATCGTGGCGGGCGTGCCATCCGGGACCGGGATCCTGATCATGGCGAATGACAAGGTTGAGATCTTCGGCAACACGCTGGCGGATAATCGCTCGGCGCATATCCTGCTCAGTGCGTATCAGGATGAATTTTCGGATGAGCGCTATAATCCGCTGCCGCGCAATGTGCTGATCACCGGCAATTCCTATGAGGATGGCGGGTATGAGCCGCAGGGCGACATGGCGCTGCTGGCGGTGTTTATCGGTGGTAGCTTGCCAGATGTCGTCTGGGACGGGGTTAATCGCTGGGGTGAGCGCGAGGCGGCTGACGTCAATATGGTAATCGATGAGCCTGCCGAGATTGGCTTTGTCAGCTTTGGTCTTGGGCTGAGCCCGATTGATCCGACCAAGCTGTCGCCAAGCTATGAGCGGCCCGAGGGGACTGGGCTGGAACGGTTGCCGAAAATCGTCCTGCCGCACGACAAATGAGGGCGCTTGTTGCGGCGCTGATGCTGGCGGTTCTGGCGGCGTGTTCACAACCAGCAGCGGGGCCGGATATGGCTGTAGTGCTGGCGGACAAGCCTGCGGCGATGCTGTCGGATTATGGGCTGTTTACTGATCAGCGTGAGCGTGAACCGGCGGCGGGTGTGGTCAAGTATGACCTGATCAATCCGCTCTTTTCTGATTATGCCGACAAGCACCGGTTTGTGTTTGTGCCAGACGGGCAAGCGGCGAGCTATGTCGAGGGCGATGTACTGGACTTTCCGGTCGGGACGGTTCTGGTCAAGACGTTTGCCTATGGTGAGCGCTATGTCGAAACGCGGCTGCTGATCCATAAAGCGGAGGGCTGGGAGGCGATCCCTTATGTCTGGAACGAGGCGGGGAATGCGGCGGCTTATGCGCCGGTTGGCGCGCGCATCGAGATGCAGACGGCGGGGTATGACGGCGCGGCGCATGCGTTCACTTACGCCGTGCCGAACAAGAACCAGTGCAAGACCTGTCACCAAAACGGCGATGCGCTGATCCCGATTGGGCCAAAGGCGCGCAACCTCAACCATGTTGGTCCGCACGGTGTGAACCAGATCGCGGATTGGCAAGCGCGCGGGATATTGACCGGTGTGCCAGATGCTCCGCCAGTGGTTCCGGCAGCTGGGGATGAGGCGAGCTCGTTTGAAGATCGCGCGCGGGCCTATCTCGATATCAATTGCGCCCATTGCCACAAGCCGAGCGGGTCAGCGTCAAACTCTGGCCTGTGGCTGGATTGGAGCGAGGATGACCCGGTCAAGATCGGGATTGGCAAACATCCGACCGCTGCTGGGCGCGGGGCGGGCCTGTTACAGCTGGTCATCGTGCCGGGCGACCCAGATGCCTCAATCCTGACCTTCCGGATGGCGTCGGGCGAGGCCGGTATCGCGATGCCAGAGCTGGGCCGCGCCTTGATTGATGAGGCTGGGGTCGAACTTGTGCGTGACTGGATTGCGCAGATGCCAGCCGAGGCCGAGTAGCCGAAGGGATGTGCTGATCTCGGATCGGCGCTATGTTTGTCTCGTGCGTTGCAACGAGAAGGACAATGGTGATGAGTACTGAGATTGCGATCCGGCCGGATGAACCGGAAAATGATGGGGTAAAGTGGGAATTGGCGGCGCAATGGCGGCTGGCTTGGCGAGCGCTGAAATGGTCGTTCACAGCGCTGTCCGTGCTCGGCTTTTTGGTGGTGATTGGGCAAGGCTTTCTGTTCTACCGGATGTTTGCCGATATTCACCCGGCGCTGGGTCTGGTCTTTGTGATCTTGCTGGCGGCGATATTGATCATTCTGGTCGGGCGTCCGCTGGCCTCGTTCTTCTCAACCCCGGTTATGGCGCGCCCGCCCAGTGTTCATCTCGATGCAGATGACCCATCTAAAGCGGCGATGTCGGCGCGGTTGGCCTATGATCTGAAATATCTCAAGGCCCTTAGCCGTAATCCTGAGTTGAAGGCCGAGCGCAAGGCGATTGCCGCCGATATGCGGCACGGGCGTGATTTGCTGGCCCGTGTTGGCGGTGCGCGCGGCGAAGAGGCGAAACAATTGGCGCGCGATATTGCCAGCTTTGAAGAGAGCCATATCGAAGCGCGGCTGAAAGATATTGATGCGCGGGTCGACCGCCTGATCCATTCCAATGCGGTTGGTGTCGGTGTCGCCACTGCAATCTCGATGAATGGAACGGTTGATGCTTTCATTGTCCTGTGGCGCAACGCCAATCTGGTCAGTCAAATCTCGCGGCTATATTTTGGTCGCCCGCATTTACGCGGCAGCTTGCTGATCATGCGCGATGTCGCCGCGATTGTGGTGCTGAGCCGCGCGCTGGAAGATGTGACGGATATTACCGGCGATGTAATCGGTAGCCTGCTCGGCCGAATGGGCGGGCTGGTCGCAGGGCCGGTTATGGACGGCGCAATCAATGCGATGATGACGCTGAAGCTCGGCTATCTGGCCAAGCGCCGGTGCCGCAGTTTTGAGGCCTGGAGCCCGAAAACAGCCAGTTCAATCTCTGCCGAAGCGCTGAGCCGGGTGAAGAAGGAGTCCGCTTCGGTGGCAGCCGATCTGCTCAAACGCTGCGGCGGCTTGACCTCGAGCGCCGCCAATGCCGCATCGAAAGCGATGGAGGGTTCGAAGAATGCGTGGTCAACTGTCCAGAGCTGGTTCGGCGCACGCCCGGCCAAGGCGTGAAGAACTTAAGGCTTGCCGATTGTCACCAAAGCACGAGGTTTTCGTTTGGCGAGGACCACGCGAAAATCGTCAAAATTGGACTTAAGCGGCGAGCGCTTGGTAGGCCGCTTGAACCAAATTGAAACCGCGCATGTCACCGACAAGGCCCGCTTCCATCTTGTTCATGACATAAGACAGGCAAAGGCGCGCATCCTGATCTACCAGAACTAGAGAACCACCATACCCGCCCCAAAAGCAGGTATTCTTGTTTGGGCTAAGTGGCGCGAGATCACTGTTCAGGCCGTAGCCCATGCCAAAAGTGATCGGGATGCCGAGGGCCAGATCGATCCCAGAAGATTGCTGTTCGAAAATGCGGCGTGTGCCAGCTTCTGACATAATGGTTTTGCCAAAGGCGCTGCCACCGTTCGCCATTGGCGTTTGGGCGCGAACAATGGAGCGGGCATTGCCCTGTCCATTGGCCGCAGGAATTTCGGCGGCGCGCCAGCCGCGTTTTCGTGGTTCAGTCGCATCAACGCGTGGATTGGCGAACGTGCGCGCTGCAATCGATCCTTCATCGGCGGCTGCAACCGATGTCGGCGGCGGGAATAAATTGGTGATCCGGGCATCAAGCGACGCATCCGCGCCAATATGGAAGTCTGCGCTGAGCGGCTCAGCAATCTCCTGCCGGAAGAAATTTCCGATCGACTGACCCGTCACGCGGCGAACAATCTCGCCGATCAAATGGCCTTGGGTAATCGCGTGATAACCCGACTGTGTGCCGGGTTCCCACCACGGCGCTTGGGCGGCGAGGGCGCTTGTCATCCAGTCCCAGTCATATAGCGCGTCGCCATCAACCGGCGCATCCATACCCGACAGTCCCGCGCTATGGCTGAGGAAATGGCGTACTTCGACCTTGTCTTTGCCGTTCTGCGCAAATTCGGGCCAATATTTAGCCGCCGCTGCGTGCAAGTCGACCTCACCGAGATCAGCGAGCAAAAGTAGCGACATAGCCGCCATTGTCTTAGTGCTCGACCAGACATTGATCAGCGTGTCTTCTTGCCACGGGACTGTCTTCTGTTCGTCAAGATAACCGCCCCAAAGGTCGACAACAAATTCGCCGTCAAGTGTGATCGCGACCGATGCACCGACGTCACCATGTTGCTTGAAATTGGTTTCAAACGCGGTCTTTACGGTTTCAAATAGGGGGTCACACTGGCCATTAATTTGGTCAATCATGGTTATTTTCCAAACTTGCTCGCCTAGATACTGAGGCCGAAGCAGGCTAAGCGACAAGGCCTACCCTCGCGGCACTGGTTGGGTGAAATTGTCTCATAACCTGTGTTTTCCCCGGTGTCATACTTGGCGGCGGCGTCCAGTATGGTAGGGGGATTTCGATGTAATTGACGGGATGAGACCGACCGATGACTGTGATGCGCGATACTGACTCCCTTGCCGGGACCAAGCCGACTGTAAAGATTGATGTTCGCAAGGTGTTTGGCCTCGATATGGACATGATTGTGCATGGCTTCAAAGAACGCACCGACCTGGTGCCGGAACTTGATCCGTCTTATCGATTCGACCCGCAGACGACGCTGGCGATTTTGGCTGGGTTCGAGCATAATCGCCGGGTTATGGTGCAGGGCTATCACGGCACCGGAAAATCGACCCATATCGAACAGATCGCGGCGCGGCTGAACTGGCCGATGGTGCGGGTCAATCTCGACAGCCATATCAGCCGGATCGATCTGGTCGGTAAGGATGCCATCGTGCTGAAAGACGGCGCGCAGGTGACTGAGTTTCGTGAAGGCATCTTGCCGTGGTCGCTGCAGCGCCCGGTAGCGATTGTGTTTGACGAATATGATGCTGGACGCCCGGACGTGATGTTCGTGATCCAGCGTATTCTGGAATCCTCCGGCAAGCTGACTTTGCTGGATCAGAACCGGGTGATCGAACCGGACCCGTATTTCCGCCTGTTCTCGACCACTAATACAGTTGGTCTCGGCGATACGACGGGGCTGTATCACGGCACGCAGCAGCTCAATCAGGGCCAAATGGACCGCTGGAACATTGTCACCACGCTGAACTATCTCGAGCATGACGCCGAGGTTGAGATCGTTGCGAGCAAGTCAACCGGTGTGGATGACGAGACGCTGTCGAAGATGGTGCGGCTCGCCGATCTGACCCGCAACGCCTTCATGAACGGCGATCTGTCGACTGTGATGAGCCCGCGGACGGTGATCACATGGGCCGAGAATTTCGCCATATTTGGCGACCTCGGCCATGCGTTCAGGATGACCTTCCTGAACAAATGCGACGAGCTGGAACGCCCCTCCGTCGCCGAAATGTACCAACGCTGCTTCGCCGAAGAGCTGCCTGAATCAGCGCTGATGGTGAAGGTGGGTTAAGAGGACCGGAATGTCCAAGATTGATGATGCTCCTTATGAATTGTTCAAGCAGGCGCTGAGCGTGACGACTAAGGCGATGTCGGCGGTTCGGGATATTGAGGTGGCGTTTTCTGGCAACGAACCGCAGGCCGAAGCGACACGGATTATCTTGCCGCCGCCGCCGCGTGATTTGTCGCCTGAACTGACGGCGCGGGCGCGCGGGGAAGCCGATGGCGCGGCGCTGCGGCTAGCCCATCATGACCCGGTGGCGCATGGCAAAGTGCGCCCGAAAGGTGAGATTGGGCGGCAAGTCTATGAGGCGGCAGAACGCGCCCGGATTGAGAGCATCGGCGCGCGCGCGATGGATGGCACGGCTGACAATCTCGATGCGGCGCTGGCGGCGCGCTGTAACAAGGCGGGCTATGGCCGGATCGAGAGCCGCGAGCAGGCCCCGCTCGCCCCGGCGATTGAATTTCTGTTGCGCGAACGCCTGACCGGGCGGGCTTTGCCGCCTGAAGCCGAGAGCTTGGCCGCGCTGTGGCGTAGTGAGGTGAGCCCGGACGGTAAGCGCCCGCTCGATGACTTGCTGGATCAGATTGAAGTGCAACTGGTTGATCAGCTGCACGATCAGGCCGCGTTCGCCGATACGGTGCAGAAATTGGTCCGCGACTTTACTCGCGGCGACGAGGCGGGCGAAGACGACGGCGACCAAGACGATAATTCTGAGGACGAGTCGGACGAGAACAATCAGTCGACCTCTAGCGAAGACGGCGATAGTGGCGAAGAGAGCGAAGGCTCGAGCAGCGACGACATGGAAGCAGGCGACGCCGAGGATATGGAGGGTGACGAGGCCAATGTCTCGGTCGATTCCGACGCCGAAATGGGCGATGACGAAGACTTTGACGAAAGCGATGATGGGGCCAAACCGCTGCGCCCGAATTTTCGGGACGGCGATGATGCCAATGCCTTCAAGTACACAGCGTTCACCAAGGCGAATGACGAGATTGCGCAGGCCTCTGATCTTTGCGATGCCGAGGAATTGGCACGGCTGCGATCGTATCTCGATCATCAGCTTGAGAGCCTGCAAGGCGCGGTATCGAAACTGGCCAACAAGCTGCAACGCTTGCTGATGGCGCAGCAGAACCGGAGTTGGTCCTTTGATCTCGAAGAGGGCGTGCTGGATACGGCGCGCCTGACACGGGTGATCACCGACCCGACCGCGCCGCTCACCTTCAAGCAGGAAGATGACAGCAATTTCCGCGATACAGTGGTGACGCTATTGTTGGATAATTCCGGTTCGATGCGCGGGCGTCCGATCATGGTGGCGGCCCTGTGCGCCGACATTCTGGCCCGGACGCTGGAGCGTTGCGGCGTGAAAGTGGAGATTCTCGGCTTTACGACCAAGGCCTGGAAAGGCGGGCTGTCGCGCGAGGATTGGGTCAAGGCGGGCAAGCCGGCCGGGCCGGGGCGGCTGAATGATTTGCGCCATATCATCTACAAGAAGGCTGATGAGCCGTGGCGGCGCGCGCGCAAGAATCTCGGCTTGATGATGCGCGAAGGTCTGTTGAAAGAGAATATCGACGGCGAGGCGCTGCAATGGGCGCACGAGCGCATTCTGGCGCGTACCGAGCAACGCAAGATCATGATGGTGATCTCTGACGGGGCGCCGGTGGACGATTCCACCCTGTCAGTGAATATCGGCAACTACCTCGAACGCCATCTGCGCCAGATGATCGAAGAGATCGAGACCCGCAGTCCGGTCGAACTGATCGCGATTGGTATCGGGCATGACGTGACGCGCTACTATAAACGCGCTGTGACGATTGTTGATGCTGAACAGCTCGGCGGGGCGATGACGGAGCAGTTGGCGGCTTTGTTTGACGAGAAGGGCGATAGGCCAAACCCGCTCGGGATGGCCGTGCCGCCGCTGACCCGACAAACGGTGCGGCCCGGCGGCGCGGTCTCTGGGGCGAGCGCCGGGGCGCCGCGCTATAGCGGGCTGAAGGTCGGGACCAAGCAGGATCTCGCCAAGCGCAAATAGGGCCTGAGCCTGTCATCATCCTGCCACACGTCTCGGGCCTAAGGGCAGCGAGTGATTTGGAGACATAGATGCGTGGATTGATATTTACCGCGATTGGATTGGGCTTGGCAGCTTGTACAGCGCCTGAGGCCGTGCCGCTGCCGACCGAGACGGCTTGGCAGTTTGACGCCCATGCAAGCGCTTTGCGCGCCGCCTCATGCCCCGATGGTACGGCATTTGAGCGGGCGATATCCCTGCCGATCAGTGTGACAGAGATTGAGCGCGGAAGCCCGGCGCAGCACGCCAAGGCGCTGCAGGGCATGAGTTTTGTGGGCGCGTGGCATTTAACGGCGGACAATCCGAACTTTGGCGGCCTGTCAGGGCTGGCGGTGATGCGCTCTGGCTCGCTATTGGCGATCAATGATGCCGGGGTCTGGGTCTGGATCGGGATTGATCCAGAGACCGGCACGCCGGATGGCATTGGCTCGATTGCGAATATGCGCGCCGCCGATGGCAATTTCTTTGCCAGCAAAAAGGCTGGAGATTCTGAAGGACTGGCGTTTCGCGATGGCTTGGCCTTGGTCAGCTTTGAACAAGAGCACCGGATTGAGGCGTTCGATCTGGAAGGTTGCGGGACAGCGGCGCGAGCTGCGCGGGTAGTAGATTTACCGTCCGTCATTTTGGGCCAGAGAGTGCCGAATAATCGCGGTGCCGAAGCCCTGTCGCTGTTTGGTGATGGCGCGCTGCAAGTGGGTTTTGAGGTCAGTAATATGGAGGGTTCACCCGCCGGACGTGTGGTGGGTCATAAGACGCTGGCTGATGTGTCGCGGCTATACCAGCCTGACAGCTATCTGCTCACCGATATGGATTATCATGGGGAGATGATGGCGCATGTTTTTCGCGCTTATGACCCCATTCGCGGCACGCGTGTGCGGGTGCGTGTATCGCCTGTCGCGGGCGGCGATGAGGTGGCGTATGCCAATCTGAAGTCGCCGCTGCCCGTGGACAATTTCGAAGGTATTGCTTTTGGGCAGGCCCCGTCTGGTGCAACGCGGATATGGCTGGTCTCGGACGATAATTTCAATCCTGCCAAGCAGCGCACTTTGCTGTTTGCGTTTGATCTGGATAGCACTCCGCCCGGTCAGTGACAGGTTACGGTGTCAAAGCCGAGCAATTCGATATCGGATGAGATGTAGTTCGGTTTCACCGGTTCCGACTGGCTGAGGGCGGTGGACAGGTATTTCTTGTTATCATCTGAGAATACAGTGGCGACGACAGCGTCAGGGCCGAGTTTTTCTTGTGCGATCAAAGCGCCGATCAGGTTTGCGCCTGAAGATATGCCAACTCCGAGGCCGAGCTGTGAAGCGAGGTTTTGGGCCATGATGATGGCGTCGCCGTCCGAAACCGCGATCACCTCATCAAGTTGTGAGAGCTGCAATATCTCCGGCACGAAATCGTCGGTCATGCCCTGAATACGGTGCGACCCGGTTTTATGGCCGAGCGACAGGGTTGGCGACTCGGCGGGTTCTATTGGATGGACATTGATGCGCGGGGCGACACGGCGCAGGGCGCTGGCGACGCCCATGACAGTTCCACCGGTTCCAACTCCGGCGACGAATGCATCCGGCGTCAGATCGAGCTGTGCGAGTTGAGCGATGATTTCAGGTCCGGTTGTTGCGGCGTGGGCGCGCCAATTGTCGGGATTGCTGAACTGGCACGGACCGAAAATGTCGGGATCGTTTGCGCTCAGCGCTTCGCAGCGCGCCACCGCGCCGACAACGCCGCCCTCATCGGCACTGAGCAATTCAAGCTCGGCTCCATATGAGCGCAGCAATTGTTTGCGCTCATCGCTCATGCAGTCTGGCATGAAGATACGCACATTATGGCCGAGCGCCCTGCCAATGGCGGCGGTGGCAATGCCGGAATTACCGCTGGTTGCTTCGATGATCAGAGCGCCGGGCTTCAGCGCGCCGGTCCGTGCGCCCTGACGCAAGACGTGTAGAGCCATCCGGTCCTTGATGGATCCAGTCAGGTTGTAATGCTCGGCCTTGGCGTAGATTGTGCGCTCACAGCCTTTCCAGCGCAGCCTGATCGCAAGTAGCGGCGTACGCCCGATCAGCGCCGTTAGGGAGGCAAACTTGCGGGCTTGCTCTGGCGCGGCGCTGGGTAATCTGATGGCGGTAAGGGGTGGCATGGGCTGTCCTGAGGCTGTTTGCGTCAAAACTATCCGAGCCTGAATAGATAATCATCGCTGAAATTTAGTGATTTAGACTTGTTTCCGATTGTATTTTTCGATTATTATATCCCATGACCGAAAATATTGATGATCTAGACCGCCGCCTGCTGATTGCCTTGCAACGTGATGCCACGCTGTCCCTCGATGCGTTGGCTGAGCAGCTTTCGGTGTCGACCAATACCTGTTGGCGGCGGGTCAAGCGGCTCGAAGATGCCGGGATTATTCTGCGCCGCGTGTCGATTGTGGATCCAGCGGCGCTCGGTTTCAATCAAACCGTGTTCATTTCGGTCAAGACCAGAGACCATTCGCAGGACTGGCTCGACCGCTTTGCCAAGACGGTGAGCCGCATCCCGGACGTGGTTGAGTTTTACCGCATGGCGGGAGACGTGGATTATTTGCTGAAAGTTCTGTGCCGGGACGTCAGCGATTATGACCGCATCTACAAGACGCTGATCCGCGAAACCGAGTTTGCCGATATCAGCGCGACCTTCGCGATGGAGTGTATCAAGAACACGACGGAGTTGCCGCTCTAGGGCGTTGGCTCCGCCAGCAAGGCATCAATCAGGGCGACGGCTTCATAGCTGGTCCAGTCAGCTTCGCCGGCGAGTTGGGCGATCTTGGTGCCGTCGGCGGCGTAGAGCACAGATGTTGGGAAGCCGCGCCGTGCACCGGTATCGTAGACAATGTCCCAAGCGATCGGAGCGGCGTGATAGAAGGTCAGCACACCTTCGCCGCCAAGCTCGCCTAGCCGCTGAATGGCATAGTCACGGTCTTCGGCGGCATCGATGCTGATCGCCACGACTTGGAACCTGTCACCGCCGCGCGCCGTTTGCAGCGCCGCCAGTGACGGCATTTCGCGTTCGCACGGAGCGCACCATGTCGCCCAGAAATTGATCAGGATCAGCTTGCCTTCGAACGCCTGTAAATTGATCTCGCTGCCGTCCAGAACCGTGAACGGCGCTGGCGGCGCTGGCAGGCCACGCTCGGACGTATCAAGCGCTGCAAGCTCGCCGACAGCGAACTTTGCCACCGGGCCGCGGTTGTTGCCCTTGGACGAAGCGCTAAAGACGGCGTAGAGCAGAGCGAGAATCAGCCCGGCAATCATAACCGGTATGGCAATACGACTGAAACGGGACATGTGGCGGGGCCGCTTTCGGTGTGACTTACAAGGAATAGAGCATATGGCGAATGACAAGGCCAAAGGCCAGCAAATGTGGGGGGGGCGTTTCGCCGCGCAGCCTTCGGATATTATGCAATCGATCAATGCCTCAATCGATGTTGATCGCCGCATGGTACGCGAGGATATTGCTGGTAGCCGCGCGCATGCTGACATGCTGGCCGAGCAGGGCATCATCACTGAGGCTGATAATGAGGCGATCCAGAACGGTCTCGATCAGGTCACCGCCGAAGTTCAGGACGGTACATTCCCGTACCGTGTGGAGCTGGAAGACATTCACATGAATGTCGAGGCGCGGCTGAAAGAACTGATCGGCGAACCAGCCGGGCGGATGCACACGGCGCGTTCGCGTAATGATCAGGTTGTCACCGATTTCCGGCTCTGGACGCGCGGGGCGTTAACTGAGGCGAAGCGCGCCATTGCTGGCTTGCAGGGCGCTCTGGTCAAGCAGGCAGGCGATCATGCCGACGCGGTGATGCCGGGCTTCACCCATTTGCAGACCGCGCAGCCGGTGACGATGGGCCACCATATGCTGGCCTATGTCGAGATGCTGGAGCGGGATAAATCGCGGCTTGGTGACTGCGCTCAGCGCCTGAATGAGAGCCCGCTCGGGGCGGCCGCGCTGGCCGGGACCGGGTTCAATATTGACCGCGATATTACCGCCGAAGCGCTCGGCTTTGATCGGCCTATGGCGAATTCTCTCGACGCCGTATCGGCGCGCGATTTTGCCCTTGAAGCCCTCGCTTCGCTTAGCATTGCGGCGACGCATCTGTCGCGGCTGGCCGAGGAGATTGTGCTCTGGTCATCGGCGCAGTTCGCGTTTGCGCGCCTGTCGGACGAATGGTCGACCGGCTCCTCGATCATGCCGCAAAAGCGTAATCCAGACGCGGCTGAGCTGATCCGGGCCAAGGCGTCGCTGATTGCCGGACAATATATGAGCTTGCAAGGCGCGGTGAAGGCGTTGCCGCTGGCCTATGCCAAGGATTTGCAAGACGACAAAGTGCTGACTTTCGGGGCGTTCGATACGTTCGGCCTGTGCGTACAGGCGATGACCGGGATGATGGAGACCATCACGTTCAATCGCGAGAATATGCGCGCCGCTGCCGCCAAGGGCTTCTCGACGGCGACCGATCTGGCGGACTTTCTGGTCCGCGAGCTGAAAATGCCGTTCCGCGATGCTCACCATGTGACGGGCAGTCTTGTCGCGCTGGCTGAAAAGAGCGGCGTTGACCTGCCAGAGCTCAGCCTGAAAGATATGCAAGATATAGAGCCGCGCCTTACGAATGACGTTTTTTCAGTGCTGACAGTTGAAGCGTCCGCCATGTCGCGTCAAAGTTATGGTGGAACCTCGCCTATTCGGGTTGCCGAACAGGTTGAACAATGGACACAACGGTTAGGACTGGAGCGCCAGACATGAAAGTTGCCATAAAAACAATGATCAAAACCGCGATTGCCTTTGCAACGCTGGCCAGCCTCGCGGGCTGTGGCTTGCGTGGTGATTTGGAGCGGCCACCGCCAATCTTTACTGATCCGCCGTCAGAAGAGGCCAAGGTTCCGGTTGATGTGCCGGTGGCTTTTGCGGCCATCAAGATCGATCCGAGCCGAACCTATTACAACGCTCTTGGCGGCGAGATTCCTAAACCTTCGCCAGAAGCGGACGTTGAAGAAAGCAGTATGGGGGAGGTCAGTCCCGGCTGATTGAGCGCCTGTGCACCATTTCAATTATGAGAATGGACGCCTGCATTGCGAAGGTGTGAACCTGCATGACGTCGCTGATGCGGTTGGCACGCCGGTCTATGTCTATTCGACCGCGACGCTGCGCCGCCATGCGCAGGTTATTGCAGCGGCGTTTGAGGGCATGGACTGCCTGATCGCCTATTCGGTCAAGGCGAATGGCAATCTGGCCGTGTTGCGGACCCTGGCATCAGAGGGCTGCGGCGCGGATGTGGTCAGCGGCGGCGAGCTGCGCCGGGCCTTGTCGGCGGGTATTCCAGCCGCGAAGATTGTCTTCTCCGGGGTCGGCAAGACCCGCACGGAAATGGCGCTTGGCCTCAAGCACGGCATCCACCAGTTCAACGTCGAAAGCGCGGCTGAGCTGATGATCCTGTCGGAAGTTGCGCTCAGCCTTGGTCAGGTTGCGCCCGTAGCGATCCGGGTGAACCCGGATGTTGCAGCTGGCGGGCACCCGAATATCTCCACCGGGAAAGCCGGTGACAAGTTTGGTGTTGCATGGGCTGATGCGCCTGAACTCTACCATCAGATCAGCGCCTTACCGGGCGTGCACGCAGTTGGTGTTGATGTGCATATCGGGTCGCAAATTGGCGATCTTGAGCCGATGCGCAAAGCCTTCGAGAAGACGATTGGACTGGTGAAATTCCTGCGCGATGCAGGCCATGAGCTAACCCGCGTGGACCTCGGCGGCGGGCTTGGTATTCCCTATAAACAAAGCGACAGCCCAGCGCCGCCTTCAGATTATGCTGCGATGATCCGTGAAGTGACCGAGGGGCTTGGTCTGCAGGTCATCCTTGAACCGGGGCGGGTAATCGCTGGCAATGCCGGAGTGATGATTGCCGAGGCGCTGTATCACAAACCTGCGCCAGACCGGACATTCCTGATCATTGATGCCGGGATGAATGACCTGATGCGCCCGGCGCTGTATCAGGCCCATCACGATATTGTGCCGCTGGATGAACCGGGCCCGGATGCGGCGCAGGTGAGCTATGATATTGTTGGCCCGATCTGCGAGTCGACGGACAAGTTTGCCACCCGGCGGGTGATGCCAGAGGTCGCGCCGGGCGCGCGGATTGCCTTCATGTCATCTGGTGCCTATGGCGCTGTGCTCGCAAGTCAGTACAATGCAAGGCCGCTAGTGGCGGAAGTGTTGGTTGATGGCGACAAGTTCGCCATCGTGCGCCGCCGCCCAAGCTATGAAGAAATGATCGAGTTGGAGCAAATGCCAGATTGGCTAGCCTAGACCGCATTCAAGGCGTCCGAAGCCTGATCAATCGCACACGGCGGCGGTTGCGCGATATTGCTCTGTGGCGAGCTTTTTGGCCGCTGATTACGCTGGTTTCGGTCTATTTGATTGCAGCTTTGCTCGGCGTTTTTGAACGCGCACCGAAGCAGCTGGCGGCATTTGCGACGCTTTTGGTGTTTACCGGAACAGTGATCGCTCTGCTGCGCGGGTTTCGGCGGTATCGCAAGCCAGCTGAAAGCCAAGCGATTTCAGCGCTTGATGTTCAAGACGAGTTACGGCCGCTATCGTCTTTGAAAGATCGTCCATCGCGGCCAGATACGAGCAGTGTCGCGCTGTGGAAAGCCCACCAGACCCGGCTCAGCGATGCGGCGCGGCGGCTGAAAGTCCCGCGATTTACCGCGATCTGGAAAGCCATCGATCCGCTGTTTCTGCGCATGATCTTGCCAGCTGTTCTGGTCTCGCTGGTGGCTTTGAACGGGGCGCAAACGCATACACGCTTGGCCAGCGCTCTGACGCCTGATTATGGCAGCCTGTTTGGCGCTGAAAACGTCAAGATCGAGGCTTGGATCACGCCGCCAGCCTATTCAGGGCGCGCGCCGATCTTCTTGAAGGATGATCAGTTGCAAGCCCGTGTCCCGCGCGGGTCGGTGATGACTTTGCGCGTGCAAGCGCCGTCAGCGCCCAAGCTACGCACGACCGGACCAGATGGCCGCGAGACGGTTCGGTTTGCGGCGACACCAGATGGCGCGTTTGAAACCGAGACCACCATCCTTGGCGATACAAATGTTTCGGTGCGCTGGTGGGGCGAACGCAAGACTTGGACGATACTGGCTTCGCCGGATGATCGGCCGACGGCGATATTTGTTACTGTGCCGAAACTGGGCAAGAATGATCACACTGATTTCAGCTGGGTGGTCAGCGATGATTACGGAGTGGTCAGTCTCGCTTTCTCAATCAAGCCGGAAGGCTCAGACCGCGAGCCGGATCTGGTCCCGATTGAAATGGGCACTCTGTCGCCGAAACAGGCGGATGACGATGCCTCACTTGATTTCACCCGCAATCGCTGGGCTGGCGCGCGGGTTGAAGTGCGGTTGGTGGCGACGGATGGCGCGGGCCAGATTGGTCGTAGCGCGCCTTATGTTCTGGTCTTGCCAGAGAAGCTGTTACTGCAGCCGCTGGCCAAAGCGGTGCAGGACATTCGGGTGACGGTGCTGCGCGAGGATGACGCTTATGCCGAGGCAGAGACTACCGAGGATGGCTTGGTCAGCGGGGCCTATTATGCCTCTGCGACGCAGCGGATTGACCGCGCCCCTGCCGGGGTGAAGCGCGGGCTGATCATGCTTGATGCGGTGACGTATGAAGCGCCGCGCTATTTCAAGGATATTCTGATCTATACAGGTCTGCGCTCAGCGCAGGCGACACTGGCGGCGTCTTCGTCCATCGACGAGGCGAAGGACGTGGAAGCGCTGTTATGGTCAGTGGCGCTGCGAGCCGAATATGGCACCTCGGCGGATGCGCTGGCGGCACTGCTGGCGGCGCGTAAAGCGCTGGAGGAAGCTTTGCGGGACGGCGCCAGCGAGGAAGAAATTGCCCGCCTGATGGAGGCGTTCAAAAGCGCGGCCCAGCGCTATGTCGCGGCCAAGATGGCGGAAGCTTTGGCCAATGGCCTTGATGCGCCGCCGGACACGCGTGATGGCGCGCAGCAGGGCGGCGAGGGATTGGGCGGTCAGGATTTCTCTGACATGCTCGACGCGCTGGAAGACCTGACCGAAACGGGTGCAACTGATCAGGCGCGCCAACTCTTGTCTGACATTACCAACATGCTTGAAAACCTCGAGTTTCAGCAAGGCAGCGGCTCTGGCGAAGGCTTCCCTGGCATGCCGGGTGAACCGGGCGAAGACGGCGAGGATGTTCCGCAAGAAGAGCGCGAGATGACCGATACGATGCGCGAGCTGTCCGACATGCTGCGTGAGCAACGCGAGCTCAACGATGACACACTAGCTGAGCAGCGCGGTGAGCGCGGCCAGTCGGGGCAACAGGAAAAACCGGGTGAGGGCGAGCTTGGTGACGGCGCGCCGACCCAAGAGGCGCCGGATTGGATGCAAGGCGAGGATGGTCGCAGTCTGGCGGAGCGCCAGCAGGAGCTTGGCGACATGGTTGAGGAGTTGGCGCGGCGCAATGGCGAAGACGGCGGTGAGGTCAGCAGCGGCGACGAAGACAGCGAGGGCGGGCTTGGCGGCTTGCTGGACGATGACTTGCTCGACTCGATTGAACGGGCGCAGCGCCGGGCAGGTCGGGCGCTGGAAGATGGCAATGAGACCCGCGCGCTGCGCAATCAGGAACAAGCGACGCGGCAATTGCGCGAGCTTGCCGAAGGGGTGGCTGACGACCTTGACCGGGTTCGTGAGGCGCGCATGGGCGATAACGGACGAGTGGATGACAGCGCTTCATCCGACCCGTTTGGTCGTTCAACCAATGGCGGGATTGATGACAGCAATAGCGTCGATATTCCCGACCAAGCTGGGCGGCAGCGCGCCAAGGATATCCTTGACGAGCTGCGCCGCCGCTATGGTGATACGCCCGACGAGGACGAGCGCGATTATCTCGAGCGGCTACTCGACCGGTTCTGAGGGCTGCGCAGCTGGCTTGATGAACTTCAAGGTCATGCGGTCGCTCTCGCCAATCGCGGTGTAGATTGCCGGGTCAAAGTCCGGGGCACTATTGCCATCGCGGTCAGCGGTGCGGCTTACCGGCGGCAGGGTCCAGACGCCGAACGGGTGATCGGCGGTGTCGGCCGGGTTGGCGTTGATTTCGCTGGCGGCGACGAATTCAAAGCCTGACGCAATCGCCAATGCTTTGACGAAATCCTCGTGAACATAACCTTGCGCCCCGCGCGGGTCCTGCTCGGCACTAGAGGGCAGGCGGTGTTCGACGACGCCGAGGGTGCCGCCGGGCTTTAGAGCTGCGAAGGCATCGTCAAAGAATTTGGCCGTATAGTCACCGCCCATCCAATTGTGGATATTGCGGAAGGTCAGAACCGCATCGACGCTGCCAGCCTCGGCGAGCGCGCCGGATTCGCGTGAGAAGGCGGACAGTTCGACAGTGCCGAACAGGTCCACATCAGCGGCGTAGACGGCCATATAATCGGCAATCCGCGTTTCGATACTGGCGAGACGTTCGCCTTTATAGATCGACGGGTCCCATTGCGCTGCGATCAGTTTGCCGTCGCCCGTGGCGAGATAAGGCGCGATGATGTTCGAGTACCAGCCGCCGCCGGGCCAAATCTCAATCACGGTGTCGCTGGCTTCGATTTCGAAGAATTCCAGGGTTGCCGCTGGATGCCGCCATGTGTCGCGGGCCTTTTCGTCGCCGGTGCGCCAGTCGCCAGCAGCCATATCAGCCAATGTCAGCACGGCAGGTTCAGCCGCTTCAGGCGGCGGTGTTTCGGCTGTCGGCGCGCTGGTTTCAGCGCCAGAACAGGCGGTCAGGGCGAGGGCGCAGACGCCAGCCATCCAGATTGATCTCATAGTGTCTCTCCTAAAGGGACTTGAATCACGGTTTCACCGTTTCCAAATACAATATGTGACGGCGCTGCCAAGCAGGTTGTTACCAGAAGACTTACCGGCGCTGATGGTCAGGCCGGAGACATAAGCCCTTCTGAAACATATAGCCCCGGCTTTTTCGGCTGTGGGCGCAGTTGCTAAAGAAAAGGACTGCTCACATGAGTACGATTGATTTAACCCCCCTATACCGCACCATGGTTGGCTTTGACCGCATGGCTGCGATGATTGATAACGCCTCGCGTCTCGATGGTGCGCAAGGCTATCCCCCTTACAATATTGAACGTGTCGCCGATGACGCCTTTGCGATTGAAATCGCAGTTGCCGGATTTGGCGAGGACGATCTCGAGATTGAAACCAAGGATGGTTTGCTGACGATTGCTGGCCGCAAGGAACCGGTTGGAGACAATGACGAGCGCGAGTTTCTGCATCGCGGGATTGCCGAGCGCGGGTTTTTGCGCCGGTTCCAGCTTGCCGATCATGTGATTGTGGTTGGCGCTGATCTGCGCAATGGCTTGCTGCGGATTGATCTGCTGCGCGAATTGCCCGAGGCGAAAAAGCCGCGCAAGATCGAGATTGGCGCGCCGGTAAAATCCAAACCGAAACTGATCAAAGGTGAGAAGTCCGCCGCATAACGAGGCTTTTCCGAGACTTGATTGAGAGGCCCGTGTCGAAAGATGCGGGTTTTTCTTTTGCGAAGCGCTGAGCGCCGAAGGCGCAGCTTCGCGAAGCGGGTTCCGCGCCTGCGGCGCATGAACCGGGCTCAGGGCTGTGCGCCAGCACGTGCGGCCGGAGCGCGCGGGGCGTCCGGTGGGGTGGTTTGTGTTTTTCAAATTCCGACTGTCCCGGCGAACGCCGGGATCTCGTGCAACGAGTCCGGACTCGCCGGACCAGACCCCG